>Ga0209947_1002720_pt1 | contig 10028 bp, 14 predicted proteins | sample SalPonR2_B_D2_MG_FD_185706 | JGI IMG/M metagenome (GOLD analysis project Ga0209947, IMG submission 185706) | Salt pond soil microbial communities from South San Francisco under conditions of wetland restoration - Salt Pond MetaG R2_B_D2_MG... ... | reverse complement strand
TTGTTGTTTTTTTAGAAAAAAATCCCGGAAAATAATCCGGGATTTTAGGTTCTTGAAGTTATTGGCTCAGGAACTCTGCCAAAGCCCGTGGACATTGCAGTATTCCCTGGCTGATAGCTCCTTGGCTTCCGCATAAGGAAAGACCGCCTCGGGCTTGTCTCCGGGGTTCAAGAATTTCCGACATCTTTTACCATCAGCTATAAGTTCTACCCATTCAATATAATGCTCTTCCTCCATAGGGTGTTCCACCGAACCGATCTTAACCCGGACAACATCCTCTTCTTTTTCGATCACTGGAACGTGCTTCTCATAGCCCTGATCCTGAGTACTTGCTTCCAGTAGCTCCATATTCTCTCCGCAACAAACCAATTGTCCGGCACCGGCGTGCAACACCTCGACGATGTTACCGCAAACATTGCACCTATAAATTTGATTTCTTTTAGTCATAGTTTAGAAGGGGGCACTACTCCCCCTGTTAAGAATTAATATTCTTCACACTTGATCTGAAAGTAATTATAGGGGTGGCTGCAGGAAGGACATTCCTCCGGCGGTTGTTCGCCTTCGTGGACATAGCCGCATTCCCGACACATCCATTTTTGGGATTCTTGCTTTTTGAACATAGTCCCCTCTTGAACCTGCTTTAATAATTTCTGATACCTTTCCTCGTGATGCTCCTCCGCTTTTCCGATGTGCCTTAATCTCTTGGCTATTTCCGGCAATCCTTCTTCTTCGGCAGTTTGGGCGAATTCCGGATACATTCGGGTGTTCTCATAATTCTCTCCGTCTATAGCGGCCTGCAGATTTTCCGCAGTGGTTCCGAAGACCGTGGGGGTGTCCGCCTCCACTTGCAGATCTTTTAACTCTTCTGCTGATTCTTCGCTCTTGCCCTTTAAGTCATTGATCATTCTCATGAGCCATTTGGCGTGCTCCTTTTCATTGTCCGCGGTCAAAAGAAATATCTCTTCCAGCTGCGGATAACCTTCCTTTTTAGCGGTTTTGGCATAAAAAGTATACCTATTCCTGGCCTGGCTTTCGCCGATAAAGGCCTGAGCTAAATTTTTAATGGTTTTTTGCATATGTTTCTTTTTAATTATAAGTGAATACTATTTTATTGTATAAGCACCCCTGACTAATGTCAATCTAGGGTGGTTGAAAAAATTAAAAAAATATGTTAATCTGAATTTTATATTAAATTGGTCTTTTTTGGCTCTTTTTAATTCAAAAAAGGAGGGAGAAAATGGAGGTTATCATCGAGGCAGCCGAAGCGGCAAACAAGTTGGGGATCCAAACAGAGGAAGAGGAAGTAAAACTGGATTTTATGGGTAGACAAATTATGAGCGGAGTTGTTTTTGCTTTATTCAAAGAAAGGATCATAGAGATCCCCCCGGGCACAAAATTTACACTGAACAGGGCAGAGGCGACAAGCTAAACCAAGGCTTGCTTTTTTAAACTTAAAAAGCGGTTTCTCGGAGAAACCGCTTTTTCTTTTTATTTATTACCACACCGATCTAACAATTCATTATCTTTTTAATATAAGAATCCAGGTTCTGTTTTAGGTCCTCTCTTTCCAGGGCGTAGGCCAAAATGGTCTTTAAATAATTCAAGGGGTCGCCGGTGGTCATCCATTCACCGCCCTCAACTTTTTTGGCCATGAATCTACCCCCGTCCTGAACATAAGTTCTTATGGCGTCCACTATCCATAATTCATTGTCCTTACCCAAAGCGGTATTTTGAAGCACCTTAACTATATCTTGGTTCAAGATCATCCGACCGAAATCGGCCAGATTGGTCGGGGCTTCTTCCACCGCCGGCTTTTCCACTATATCCTCGATCTCCATGGAGTCCGACTTGGTCTTAACTATACCATAACGGTTGACCGTATCTTCCGGAACCTCTTGCACCCCGATCATGGGCAAACCGCTCTTGTTATATTCATCCACCATCTGTTTGGTAAAAGAAATTTTGGATTTAACAATATCATCACCCCAAACAAAAACAAAGGGTTCGTCTTTAACCAAGCTGGCCGCGGACAAGACCGGAGTACCATTACCGTAAGGGCCCTTTTGCCGAACATAAATAAAATTGGCCATATCCGAGATCTTCTTGATCCTTTCCAAAAGTTCGTTTTTGCCTCCTTTTTTCAATTCCTCCTCCAAGGCCCAGCTTTGGTCAAAATGGTCTTCCAAGGGTTTTTTGTCCCACTTGGTAACCAAGATTATATCCTCGATTCCGGCCTCTACCAACTCTTCCACCACCAATTGGATTATGGGCTTATCCACTATGGGAAGCATTTCTTTAGGCATGGATTTAGTAGCCGGCAACAGTCTGGTTCCGGAACCGGCCACGGCCACAACTGCTTTTTTGATCATAAACTAACAAAATTAATTATTAAATAATAAACTCCGCTCAATATAGCTAAAAAAATAACCTCGGCAAAGGAAGCATAAATAATAGGTCCGTGCAGATTCAATCCCTTAAAGGGATAAAAAGGATAAAAACTGGAAGTATCCAAGGCGTCCAGGATCAAGTGGAGAAAATAGGCCGAAGCCACTGTAACTCCCAAAGGAAAGTTTATCAACATAAAAACTACTGAAACCAAAACCCAAGTAAAAATACTGTGAAAAACACCTCTTTCTCCTTTTAAATAAACCTTTGCTCGCAAGGCCTTTCTTAACACCTTAAAAGGGCGGAACAAGAGATCCGGGGTATAATAAAAAAACAAATGGTCCAGATCAAAAACAATAGAGGTAATAATGGCCGCCGGATAATTGCCGGTCATCTTGCCTACTATCAGCCCGGCCATTAAATGAGTGGGTAAAGTCATAAAATGAATCAAAATTTATAAAAACAGGCCATAAATCTTAAACCTTAAAATCCTCAAATGAGAATGCGGAGAGGGATGTCTCATTTATGATTTTAGGATTTGTGATTTTGGGATTTGAATAATTTTAAATCATAAATCATAAATCATAAATCCCTAAATGAGAACGCGGAGAGGGTGGGATTCGAACCCACGGTCCACTGTGGAGTGGACACCGCATTTCGAGTGCGGCGCATTCGACCACTCTGCCACCTCTCCCAAGGAAAATTTCGAATTTCGAGTGTCGATTTTCGAATTACAATGGAACACTTTTTTAATAATTTAAAAATAAAAGGTTCCTATTTTCAACTTACCACTCTTGTTGAGATAAAACAAGAAATTATTTATTTAAAAGCGGCCTGGTTAAGGCCGCTTTCTGTGGGGTTGTGTTTCTACTCCTTGTTTTTTTGTTCCGTTAAAAAACGAATTTTCTTTTTGATCTTGAATATTTCCTTTTCTATTCTGGCCAGTCTTTCCTCCGGACTGTATTTTTGCAACTCCTTCAAGGCCTTGTCCCGACCTTGTTCCCGGCAAGTTCGACAAACTACAGAACTTATATCCTGCTCTTCCTGCTGGCCCTCTTTATTGTTAAACTTACTTTCTTTTAACAACTTCATTTTACCTCCCGGCCTTAAACTAAAATTTGTTTCCGATCAAAAAACCAAAAAAGGATCTTTTAGAAAGTGGTATTCCGTGTATTCAAATAAGACAAATCGGCCAATTTTTTTTCTAACCTAAGGATCTTTCTTTCCAAAATTTCCAATCTTTCCGCTTCGGTTTTTTCTTTTAATTTTTTTAAGTGCTCGTCCTCCTGTCTGAGCATGATCTTGGTTTGACAATCGGCGCAGATACGGGGGCAGGGCTCCCCGGCAGGAACATGAACAAGTCTTTCCCTTTTGCATTCAGCGCAAATTATGGTCTGTAAGCTCGCCATTTTTACCCTCCTTGTTTTTTAAAGGTTCCCAATTTCCTTCTTTTAGACTTCCTAAGTTTATATCATCTATTTTTACTCTTTTCAAGTCCTGAACCTCTACCCCTAAGGCCTGAAACATCCGCCTGATCTGGCGCTTTTTACCCTGATCCAGCACTACCTTGAATTTATTCTCATTCAATTGCGCCACCTTTTTGGCTTTTACCACACCATCACCATCTCCGATATCAACTCCGGTCAATAACCTTTTTTTTATTTCATATTCAAAATTCAAAATTCGAAATTCGAAACTTACTTCGTATTCCTTCTCACAACCGAAAGAAGGATGGCTTAGCTGATTAGCCCAATCACCGTCATTGGTCAAAAGAACCAAGCCCCGGCTATCCTTGTCCAACCGACCGACTACAAACAATTTTTCTTTGCTTGGCACCAGATCGAAAACATTCTTTTCCCCCGAAAATTTTCTATTGGTGCAAGTATATCCGGCCGGTTTATTGAGTTTGATATAGATCTTTTCTTTCGGCCCGACAAGCACCTCCTCGTCTACCCGAACATCGTCTCCCTCGCTCACTCTTTGGCCCGGTTCCGCAGTTTCTCCATTGACCTGAACCCGGCCCCGTTTGATCAACTCCTCGGCTTGGCGTCGGGAACAATGACCGGTCTCGGCCAAAAATTTTTGTAAAACTTTGTTCTTGGTCATCTTTTCTCTATTATTTTAGAAACCAAATAAGCATCCAAAAAAACAAAACCAATGATCACGGCCACCAACAAAGGGGAGTCCTGTAAATTCAAAAAATCCTCCGGCTTTAAACCATAAACCCCTAAATCCTTGAAAACTTGAAAATCCTTTGTTCCGCCCAGGCCGCCAAAAAAATGAAAAAACTCCTTGTTTCGGAAAAAAAACAACCACTCGGCGACCAGCAAAAGTAATAGAGTGGCGATCTGAATAGCCCTTTCCGGCCTTCGTCCATAATTACTGATCATAATCGGCTTTATTTATTTTATAAGCATCCGGCCTCAATTTGATCGCCAACAAACTCATCAAAGCTACCAGCAACCAAAAGATCAAGGCCAGATCGTTTTTGAAGTAGGGGACATCAACCAATCCGTGAACCAAAATAACTATCATCGCGGCCATTAAACCCGAATTCAAACAATTCATATCTTTATTAGAGGAATTTGAAGATGATAATTTGAAATTTCGGATTCCTAGATAGAAAAACTTTCCCATTATCCATATAAACAACAGCAGACCGACAATACCCAGCTCGGTCCAAAAATTCAAAAAAATATTATGCGGATAAAGATATATCTCCACCGGCTGCCAGAATTTACTTTTATACTCCTCATCAAAAAGCACTATCTTTCTTCGAAAATCCGGATCATCATTCTTGTTAAAAAAAATGCCTTCCTGGTGGTAGGGGCGTATGGCCTGCTTGTAATTATGCAGGCCGGACCCAACAAGAAGCCGGTCATCCTGAAGCATTTGCCAAGTCTCTCGCCATTGCTGTTTCCGGATCTCACCGGATAAGTCGGTTAAACTGGCCTTTTCTGCCAAATAACTCCTGGGAGTGGGGTTAAAAGCCAGAAAAAGGGCCGCGCCCACCAAGATACCGCCGGTAAACCACCGCCATCTACCTTTTAAAAACCAAAAAAAGACCAAAACCGCGACACCCCAAGCTATCAAAGCTCCTTCGGACCGGGCCCAATAAATTGAAACCAAAGACAAAAGAACGACCAGGCCTAATAATAAAGATCGAGCATAATTGCCTATTCCAAAACCCCTTACCCCTAAATCTCGAAATTTTCCGGCCAAAATCGATAAATAAGCTAAAAAAATAAAACTCAAAGGAGCAAGATATAAGGCCAGGGCATTGGGATAGGGGAAAACCGAAGTTACTCTCCGGGTGGTCTCGGCCCGCCATATCTCATTGGCTATACCCCAGCCGGTAAATTTTTGGATGATGGCATAAATTGACAAAACCAAAGCGGAAACCGATAAGGCCCAGATCAACTTCTTTTGCTCCCGCCAAGTTTGAAAAAAATTCAAAACCAATATAAAGAATAGGGCCGGCTCCAAAAAATAAGCCCGCCAACTACCCAGGGCATCCAGCTTGAAACCGGCCACCCCGGCCGCAAACAGGGCCACCACCAATACCAATATCAACTCCCAACCAAAAGGATAGTGCAAACGCCCCAGTCTATCCCGCTTTAAGTCCCGGAATTTATAATCCCTTTTTAAAAAACCCACAAACCTGGTATGGCGGATTACCCAAACTAAAAAAGCAATACCGAGCATTGCTTCCAATAAATTTCCAGGTATGCCCCAGATACTGAACCTGATCAAGTAGCTGGGCAGTCCGGCCACTAATACCAGCATCGCCCAATCCAATCGATACCAAGCCAAACCCGAAAAAAGAAAGAGACAAAAAATTATGACAAATTCCATAATTAAATATTGGATATTAAATATTGGATATTAGGATTAATGTTTATACATAACCTTTAATGCCACCAATATCCAATATCCAGTATCCAATATCAACCATTTAGATCATCAACATATACAAACCTATGCCGATCAAGAAAGTTCCCAAAACTTTCTGCATCAGAACCCCTCCGCGCAGTTCCTCCTTTAACACTCGGGGAAATTTAGCAGAAAGAACAAAAACTATCAATAGTAGAAACAAATATTGAGTTCCTTTTAAGGAATTTATAAGGGCTACATTACCCATGCTTATGGCCCAATTCAAAAGAATAAAGGCCAAGGCGGCCGATAACCTCACCCCGAAGAAGAAAGGTAAACTTTTGGGGGAACGGCCGTGCTTTTGTTTTTTCTTGATCATTTTTCTCCAGTCAGGTACCAAAAGGATCAAAAGAACTCCGACAAAACTACCCAGCCGGGACCAGACAAATCCGCCGATAAAGGGCTGGGTCATATAAACATATTTGATCAGAACAAAATAGGAAGCAAACAAAAAAGCAGCAATAACGGAATTCCGAAGCAGTCTGCTGCTGGGGCGATAATGAGCGTGGATTCCGCCCAAAGTACCGCCAAAAACATTCTTCAAACTCTCCTTGATCTCATTCAATATATAAAATCTGGTATATTTAGCCGATATCAAAATACCGCCTATGATCAGAACCGCAAAGGCCAAAAACTGCCTCTCGCCCAAGGTCTGCCCCAAAAACAAAAAAGAAAGGAGGAAGCTGAAAATAGGGATCAAAGCGCCCACTATGGGTACCACCCGGGTGGCCTCGCTCTGGTGCAAGGCCTTATACCAAAAGACCAAGGTCACCAAGAACAAAAATCCGGCTGACATCCCGACCGCCAATTGCTGCCAATTGGGAAACCAGGGATCCAAGATCAAAATAAAAAAATTAAAAACACTCCAAATACCCACAAAAAAAGTGTAGGTAATAGAGGAGTGAAACTTATTGGAAAGCATGAACTTATCGGCCGTATAGACTCCGGCGCTGATAAGATAAGAAAATAATGCTATAAATAACCACATATATTTTTATTTTACCAAAAATTTAAAAAATAAAAAAGAGAGACGCTCATTCGGCGTCTCTCGGTGGACTTGGTTTTAGTTCAATCTTTGCAGGAACTCTTCCAAGACGCGGGCATTGCCTTCCGCTTCTCGTCTTTTTACACACACACGGCAATAAAGTTCGGTAACATCACAGTCACTCGCTTTTTCTCCTTCGGAGAAATTTTCCAATAATTCCCGAGGTGCCTGAACCCTATCTTTAACTTTATGCCAAGAACCTATCAATTCCTGGGTGATCGATCTTAAGATCTCTTCATTGTCTTTGTTAAGAACTGAATCCGGACACAGGTAGGCCCGGCATCCCGGATCGCTTGCCGCTTGGCCGTTCTGGGAAAGAACAACTTTTAGGCCCCCTTCGGGAGTAGATTTCACAATGTAGCTCCTTAATTTACCACCCCACTTGAAAGCGGGAAACCTCACTTCCCTTAATTTTTGGATCTTAGAAGATAGTTTGTTCGGATTAAAAACGAAATTTTGAACGTACATTTTCTCCCTCCTTTTTTGTTAAAAAATGTTTTATATCCAACTTCTGTTTTTAAATTAACACATCAAAAATATTTTTTTCAAGACCCAAAAAACCGGTCACTGTCGAGGAAATTCATTGTTTTTACAGATATCAGCATAAACCCGACAGCTGGAGCGGGGAATTCTCCGGAAATTCTCATCCACCCGGAAAAGTCCGAATCGGGGCCAAAAACCCTCGGCCCATTCAAAGTTATCCAAAAGGGACCAGTAAAAATAACCCCTCACATCCACTCCTTCTTGTATGGCCCGGCCTACATGATATAAATGATCTTTAATAAAATCGGCTCTATGATCATCATCGGCATCGGCCGTGCCATTTTCCAAAATAAGTATAGGTTTCTTAAATTTTTTATAACTTTTTAAAACATGATAAATTCCTTCGGGATAAATCTCCCACCCTCTATCGTTTACTTGTTTATTTAAATTCTTTTTAAACGGAGGGTGCCAAACAATCCGATCATGATGATAGTAATTCATTCCTATGTAATCCAAATATCCTCCTACTTTTTTCAAAAACCACTCGTTGCGAAAATAGTGCCCCAGCTTAACTATCAAAAGTTCGATCGGATTCCAGCCGGAAGCGGAACTAAAATAGCCGGTGGTCATAGCAATACTGACTTGGGCTTTAGGGTTATTCTTGTGGATTATTTTATATATTTCTTTATGAGCTTGAACAAAATTTTTAAATACTTTTAATGCTCTAAGAAAGCTTTTTTTATGGTTGGGCGGGAATTTCCCATCCAAATAACCATGGCCAATGTGCATCATGGGTTCATTCAAGGTAACCCAATAAGTAACCAGATCTCCAAGTTCTTTAACAACAACTTCGGAAAACCTTATAAAATCCTGAATATTTTTTTTATTTTCCCAGCCCCCGCTTTTAGACACCCAAAGAGGGTTGGTCCAGTGCCAAATTGTTAGCACCGGCTCAATATTGTTTTGCTTTAATTTTTTTATAAATTCCCGGTAATGGCTTATTTCCTTTTGGTCTATTTTACCTTTTTCCGGTTCTAGGCGCGCCCATTCAATACCGAAACGATAAGCATTCAAATTTAATTTTTTAATACATTCAATATCTTCATCTACCATATTATAAGAATTAACCGCTTCGCCGCAAATATAATTGGGAGGGTTAAACATTTCCGGGAATTTTTCCTGTTGCCAATCCTGCCAATAATCTTTAGCTTCTCGGGCTAACCTCTCCGCATTTTCTTTCTCCCACTCGCTCCAATCATTGGTAATTCCTCCCTCAACTTGATAGGCGGAAGTAGAGGATCCCCATAAAAAATTTTTCGGAAAATTTACCATAAAATAAAAAGAGGTTATTCAAAATTCTAAATTCAAAATTCTATATTCTATCTCTTATAATACCAAACCGCCAAAAATGTAGCCAGGGGTACGGCCAGGATCAAGCCAATACTACCGCACAGGGTCCGCACGATCTCGGTGGCAATGGCTTCGGTGTTGACCACATGCAACCAGGAAGAAAAAGGACCCTGATCGCTGGTAAAAAGTATTAAAAGCGGCAGAGAGGCGCCGGCGTAAGCCAAGAAAAGAGTATTGACCATGGAAGATATATGAGAAGAGCCGACCCGATAGGCCTTTTTAAACAATTTGGGGCGGGTTAAATAATTGTTGGCCTTATAGATCTCTTCGGTAGCGGCTATTTGGGATATGACCATATCATCCAACACACCCAAACTACCGATAACAATACCGGCCAGCAATAAACCCTGAAAATTGATCCCGGCCTGCATCGAACCCAAGAGCAGACCCGTTTCCTCCCCGGTGATCCCGGTTAATTGGGCCAATTCAATAAAACCCCAGGAGAGAAGCAAGGTAAAAAGCAAACTCAAAAAAATACTACCTACGGCTAAATGAGACTTGGGCTTCCAGCCCTCGGTGATATAAATAATGGCCAGCAAGGCCAAAAAGGAGCCGATCAAAGTGATGACCACCGGGTTACTACCGGCCACTATTCGGGGAATTATATAAGCAACAATAATAACCAGGGTTATACCCAAAGAGATCAAGGACCGCAGGCCCTTCCATCTGACAGCCGCCAGAATGATCAATATAAATAAGCCGACCAAAAGCCACAAAGAACTGGTTCTGGCCGGCCCGACCACATAAAAATGCTCTTCTCCGCCGCTGTCCT
>Ga0209947_1002718_pt1 | contig 10030 bp, 10 predicted proteins | sample SalPonR2_B_D2_MG_FD_185706 | JGI IMG/M metagenome (GOLD analysis project Ga0209947, IMG submission 185706) | Salt pond soil microbial communities from South San Francisco under conditions of wetland restoration - Salt Pond MetaG R2_B_D2_MG... ... | reverse complement strand
TCCTTGGAAGCGGTGGCGGAAAGCCGGCCGGTATTTGCTCTGGAGTTGGGAGGTATAGACATTGAGGAGTTTCCCTTTCCCTCCGAGGGAGTGGCGGTACTTGGCTCGGAAGAGTTGGGCATCAGCCCCGAAGCGCGGCGCATAGCTGAGCAGAGTGCCGGTATTGTTTCAATACCTCTACGGGGGGCTAAGGGTTCGCTGAATGTGGCCGCCGCCTGCGGTATACTTCTGCAGGCCTGGCAGCGAAATCTCTAGGGCTTGTCTATTGCTTTTTCAGCTCCCGCGGGCAGCTATGCGGACCGTGTTCCACTTCAAAAAACTAAAGTAGGTTTTATCCTGGTATTCCCAAGTTTTTACACTCCGTCCTGCAGCCAGCTTTTCCAGAAGTTCGTTCATTATATCTAGTACGGTCTCCGGCGCTCCGGCTTCAGTTCCGATGATAATTTCCCGGGGCAGCAGAGCGGCTGTCTCGCGGGCAGGCAGATATCCGTCTATTTCAGTTGAGTCGAGGTTATGGCGCAGCCTGGCGCAGACATGCATTCTCTGCTGTTCTACCTCTACTCCTATGCGCGTGACTGTATATACTGGTTTCATTCTTGGCCCCCTTTCTATATAAGGACAGTTAAAGAGGTCCGTATGCTTCAAACTGATAGGCGAACTAAATGAAAAATCACAAAACACCAGTAATTCTCAATTTGGAAGTCAGAAAACTTTCAAATTGAGAATCGCTGACAAAAAACACCGCAGAATATTTCATTCTGCGGTGAAAATAAGGAATAGGGGGTATTTATAGAAATTAGCGATGCAATGCCCGCTCAATTTCCGGTTGGTTAAAGCCAACTATAACACGTCCATGTATATCAATCACAGGAACGCCCATTTGGCCAGACTTTTTCATCATCTCATCTGCCTTAGCTTGGTTAGTTGCGACATTGTATTCAGTAAATTGTACTTTTCTTTCCCGTAAATACTCTTTTGCCTTTCTACAATAGGCGCATGTGGGAGTTGAATAGAGAGCAACTGCCATTATGTACCTCCGTTATATCTATTAAATTATTATTGTATATAGAATATAATATATAGATGTAAGGAAGTCAATAATATTATTATATGCTTTCGCGTTTAGTCGCTTCGTGGTCAAAGGCACGGGATAGCCGTTCAATAATAACCTTAACCTGATCTTCATTCTTAATCCCGTAGCTACGAAGGACCCCCATATTCAGCTGTTCATAGGAAATCTCCCCATCCTCGATGTTCACCAGGGCGTTTGCCAGATAAACGGTATAGACTACGTCCCGCATGGCCGGGTCGCAGTTCGCCGGCTCGTGGTGATAGCGGATTGCTTCGATTAAAGTGGGGGGGAAGTTCCATTTTTCAGCTATTCGCCCGCCTATTTCAGCGTGGTTCAAGCCGGCAGAGAGATCTTCAAACATTTCCCGATCTATTCCGCGTTTTTCGCAGAAGCTGGAAATTTTTTCCAGCAACTGGGGGTGTACCTCGGAAAAGATTATTTTACCCATATCGTGGAGAATTCCGCCCACGTAGGCATCATCCAGAAGGTCCTTTTTACGTTTAAAATTTTTGGCAAGGTTGTAGGCATAGAAAGCGGTTTTGTAGGAATGGTTCCACAGCCATTTCATCTGCTGGTTCAATATTTGCTGGGTTCCGTAGGAGTAGAGCAAATTCTTCAAGCCCCGCAGTCCAACCAACTTTACGGCTTCTACTATATTATCAACCCGTTTGGGCAGCATAAACTGGGCGGAATTGACGACTTTCAATAAATCTGCAGTCAGGGAAGGGTCGGTGCTGATATCCCGGGCGATTGCGCTAATTTCCGAGTCCGGGTCATTGATTAGTTTCTGAAGATGGATGATATTGTCGGGAAATTGGGGCAACTCATTGATTTCGTTTACAATTTCTTCACTGAGGATATCGATGCTCTCTGCATGGACATCGGAGAAGGGGATGGTAATTCGGGCGATGGTCTCCCCGTTTTCTACGTCTATGTCAAAGGAATCCTCGTCTAAGCCTATCTTCTTCAGCATAAGAACCAGAATTACAATTCCCAGTCCGGCTCCTTCTGTATCATCAATAACCGTAGAGAGGGCTTCTTCCATCGTCTCAAAGGCGCGGGACCGGGCAATACGGTCGTATACCCGCATCTGCTCTTTGCGAGATATCTCGGTGTTGTTTTTGATGCTCAAAGTGAAGGTTTGCTGCTTTACTTGAAAAACTACCTTGATATAGAGGCCGGCTTCTTTCTGTTTCTCCAGATAATGGTTGATATTCGACAGAGTATCTTCCTTAAAACTGTTCATCCCCTCTTCGTATTCTTTCGGATTACTTAAATCAAGCTCCCGTTCCTGAAAGTATACCCGTTTCGTATTGGCCTTTTTGGCGTTGACCGCCAGTTCTTTCATGCAGTAGGCAATTCGGTCCTTCAGATGATCCTGACCAAATTCCCGCAGAAAAAAAGCAAGTATTTCTTCCAGATATTCCTCGGTTTCATGGGGGAGTGTATAGGTTTTTATTGCTAATGGAACTGAACTTCGAATAGCTTTTTTTACTTGTTCTGTATTTACCGCTGGAGCCATATATACCACCTGCAATTGTTTTGTAGTTTTTTTTTATACGCTACCTATCATAAGTCTATAGAGTTGAAAGTCAAGAGAAATTATCTCAACCTGAATAATTTTTTACCTGATTGGCCATTTCCTTTAAGCGGTGCTCGATATGAGCGTTGATCGAGTCTTTAGGAAAAACTCCCCTAGCACTGCGGATTCCGGAAACCATACCGGTAAGAATTTCAAGACCCTCATCAATAGTATTAATCGGGTAGATATGAAATTTGCCCTGTTCTAGTTCCTCGCGAACATCGGCATTTACCATCACACTGTGTCTGCTCTTCTCCGGAATAAGAACGCCCTGGCTGCCGGTTAGTCCGAAGAGTTTACACATCGAAAAGAAGCCTTCTATTTTTTCCGATATTCCGCCAACCGGCATAATTTCTCCCATCTGGTTTACCGAACCGGTTACGGCAATTCCCTGATCAAAGGGAGTCTCACCTATCGCCGACAGCAGTGCATAAATTTCAGCCGCTGAAGCGGAATCTCCGTCGATTTCACTGTAGGACTGTTCAAAACAGAGGCTTGCATACATAGACAGGGGAAAAGAATGGGCGTACTTGTTCCGCAGGTAACCCTCCAGGATAAGGACCCATTTATCATGTATTTCCCCAGACAAGCCTACTTCACGCTCGATGTTGATAATTCCCTCATTTCCAGGGGCAACTCGGGCTGACACCACGGTGGGAAGGCCAAAACTGTAATATCCCCGATCGTGGATAGCCAGGCCGTTGATAATGCCGGTCTGGGTTCCGCTGAATTTCATCTGGATCTCGCCGGTGGAAATCATCTCTACCATTTTCTCTTCCGGCAAGCCGGCCAGGTATTTGCGTTCGTACAAAGCCTTCTCGACTGCCTCGTGTCGAACCCGGGAATGCCCCATTTTTGCAGCCCAGTAGCTCGATTCCCGCAGCAGGTCGGCTATTAAGGAGAATTGGGTACTGATTTTATCGCGTTGTTCGGCCAATAGAATTCCATGTTCAACTATCCGTGCAATTCCTCGGCTCTCAAAGGGCAGCAGGTGTTCGTCGTCCTGGATCATTTTTATAAAGCCGATATAGCGGGCCAAATTATCTTGGGATAGCGGCATTACCGAGTCGAACTCGGCTGAGATTTTAAAATGCTTGTGAAAGTCGGTATCCTGGTTATACAGATTGTCGTAAAGATTTTCACTGCCGACCACGATTACCTTGGTGTCGATCTTAATCGGCTGGGGCTTCATCATAGTGTACTGAAAGCTGACCACATGTTCGCTCGGCTGAATTTCCACTTGTTCGGTTTGCAGTACTCGCTTCAATTGATCCCACAAATCTTCATCCCGGAGAATATCTTGGGCGTTTAGTATAAGGAAACCACCGGAGGCGCGAACAAGGGAACCTGCCTTTATCATCATGAAGGTGCTGCGGCTCTGTCCGTTTAGGTCGAGTCGGCTTTCAATCGTACCAAACAGGTTGGTGCTTGTTGGATGATGCTCAAAGATAATTGGTACCTGCTGGGCGGTACTGTTGTCAACCAGCACGTTCACGCCGTAGCGAACCAGCGCGGGGTTGCCCCCCTCGTCACTGGGCTGTTCACGTAAGAAGAGAAACAGGTGGTGGACAATATCATTTTTCAGTGCCTCGAGGTACCTGCTGACGGAGGGTGCGGTATAATGTTCCTGCAGCCGTTCTACTTCCTCCTCAACTCCGGGGGTAACCGTTTCAATTTGCAAGCTCTCAAGCTCTTTCTCAAGGGCACTGCGCCCCTCCTTCAGTTCCTGGAAGAGGCGCCGCATTTCGTCCATCAGCTGGTAATAGCGTTCACGAGTTCGATTCCAGTAGGCATTATCAATCTTTCCTGCCTGTACCAGCTGTTGAAGTTTTTCAAAATCCACCGCTTCGCCATTATACAGTGGAACTATATCCGTAGAATCGCTGTCCTCCTCGTGGATGTGCACCAGCTTAAAGCCTTCTGTGTTCAGCTTTTCTTCGAAATCGGTCAGCGCCCGGTTCTCTTCCTGGTCAATCATTCCAATCAGGCGGTCCCGCTCCTGTTTATATGTGTCGCTGTCAAGCTTTTTTCTGATAAGGCCCTTCATGTCCTCTACCAGCTGATGGACGGCATGTTTGAAGCTTCTGCCCTCTCCCTGCGGGAGATAAAGCACCTGTGGGTAATCGGGTTCGGTGAAATTATAGACAAAAATTAGGTCCGATAGGGGAACATCCTTTGACTGGTAACGGGAGAGTACTTTCTTTATGGATGTTGTACGTCCGGTTCCTGATTGGCCGGTAACAAAAATGTTGTAACCCCGCGCTCTGATCTCAGTGCCTATCTGTAGGGCTCGGAGAGCCCGGGGCTGACCGATCACATCGGGTAGCTCAATAGCTTTCTGTAATTCTTCAATTTCATTCACATCGATTGAAATCGATATTTGATCGGCAGGCAATTCACGATGTTCCATTATTACTCCGTAGGTTCAACTATAGAGAGACGGCAAAGCGCTTGTCAAGCGGAGCCCGAGCAATTGCCGGTACAGCTGCATAAGGTCTTGAAAATTATAGCTGCCCTACTATAATGGAGTAATGAAATTAGGTGAAGTAGTACAGTATTTTAATTCACTTTTACCCCTCGAAGATGTAGCTCGAAGCGATTACTCCTTAAATGGACTTCAGGTGGGGGATCTGGATAGTGAGGTTGAAAAAGTCGCCTTTGCAGTTGATGCCTGTATGGCTAGTTTTCAGCGGGCCGGGATGGCCGGTGCGCAGCTGCTCTGTGTACATCACGGTCTGTTCTGGGGCAAGCCAATCGCAGTGACAGGGACACATTATCGTCGTATGAAGTACCTGTTGGATGAAGGCTTGGCGCTGTATGCAGCCCACCTCCCCCTTGATATGCAGCCGGAGCTGGGCAACAATGCTGGACTTGCCGACGCCCTGGGGCTTGAGGATCGACAGCCTTTTGGCGATTACCACGGAGTGCAGATAGGCGTAAAGGGAAGCGTGCCCTCTGAGCTGAGCCTTGAACAGGTATTGGCTAAGCTTGAACTAAGCCGCGAGAGCGCACTGGGGGTACTGCCCTTTGGTCCCGATAAGATTAAAAGTGTAGGAATTATCTCCGGCGGTGCCGATAAAGAGGTAGGACAGGCACTGCGGGATGAACTAGATTTATACATTACCGGCGAACTGAACCATCAGGTCTATCACAGCTGTCTGGAAGGCGGAATTAACCTACTGTCCGCGGGCCACTATTTTACCGAAACCTACGGAGTACAGAATTTGATGAAAAAATTAAATGTAGACACCGGCCTGGCAACTACCTTCATAGATGTGCCGACGGGTTTATAATAATGGAAGAACCCCTGTCCTCGCATAAGCTTCGCACACACCTGCGTCCACTATGGTTGTCTCTGGCTATCATTGTGACCGATCAAATCAGTAAAGCTCTGATTGTAGCCTCTATTCCGCTGCACAGCATTGGAGCCGTTTTTTTGGATGGATTTCTACGGATTATTCATACTCGGAATTTGGCAATTGCTTTCAGCATTGGACGCTCCCTTTCAGAGCAGGTTCGTACCGTATTGTTTATCATTCTCCCGCTCATTTTGCTGGTACTGATTGTCATATATTTTATTAAAACCGACGACTTTACCCGGCTGCAGCGCTGGGCGGTGGCCGGAATAATTGGAGGCGGGTTTGGGAATATGATCGATCGTCTCTTTCGTCCGGAGGGAGTTGTCGATTTTGTCGATGTGCGTTTCTATGGATTGTTTGGTTTGGAGCGCTGGCCTACATTTAATGTGGCCGACTCATCTGTGGTTGTAGCCGGAATAGTAATGGCTGCCTCGTTTATTTTAGAAAAGGGAGAACAAGATGAATAAGAAGGTAAATACGGTTCTGTTTATACTGGGAGCCACAATTTTTAATATTATTATGATGATCTTGATTCTGGTGGTCGGGCTTGCACTGATAAGTATGTTTGTCGGGGAGAATATAGGTGCGGGGGCAGCCCAAATTCTTTTTTTACTGCTGTTTGTAGCTTCAATCGCGGGGGCATTTTTTTTGTATCATCGGGCAGTGAAGCTGCTTTCACGTAAAATTGATATGGAAAAGTACTTCCACCCTATTTTTACCCGATTCAAAAAGTAGCTTTAAAAGGTAACTTCAGAAGGTAACTTCAAAAGAGCGGTGAAGAATGGCTTAGTATCCGTCCGAAAGAGCCCGGTTTTTGTCCTTTTTGTACAGTTCGTTGTAGACGAAACCTCGGTTCTTGAGGCTGTCCTTTAATTCCTGGGGGAAGGGCATATAGCGCCAGAAAATACCCCGCACTTCGCGGTTCAGTTTCTGGGTACCCTCGCTCTCCTTAGTGATCCATAATAGATAGTCTTGAATAAAATACTCTTTTACATCGCCCCGCAGCTTTTGGCTTTCGAACCACATATAGTATTTGCCTGTCAGCCCCTCTTCCATCCAGTAATGCTGGGCTTTTTCCTTTGCCACCTGCCATCGTAGGTCAGCCATCGCAATGATTATTGCCGAGCGTAGTTCCTTGGGATACATCGGAATAGCCACGCGGCCGCGGCTGGTGGCACGATTGTATTTTTCAAAGGGTTCCCAGCAGAGCCCCCGTTCACCGTAACAGGGAATAAGAATAATATGGGGAACTATTCGATTAACCTGTTGTTTGAAACTACGCTGGAAAAGACCGGGATCTATACGCTCAATGTCCGCCAACTGTTTGATGATGTTTTCACGGGTACCCAGTTCAAAGTCGAGGGCACGAAAATACTGCTTCATCAGAAAGGGGATGTGGTTTCCCTGTCGCCCGACACTCATTTTTACCATCTGCCGGACGGAGTTAAACTCCTGCTCGATCGCTTTTGGATCGACCTGCTGAGTGTTTGCTCCTAGGTCATCTGCCTTGTTTTCGAGTTTCTCCAGCATTTGGTCGGCCTCTTCTAGCTGGCGAAAGAGGGAACCAAGCTCCTTGTCGATAGTAGAAATTCGCCTTACCATTTGATTTATTTCGGACAGAGCACTGCGCTGTTCCGGGCTATAGGGCGATTTAAGCCCGTAATACTCATCCATCGGTTGGTGTGAGGCAAGACTGGATGCTTTTGTCTGCAGAAGCTCTTCGGCTGATTCGAGCTCGGTCATCTTGGATTTTATTTGCCCAATTTGAACGTCCCGGTTTCCCCGAGCCTTTTCTGCCTGTATTTGGATGCGGCCGCCCCGGTCCTTTTGGGATATCCGTACTTCATCCTGCATTGATTGACCTATCTGCCCCATAGCTACTTTATACAGCCACTCATCTATGTAATGGATAGGTTCGCCGGTATAGTTTTCTTCGATAATCCGAGCCAGTATATCTCGTTGCTCCTTCGACACTGCTGTGGGTAAGAGATACCCATACCGCAGCATATAACGCTTGGGTTGGGGTAGTTTTGCGTGAATTTTGGAAGCAATTGATGCCGCGAGGTTCCAATACGCGGAAATTAACTTATTACGGTACAGAGAGCGTTCTTTCGGATCCTGCACATTTAGAAACTTTGCCAGCAGTGAGTGAACCCGTTGAGCCGGTTCACCTTCGCCGGATAAGGCCTGCTTGTAATAATCGGTGGACGAAAACAGAGGGTTTGGAGTGTCTTTAAAAAACTTTTCGATTTTTGGGAAGCTGCTTTTATTTAGATCTATTTCCTGTGCCGAGGGAGGGAGCTTATCAGCTTTTGATTCACCGAAAAGATCGGCAAAATCAGGAGTTTCCTCGTTGTCTTCCTCGTCGATTCCCATCAACTCGGCGACTTCAGGATCAATATCTCCCGAATAAGATTGGTCACTCAAAACTTTTCCCTATTAATAAAATAGCCGTATCCTGCTATTTCGTTGTTTCGGTTGTCGCTACGCGGCATGCGAAACTATAAAAAAAGGTAGTGGAGGTGGTGGGAATCGAACCCATGACCTCGTGAATGCCATTCACGCGCTCTAGCCAACTGAGCTACACCCCCACGACATTGTGTAAAAAATATACCTATTACCTCCGGATCTGTCAATAGTGCGGGGTAAAAAACACAGATCCCCAATATGTTGTTTTACAAAAAACCGCCCCCCCAGATTAGCTATTACTATAGGGGGGCGTTGGTGCAAGGCTTTCGCTATGCAGTTAATGGTGTTCTGTTTATAGTTCTTTGTGGCAGAACCACCAATCGTAGCCTTCGTACTCCTTGAGCCGCTTTTCAGCGTCCTGTTCGGTAGAAGCCGGCGGTATAATTACGCGATCGCCGATCAGTTCGTTATTAGGCCAGTTAGCCGGAGTTGCTACTCCATTTTTATCTGATACCTGTAGGGCTTTCAGCGATCTGAGAACCTCGTCCATATTCCGGCCGATTTCCTGGGGGTAGTACAGAACCAATCGGATAAATCCCTTTGGATCGATCAGGAATACCGCACGCACGGTATTGGCGCCCTTTCCGGGGTGGACCATGCCTAGGGTTTGGGCAACCTTTCCCATATCGTCGGCGATAATGGGGAAGGGAATCTTTACGTCCAGTTTTTCGTTGATCCACTCAGTCCATTTGATGTGGCTGTGAACCTGGTCAATTGAAAGACCGAGGAGTTCGGCATCGGCCTTTTTAAACTCTTCCGCCTTTTTGGCAAACGATACGAACTCCGTGGTACACACCGGAGTAAAGTCGCCGGGGTGTGAGAAAAGAACTACCCACTTGCCTTTGTAATCCTGGGGCAGCTGTTTTACCCCGTGGGTGGTCTTTACTTTCATCTCTGGGAATTGGTCTCCTAGTAGAGGCATACTCTGTTCCATGTTTCTCTCCTTTTTTATTTCTGAGTATTTTTATAATAATCGTAACGATTATTAATAGTGACTAAAAAAATATATCTGTTCTCTTCTCCATTTTACGCTCCCAGCCTACGAGGCTGCTTCTTTTGTGCCTTTACGTTTGCACTCTTCGCATATCCCGAAAAAGTCAATTTTGTGTCCCTGTACAAGGTGACCTGAAACCTCTTCGGCCATTGCTTCAAGATCCTCCTTTGGCTCAAGAGGCAAGTCAAAGATTTTTTTACACTCTCCGCATATGAAGTGGTAGTGTTCGTATACATCGGCATCGTAGCGGTCAAAGGTGCTGCCGTACTGCAGTCGGTTCACTTTACCCTGCTCCACAAGTATACTCAAATTACGATATACCGTTCCCAGGCTCAAGTTGGGAAACTCACCCCGTATGCCGTCAAAGACCATTTGGGCTGTCGGATGGGAGTCGGTTTTCCTCAAAAAGTCTAGTATATATTCGCGTTGTTTGCTCTTTCTGTATACTGCTTCAGCCATCTCTTATCCTTAATCGTAACGATTACTAATATAGTAAAAAGTCTGTTTGTTGTCAAGCCTCAGTTGATGTCCTCAGGGGGGTTCGGAGGAGCATT
>Ga0209947_1002713_pt1 | contig 10035 bp, 9 predicted proteins | sample SalPonR2_B_D2_MG_FD_185706 | JGI IMG/M metagenome (GOLD analysis project Ga0209947, IMG submission 185706) | Salt pond soil microbial communities from South San Francisco under conditions of wetland restoration - Salt Pond MetaG R2_B_D2_MG... ... | reverse complement strand
GACATACCAGGCCCTATCAGAAGGTTTCTTCGTAGAACCACGCCAAGGAAGAACGTTCAGCGAACATAATCAGGTTCCCCAGTCTCTGGCTGGCCTGATGTTCAGGGCGCGCGCGATTTTGCGGTCTGCGGCGCCTGAATGCCAATCGAAATCGCCGGATAGGATGACGTGGTCCCACCCGAGGGGCGACGTGTGGGCAAGCAGCTTGGCATCGTAGAGCTGGCTGGTCTGCGCGAGGTGGTTGGCAGCCTTGTCCATGTAGATCGTATTCCAGAACGTGATGGCGGCGATGACGAGGTTGAGCGCCATGGCCCGCTTTTGTTGGGCGGCATCAGAGCGATCATGAATGCGCCCTTGTGAGTGGGCAAAGACGGCCCGCGCCAGCGAGTGACGTGCTTCACCCTTGTTGAGGCCTGCGTGGCATTTCATGCGCAGGTCGGCGTTTTCGATCCAGTCGAGCATGAAGAGCGTGCGCTCGATCCGGCCGATTTCACCCAAGGCGAGGTAGAGCCGGTTTTGCTGGCGGTACGCGCCAAGCTTGCGCAGGATTTCAGACGGTTTGAGAGACTTGTCGCGGATGCTGGCCGCGAGCCGCATGATGTCACCCCAATGCTGCCGGATCACCTCTTCGTTGATGGGCTTGCCGATGAGGGGGGACAGGGAGGGCCATGCCTTCGCGCTCCCGAAGCATGCCAGCCGCCGGTCGGGAAAGTCGCGCAAGCGCGGGGCAAACGTCATCCCCAAGAGATGGAACATGGCGAAGACGTGGTCCGACACGCCACCCGTGTCTGTGTAATGTACAAGCGGGTCGAAGCTGGCCGGGTTGCTCAGGAGGCCATCAAGCACGAAGGGCGCTTCGCCTGCGGTCGCCCCGATGACGCTGGAATGGAACGATCCGTACTGACCCGAGAGGAAGGAGTAGATCTTCAGGCCGGGATCTGGTCCGTATTTTGCGTTGATGAGCCCGCTGCCACGATTGGCCGCGAAGAACTGCCCATCCGATGAGCTGTGCTCCGCCGCACCCCAGTGCTGCGCAAAGGGCAGGCCATGATGGGCGTCGACGATACGGCCCAAAGCATCCGCGAATGTCTCCGGCCGTAGGTACCATGTCTGCGCCCAGGTCAGCTGCGCATGGCTGAGACGTGATGAAGCATGGGCCATCTGTTCGAGACCAAGATTGGTGGCCCCGGCCAGAACCGTGGCCAGAACGGTGGCGGGTTCATCATGCTGCTTGCCAGACCGCAGGTCGGTGAAGGCATCGAGGAACCCGGTCTGCGCATTCACCTCCCAGAGCAACTCCGTGATGCGGATGCGCGGCATCACGGCATCGATCGCCCGTTCCAAGCGTACAGCAGCGGGCGGTGTGACCGCGTCATGTGGCGTAATCTTCAGGCGCCCACGTTCAATGCGGGCACCAGGGAGCGCCTTGCGCTTCAGGGCGCGGTCCACCTGGTCCAAGCGCTTCGCCATTGTTGCCCGCCGGTCAGACAACCATGCGTCTGGATCGGTTTCGAAGCCCGCATCCCGCATGATGATTTCGGCTGTGCCCCGGGGCTTCAGGTAGCTGTCGAATCGGCGATATTCTCGACTGCCGTCGACCCAGACATCCCCGGCACGCAACCGCTCGCGCAAGGTTGAGACAACGGCGGTCTCATACACGCGCCGTTGTGGCCGGCCATCCTGGATGATCAGAGACGGCCAATGCTTGGCCGCAAACGGCATCGGTGGATCGTCGGGCAACTTGCGTTTGCCTGTGCGGTTCTGGTCACGCAGCAAGGCGATTGCGTCCTTGAGGTCATCCCCCGCATCGGTGGCCTTGAACTCGAACGCATCAAGGAAAGCAGGGGCGAACTTGCGCATATAGGCATAGCGCTCAGCTGCCAGGGCGAGCGGATCACTGGTTGCCAGCTCTCCAAAGCCAGCGATTTCGTCACGCTTGCCCAAGAGTGTTTCCCACCCGACATCCGCATCCAACGCAGCAAAGGGATCTTGCCCCAAATCTTGTGCGCGGGCCATGGCATCAATGGATGCGCCGAAGAGCTGCATTAGCTTGCCAACCTTGGTTTTACCCATACGCCAGACCTCCTCCTGGCGATTGCGAGATCGTGAGAAGAGCTGGCCTGTCAGCCGCTCAAACATGGCGATCGTCGCATCGGTGAGCGTGATGGATAAATCCGCCATCTGTGCCGCGAGCGTGGCGATCCGCCGCCGTTCACCAAAATCGTTGAGCAAGCTCACAGGCGCCACAGCGCCCTCGCGCGCGAACTTGAGTAGCCGGTCAGGATGGAGGCCGTGCCCAAGGTTTGGCGGCAAACCCAACGATCGCAGATACTTCAAACGATCCAGGAGTGCGGTCATGCTGGCCGGGCTGGAGGAGTGCGGATAGCCCCGCAACCATGTGAGCCGCGTTTGCCCGACAGATGGATCGTTGACCAAGAGCGCCTGCAACTGGACACGTTGATCCGGGGAAAGGGCATCAAACAGCGCTGCGGCAGCCTCGCGCCGGGCGCGTGCCCGCCCTTTCAGCGCAAGGCGCTCAAGCGTGTCCACGCTCGGCAACACCAAATGCTGCTTGCGCAGCTCCCCGACCAGCGTCTCAACAATCTTCACGCCGTGATCCGTCGCGAAGGCCGCTCTCGTGGCGATATCCTCCGCTTGCTGCACATGTTCGGGTCCGAAAGGGGAAAGCCCCAAGTGGCGCATCGCGACGGCATGATGTTCGTGCCGTGTATTTCGCCTGAAGGCATAGTCGTCGAGAGTACAGGCATCCACCTGAAGCTGTTCAGCAAGCCAAGCGATCAGTTCCGCTGGCGGCATGATGCCGTCGCTCCACCCGAAGCCCGGGTAGCGCAGCAGACAAATATGCACCGCGACACCAAGGAGGTTTTCGGCGCGACGTCTGGTACGGATCAGGTCAATGTCGTCCCCGCTCAGCAGATAATGGCGGATCAAAGCATCAGGGTCTGTCGGGATATCGAAGAGATCTGCATGCGCGCGGGAAGAAAGTAGTCGGCGGGCCATAAAGTGTCCTCAAAACGTAGTTGCAAGTTTGAAGACATCGAATATTATAGAGACTAATAAAAAGACAGATTTGCCGTGCCAATTCAGGATCACAGCGGTCACACGAAGTCAGGCCACAAAACGGCCGTTTTGGAGACACCATGTCACGCACCGGCGACATCCTCGGATACGCAAGGGTCTCGACCGCTGACCAAGACCTGTCCGGCCAAAAAGACCGGTTGCTGCAACACGGCGCTATTCGCGTGTTCGAAGACGTGATCTCTGGAAAAACCCTCAAACGGCCCGGTCTGGCGGCCTTGCTTGATCAGGCCCGGCCCAATGATACGCTCGCTGTCATCCGCCTTGATCGCTTGGGCCGGTCGCTCAAGGAACTTCTGGAGACCGTCGATAATCTCAAGGCCAGAGAGATCAACCTGATCAGCCTCGAGGAGCGGATCGACACCACATCCGCCGCTGGCGAACTCGTATTCCACGTCTTCGGGGCTATTGCGCATTTCGAGCGCCGCCTGATCTCTGAGCGCACCAAAGATGGCCTGATCAACGCTCGAAAGCATGGTCGCACCCCCGGGCGGCCGCCATTGCAGCCCGAGACAATCTCAGCCCTCCAAGATCTCGTCAGCGCCGGAAATTCCGTCGCCCAGGCCGCAAAACACCTCGGCATAGGCAGATCAACAGCTTACAAGGTGATTAGAAACACAACGCCATAAGCCGTGTTCAGGCTTCGTTCTTCCTTAGCGTGGTTCTACGAAGAAACCTTCCGATGGGGCCGATGGCATCGGGAAGTGGCAATTCGGCCCACAGAAAGCCAAGGTTGGCGGAAAACCTCATGAATCCCACTCCACATTGAACGTCGTTACCAATCGCTCCACATCCGCATCCGATAGCCCGCGCGGTGACATGCCACGCGTCATCATCGCCAAGCGCGCGGTGTCTTCCAGTTCTTCGGTCGCGTTGCACGCGGCTTCAACATCCTTGCCAGCCACGACCGGGCCATGGTTGGCCAGCATCACCGCCGAACGTTTGCCCGCCAGCCCGCGCACCGCGTCGCCCATCGCCGGATCACCGGGCAGAAAGAACGGCAGCAACTTCACGCGCCCCAGTTTCATGATCGCATAGGGGGTCAGGCGGGGCAGGAAGTCGTCCGCGTTCGCATCGGGCATCAAGGACAGCGCAACCGCGTGACAACTGTGCAGATGCACGACCGCGCCTGCTGTGGACCTCGTGTCGTAGAACGCGGAATGCAGCGGCATTTCCTTGGTCGGCAGGTCGCCGTCGATCAATGCGCCTTGCGGGTCAAACCGGCTGAGCCGGGCCGGGTCAAGGCGGCCAAAGCTGGTGCCCGTGGGCGAGACCAGCAGGCCCCCGTCACCCGTGCGCGCGGATATATTTCCGGTGCTGCCACCCGTCAGGCCACGGTCGAACATGGATTTCGCCAAAAGGCAGATCTGTTCGCGCAATCGCTTTTCGGCGCTCATGAGGCGTCCAATCTGGTTTGAGCATCGGTGAAGAAGTCTTCGCCTCCAAAGTTGCCGGATTTCAGGGCCAGCGCAATCTGCACACCGTCCGAGATGCAAAAGGTCCATGGCACACCGGGCGCGATTTCAGTGCCGATGTCGAGCTGGGCCACACCCAGCGCCCTGGTCACCGCACCCGACGTTTCACCACCCGCGACGATGATGCGGCGCGCGCCTGCATCACGGGCCGCGGTGGCACAATGTGCGAGGGTGTTTTCGATCAGGGCGCCCAGTTCGACAGCTCCGACCTTGGCCTGGGCGGCATTGACGCTGGCCGGATCGGCGGTGGCATAGACAAGCGGGGCTTGCGCCAGGTCCTGGGCCGCCAGCCAATCGATAACCTCTTGCGTTCCGCGCTCCGCGAGGGTCAGCGGATCGAGTTGATAGGACGGCGCGCCCGTCGCAATGTAGGCGGAGGCCTGCGCATTGGTCATGGCCGAGCAGCTGCCAGACAAGATGATTGTTGCGTCAGGAAGGGTGTGATGCGGTCGTTTGGGCGCGTCGTCCGAAAGCAGCCCGTTGGCCAGATAGAGAGCGGGCAGCGGCATCGCGACGGCGGAACCGCCGGTCATCAGCGGCATGTCACGGCAGGCGGTCGCAATGATCACAAGGTCACTGCTGGCAACAGCATCAACGACAACATGAGCGATCCCCTCGGCGCGATGCTGCGCCAGGGCATCCTGCAAGGACTGCGCCCCTTGGGCCACTGTAAGGCGGTCAATCAGGCCGACCCGACCGCGCACTTGCGGTGCCAGAAGGCGCATCAAGTTGCTATCGCGCATCGGTGTCAGCGGGTGGTCCCTCATCGGGCTTTCGGCGAGGGGCTGTTGGCCGACAAAGAGGTTGCCCATGAAGATGGACCGGCCGTTTTCGGGGAAGGCTGGGCAATAGATGGTTTGATCGGTGCCAAGATCCCCCATGAGCGCCTCGGCCACCGGGCCGATATTGCCGTCGGCGGTGCTGTCGAAGGTCGAGCAATACTTCCAGTAGAAACGACGCGCGCCTGCATCGCGCAGCCATGCCAGCGCCGATCGCGTTTCGTCAATCGCCTCCTGTACCGGAGCGGTCCGAGATTTGAGGGCGATGACTTCAAACGCGCTGGTGGTCTTGGGCGGGGTGTCAGGCACGCCGATGCGCAGGGAGACGCGCACACCGCTGCGCGCCAGCAGGCCCGCGATATCTGTCGCGCCGGTGAAATCGTCGGCGATGCAGCCCAGAATGGTTCCGCTCATGTGCGTGCCTTCTCAAAATCGGCCCAAAGGGTCGTGAAGGTTTCGAAATCAACGGGGCCATCTTTCAACGGGTCCAGAACGACGGCCTCGGCTGCGAACAGCCGATCGAGGGCAGCGTTCAGCTTCGGGATTACATCCGCGGGGATACAAACAGCACCATGGCAGTCAGCGTGGATCAAATCGCCTCGTGCCACGGTCATGCCGAAGATTGTGACCGGCGTGCCGATGTCGCGCACATGGACAAAGCCGTGACTAGGCCCGACCGATCCCGCGAGGACAGGGAAGCTCGCGGGCATGTCGCCCAGATCGCGCACCACGCCATTGGTGACTGCCCCGCACAGGCCGAACACGCCCTTGTGAACCTGCGCGTGGACCTCGCCCCACCATGCGCCGATGGCTGCGTCGCCGTCGGCATCTTCGATCACGGCCACACCTGGGCGCGGGCCTGCGTTCATGGCCTCGAAATAGGCCATGCGGCGGGCGCGGATGTCGTCGGGTGGGTCGGATGGGGGGGTGGCCCCCGCAATGCGCGCGGTGCGCGCGAAGCCGACGATCCGCGCGTCCGGATCGCCCGCCCATGTGATACTGCGGTGAGTGAAGCCCGCGAAGCCGCGCTGGCCTTGGGCCACTTCGATGGCGTTGCAGACGGTGGGCGTGTCGCAGCTGTGCAAACGGTCGATCAGGGCGGAGATGTCAGACGTGTTCATTATTTGCCTCGTGCCAGCATTGCACCACTTCGGAGCAGGCGTTGGGGTTTTCCATAAGGGCAAAGTGCCCCAAGCCATCCAGCGGGTGAAACTGCCCATTCGGCGCGCTTTGCGCAGCGGCTTGCCCCAGCGCGATTGGGGCGGCCTGATCGCGTGTACCGGTCGCGGCCAAGACCGGCATTGCCGCCCGCGTCAACGCTGACAGCGCGCCCGGCCGGCTGAGGGCCAGCCGGGTCTGCGCGCTGATGAGCGGCGCGGTCTCTTCGGCCATCTGGCAGACGGCGGCCCGTGTTGCATCCGGGTCGGGGCCAAAGACGTCCGACAGGCGGGTCCTGAGGGCCGCCGCTCCGCCATTCGCGCGGACATCCTGTGCCAGGGCATGGCGCGACGGGGCCTTGGCATGGTCATCCGCGTAAGGATTCAGGCCGAAGAGGATCAGACGGTCTGAGGTTATGCTGTCTGCAAAATGGGCCGCCACGATCGCCCCAAGAGAAAAGCCGCAAACGACCGTATCGTTTGCAAGACCTTCGAAATCCGCGCGATAGTCCTGGATCGAAGGACGGTCCAATGTCACGTAGCTGCGCGCGCGCTCTGCAACGCCCAGGGCATCCAGAAACCCGTCGAAGACAGCCCCCGTGCACAGCGTGCCCGGCACCAGCAGCCACGACCGTGCGGATATCTGTTCAATAGCCATTTTGCACGACGATTTCCGGGTTCGTCTCTTTGAGGGTGGCCTGCACGGCCGCGCGCATGCTGCGTGTCAGATGGCCAAAGTCATTGCCGGGCGTCACAAGGCGGAACCCTTGTTCAACGCGGGTTCGGGCTTCTTCACCCGAACCGCAGAAAATGCCGGCGGGGATGCCGCGTTTGGTCGCGGCATTGAGCACGTGAAGAAGGGCCGCCTCGGATTTCGGGCGCGGGTAACCTGCGTGCCTGTCAAGTTCAAAGGCCAGATCGTTGGGTCCGATATAGACCATATCAACGCCCTCGACATCGAGGATTTCCTCGATGCGCTCAACCGCTTCAACGGTCTCGATCATCGGGATGGCCATGACCGTCGCGTTCGCGTGCGCCACATAATCAGCACCGCCATATAGAAGCCCTCGGGAGGGGCCGAAACTGCGGTTGCCCGAGGGCGGATAGCGGCATGCACCGACCAGCATTCTTGTCTGCTCTGGCGTCGAGATCATCGGGCAAATGATACCGTAGGCCCCCGCGTCCAGCAGGTGCATTATCTTCGCGGGGTTAAGCTCGGGCACGCGGACCATGGGTGTGGCCGGCGTGGCCGAAATGGCCTGCATCATGGCCAGGGCGTCCGAAAACCCCAGCATTCCATGTTGCAGATCGACCGTCACGGCATGGACGCCACTGTGGCCGACACCCTCGGCAGAATAGGACGAGGCGATCGACAGCCAGCCGTTGATCACGATCTGCGACGCCGCGAGGCGGGTTCGAACCGTATTGGCGCGCATTACCCTGCCCGTCCGTAACTTGGCAGAAGGCTCGCCTTGGCGACAAAGCCACTGGCATCAAGACCAAGGCCTGCGTCCCGTGCGGCGTCAAGGGTTTCAGGCGCGAAAACGGGGCGTTTGCGGTGATCGCCGCTGAGGACGACAAGCGCCTCCACGGGCGTGTCGCCGGTTGCCGTGAGTGTGCGAAAAACCCCAGCCGGGACCGAATAGGTGTCCCATGCGTCCAAAGTGACGGACGCGCCGCCATCGGCATAGTCCAGCCGGGCCTGTCCTTCGTGCATAATCAAGACCATCTTGTCGTCCAGCAGGAACGGTCCGAGGGATTTGCCGGGTTCGATGCGCAGCCATTCGGCAGAGAACCCGTGCGGGTTGGTGATGGTCGCGGCATGGTCGCGGTTTTGCGTCATGCCGAACCCGATGACAGGCGCGATCTGGGCGCCGCCGCTTGGCAGGGCCTGGTCGATGAAACCGGGCCGGAAATCGCGGTCATCGGCGGTGACGATCCGCGACATCATCTCATCGCGCGACACATTGCGCAGGGCGGCGACGTCTTCATCGGGCATGGGCGGGATGCGGCCGCTTTCCGGGGGCACTTCGTCCCCGCGCGATTTGTCGATCAGGCGATTGTCCGAAGAAATGTAAAGGCCGTAATCCGCCGCTTCCCGGATGATCTCGGGGTGGAAAATCACGCCGCCGGTGTTGTCGCCGCCCAGGATAGTGAACAGCCATCCATCGTCGGGCCCTGCATTTGTGAACCCTCGGAAAATCCATGTCGGAACCGAAACGATATCGCCTTTACGGCCGGTAATCTCGTTTTCGCCGTCCGACCCCCACCGGAACGTCCATTCGCCCGCCTGCACGATGAACACCTCAGCGGTGAAGTGAATATGCAGATTGTTCGTTATCCCGTGCGGCATGGCGGCGGCGCCGATGTTGAAGCCGTGCGCCTCTGGCAGGTTCACGACCTGATCGTCGGAGGACGTCACACCGGGGCCGATGATCGAATAGTTTTCCTTCGTGTCCGATCCGGGCTTTTTGCAATCAATGAAAGCCACGGTGCAGGATACGTAGTCGTCCCGCTTGATATGGCGCGCGTCGGCTTTTGCCTGCGTGATGGTGGGGGTCATGTGGTGTCCTTTCTTATCCGAGCCGTTCGCCCGTTTCACGGTCGAACAGATGAATGCGGGCTCCAGTTCTTGGTTTCAGGTGGCAGGGGGAATCGATCTCGGCTTCAAAGTCCGCGTGGCCGCGCGCACAGACCGATGACGGCCCGTTTCGCAGGGTCACCAAGGTGGATTCCCCCGTCAACTCGAGCGCATACAGCTTGCCGCTAATGGCTGCGCCCGTGTCATGGGTGATGTCGAGTTCCTCGGGACGAATGCCCAGAACCACCCCGTCGCGATCCGCCAGGTCAACAGGCAATTCCACGCCGTCGGCGCGAAACAGGCCGCCCGAAATGTGCCCATCGATCAGATTCATCGACGGCGACCCGATAAAGCCGGCGACGAACAAGTCGGCCGGTTCGGCATAGATCTTTTTGGGGGTGTCCAACTGAACGATCCTGCCGTCGCGCATTACGGCGACGCGGCTGGCCAGGGTCATGGCCTCCATCTGGTCATGCGTCACATAGACGGTGGTCACACCCAGCTCGTGGTGCAGATGCTTGAGTTCGGCCCGCATGGTGACACGCAGCTTGGCGTCTAGGTTCGAGAGCGGTTCATCCAGCAGGAAAATGCTTGGCGTGCGCACGATGGCACGTGCAAGGGCGACCCGCTGACGCTGACCGCCGGACAGCTCGGACGGGCGGCGGTCCAGAAGTGCGTCCAGTTCGACCTTTGCAGCCGTTTCCAGAACCCGCGCCTTGCGGTCTGCCAAGTTCATTCCCCGCAGCTTGAGCGGATAGTCGATATTCTGGCGCACGGTCATGTGCGGATAAAGACCGTAGTTCTGGAACACCATCGCGATGTCGCGGTCCTTGGGCGGCTTGTCGTTGACGCGGGCCCCCGCGATCAGGATGTCGCCAGCGGTAATGTCCTCCAGGCCCGCGATCATGCGCATTGTCGTGGTCTTCCCGCACCCCGACGGCCCG
>Ga0209947_1002706_pt1 | contig 10057 bp, 14 predicted proteins | sample SalPonR2_B_D2_MG_FD_185706 | JGI IMG/M metagenome (GOLD analysis project Ga0209947, IMG submission 185706) | Salt pond soil microbial communities from South San Francisco under conditions of wetland restoration - Salt Pond MetaG R2_B_D2_MG... ... | reverse complement strand
GGTGGCCGAGTGGTCGAAGGCGCACGCCTGGAAAGCGTGTAGGCGGGAAACCGTCTCCAGGGTTCGAATCCCTGTCTCTCCGCCAATAAATCCAGTAATGGCTTGATTTCCCTCTTAAAATACAAATGCCTGTCACGTTTCTAGCCAACGCGCTATCCATCTTGGATTGTACTTGGATGGCACCAGATGATACGGCATGAGACAGACCATGTGCCGCATGAGGTGCCAAATCACCCCGGATCAGGCGAACTCGACCGGGTTTGGCCCCTTCACGATTTCGATGATTTGCCTCGCCTGTTCCTTCGCGAATCCCCCGGTCACCGTTGAACCCCGAACCGGCTCGCCAGCTCGGCGGCGGTCTTCTCGCCCTTCAGGGCCTCCAGCGCCACCTTCGCCTTGAACTCGGGCGCGTGCTGCTTGCGTTTCGACATCTCTGATCTCCTTCTCGTCGAAGATCAGCAGACCGCAAATCGTAGCTTATGTCGGTGTCCGAATTTCGGCGGGTAGCTCAGAGGCCGCCGCTACGCAAGGATATTATTCAAATACAATAAGATAGCGTGGTAGGCCCGGAGGGACTCGAACCCCCAACCAAGGCGTTATGAGCGCCCTGCTCTAACCGATTGAGCTACAGGCCCGACCTGCACACCTGCTACCACGAAGCGGGCAGCGGTCAAGGCTTTCATGCGCTCTGGACAGCGCCCGCACCCCTGCTTAGGCTGCTTGCATGACCGATACGACAGGACGGCGCTGGCACGACATGGGTGGACAGGATGCGGGGCCCCTGCCGATGGAGGGGCACGATTTCGCGCTCTGGGAGAAGCGCGTGGATGCGCTCATGGTGCTGTGCGGGCATAAGGGGCTCTTCACCGTCGACGGTTTGCGCCGGGCGCTCGAGGACATGGGCGAGGAGGCGTTCGAGAAGATGAGCTACTACGAACGCTGGATCGCCGCCGTGAACCAGAACCTGATCGAGGCCGGGGCCTACAGCATCGAGGACCTGGCCGCGCGCATGAACGAGATCACGGCACGCGGCCTGACCTATGGCGAGGCGCAGTCGGATGGCTGAACGCGTCCGCGTCAAGGCGCTCTCGCCGCCCGGTCATGTGCGCGCGCCTTGGTACCTGCGCGGCAAGCAAGGCGTGATCGAGCGCCCGCTTGGCCATTTCGCCAATCCCGAGCAACTGGCCTACGGCCTGCCCGCCGGGCAAAAGCCGCTCTACCGCGTCCGCTTTACCATGGCCGAGATCTGGGGCGAGGGGGCCGAGGCCCCCGACGACACGATCGATGCCGAGATCTACGGCCACTGGCTGGAAAGGGTGGATGCCCATGCCCCATGACCATCACGATCATTTCCACCACGAGGGGATGAGCCCCTCGGGCCATCCCTACCGCGAGGATAACGACGCCCCGCTCACCTACTGGCAGCGGATGGAGATCGCGGTGCGCGAGCTCCTGGTGGAAAAGGGCCATCTCGCCCCCGCCGAGATCGCGGCACAGATCGAGGCGATGGATGCCCGCAGCCCCGCCAACGGCGCGGCGGTGCTGGCCCGGGCCTGGAGCGATCAGGCGTTCAGGGCGCGGCTGCTGGAGAACGCGTCGGAGGCGAGCCGCGAGATGGGATTTGACATCGGGCCGCTCAACCTCATTGCCGTGGAGAACACCGCCGACACCCACAACCTCATCGTCTGCACGCTCTGCTCGTGCTATCCGCGCAACCTGCTGGGCCTGCCGCCCGACTGGTACAAGACCCGCGCCTATCGCTCCCGCGCCGTGCGCGAGCCGCGCAGCGTCCTGTCCGAATTCGGCCTCGACCTGCCCGATCATATCACCGTGCGCGTCCATGACAGCACCGCCGACATGCGCTACATCGTGCTGCCTGCGCGCCCCGACGGTACCGAGGGGATGGACGAGGCACAGCTTGCCGCGCTTGTGACACGCGACTCGATGATCGGCACCGGGCTGCCGCGCCGGCCCTGACGGGCTTGTGATCGCGGGCCGGCCCGCGTATCCCTGCGCGAAAAAGCCGAGAGACCGCCCCGATGAGCGATGCCGACCGCCCCCCCACCTTTGCCGCCCGCGCCGCAGATACCGCGCTTGGCATGGCGATGTATGCGCCGATCGCGATCTGCAAGGCATTGCCCTATCGCTGGCGCATCCCGGTCATGGGGTGGCTCACCGCGCGGGTGGTGGCACCGCTGGCGGGATACGGGCGGCGCGTGCGCGAGAACCTCGCCCACGCCGTCCCCGGCCTGCCCGAGGCCGAGGTGCGCCGCCTGATGCGCGCCGTGCCCGACAATGCCGGGCGCAACATGGCCGAGCTCTATTCCACCGAAGAATTCATCGCCCGCACCCGGCGCTCGCCGGTGACTGGCCCCGGCCTTGACGCGATCCGCGCGGCACAGCGCGACGGGCGGCCGATCATCTTCGTCACCGGCCATTTCGGGAGCTTCAACGCCGCCCGCATCGCCATGATCGAGCAGGGCTTCTCGATGGGTGTGTTTTACCGCAAGATGCACAACCGCTGGTTCAACCGACGCTACGTGGCGGCGATGGGCGCGCTGAGCGAGCCGATGTTCGAGCAGGGGCGGCGCGGCATGATGCAGATGGTCAAGCATCTCAAGCGCGGCGGCGTGCTGGCGATCCTGACCGATCTCAACGCCCATGACGGCGTGCCGCTGTCGTTCTTCGGCAAGCCCGCGCTGTCGCCGCTGGCCACCGCCGAGCTTGCGCTCAAGTTCGACGCACCGCTGGTGCCGGTCTGGGGCATCCGCGCCGGTAACGGCCTCGATTTCGAGATCGTCGTGGAAGAGCCGGTGCCCATGTCAGACGCCGTCACCATGACACAGGAGGTCAACGACAGGCTGGAGCGGCAGGTGCGCGCGCGGATGGATCAGTGGCTTTGGATTCACCGGCGCTGGAAGGATGGCACCGGGCCGCTCGCGGATCGCGGCGCGGCCTATCTCGAGGACTTGCGCCGCAAGGGCTGACCTCAGCGCTTGCGGTCGCGGCGGCTCGACATCGGCTGAAAGGCCACACCCACATGCGCCTCGCAATAGGGCTTGCCGGTCTGCACCGGCAGGCCGCAAAACCAGAAATCCTCGGTCGCCGGGTCGCCGACGGGCCACTTGCAGGTCCGCTCGGTGAGTTCCATCAGCGACAGCCGCTTGGCCTTCTTCTCGATCTCGCTCACCTTGGCGAGCGCCTCGGGGTCGATCTCGTTGGCCGAGGGCTGCGGCGGCAGCGGCTGGCCCGCCGGGATGATGGCCTTGATGCGCACGGGCGCGTTCGCCGGTTCGGCTTCTTCCCCGTTGGCCTCTGCGGGGGCGGAGGGTTTGGCGGCCGGTTTCGGCGCGGGCTTGGCCGCTGCTTTCGGGGCCTCGGCCTCGGGCGCTGCGGCGGGCGCGGCATTCGCGACCGGGGCCGAGCCGTTGCGATTGGACAGCCCGAGCCGGTGCACCTTGCCGATCACGGCATTGCGGGTCACGCCACCAAGCTCCTTGGCGATCTGGCTGGCCGACTGGCCCTCGCCCCACAACCTCTTCAACAGATCGACGCGTTCATCGCTCCACGACATTCGGGGCTTCCCTTGCATTGAAAGGCGGCCGGGGCCTGTCTGCCCCGCCGCCTTGTCATCTGGATCGGCCTCCTATTCTAATCACTCGACGATGAGTTACAAGGCATCGAATCGCGACGCGCAGCGCAGACAGGAGCCCGCCATGACAGACCCCGCATCCTCCGCCCCCCTGCCGATGGGCGCGCGGCGCTTCGGTCGGGTCAACTGGCTTGGCCTGAGAACCCTCGCCGAACGCGAGAACCGCCGCTTCCTCGCCGTCTGGACGCAGACACTGCTTGCACCGCTCATCACGGCAGGACTGTTCATGGTGATCTTTTCCATCGCCATCGGGCCGCGCAGGGGCGACGTGATGGGGGTGGATTTCACTACCTTCATCGCGCCCGGCATCCTGATGATGACGGTGATCCAGAACGCGTTCGCCAACACGTCGTCGTCGATCGTGATCTCCAAGGTGCAGGGCAATATTGTCGATACGCTGATGCCGCCGCTTTCGGGGGGAGAGCTGGTGCTGGGCTACCTCGCCGGTGGGGTCGGGCGCGGCCTGCTGGTGGCGGTGGCGGTCGCTGCGGGGCTGTTTCTGGTGCTGGGCATCGTGCCGGCCCATCCGCTGCTCGCGCTGGCCTTCGTGGTCCTTGGCGCGGCATTCATGAGCGGGGCGGGGATCGTCGCGGGGATCTTCGCCAACAAGTTCGACCAGATGGCGGCGATCACCAATTTCGTCGTCACGCCGCTCGCGTTTCTCTCGGGGACGTTCTACTCGGTCGAGGCGCTGCCGCCGGGGCTCTACGCCATCAGCCACGTCAATCCGGTTTTCTACCTGATCGACGGGGTGCGCTTGGGCGTGATCGGCGTCTCCGACAGCGCGCCCGCCCTCGGTCTCGCGGTGGGGGGAGGCGCGACACTCGCCGTCTGCCTGCTGGCCTGGGTGATGCTGGCACGGGGCTACCGGCTCAAGGTCTGACGCCGGGGCTACCTGCAGACGCGCTCGGCGCGTTCGGCATAGGCGGTGTAGGCCTCCCAGAACCGTTCGTCGCGCGGGCGGTCCGACTGCCGGGTATCCTGTGCCGATTGCAGGTCGCGATAGAAACCCACGGCGCGGCGCTGGTCGCCCCCGCTCAGCGTGTCATTGGCCACCGCCTGGACGCAACCGCACAGCGCAGGCGAGCGTGCCTTGCGACCGGAGGCCAGACAGGCATCCGAAACCGGACCGGATGCGACGGGCATGCCGCCGCCGGGGCCACCGCCGAAGCGGCCCGGCCCGCCACAGGCTGCAAGGCCGAGGACAAGCCCGAGTAGAAGAACCGTTTTCATTGCCCGCTGCCTCTTGTTCTTGTTGTCGTGTCAATGCCGCATGTGACCGGATTTTTCAATTCACATCCGCCGCGCGGGCTGCGATGGTCCCTTGGCCGGACCCCAGCGCAAAGCAAGCACGATGGATTTCTCCTTCTCCAATCTCATCTTTCTCGCCTTTCTGGTGATCATCCTGCAACCGTTTCTGACCGGAAGGTTCTTCGCGCTGCGGCGCGCGCAGGCGATCCGCCTGATCGAACGGCACCGCAAGAGCCGTGTTATCACCATGATCCACCGTCAGGAACGGCGCAGCCTTTTCGGCATGAACATGTCGAACATGATCGGGCTGGAGGATGCGCAATCCATCATCTCTGCCATCAAGGCCACGCCGCGCGACATGCCGATCGACCTCGTGCTTCATACCCCGGGCGGGCTGGTGCTGGCGGCCATGCAGATCGCCCGCGCGGTCGAGGCGCATCCAGCCAAGGTGACGGTTTTCGTGCCGATCTATGCCATGTCCGGCGGCACGCTCATCGCGCTCGCCGCCGACGAGATCGTGATGGGCGAATTTTCCATGCTGGGCCCCATCGACCCGCAGATCATGGGGGTTTCCGCAGCCTCGATTCTCGCCGCGCGCGACGCCAAGCCGGTCGCGCATGTTTCCGACCTCGCGCTTGTCCTGGCCGATGTGAGCGAGAAGGCCACCGCGCAGGTCAAGCGGGGTGCGGTCGAGATCATGACCCCGCGCATCGCGCAGGATCAGGCCGAGGCGCTCGCCGACACGCTTGCCTCGGGGACATGGACGCATGACTACGCGCTCACCCCCGACGAGGCCAATTCGCTCGGTCTCGCAGTGACCGTCGGTCTGCCGCAGGAGGTGCTCGAACTGATGAAGCTCTACCCCGCGCCGGTTCGGCAATCCGCGGTGGAGTTCCTGCCGTTCGAGCCGCCCGGCCGGCGGATGGGTTAGGCCCGCGTCGTCGGGTGCCTATCTAGCCCGCCCTGTCCAGAAGCGTTTCTTCCACCATCCGGTCGGCGATGATGGCGGGGCTGATATCCTCGCCCGCGGCCCGTGACAGGATTCTATCCATACGCACGCGTATTTCGTTGAGACGTTCCTCCAACCATGCCGCGCGATCCTCGACATGCAGAATCTCGGCGGCGACGTTGATGATGCCGCCGCCATTGGCCAGGTAATCCGGCAGGTAGAGGATGCCGCGCGCGTGCAGAGTGTCGGCGTCCCGCGGCGTCGCAAGCTGGTTATTGGCCGCGCCGCATACCATGCGGGCACGTATGGCGGGGATCGTGCCAACGTTCAGCACCCCGCCGATGGCGCAGGGGGCGAGGATGTCGGCCTGCGCGGCGAGGATCGCGTCCGCGTCCATCGCCTCCGCGCCGAATTCCCGTGCCGTGGTGGCCACGCGCGCCGCGTCCGTATCCGCCACGCTCAGCCTTGCGCCCGCTTCGTGCAGGATGCGGCACAGGTGCCAGCCGACATGGCCCAGGCCCTGCACGGCGACATGCCGCCCCGCCAGGTCGTCGCTGCCCCAGAGCCGCGCCGCGCCCGCGCGCATCGCCGCCGCCACGCCGCGCGCGGTGATCGGCGAGGGATCGCCGCTGGCGTGCCGCCCCTGGTCGCGCCCGGCCACGTAACGCGTCGCGCGCGCGATCTCGGCCATGTCGGCGGGGCTCATGCCCATGTCCTCGGCGGTCCAGTAGCGGCCCCCGATCCCGTCGATGGCCCGCCCCATCGCGCGCAACAGCTCCGGCGTCTTGTCGGTTGCCGGATCGCCCATGATCACCGCCTTGCCGCCGCCCAGCGGCAGCCCGGCGGCGGCGTTCTTGTAGCTCATCCCCCGTGACAGGCTGAGTACGTCGTCAAGCGCCGCCGCGTCGCTGTCATAAACCCGCATCCGCAGGCCCCCTGCCGCCGGACCGAGCCGCGTTGAATGCAGCGCGATGAAACCGCGCAGCCCCGCCTGCGCATCCTCGACGCGGTAGACCTCTTCGTGCGAAGAAATGGAAAGACGTGTCAGCATGGTGGAATCCTCCTCGACTGCAAGGTAAGCTCGCGCACGCGCGAAAAAACGCCAATTCCGGCTCACGAAGCCGCACGTTTTGGAGATGATCCGCATTATTCGTGCCGACAACAGGATTTTTGGCCCTAAACTGATCTCGGCGTCCACCGTGCTGATGGACGGAGGGGCCGACGAAAGGAGAGGTTGCATGACCGACATTCAGTTCGACCGCCTTGTCGACCTGCCGCTCCGCGAAGCGTGGTCGAATGAAGCGCAGGAGTTTACCCCGTGGCTTGCGCAGAACATCGACCACCTGTCCGACGTCATCGGCATAACGCTCGAAATCACCGGCACCGAGGTCGCCGTTGAAACCTTTAGCGCCGATATCCTCGCCCGCAATCCGATGGATGACAGCATCGTTTTGATTGAAAACCAGTTGGAGGTGACGGACCACACCCACCTTGGCCAGATCATGACCTACCTTGCCGGGTTGGAGGCGCAGACGGTCATATGGATCGCCCCCGCGTTTCGCGAGCCGCACCTTTCGGCTATTCGCTGGCTTAATAAACACACTGCTGACGGGTTTTCCTTTTTCGCCGTCAAGGCGCGTGTGGTTTGCATCGGCAAAAGCCCCTACGCGCCGATCTTCGAGGTGGTCGAGAAGCCCAACGATTGGGAGCGCGAGATTAAGCAGAAGGCCACCGGAGACGGAGCAGCCTATTATGACATCAAGGAAAGGTTCTGGCAGGATTTCATGACCCGCCACCCGGCGTTGGCCGAGGCGGGGTTTCGCGTCTGGCGCTATCCCAACAATTACACTCAGGTGCACGATGCGCCGTATATCAACCTATCGGTCTGGATCGGCCGGAACGAGAGCGGGATTTACCTGCGCAGTGGCTGGGGCGAGCCCTCGGAGCCTGTCGCGGACCTATTGGGCCCTGACAGAGAAAGGCTGGAGTCTCAGCTCGGCACCGCGTTCGGACCTTCTGGGCGCGGCAAGCATTTTCTCGCCAAGAACTTTTCCAACGGCCACGAGGCGGCGGATTGGGCACCGATCATGGACTGGATGAACGAGCAGATCGAAAGCTACAGCAGCGCATTGGCACCGGTGCTGAATGCGAGAAGCGCATGACCGGCTGCACGACAGCAACCGACACCATTGGTCTCTTTGGCGCGCGTGTGGAAGTGGTCGACGCGCAGGGAAACCTCAACCTCGACGGGTCGCTATCTTGGTGAAAATGGACCGGATCGACCGCAAGATCGTCGCCGCCCTGCAACGCGAGGGGCGGCAGAAGCTTGCCGACCTCTCGGCGGAAGTCGGGCTCTCGCCCACGCCGCTTGCGCGGCGCATCGCCCGGCTCGAGGCCGACGGCGTCATCACCGGCTACGGCGCGCGCGTCGATCAGGACCGGCTCGGCCTGCCGCTCAACGCCTTCGTCTTCGTCGAGCTCGAACAGCACAGCCGCGATGCGATCCGCACCTTCGAGGCGCGGCTGCGGCAATTCGACGAGGTCATGGAATGCTACCTGATGACTGGCACCCGTGACGTGCTCATCCGCGTCGTGGCCGCCGATCTCTCGGCCTTCGACCGCTTTCTCGAGGACGGCCTGATGCAGACGCCCGGCATCCGCGCCATGCGCACGAGTTTTGCGCTGCGCACCATGATCCGGCGCGACGCGCTGCCCGAGGTCTGAGGACGCGCGCCGCCGCCTCAGAGCAGCGCGCCGATCCGCGCCATCGCCGCCTCGATCGCCCCGGTGGAATTGGCATAGGAAAACCGCAGGAAGCCCTCGCCTTCGGCACCAAAGGACGTGCCCGCGATCGCGGCGACGCCCGCCTCCTCCAGAAACCGGTCCTGCGCCTGCTGTGCGCTCATCCCCGTGCCCTCGATATTGGCAAAGGCATAGAACGCCCCGCCCGGATCGGTGCACCGCACCCCCGGCAGCGCATTCAGCCGCGCCACGATCAGCCGCCGCCGCGCGTCGAAGGCGCGCATCATCTCGTCCACCGCGTCCTGCGGCCCGGTGAGCGCGGCGATCCCGGCATGCTGCGCGGCGGCGTTGACGCAGGAATGATCGTTGATGCACAGCCGCGTGACATGCGGCACCAGGCTCTCGGGCCAGACCGCATGGCCAAGCCGCCACCCGGTCATCGCATAGGTCTTGGACCAGCCGTCGAGCACGATCAGCCGGTCGCGGATCTCCGGGTAGTGCAGCAGCGAGACATGGTCTCGCCCGCCATAGAGCATCCGGCTGTAGATCTCGTCCGACAGCACCGCCACATGCGGGTGGTCAGCCAACCCAGCCACCAGCCGGTCCACCTCTGCGCGCGGGGTGACGCCGCCCGTCGGGTTGGCAGGGCTGTTGAGCATGATGAGCCGCGTCGCTGGCGTGATCCGCGCCAGCACCGCATCGGCATCGAAGGCAAAGCCATTTTCCTCGGCCAGCGGGTAGGGCACGGCGCGCGCGCCGCTGTAATCGATCACCGATTTGTAGATCGGAAAGCCCGGGTCGGGATACATGATCTCGGCCCCCGCTTCGCCGAACATCAGCCCGGCAAAGAACATGGTGGGCTTGCCGCCCGGCACCACCACCACGCAGCCGGGATCGACCTCCACGCCGTGGCGCGCGTGCAGGTCGGCGGCCACCGCCTCGCGCAGCGCAGGCAAGCCATTCGCGGGCGTATAGCCGTGATGCCCGTCGCGCAGCGCCTTTACGCCCGCCTCCACGATATGCGGCGGCGTCGGGAAATCGGGCTGCCCGATGCCGAGATTGATGATGTCGCGCCCGCCCGCCGCCAGCGCCTGCGCCCGCGCCAGCACGGTAAAGGCCGATTCGGTGCCAAGCCGCTTCAGGCTCTCGGCAAGGATCATCCCGGTCATTCTCATACGCCTCCCGTCATGCCCGTCCGTGCCGCAGGATCGTCGAGTAGAGCAGCATTCCGTGATCTCCCAGGTCCCGCTCGACCGGTGCCCACAGCGAGCCAAGCGCGATCGCGTCGATCCCCGCCCGCCGTCCGATCTCGGCCAGATTGCGCCGCCCGTCGATGGCGGCGATGAGCGGCGCGGCCCGGCGCGGCAGGTCGGGCCGCGCCTCGATCCCGTCCATGCGCAGCACCGGACGCTGCCCCTGCGCCACGGCGCGCGCCAGGTCGGCGGCGCGCACGCCCTTGAGAT
>Ga0209947_1002702_pt1 | contig 10067 bp, 10 predicted proteins | sample SalPonR2_B_D2_MG_FD_185706 | JGI IMG/M metagenome (GOLD analysis project Ga0209947, IMG submission 185706) | Salt pond soil microbial communities from South San Francisco under conditions of wetland restoration - Salt Pond MetaG R2_B_D2_MG... ... | reverse complement strand
GGGCAGTTGATAGTGGACTGCCGTAGTTTCCATCCCTTATAGGAAGATCAAAAAGGCGTTCCGAGCCCCATTATAACTCACTATTCCATATATACCCAGTCTTAATATTTTATTGTCAAGGTTCTGAGCATTTCTTCTTTCTCCAGTATTGATCAATATCCAGGCTAATTACAAGGCTTCGTCGATCCCCCGGAGTTTATACGCTATTGGAGGTCGACGAGAATCAAATGATTATATCTATAGGTGATTTTTCTTTGCCAAGTATTTCTCTTTTTGTATATCTTTCAGTTCTCCAGGAATAAAAAATTACGCTGTCATAATCATCAACTATTTTTTTGTTGATCTCTGTTTTTAATTTTTCAAAAACTGCCGGGGTCAGTTCACCCTCCAGGACAGAATTCTGGATCCAATTAAGATATTTTCTACCGACTTTCAGCACTTTATTAACTCGCTTTTCTCCAACATCATATATCATTAATACAAACATGTTACCACCTGGTTAAGAATGGTTCATATTCCTGATCACCCAGAATATGTTTTTCAAGTTTATAGGCTTCCATCCTTACTAGCCTTCTGTAACTGACGTTTCTTTTAAGTCCTGGATGTTCGATGGTTGTCTGGACTCTTTCTTCCCATTTTCTTAGGACAATTTCTCTTCCTGAATCATTAAGGTAAATACCACCAGCTTTGCTGGAAAAATGGTTTGCCTTGATCTCCTCTTTGTTTAAAAGAGTGAAAATTAACCTGTCAACAATCACTGGTTTAAAGATCTCTGCAATATCAAGATTAAGACTGAATCTCCTGAAATTAGCCTCATGAAGAAATCCTATTCTTGGATCCAGGTGAGTTCTGTAGATCTGGGAAAGACAAAGAATATAGCACATCGTGTTGAGGAAACTGATCAGGGCATTCATCCTGTTCTGAGGCGGCCGTCTGGTCCTTTGTGAAAAAATGAAGGCAGATTTTTCTGTAATACTATCAAAGTAAGAGTAATATTTATCTCTGGCATTACCTTCCTGCGCCATTAATTCGGAAATATCCAGGGTATTTTGAGCTGACTTATAATGTATTTCAAGATTTTCGATTGCATTATCAAGTCCGCTTTTGTCCCTGTTCTTATAATAAGCAAGAACTTTCTGCATATTGCGTATAGCACCACAAACAAATCTGATAGCTACTGTCTGTCGTTTCCCCGTATCTATATAATGAGAAACTTGATTTAGTATCACAGCTCCAGAATTCAAATGTTCGCGAGGATAGTAAGTACCGGAATAATATCCGTAATGGTTAAAAAAATGGAGCATCAGCTGATTTTTTGTAGCAAATTCAAGAAATTCCTTGTTAAGTGTTATTTCACCAAAGACCATTAATTCATCTGTCATCTCTACAGGCAGGAATTTTCTGCCTTCCTGACCTTCAACTACAATAGTATTATCTTTACGCTTTAATTCTCCAGAAGACATTAAGTATATCGTTTTCCCCATAAGATCAACTCCAGCACCATTCTCTATAAGCACATTTAGAACAATATCTGTATCTAGAAACATTCGGAGGTTTTGCCATCTTACCTATTTCAATAATTTCAGCGTAGATCTGATCTAATTGTTTTCTTGAGTCATCATCGAGAATAACAGTAATTTTTTTCTTCTCTTTGGGAAAAAGCAATTCTCCCTCTGCTTTGACACCTTCTTTCTCCAGTTCATACAAATAATGTTTAAGCTGTAATTCTGATGCCTCTATAGTCCTGCTGCTCTTCTTGATCTCTGCAACTACGAGAGTTTCTCCTTTTTCTCTTACTATATCAAACTGGCTGTTACCAAAAGTTACGCTATGCCTCTCCCTGCTATAACTGTTTGAATCCAACAATCTACCCAGAACAAGAGATTCATCCTGCCTTTCGGGTTCTATGCCCCGGCACATAAGCCAGACTTCACGCTTACAGATTGAGTAGTACCATACCAAAGTCCCGCCGATGCGGGGTGGTTCAGAGAAAACCGTTTTCGTATTCATTTTCATCAATCATGTCAGAAGGCATAAAACCGGAGATTTTATCATATAGTTCGCTCAACCCTTCTTTAGTGATGAACCAGGATTTGTACTTTTCAACATATCCGACAGGAGGAATCTCCTCATGACAAGATTTATTTGAAAGTCTAATTTGCCATGCCCGAAGCTCCTTCAGTGGTATTTCGATTATATATTGAGAAGCCTTGCGGTTCAGTATTTTTTTCTCTTCCAGATTTCCAAGTCCCCATTTTGTACAAGCTAACTTTTCAAGAATTGGCCTGAGTTTCCTTTCATATTCCACATAGACTTTCTCAGCATATTGATAGTTATCTTCTTTTATAAGTTTATATTTATCTTCTGGCCCCCATTTTCCTATACGGATGTTATCCCATACAGGTTCACTCGTTAAGCGCTCACTTATTTCGAGATAGTAATTATTTACCATATTTTTAACATCATTCTCAACAAAAATATGTATGGAATCTTTTTTTTGGAGGGCTGTTCTTGAACTATCAATCAGGATATCATCATAAACCATCTTACAAAAAGATTTGCCTTTGTCATTTGTTAAATCTGCTACAATAACTTCTCCTGTGCGATTTCTGGCACTATGTCTATTACATCTCCCCGCAACCTGAACTATACTATCCATAGGTCCCATGTCGCGGAAAACCCAGTCAAAATCGAGATCGACTCCTGCTTCTACAGCCTGTGTAGAAATAAGATAATGTTTGATTTCCATTTTTTCTAAATATTGTAAATAGGCCATGATTTTACGCCTGTGGCGAGGTGCCATCCAAGTCGAGAGAAATAGGACCTTACCGGGCAATTCATCTTTTAGGTTCTCATAAACCCACAGTGCAGATTTCCTGGTATTAAGAACTATAAGACCTGAACCTTCTCTGTATTGTTGTATATTTTCTTCGAGTAGGTTTGATATATTTTCTATTTGATATTTCCCCGGAAGGATTTTGTATGTATGCCTGTTATATGGAAATTCAACTTTTTCTGGAGCTATCTCCCGGCCTTCTATCATCCGGGGCTGTGTTGCAGTCATGAGTATAAAAGTTGTTCCCATTTTTTCACTTAAAAACTCAAGTGTTTTGCCAAAACCTTGCCATAGTCTCGGATTTATAGTTTGTGGTTCATCCATGATAACTACTGCATTTGCAAGCCTATGGAAATCCATTGAATCATTTGCTCTTGGACTGTAAATTGCCTCCCATAGCTGGACCATTGTTGTAAGAATGACTGGAGACTGCCAATAGCGAAAAAGATTTTTCATCCTGCTCCAGGGTTCCTTTAAATTTATCTCTTTAAGTTCAGCATAACTGGAGCTGTGATCTTCCTGGACATTTTCTTCCCTAAAAATCTCCCTGGCAACATATGCATTTTGCTCGATTATGCTTATAAAAGGCATGGCGTAAATTATATTTTTTTTATCCCACTTTTTTGCCATTCTGTAGGAAATATCTAGACCAGTAAAAGTCTTGCCAGATCCGGTTGGCAAAGTTAGGGTAAATAGTCCTGGTTCGTTAATATCTTCCATAGAAGCAAGGCATTTCGTGTGAATGCTTTCGCGCCAGTCATCAACCGGGGTGATTTTTTTTGAAAAATCACATGGTTTAAAGTCAGGCAAAAATATTTCATTTGAAACAGTTACTCCAATAGCATCCATCCTATCTGCAGTTATCAGCAACGAGTATAACAACCTATAAAAAAACCAGGTATTTTCATTTACAAGATTATATGCATTTAATATAAGACTATCTGCAAAATCTTCCCAGTTTTCTGGTGTCATAAAACCTTGCCAGTTGGGTACTAATTTATTAATCTTATCTTTCTGCGCTATAAAGTCTTTTGGTTTGTAATTTTGCCATATTGCAAAAGAAGTGTCTGCGTTTTCCATATGAGTATGATGTCGCCTTACGCTCTCAACCATCCAGATAAGAGGCGTCTTTTCATTTTCTGCAAAACATCTTGCGTAGTTCAAGGTAAACCATGCAGAGGGGAAGGCATGATTTATTCCTTCACCTTTATTATTAATATAATCCTGGAAAAGCGGATGGGCTTTACCAAGGTCATGTGTCATTCCTACAGATGCAAGGATACTGTCAGGAATGAGCTTCTCGCCCTGTTGCTTTTGTAAAAGATCCTTCATAAGTTTATAGGTTCCTTCAAGATGATCTCGAAGTGCCTTGTCGGGATGGCTTTTTAAATCACCATTCAGGGAACCAGGCGACCAGGTGTTCACCACATCTTGTAACATCTAAACTCCCCTTTTCGATAATACTTACTTTAGTTTCTGAAGTGGGAGGATAAAGTACAGAAATGCTTTTCATTAATGCTCTTCTATTATCCATCTGAAATGGGACTTGTTCTTTAAATACACCACCCATATCCACAACGTTGCCCAACTTAAGATCGTCACACCAGGGCACTACCGTATCAGGTGTCACAAAAGCCGTATTAACCTTCTCCGAATCATAAGTACCTATGTAGTTAATATTGGCCAGGGCATAGGCTACACCGAGATAAGGAGTATAAACGAAATATCCTTTTTCAAGTTGATGCCGCAGGCTGGGTTCAATTCCACCAGCCACAAATATTCTGTATTTCGGATTTCGAAGAAACTGGTGCTTGACTTGAATATGTGGGCTCTTCTTGGGATTTTTAACATTCCAGAAATTAATGGAATGCCGCATCCATTCCAAGTTGCTGCAAATAGAAAGGGATACTTTCGTCCCTTTTAACTTTTCCCAATAATTTGCACTACACGAATCTATATGACTACCATTGGAAATACCGACAATCGCACAGATTAAACCTGCTATGGCAGTAGGTGGCGGAAATGCATAAGATATTGAAGATGTAGTAGTATAAGGCTTCCTGAACATCGCCATATTTGCAGAAATTTCGAAAACTGTAGCCATCCAGATCACCTTACCTCTTTAATCATTTTACCCCCGAGCATATCTTCCAGTTCATTTAACCCTTTGGAGTTTACCTCCGGGTCGAGGGTTATTTTTACAGAATCAATATTTTCTTTTAGATTTTTAAGACGTTTTGTAATGGAATCTATATCCACAACAACATCAGAAAGGCTCCTTAAAGAAAGCTGCTCATCTTCAGTAAGGCATTGTTCATCCTGTTTTTTCAATGATATCCTGTCGTCAAGAGCCCCAACTGCTCCATCAAATCCGCTATTATATGTTATTTCCAGCAGCATTCTTGGAACATGTCCGACTTTACTTCTCGTTATAAGATTTGCTGTGCCCTTCCAGATAGCAGAAGAAAGGCTTTCCAGATCATCTGGCGTTGCTCCAGTCTGATTAGACGAATATTGGTTTGCTATACCATAGACTGCAATCGCAGCAAAAGGAACTATATATTCATTGCGAAAAGATCTTTGAGCGCTATCATCTTTTGTTGCAAAGGCTGCAGTACCCTGAACCAGTTTTGATTCTGCCCGATGGAGAGAGCGACCCCATTTAAATTGAACCGGACCAGTCCAGGCAAAAGCCTCCTTGCCAAGAGCAAAAGTGGCTCCAAAAAGACGGCTATCTATACATTTGGCTAAAGCGTCTTTGCCCGAATCTACTTGAAATTTCTGTTTTATTTCTTCTACACGTGTTTTTAAAGTTTTAAGTTCTCCATCCACAAAAACATCTTTTCCTTCACGAAGCCATTGATCCCTTATTGTTCTCTTGACCCTTACGTCAGATACCATTATCTGCCCTGATTCTTCGTCATATCTTGGATGGTTTGCATCGAGAGGATCACCATTTGGGTTTGCATCTTTCACTGTATAGACAAACAGATACTCTCTTCTTTTTTCAAAGGCCATTATTCTGATTCCTCCTCAATAATATGGTCAGATTCTTTATTTTCCTTATCACTTTTGAAAATGGCCCAGAAATAATATCTGGCATTCAAAAAAGCAACTGAAAATACAAAATTACCATCCACTCCCATCTCTCTTTCACTGCCCAGCAAGAGAAGTTCTCCTGTCTTGGCGCAGAGAGAGTCAATCATCCCTGAATATTTCAAATGGTATGCTTTTGAAAGTTCTGGCACCCTTGCTATATGCCGTAGAATATCCCTTTTTTTCATTCGGCCAAAATTAAGTTGTTTAAAAATTGGCGCTGAATCTATAGAACCTTCAGATTGTCCTAAAGCCAGCATCCCCAATGTTACCCCCGCAAGGAATATACCCTTTCCTGAATCTGTTTTAAGATATGGATCTTCGAAACTATCAAAAAAATCTAGTTTCATTAACATGTCACCTCCTGTTAGCTTTTATGATGAAATCAATTACTGTTGCCATCTTCCTTAATTCATAAGCACCATTTTTCAACCATTCGGGATCTGAGAAAAGCCCTGGGAAACGTGAGATCATAAGTTTTTTTATGCCTTTAATATTTATTGTTTCATTGTCAAGAAGCTGCCCTGTAACACCAATCATACGCTCCTTCATAATTGCCTTGTCTGCATCACTTTTTCCCGACAGGGAAGTAAAAACATAATAAATTGTTTTAAGCGCCTTATCGAGAGTCGTTGAATTAGGATCAAAATCAGGTTCCTTTGCCTGATTCCATAGAAAGGTCTTATAGGAATCGATCCAGAGTTTTTCCAGGTGTTTTAATCTCGACGGAGGGACATCTTCAACCATTAGATGCAATCTTTCTTGAGACTGGTTCTGTTCCCAAAACAGAAAATGGTAGACCAGAGAATTCTCCTGTTTGGCCAGAATATTAAAAAATCGTTCGGATGTATGCAGACCGGTTCTGATAAAGTCCTTTGTCTCTTTTGATGCTGTGCCTAAATTTTCCTGGCTTATAAGTAATTCCGGCACAACATAAATTTTGACTCCTGGCAATGTCCTTCCATCAAGAAAAGATCTGTCAAGAATTTCTCGCCCAAGGGAAAGTGAAGAAAGACAATCTTCACAAATGGGAAAAACTTTTTCACTAACTCCTTTTCCGTCCCTTGTCCCTGGTAGAAAGCTGGACTTGTCAAAAGTTGCAAACTTGAAAACCTTATCCAGATTTGCTCCTGCTTCAGAATTACTGTTACATAAACCACAAACGACACGAACATCCCCACCCAGGTTTCCTGAAAGCTTGGATTTAAAATAACTTCTGAAAACAGGAATCTGTCCCGGATAAAAGAAGTTGCCATTATTATTTACTCCAAAAACAAGCAGATAAGAACGTTTCTTATCGCTCCAAAGTTCTCCCAATCTATCAATGTTTCTTTCAAGCTCTTCCATAATTCGATCGACACTTCCGATATGGAAAACTTTGCATGTTTCAAAATCACTCAATACTGACCTATGGAGTTTATAGAACCTTGAATTTCTATCTTCTTGCCAGGAACCATTCTCACCAAGCAACTCTTTCTTCGCATCAGAAGCACCCTTGCCTAATTTATATATCGGTGAGAATTTCCAGGGAGTAGCGGAACCGGTTGGTTCCCTGAATATGTATTTCCTTTTTTCCTGCTGTATCTTTTCTTCATCAAAATTTCTAATAAAATCTGTAGAGTCAATTTTTTCTATTCCTTTAACATGAAGGCTTTCTTCATTAATGTCCTTAACATTCAACCAGACTCTAATAACTCTTCCGCTTCTTGTCTCGTCTTCAATTATCTGCAACGGCAATCGTAAAAACTTGTCAATATCTTTGAAGTCCGGATCGCGCGAACCAATATTATTGAGATTGCCAAGTTCACAGGTAGCATTCAAAAAACCCAATATTATCTCCCCCTTTCAGTGTTGTTCATACTCACACATCCAAAACCAGCACTGTTCTTTGCACCTAGTCCGGCATCAATTGCCACCTGAAGCATCTCTTTCGAACCTTTCAACCGAAAATTTCCCCACCAGCCTTTTATAGGTCTTGGATCATCTTCTCTGAAACGGGCGACCTGCTGTCGTGGTTTTCCTATAGACTGGATCTCGATTTCTATGTCTGGAATAGTTTTTTCTGGATGAATTAGAGAATATTTCTTTTTCAGGTTCTCCTGGATCTGCTGCTGAAAAACTCCCTCTCTAGGATCGTGGTAAACAGTATATGGTTTCCCATCGGCCTTATAGAGTGTAGAGAAACAGGTTATAGGAGAAAGGGTATTTACAACCATAGAGTCTGTTTCAACGATATCATTTTTAACCAGGACACTGGAGCAATTCAACTCGTTATTTCCAAGCCTTATTTTCTTACTGGTCAACGATCCATTGGCCAAACCTTCCAATGTCTCTGCAATAGGTGATGTTATAGTCAGCTTAAGAGGAGGTTCAAAATAAATGAAGCTTTCATCAAATTGGGGTTTACTTTTCCCCCTCATCCACGAGTAAGCAAAAAGTTTAAATTTTCTTTTGCCAAAGCTATATCCCTTTTCATGAAGAAAATCTGAAAGATCATCTGGCATGATATCGTAGATCATTGCCTGAAGAAGATTAAGATTAATTCTCGGTAAACGTACTTTTTCATTATTAACGCTATCAAAGGTCACTTCAATATGCATGATAATATCGACTCCAAACATTATTGAGTTGTAAATTATGATTTTTCCCGAAACATCAAAAAACAATGGATTAATTTCATCAATCAGCCATGCGAAAGAAAGGTGGAAAGGGCTCTCTTCTCTGAAATGTTCTCTTATTCTCTGAAATGCATTATTCCCGTATTCGTTACAATTTGTTTCCTATCTTTTTGAGGGGATATTCTATATTAAATCTCAACTCTGCGCTCTTAATTATTCATGGTAAATGTTAGACCAAATTTTTACAAGGCAGAATATCAGTTATTATGCGCATTTTCGGCTATTTGCTCCTCAAAAAAATTCTTTCCCCTGACCAGTTCAACTTACGGTGATCGCTCTCCTTTATCAAGATCTTTTTTCTCTGCAGGACAATAATAAGGGATCAGAGCGACAACTTAGGGGGGGGTGAAATCGTATGTTGAAATATCGGCCAGTAAAGATCAAGAATATGGTCTTTTACCAGGGCAGGCAAAGGTGCCTGCGACTACGATCGTTAATAAAGGCAAACCCGGATATCCTGTACACGGCGAAGGCCGCCAGAAATGCATAAGGCCCTGATATTAATATACAAAATGAAGAGAATTCTGCACGACTTTGAGGGAAGACCAAACCCAAAAGACATATTAATCAAGGGGGACACATATCCCAGGCGCCAGGGATGGTTATTTACTTATTATTCGATAGAGGAACAGCAGCAGTAGGGCTCCGCCTACAGCCAGCAGGATACTTGTGACATTAAAACCGGTGACGGTTCCAAACCCCAGAAAGGAACCAAGAAATCCGCCCAGAAAAGCTCCGCCTATTCCGATCAGAACAGTGATGATAAAGCCTTCGGGATCCCTCCCGGGCATAAGGACCTTGGCTACCACTCCTACAATTAAACCCATTATGATCCACGAAAAAATACCCATCAGCAACCTCCTTTATTTTTTGATTATCTCCAAGTCTTCCAGATTAAAGGCTTCATCAGGATCACCTGCGCTGTGGTAGTATCCGGTTCCTGTCTCTACATCTATCCAGATATTCCAGTTCAGGTTCGAGGAAAGGTCTTTTGTTTCACCTTCGACGGTAGTGACCCTTATGATGGTGCTATCGTCGGCCGGCTCAACCTTGACATAATTTCCATGGGGCTCATAGAGAAGTCCGTCTATGGGCTGACCCTGCCAGAAATCCAGATCCATGCCGATGTCTGTATATCTTTCATCCTTCCAGGTGCTTACGTGGTGACCGTTCTCTGTACGATAGTCCATCATTCTTGATGACATGGACTGCACTATTTCAAAAAAATCGTTACCCAGAGATGTAAGGCTTACATCACAAGACGGGAGAGCTCCGTTCCGGGCTGCTATTGTATAAATGGGTCCGTTGCCCTGATATGTAGTGCAGTTATCTTTATCTTCATAGTACGAGGCTCCCTGCTCTGCTTTTCTTGCAAGTCTGTCCTTTATTCCCTGATCCTGTATGTCTGCCCTTATCCACAGGATACTGCCATCTTCATTCTCCAGGGTATAACTTGC
>Ga0209947_1002700_pt1 | contig 10076 bp, 5 predicted proteins | sample SalPonR2_B_D2_MG_FD_185706 | JGI IMG/M metagenome (GOLD analysis project Ga0209947, IMG submission 185706) | Salt pond soil microbial communities from South San Francisco under conditions of wetland restoration - Salt Pond MetaG R2_B_D2_MG... ... | reverse complement strand
TCGGCGGATCGCGCGCCATGCAACAGACCTCGATCGCGAACCTGTTGTTCAACCTCGGGACCATGGTGCTGGCCTTTCCCTTGCTGCTTTTGATCACCGGCCCGCTCGAAACGCTGGCCGCGCGCAGCGGAGCGGACACCGCACTCGTGCTGTTTCACACCGCGTTCAACCTTTTGGGCACCCTCGTCTTTCTCCCCCTCACCGACCGTTTCGCCACGCTGGTGTCGTCGCTGCGGCCGGACCTCGGCGCACGCGCCCTCCCGGAACTGGACCGCCGCCTTCTGACGGACGAGGGCGCGGCGATTCAGGCCGCGCACGGTGCCATGACCTGGGCCGCGCGCGAAATTTTCACGGCCTATGCGCTGGCCCTCGGACCACAAGGCGATGTGCGGCGACTGTCATCGCTTACCCCCCGTGTAACCCTGGCGCTCGAGGACCTGAAGGATTTCATGGCCCGGATCTCAGTGCCACACGACAAACCCGCCGAAGCCGCCGCCTACGCCGCGCTGATGCACCAGGTCGACCACCTGGTGCGCCTGATCGAACAGGCTGAACATCGCGGTTTCGCCCGCGTTCTGAAACATGATCTGGTCACACGGCGACCCGCCCGGTGGTTCGCCGCCTGCCTCTCGCCCACCCGGACGCTGGAGCTAGCCGCCATCGGCACGCACATGGCGCGCATGACCGCTCCGGTCTCGCACCGCTTCACCCGGCACCGGCGTGGCCTTCTGCTGGGCGAGCACGCAGGCCTCTACTCGGTGCAGGAAACCTTTCAGGCCACCGACGCGATGCGGTGGCTCAGCCGGATCATGCATAACGTCCAGCGCGTCGGAGAGTATGAACACGAGGTTCAATCCAGGTTGGGCTAGGCGCGATTTCAGAAGGTGAACGGGCCGTCACCTTGCGCGAAGGGCAGTTCGATCCAGGCCCCGCCGGGGGGCCGTGTCGATCAGCCCGCATCCGGTGGGCTCCGTCATAAACCCCGCCCGCGCCTTCCTACGCCGGTCGAAGGCGAAGACGCTGCAACACGCAAGCACACGAACAACGGCATGCTGTCGCCCGTTGACGTCGAAGCAAGACAGCAGAAACTGAACGAGGCAGGTGTCTGGGAAACCAGGGGCACCTCATGCCAAGGCGCGGCAGAGCCGCGCAATCACGCCTCACGCAGCCACCTTGGGCAGACGACCTGCGGACTTCCCGCTTGACGGTCGCGGCTCCGTGGTCACAAGGTCTCCTGACGGGTCAATCAGAAACGCGGGGTCGAGGTGGCATTCAAGTTCGTTCACACAGCTGATATCCACCTCGACTCGCCCCTGAAATCCCTTGCCCTGCGCGACGAAGGACTGGCCGAGCTTGTCGGCAACGCCACCCGAACCACGTTCGCCCGGATCGTCGATCTGTGCCTCGCCGAGGAGGTGCAGGCCCTGCTGATCGCGGGTGACCTCTATGATGGCGGCCAGACCTCGATGAAGACGGCCCGCTTCCTCGCGCAGGAGATGGCGCGTCTTGCGGCGGCCGGCATCCCGGCCTTCGTGATCCGCGGCAACCACGACGCCGCCTCGCGGATCACACGCGAACTCACGCTGCCGGACAGTGTGACGGTGTTTCCCGGCAAGGCCGATGTGATCGAAACCATATGGGCGGGACATGCGGTCGCGGTACACGGCATTTCCTTCCGCGACCCCCACGCCCCCGAGACCCTGCTCGACCGGTTCCGCCCCCCGGTGCGGGGCGCGTTCAACATCGGCCTGCTGCATACCTCACTGGGGGGGGCGCAGGGCCACGACCCATACGCACCCTGCGCCCTGTCGGACCTTCAGGCCACCGGGTTCGATTACTGGGCACTGGGGCATATCCACCAGCGCGCCGCCTATCCCGGTGCCCCCACCGTGGTCATGCCGGGAATCCCGCAGGGCCGCGACATAGGTGAGGCCGGGGCCAAGTCGGTCACGCTGGTTTCGGTGGCCGACGACGGGTCGGTCGACCTTGCGGAACGGCACCTTGCGGTGGCGCAGTTCGAGCGCCTCCCAATGGAGTGCAGCCACCTCGCCGACTGGCCCGATCTCGTGGAGGAGATGAAACACGCCATTCGCACGGCGCGGAGCGACCACGCGGGCGAACACCTGATCGTGCGGCCCGTGCTGACCGGGGCGACACCGCTGGCCTGGAGGGTCGGGCGCGACGCGGACGTGCTGCACGCCGAGGCACAGGCCGTCGCGGAACAGATCGGCACGCTGTGGATCGACAGGATCGAGGTCGCGCTGGACACCGGCGCGACCACCTCTCCGGGTGGGGCCGTGGGCGAACTTGCCCGGATCATCGCGCACTCGGGCATTTCCCCCGATGCGCCGGCGGTACAGGCCGAGGTGGATCGCTTGCTGAAACATCTCCCACGAGAGTTGCGCGGGCTTCTGGGCGACAGCGAAGAACAGACCACCACGGCCATCACCGAGGCGATGCAGCAGGGCGCGATGGAGGTGCTCGCGCGCCTCGAGGACAACGAGGGCTGAGCGATGCGACTGAACCGGCTCGACCTCACCCGCTATGGCAAGTTCACAGACCTGCGCCTCAGCTTTCCGGCCCCCGCCCCCGGCACCCCCGATCTGCACGTGATCTACGGGGCAAACGAGGCCGGGAAATCCACCCTGCTCGAAGGCTGGCTTGATTTTCTGTTCCAGATCCCCGTGCAAAGCCGCATGGCGTTTCTTCATTCCTACCAGACCATGCAAGTGGGGGCCGCACTCGAGATCGACGGGCGGACGCATGATCTGGTCCGGGTCAAGAAACGCGACGCCTCGCTGCTCGACTCAAGCGGCGCGCCGATGGGCGAGGCATTGTTGCATGGCGGGCTGCGCGGGCTCGACCGGTCGTCCTATGCGGCGATGTTCTCGCTCAACCGGCAGACCCTCGATGAAGGCGGCGAGAGCATTCTGGCCAGCAAGGGCGACCTGGGCGAACTCCTCTTTCAGGCCAGCGCCGGCCTGACCGATCTGGCTGCGCAACTGGACGACCTGCGCGCCGAGTCCGAGGCGTTTCTGAACAAAACCGGGCGCAAGGGCGCGCTGCGCGACCTTGGCGCCGCCTTCGACGACCTTGGCAAGCAGATCAGGGATCTGGACACCGCTGCGGCTGAATATGCCCGCCTCTCGGCGGACCGCGACCGGGCCCGGGACGCATGGCAACAGGCGCGAGAAGCCGTTGAAACCGCACAGGCCGAGGTGATCGAGACCGAACGCCTGAGCGCCGCCATCCCGCTCTTGCCAAGGCTGGACCGCCTCGATGCACAGATTTCCGGGTTCGGCGCGCTACCGGAACCGCCCGAGGGATGGCTCACCGAGCTTCCCGAGCTGGACCGCGCAGAGGCCGCAATCGCCACCCGGCTGGAAACCGCGAAAACGACCGTCGCAGCGCTGCAAGCCGAACTGCAGGACTGTGTGCCGGACAGGCCTGTTCTGGAGCTGCGCGAGACGATCGCCGAGATCGAAAGCCTGAAATCGGCGCATGACGAGGCCATCAAGGACCTGCCCCGGCGCCACGGCGATCTCGCCTCCAGAACCGAGGCGATGCAGCAAAGCCTCTCACGTCTCGGGCAGACCGGTGCCGACCCGGTCACCCTCCTGCCCAACGCACGCACCCTCGGCCGCATCCGGGACCTGATCGAGCGGAGTTCCGGCCTCGAAACAGCGCTTGAGGCCGCGCACACGGAGGTGGAGGACGCCCGCGCAGCCCTGCAACGTGCAACACGACGCTTGCAAGAGGCCGGGGGCAATTCATCCGACCTTGGCGGGCTCGACGGTCTGGTGCAGGGCATCCGGCGCGACGACCCGACCGGCGCATGCGATCGCGCGCAGGCGCGGGCGGAGGAGACGGCGGCAGAGTTGAAGGCGGCACTGGCGGCGCTGGCCCCCTGGTCTGGCGATGCCGCCGCGCTGGCGGATCTGGCACGCCCCGACAACGCCACCCTCGAACGTCTCGAGGCGGACATTGCCACAGCAGGCAGAGACGCCGAACGCGCGCAAGACCGTCTGGATCAACTCGACCTCGCCCTGCAACAGGCGCGGGCAAAACGCGACGCAATCGGTGCCACGCCCAGCGTGACCATCGAAGAGGCTGCGCAAATCAGGGCGCGGCGCGAATCCGAATGGTCGCACCACCGTGCCACCCTGACCGACGAAACCGCCGACCGCTTTGAAAAGGTCCTGCGCCTCGACGATCAGGTGACGGCCACGCTCGCGCAGCACCGCGCCCATGCCGAAAAGGTGGCCGGTGCCGACCGGGATCTGGCCGAAGCCGAACGGCAGGTCGAAACGGCCCGTGAACAGTCGGACCAGGCGAAATCGCGGCGCGACGCCCTCGCGCAGAGCCTTGCCGCCACCGTGGCGTCCGTCTCCGGCACCCTTCCCACCGACATGGACATGCCGGCCCTGCGCGCCTGGCTGGATCGGCTGGACACGGCGCAACAGGCGGCGGACATCTATCAACGCGCCCTGCGCGACCAGGCCCGCCAGCAACACCGTGTCGCGCGGGCCCGGGCCGATCTTCTGACCGCGCTGACCCGCATGGGCTGCGAGATGCCGGATGACACAGGGCTGTCCCCGGCGCTCGAATCCGCACAATCCCTGCTCGATCGCGCAACCCAGCTCGAGGCCCTGCAGGAAACCGTCGCCCAGTCACAGCACGATCTCACCCGCCGCGAAGCCGCACTTCAAAGCGCCATCGACGCACAGGCCGACTGGCAAACCGCCTGGCAGGCGGCCCGCAGCGAAACCTGGATGGCGGGCGCATCGCTTGGGGTCGCCGAGATGCGCGCGATCCTCGAAGAACTCGACCGCCTGCGCGAGCATCACCGCGAGGTCGCCGATCTGACACACCGCACGCAGACCATGCAGGCCAACATCGACAGCTTCGCACAGGCGGTCAAGGCACTGGCAGACCGGCTCGGGCTGGCTGACGACGGCCCGGCACCCGATCTCTGGCGCACCCTCACCACGCGCCTGCGCACCGCAGACCGCGAGGAGGCGCGGCGCGCTGACATCGAAAAACGCCTGATGGCGGCCCGGCAGAGCCTCAGCGAGATCGAAGAGGCCGCCAGGATTCACCACGGACGCACGGCCGAGTTCGCCCATCATTTCGGGGCCGCCACCTGGGCAGAGGCACGCGATGCGCTCACCCGCGCCGGAGAGGTATCGAGAGTGCGCGCGGCGCGGCGGGATCTGGCCGAAGACCTCTGCACCCGAATGCGCAGCAGCACGGTTGATGAGGCGCGCGCACGGCTCGAAGGGGTTGACGCCGACGCGCTCGCTGCGCGCGCAGACAGCCTGCGAAACGATCTGGACAGGCTGCGCGCCACCCAGGAAGACGCGCAGGACACGTTCCGCAAGGCCCACGAGGCCGTCGAGACCGTGGGCGGTGACGGCGCCGTGGCGCGGCTGGACGAACAGCGCCAGACCCTGCTGCTGGAAATGGAGGAAGGCGCCCGGCGGCACCTGCGGCAACGCCTCGGCCTCCTTGCCGTCGATGCCGCCCTCAGAAGCTATCGCGACACGCATCGCAGCGGCATGCTCGAGCGCGCCTCAGAGGCGTTCCGCATCATGTCTCGAGACGGCTATTCGGGCCTCGCCGCTCAGCCCGACGGTGCCAGCGAAATACTGGTCGCGCTGGCAACCGACGGCGGTTCCAAACACGCCGACCAGCTTTCAGACGGCGCAAGGGCACAACTCTACCTCGCCCTGCGCATCGCCGGATACCACGAATTCGCCCGCAACAGCGGCCCCGTGCCATTTATCGCGGATGACATCATGGAGAGCTTCGACGACCACCGCGCAGCCGAGGCCTTCGGTCTTCTCGCCAGGATGAGCGAGACCGGCCAGGTGATCTACCTGACGCACCACGCCCATCTTCGCGACATGGCCAGAGAGGTTTGCCCGACCGTTCATATCCACGACCTGCCGGAGTAGAGCACCAGAAACCGGGCCGCGTCACCGACTTGCCCGCATAGGCCGCGCGCGGGCGCAGGTTGTCAATGCAGCGCCCGGCCGTTCGGGGTGCCAGACGCATCAGATGCGCCGCCGTTTGCTCGGATTGACGGGCACGGGCGCGATTTTGCTGTCGAAACGCCGCTGATTAGGCTTTATGACGTCCGAACGCCGGGCAGTCCATGACCCGCGACCCCTGACATGGCGGCCCCGACGCGACCAGAGCACGGCACCCGGTAATGATGAAGCAGATGAAAAAGAAACCGTCGATACGATTTGTCTACCGCGCCGGCAAGCAGTCGCAAGGCTCGACCTTCATGCGCTGTTTCCAGCTGAGCGCCATGATCCGGCCCTATCTCGAGGATCGCTTCGACATCGACCTGCTCGAAATGCCGGACGGCAATTCACCGTTCAAGCAGGTGCTCTGGGCCCGACGCCAGGCACCCGGCACGATTTTCGTCTTCTCCAAAGCCGCCATCAACAAGTTGTTCGCAAGCACGGTCTGGTGGCTGCGCCAGCGCGGCAGCCTGATCTGCTTTGACCAGGTCGACAACGATCACGGCGTGACCTCGCGCCTTTATGCCGACATCCAGTTCTGCAGCTCATATGCCCAACTGGAAAAGCTGCGCCGCCACAAACGGCAGAACCCGCGCTACAAGGGCGAGCCGATGCTGCTTTTGCACAGCTATGATCTGCGGCTCGAAAACTTCACGCCGCGCAAACTGGATCATGCGCGAATGGTCTATTTCGGCGACCCGCGAAACGCGAAACTTGAGGCCGGGATCGAGAAAACCATGGATGTGATAGAGATATCCGAATCAGACGAGATGCAGGCGGTACTGCCACGCCTCGCGGGTTACAATCTGCACTATTGCATAAGAAACCAGGACATCGCCGCCCCACTGTCCTCGAAACCATTCACCAAGGGCTTTACGGCAGCGGCCTGCGGGGCCAATGTCATCGCGCACCGGCGCACCGAGGATGTTGAAGAATTCCTCGGGTCAGACTATCCGTTTCTGGTCGACGGGGACACGCCGGAGGAAGTCCTCTCAATGATAGAGCGGGCAAAACACAGCTATGGCGATGCGGATTGGCTCAGGGCGCAATCGATCATGCAAAGCGTAAAGACGCGGGTATCACCCAAGGCGCTCGCGCAGCAGATGAGCACAGCACTCAAGGAATTCGGGATAGGGTAAATGGCACTTTTCAAGAAAAAGAAACCGGGGCGTCACAAGGAAGCCGGGTTCGGCGAGAATACAGGCACGCATTACCGCAAGGTGCTGGAGAACCTGTTCAAGCGTCGCGCACCGGAATGGTATCTCGAAATCGGCTCGCGCGACGGGCGCTCACTGTCCTTGTGTCCGTGCAATTACATCGCGATCGATATCGAGTTCAAGGTCGAGCACGACACGTTCAACTCCGCGCAGCAGATGATGTTCTTTCAGCAAAGCAGCGATGATTTCTTCGCGTCCGGGTTCCTGTCCCGCAACGACATCACACCGGATCTGGCATTTGTCGATGGCCTGCACCATTTCGAATTCGCCCTGCGGGATTTCATGAATTGCGAACGGAACATGAAACCGGGTGGCCTCGTCTGCCTGCATGACGTCAGCCCCTACAATGCCGCCATGACAACGCGCGATACCGACTACACCAACGTGCTAAAACGTCCATGGACGGGCGATGTCTGGAAGGTGATCGCGGCCCTGCTGGACTATCGCCCCGACCTCGAGATCAACGTTCTCAACGCCGAGGCGACCGGCCTCGGCTGCATCGAGAACCTCGACCCGGCGAACAACACCCTGTTCGAGAGTTATGACGAGATCGTCGAAAAATACATGGATGCCGACCTCGCAGAGATCGGGCCAGAGGCGTATTTCGGGCGGTTCTCCCTGACCGATGCTGACGCATATCTGGCGCGGCAAGGACAATAACGCTGGCCGTATCCGCGACCCTGCCCCGGAGTTCCTCGGGGCCGGGACACACGCCCGCGTTCACGGTGCATGTCAGGATGAAACCGTTATTTTTTTGAGGTGGCAAATTCACGGTGAAATGAGTAATCCACACCGCAAGACAATGCCCGGCCGGATGGACGCGGTGAAACCGAACAGGCCAATGGCCCTGCGTGACATGCCTGAACCGGATGGCCAAGGGATTGTCGCGACACGAGTTGTATGGCAGGCAAAAGGCAAGATCGCGGACCGGCCCCCGTCCGCCTCTTGATCAGCACATGAACGACACGATACGAATTCTTCGCGCCAGCTTTCCAGAGGCCAGTAAGGTTGTCTGGCGCAAGGCGACTCGCCGCCTGCTCAAGCTCAGGCTCGACCTCACCGGAGCGGATGAGACCAAGCGCATCCGCGCTGAGCGCTACCAGCGCGGGCGCGAACAATACGCCAGCCTGCAAAAGGCCGACGCCGTGGTGGTGTCCTTCGGCAAGAGCGGACGCACATGGCTGCGGGTGATGGTCTCGCGCCTCTATCAGCAGGTCTATGATCTGCCCGAGGATACGCTGATCGGCTTCGACAATTTCCACAACATGGAGCCCCGCGTGCCGCGGCTGTTCTTCACCCATGACAACTATATCGGCGACTATACCGGTCATACCGACAGCAAGGTCGATTTCTACGACAAGAAGGTGCTGCTAATGGTGCGCGACCCGCGCGATGTCGCGGTCTCGCAGTTCTTCCAGTGGAAATTTCGCATGCCCGCAGAGAAAAAAGCTCTGAACGATTATCTGCCCGATGGCGATGACAGTTCGATCTATGACTTTGTGATGCACGATGGCGGCGGGTTGCCCAAGGTCATTGAGTTCATGAACATCTGGGCCCGCGAGCGTGACAACCTGCGCGCGCTGTCGGTGATCCGCTACGAGGACATGCGCGCCAACCCGCACGAGACCCTGACGCAGGTCGCCGAATTCCTCGACATCCCCGCCGATGCCGCCCGCATACAAGAGGCGGTCGATTACGCCTCATTCGAGAACATGAAGAAAAAAGAGGCCGACAGCAGCTTCCGCATGAGCGGCGCGCGCGTGGCCCCCGGCGACAAGAGCAATCCCGACAGCTACAAGACCCGCCGCGCCAAGGTCGGCGGCTTTCGGGACTATTTCGAGGATGACCAGATCGCGGCGATCAACGCACTCATGGCCGACACGCTCGACCCCGTCTATCGCTACGACGTGCACGCCACAGCCGACAGCAAGGCAAAATGACGCCGCACGAAACATCCCCTCGCATCTGGCGGGTTCTGGGCGACAAGAAGGGCGATAACAGCCAGGTCGACGTGATCGCCGAGGCGCTGGAACGAACGCGCGGCTGGACGTCGGAACTGCGTCACCTCGAGATGCTGCCGAAATACGTCAAGGGCAAGCCGCGCGTCGCGCCCACCCTGCACCATATCGACCGCGCGCGCAGCGACCCGCTGGAGCCGCCCTGGCCCGACCTTATCCTGACGCGCGGGCGTCGCCCGTCCAACGTTGCGCTCTGGATCAAACGGCAATCCGGCGGGCGCACGCGCATCGTGCTTCTGGGCAAGCCCGCAGGCTGGCTCTCGCATTACATGTCGCAGTTCGACCTGATCATCACCAGTTCCGAAACCCTGCCCCCGCCCTTCGACAATGTCATGCAGATCGACTTGCCGCTGATGCAGATCAGGGCCGACCGGCTCGCGGCAGGGCGCGCGGAGTGGCAGGCTAGGCTTGCCCCCCTGCCCCGCCCCCTTGTCGTCTTCCTGATCGGCGGGCCGACCAGCCCCTATGTCTACAACACCGAGGCCGAAACCCGTCTGCGCACGCGCATCGCGCAGGTTCTGGCCGAGGGCGGCACGCCCTACCTCGTCGGCTCACGACGCACGCCGCCGGGGTTTCTGGATCGCCTTCAAGAGGGATTTCCCAACACCCTGCGCGTGTTCGACTGGGCCCATCCCAAGGGCGAAAACCCCTATACCGGCCTTCTGGCCCTCGGCGATCGGTTCGTCGTGACCGGCGACAGCATTTCCATGCAGGTCGAGGTGGCCCGGCTTGGCAAACCACTCGAAATCGTGCCACTGCCCTTCGGCTGGCTCGGGCGGTTCGACGATGCACGGCGGCGGCTTACGGCG
>Ga0209947_1002698_pt1 | contig 10084 bp, 9 predicted proteins | sample SalPonR2_B_D2_MG_FD_185706 | JGI IMG/M metagenome (GOLD analysis project Ga0209947, IMG submission 185706) | Salt pond soil microbial communities from South San Francisco under conditions of wetland restoration - Salt Pond MetaG R2_B_D2_MG... ... | reverse complement strand
CGCTACCTTGATCTGCGCGCCCCCGCCCCGCCCCCCGGCGCGCCCGAGGGCGTGGTGCGCGTAAGCGAGGCCGACCCGGACGGGTTCCTGCAGGACATCCAGTCGGGTCCGCGCCATCACCTGCTGGCGGATGAGCCCGAAGCCTATGGCGGCACCGGGCAGGGCATGTCTCCCTACGGGTTCCTGGCAGCGGCGCTGGGGGCCTGCACCTCGATGACGATCCGCATGTATGCGCGGCGCAAGGGTTGGGCGCTGGACCACGTGAGCGTCGAGGTGAACCACGACAAGGTCCACGCGCAGGATGCCGGGACCGGGACCGACGAAAAGGCCGACCGCTTCACCAGGGCCGTGCGGCTGGAGGGCGATCTGGACGACGAGCAGCGCGCCCGCCTGATGGAGATCGCTGACCGTTGCCCGGTGCATCGCACGCTGGAGCGGCGCTCGGAGATCGTGACCGAGGCAGCGGAGGGATGAGGCGCGACCGGCAGGACCAAACCCCGCTTGCCACAGCGTCCGAATCCGGGTTCAAGGGCTTGTGCAGCGAAACGAAAGGCAAGCCATGACCACCTGGATCACCATCTGCGACACCTGCAAGCGCGACGATTGGAACGCCGAGACCGATCAGCGCACGCATGGCGAGGACATGGCCGAACTGGTGGAAAAACACGCTGCCGGACGGGGCGTGAAAACGCGGCGGGTCTCGTGCCTGATGGGCTGCGCGCATGGCTGCAACATCGCCATTCAGGCTGAAGGCAAGCTGGCCTACACGCTGGGCCGCTTCACGCCGGATGACGCCTCGGCCGCCGCCATCGTCGATTATGCCGAGCTTCACCGCGAAAGCGACAGCGGCCAGGTGCCCTATCGCCAGTGGCCCGCCGGGGTGAAGGGACATTTCGTGACCCGCCACCCGCCGCTGCCCGACGCCGACACCAAAGCCGAAACCGAAGCCGAAGGCTGACACGGATGGGCGGCCAAGCGCGCGATCACGGCGGGGGGCTCGATGCGGCGGTCGCGCGCCATGGCGGCGCGCGCGCGGGCTGGATCGACCTTTCAACCGGGATCAACCCGCTGCCCTATCCGGTGCCGCCCCTGCCCGACGACACCTGGAGCGCCCTGCCCGACAGCGCCGCGCATGCCGCACTTGAAAGCGCCGCGCGCAGTCATTGGGATGTGCCCGAGGATGCGGCGATCCTGGCCGCGCCGGGGGCCTCGGCGCTGATCGCGCGGCTGCCCGCGCTGACCGGGGCGGCAAGAGTGCATATCGCAGCACCAACCTATAACGAACATGCCGCCGCCTTCGCGGCGCATGGCTGGGAGGTGACCGAAAGCGCAGCCGCCAAGGATGTCGCGGCGTGAGTGATCGTCAATCCCAACAACCCCACCGGCGCTTGGCACGGCGCGGAGGCGCTGGGCGCGCCCTTGACCATCGTGGATGAAAGCTTTGCCGATATTCGCCCCGCAGGCTCGCTGATTGCCCATGCGGGCGAACCGGGCGTGATCGTGCTGAAAAGTTTCGGCAAGTTCTGGGGACTCGCCGGCTTGCGACTGGGCTTTGCCATCGGCGCGCCGGACCTGATCGAAACGCTGGGTGAATGGCTGGGGCCGTGGCCGGTCTCTGGCCCTGCGCTGGCGGTGGGCGAGCTGGCGCTGCGTGACATGGATTGGGCGGCGCGCACGCGCGTCCGGCTGGAACGCGACGCGGCGCGCCTTGATGCGCTGATGAACAAGGCGGGCGCAGAGGTGACGGGGGGCTGTGCGCTGTTCCGGCTCTACCGGGTCGAGAACGCCGCCAGATGGCAAGAGCGTCTGGCGAAACACCATATCTGGAGCCGGCGCTTTCCCTATGCCGATGACTGGCTTCGCCTGGGCCTGCCCGCGCCGGGCGCATGGGACAGGCTGGAGGCGACATTATGAGCGGCGCGGGAATCCTGGCGCTGGCGATGCTGCTGGATGCGGCGCTGGGCGAGCCGCGCTGGATTTGGCAGCGGGTGCCGCATCCGGCAGTCTTGATGGGGCGGGCGGTGGCCTGGCTTGAGGCAAGGTTGAACCGTGGCGGGGCGCAGCGCCTGAAAGGGATCGCGGCGCTGATCCTGCTATGCGCGGGCGCGGTGCTGATCGGGATGGTGCTGGACGTGTTCGGCTGGCCGGTGGAAGTGATCGCCGTGGCGGTATTGCTGGCGCAGCGCAGCCTGGTCGATCATCTGCGCGCGGTGGGCGACGGGCTGCGGCTGTCGCTGGACGCGGGCAAGCGCGCGGTGGCGATGATCGTGGGGCGTGATACTGCCGCCATGCAGCCCCCCGACGTGGCGCGCGCGGCGATTGAATCGGGCGCCGAGAACCTGAGCGACGGGGTGATCGCCCCGGCCTTCTGGTTCCTGGTGGCGGGACTGCCGGGGCTGTTTCTTTACAAGGTGGTCAATACCGCCGATTCGATGATCGGCTATCGCAATGCGCGTTATGAAAGCTTCGGCTGGGCGGCGGCACGGCTGGATGATGTGCTCAACGTGATCCCGGCGCGGCTGACGGCGGGGCTGATCGCGCTGACCCATGGGCTCTACGGCTGGAAGGCGTTGGCGGCGGATGCAAGGCTGCACCGTTCGCCCAATGCCGGCTGGCCCGAGGCGGCGATGGCCCGCGCGCTGGGCGTGGCGCTGGCGGGGCCGCGATCCTATGATGGCGCGATGCGCTATTTCCCGTATGTGAACGGGTTCGGGCAAAAGGCGATTGGCCCGCAAGAAGTGGAGGCCGCCTGCAGCGCGTTGTGGCGCGCATGGGGCGCGGCGCTGGCCCTGTGCCTTGTGCTGGCGCTGCTGGCCTAACCCAGCAAAAGCCAGAGCGCCACCAGCGCCAGCGCGACCCCGAAGCCCGTATTGATGCGCCGCGCCTGACGGTCGATGCGAAAGGCGGCGGCAAGGCGCGCGCCCGCGACCGTCCAGAGGGTGAAGGCCACAAGGTTGTTGAGCGTGAAGAACGTGGTGATCCAGAGCACCGCGCCCGCGACTGACGGCGCGCCCGTCTGCGGCGCGGTTGGCAGGAATTGCGAGAACATCAGAGCGATGATCATGTAGGCCTTGGGATTGAGCAGCAGCAACAGCGCGCCGCCCAGTACCCCGAGCGGGCGCGCGCCCTGCCCCGCGCCGCCCGCACCGGCGCGAAGAAAGCCGAAGGCCAGCCACAAGAGCCAAGCCGCCCCGGCCCAGCGCAAGAGGCTCATCACCGAAGGGAGGCGTTCAAGCCCCGTCGCAAAGCCGAAGCCGATCAGCAGTGTCACGATCCATGTGGCGATGTGATACCCGGCGCTGGCGGGCAAGCTGCGCCAGAGGCCAAAGCGCGCGCCATTGGCGGCAAAGACCATGTTGCCGGGGCCGGGGCTGTAGGCCAGCGGCAAAAGGAACAGAAATAGCGCGGCGGTCCAGTCGATCATGGGGTGGCTCCGGTGGCGGGGTGCCGGGGCAGACTGCCCCGGCACCCGCACGCAAGCGACCCGGATCATGCGGTTTCGCCCGGCGCGGGGATCGCTTAGTCTGGCGGGAATGTATCAAGTGAGGACACCCAGTATGCGCCCGATCACCCGACTTGCCGCCCTCTGTCTGACGGTCTTGTGCCTTGCCGCGCTTGCCCCCCTGCCCGCCAAGGCGCAGCAATGCGGCGGCGGGTTTCAGCAATTCGTCGCGGCGCTGGCCGATGAGGCGGTGGCACGCGGCCATGACAGGCAAGTGGCCGAGGGATTCCTGGCCGGGGTGCGCAAGGATCAATCGGTGCTGAATGCGGACCGGCGGCAGGGGGTCTTTCAGATGCCCTTCGTGGATTTCGCCCGCCGCCTGATCAGCGCGAACCGCCTGAACAGGGGACGCGCGTTGGCGCAGCGCCATGATGCGATTTTCGACCGGATCGAGGGGGCCTACGGGATCGACCGGGGTGTCTTGCTGGCCTTCTGGGCCTTCGAGACGGATTACGGCGCCGTGCAGGGCGATTACAACACCCGCGATGCGCTGGTCACGCTGGCGCATGATTGCCGCCGTCCCGAGCTGTTCCGCCCACAGATCTTTGCCGCGATGACCCTATATGCGCGCGGCGATCTCAGCCCGCAAAGCACCAAGGGCGCATGGGCCGGCGAGATCGGCATGGTGCAGATGCTGCCAAAGGATATCCTTGAACATGGCACTGATGGCGATGGCGACGGGCATGTTGACCTCAAGGGATCGCCCCAAGATGCGCTGTTGTCGGGGGCGTCGATGCTGGCCGGGCTGGGCTGGCGGGCAAATGAGCCATGGTTGCAGGAGGTCACCCTGCCCGAGGGCATGAACTGGGCCGAGACCGGGCTGCGCACGCAGATGCCGGCGCGCGACTGGCAGGCGATGGGCGTGCGCCCGCGCCACGGGCAGATCGCGGGGGATTTGCCCGCCAGCATCCTTGTGCCGCAGGGGCGCGGCGGGCCGGCCTTTCTGGCCTATCCCAATTTCCGGATCTATTTCGAGTGGAACCAGAGCTTTGTCTATGTGCTGACCGCCGCTTATTTCGCCAACCGTCTGGAGGGCGCGCCGGTTTTCGATGCGGGGCGGCCCGAGCCGGGCCTTTCGGGCGAAGAAATGAAGGCGCTGCAGCGCAAGCTGGCGGCGCGCGGTCACGATGTCGGCGGGATCGACGGCATCCTTGGCGCGGGCACCCGCGCGGCGGTGCAGGAGGTCCAGCAGGAGCTGGGCCTGCCCGCCGATGCCTGGCCGACGCGGGCGCTGTTGAACCGGCTATAGCGGTGTACGCGCCGCGCCGTCAGTCGGCGACGCGCGCCAGCAGTTCCTGCGCGCGCTCGGGGCCGAACTTGTCGGCCAGCACCTGCGCGCGGGGCACCCATCTGTAGCGCGTGTCGTCGCGCAGATGCGACCAGAAGAGCCGCCCGCCCTTGCGCCAGGGATCGAGGATGATGCCCTCGTCCATCGGGTCGCCCTTGGCGCTGATGATGGCGGTGCTGTGTTCGAGACGGATATTGTTGGCATTGGCGACGGCGCGGTGCATCTGCAGCGTCTCGAAGCGTTCGCGCTTGAGGCGGGCCTCCATGTCCATCGCCCAGTGCCAGCACAGGCCACGCGGCTTCACGCCCATGTTCACCTTGGTGTTGTGCATGAGCGGGCGGTCGGTGATCTGGTATTCCTGCGACAGCTCATAGGGGTATTCATAAGCGATCCGGGCGGCGCGCTGCGCTTCTTCGGGGTCCACATCCGGGCCGAGCGAGCGGATTTCATGGGCAAGTTCGGCGACCTCCTGATCGGTCGGCACGGCCGGGCCGTATCCGCCAACGGAACAGGCCGCGAGGGTCATAACGGCGAGAAGCGAAAGAAGACGTAAGCAGATCTGCATGAACCAAGCCCGGATTGTGAAACAAAAACCGAGCGCAGAGCTAGCCGCTGCGCCCGCTCTTGTCGAGATAGCCCGGCGCGCACACACGCGGATGTGACGAGAAGGAAACAGCGCGGCGGTTGCGAACCGCCCATGACCCGGCACTCAGGCGACCAGGGCTTCGGCTTTCTTGAGATCGACGCTGACCAGTTGGCTGACGCCCTGTTCGGCCATGGTGACGCCGAAGAGGCGGTCCATGCGGCTCATGGTGACGGCGTGGTGGGTGATGATCAGGAAGCGGGTTTCGGTGCGGCGGCACATTTCATCGAGCAGGTCGCAGAACCGGCCCACATTGGCATCGTCAAGCGGCGCGTCGACCTCGTCGAGCACGCAGATCGGGGCGGGATTGGCCAGGAACACCGCGAAGATCAGCGCCAGCGCGGTCAGGGTCTGTTCCCCCCCGGACAAAAGCGAGAGCGTCGCCAGTTTCTTGCCCGGCGGCTGGCACATGATCTCGAGCCCCGCATCCAGCGGATCGTCGCTTTCGACCATCACCAGATTGGCGTCGCCGCCGCCGAAGAGATGCTTGAACAGCATGGTGAAATTCGAATTCACCTGCTCGAATGCGGTCAACAGCCGTTCGCGCCCCTCGCGGTTGAGGCTGGTGATGCCGTTGCGCAATTCGCGGATCGCCTGTTCCAGATCCTCTTTCTCGGTGGCGAGGTTGTCATGTTCCTCCTGCACCTCGCGGGCGTCCTCTTCGGCGCGCAGGTTCACCGCGCCCAGCGCGTCGCGCTGACGTTTGAGGCGGTTCACATCGGCCTCGATGGTTTCGGAGGGCGGCATCTTTTCGGGATCGGCGGAAAGCTGTTCAAGCAGCTCTTCGGGGGTCGTGTCCTGTTCCTCGGCGATGCGTTCGGCGGCATAGGCGCGCGCGTCGCGCGCCGCATCGGTGCGCGCTTCGGAGCGGGCGCGGGCCTCGCGGGCCTCGGAGGCGACGCGCTCGCTGTCGCGCTCGGCGACAACGGCCTCGCGCAGGGCGCCTTCGGCGGCTGAGAGCGCATCGGCGGCGTCGGCGCGCCGGGCAGAGGCGCGGTCGATCTCGCTGCCCAGTTCGGCACGCTTGGCGGCGATGTCCTCGGGCGCGGCGGAAGCTTCGGCCAGTTCGGCCTCGGAGGCCGCCTTGCGCTCGGCGAGTTCGGCGCTGCGCTTTTCGGCCGTTTCAAGACGATGCCGCCAGCCGCTGATTTCCTTGGTCACTTCCTGCGCGCGCCGGGTGCGGGCCTCGCCTTCGCGGCGCAGTTCATCATGGTTGGAGCGGCGCGCCATCATCGTCATGCGCGCGGCCTCGACCGTCATCTTGACGTCCTCCACCCCGGCACGGGCGGAGTCGAGATCGCCCAGCTCGCCCAGCCCCTGTTCGGCCTCGGCCAGTTGGGTGCGCGCGGCCAGCGCCTCTTCCTCGTGGCGGGTGACAGCGAGGCCCATGGATTCAAGCTTGGACTGGGCAAGGTTGCGGTCGGCCTCGGCGCGGCTGAGGGCACGGTTGGCCTGATTGAGTTCGCCGTCGGCGGTGCGGCGATCCTCGCGGGCCTGCTTGTCGACCTCGATCAACTCGGCCAGCTTGGCGCGCAGCGTGTCATGCGCGGCCACGGCACCTTCGGCACGGGCGGTGGCATGGGCAAGCTGCTGCTTGAGTTCCTCGAGCCGGTTGAGCTGCTGGAGGCGCAGCGCGGCGGCGGAGGGCGCATCCTCGGCCCAGGCGCGATAGCCGTCCCAGCGCCACAGATCGCCTTCGGTCGTGACCAGTCGCTGACCGGGTTTGAGAAGCGGTTGCAGGCGCGGGCCGTCATCGGGATCAATCAGGCCGATCTGGGACATGCGCCGCGCCAGCACCTCGGGGATGGTGACATGGGCCGACAGGGCGCTGACGCCTTCGGGCAGGGTCTGGGACGAGCCATAGCCGGGCAGAAGCGCCCAGCCCGTCGGCCCGTCGGCATCGACCTGCGGCGCGCGCAGATCATCGGCCAGCGCGGCGCCAAGCGCCTTTTCATAGCCCGGCGCGACCTGCAACAGATCAAGGATCTGCCCGCCTTCGGCGGTGTCGCGCTCGACCAGCCGCGCCAGCGCAGACACTTCGGCGGACAGCGCGTTCACCTCGCCTTCGGCCTCGGAGCGCTGCGCGCGGGCGGTGGCCTCGCGGGTCTGGGTCTCGGCGCGGGCCTCGTCGGCGGCGTTGAGCGCGTCTTCGGCCTGCTGGGCCTTTTGGACGGCAGCGGTTTCGGCGGCTTGCGCGGCCTCGTAATCATGGCCCGCACGCGACAGCGCCTCGCGGGCGGTGGCGGCGGACTCGCGCGCACGGGCGGCTTCGGATTCGCTTTTCTCGAGGGTCTTGCGGCTGTCTTCCAGGAAGCGCTGCGCCGATTGGTGGCGCGCGGCGAGGCGGGCCACGTCCTCGGTCAGCTGACTGAGCTGGGTTTCGCGGTCTTGCAGGACCTGCGCGGCCTCATGCGAGTCGGCGGCGGCATCGGCCAGCTTGGCGTCATGGCCCTCGCTGGCGCGGGCCAGTTCGCGGGCCTCCCATTCCAGCCGCTCGATGGTTTCGCCGGCGTCGCGGTTGAGCCCGGATTCACGCTCGATATCACGCGAAAGCTGTTCGATCCGCCCTTCAAGCGTTTCGATCCGGGCACGGGCGTTCTGTTCCTGCTCCTTGAGGCTGTCGCGCTGCACTTCGAGCCGTTGCAGGATGGCGGCGGCGATGGCCTCTTCCTCGCGCAGGGGCGGGAGGGCCTCTTCGGCCTTGGCGCGGGCCTTGGAGGACTCGCGCGCGGCGGATTCGGCGCGGGCGGCGGCGGCGGTGCGTTCGCGCAGATCGTCCTCGGCGCAGGCGCGGGCCTCGTCGGCCTCTTTCCAGCGGCGATACAGCAGCAGCCCTTCTGCCTGGCGCAGATCCTCGCCGATGGCGCGGTAGCGGGCGGCCTGTTTGGCCTGCCGGGCCAGTTGCGCAAGTTGCCCGGCCAGCTGTTCGATCACGTCATCGACGCGCGCAAGGTTCTGTTCGGCACCCTTGAGTTTCAGTTCGGCCTCGTGGCGGCGCTGATAGAGGCCCGAAATCCCGGCGGCCTCTTCGAGGATGCGGCGGCGGGCCTTGGGCTTGGCGTTGATGAGTTCGGAAATCTGCCCCTGGCGCACCAGCGCGGGAGAATGCGCGCCGGTCGAGGCATCCGCGAAGAGCATCTGCACGTCGCGCGCGCGCACGTCCTTGCCCGCGGCCTTGTAGGCCGAGCCGACATCGCGGGTGATGCGGCGCACGATCTCGAGATGGTCGGAATCGTTGAACCCGGCGGGCGCAAGGCGGTCGCTGTTGTCGATATGGATCGAGACTTCGGCGAAGTTGCGCGCCGGGCGGGTGGCGGCCCCGGCGAAGATCACGTCCTCCATGCCGCCACCGCGCATCGCCGTGGGGCGGTTTTCGCCCATCACCCAGCGCAGCGCCTCGAGCAGGTTCGACTTGCCACAGCCATTCGGCCCGACCACCCCGGTCAGACCATGCGAGATATGCAGGTCGGTGGGGTCGACGAAGCTTTTGAAGCCGGTCAGTCTGAGCTTGGTGAACTGCAAGGGCACCTCGGGCGCGTGATTCCGGTATGACGGGAAATGTGGGGCGTGCATGGGCGCGCTGTCAACGCCAAACCCCAGCATATGGGCCATTGGGGGCAGTTATCCACAAGATATATGCGCAACCGGCGGAAAATGGCGCGGATAGGCGCGGCTGGCGCGCATCAGTTCATCCTTGACGCAGCCCCTGTGCCGGAGTCATACCAAAGGAGCAAAGGTTCCCTTCAGGGCGCAAAGCGTCTATCGGGATAATTAGGGAATGACGTGACGGCGGACCCAATCAGGGCGCCCAATCGTCAGCCGCCCCCGCGACTGTAAGCGGAGAGCCCCTGCCATCATGCCACCGGCCAAGACACCGGGAAGGCGGCAGTTCAGGCAACGACCCGCGAGCCAGGAAACCAGCCCTTGCCTGATGAAACCCAACGCCTCGGGTGAGAGGCTATAAGGAGTGACCACCATGAGCACATTGGCTCAATCCGCCGTCGCAACCACGGTACTTCCCTTCGTCGCCGCCATGCTGATCGGGCTTGGCATCGTCACGCTTGCCGGCCATGTGCAGGCCGCCGCGCTGCATGATGCCGCCCATGACGTGCGCCACGCCACCGGCTTTCCCTGTCACTGAACCATGTTTCAGAAAATTGTGACCAGCGCGTTGTTCGCTGGGTTCTGCGCGGGGCTGATCGCCGCCGCGTTGCAGATCGCATTCGTGCAGCCGGTGCTGCTGCATGCAGAGCTTTATGAAGGCGGGGAGCTGGCGCATTTCGCAACGCCGCCTGCCAGCGCGACTCCCGAATTGCCGGGGTTCGATCCGGTGCGCGACGGGCTGAGCATCCTGTTTTCGGCGCTGATCTATGTGGGCTACGGGATGATGCTTGTGGCATGCATGGCCTTTGCCGCCACGCGCGGCGCGGTGATCGACGCGCGGCGCGGGATCGTCTGGGGCATCGCGGGTTTCGTGGCGGTGCATTTCGCGCCCGCCGTTTCGCTGCCCCCCGAAGTGCCGGGCGTGGCCGCCGCCGATATCGCTGCGCGCCAGGTCTGGTGGTGGGGCACGGTCGCGGCCAGCGCCACGGCACTGGCGCTGATCGGGTTCGGCAAGGGCTGGGCCGCATGGGGCACCGCGATCCTGTTG
>Ga0209947_1002696_pt1 | contig 10085 bp, 8 predicted proteins | sample SalPonR2_B_D2_MG_FD_185706 | JGI IMG/M metagenome (GOLD analysis project Ga0209947, IMG submission 185706) | Salt pond soil microbial communities from South San Francisco under conditions of wetland restoration - Salt Pond MetaG R2_B_D2_MG... ... | reverse complement strand
GAACTCGACCCCGAGGAAGAACGGGCCATTCGTGACAATGCACTGCTCGTCGACGAGATTCGCGATGCGATCGCCGCGGTCCGCCATATCGAGACCGACGAGCGCAAGGCACCCGAGAACGTGAGGGCCGACACTCCGGACAAGACCGGCAGGGGCTGGGAGAATGATGAGGTGTTCGGCCGGAAGGCGATCGCCCGCGACCGTCTGGCGCGTCTTGCCGAAAGCGAGGACGGCGACCGGGTTTTCGAGGAAACCGCCTCCAAGATGTATGACGACGACGACGCGACTCGCCGCCGTCAGGCGATGGCCCATCTCAAGGCGGCAGCCGCCGCGACGAAGGCCGATCGTGTCCTCAAGCGCGTCGTCGGCCGTGATCCGTCGATGGACCCCGACGAGCAGGTCCAGTACCGCGAGGACCTGGCCAACGTGGTTCGCCAGCGCGCACCCCGGTCCGAGCCGGTCAGCCGACCGCTCTCGCGCCCGCGCACCCGCCCCGTACCGGTCGAAGTGACCCCAGCGGCAAGCGAGCCCGATGCGGACCCGATGACCACCGATCAGCTTCGCAAGGCCTTCGCGCGCACAGATGGCGTGGCGGAAAGGTCCGTCGCGAAGCCTGCAACAGACTCAATTTCCGAGACAAACGAACCGGCGGAGGCCACCATGGATGCCGAGAAGATCGACCTGAAGACCGCGCTCGAGCGCCAGAAGGCCATTCTGAAAGCCGAGCGCGAAGCCCTCGAGGCGGAAATCGCCGCCGAGAGTGCCGCGGAGCACCCGGCCGAGACCGGCTTCGGAAACGAACCGGAAGAGGACGGGGACAGCATCCGCCCAGTTTCCGAAGCTGCCGAACCGCAAACCGGCGAGGAGCCCGTCGACGAGCGCGACGAGATCCACCCAGCCCAAACCGGAGAGGGTCGCTTCGGTGGCGCTTTCGCGCCCGAGGTGGAAACCGAACTCGACGAGTGGGAGGACGGCCTCGATGAGGTTCAGCCCGAAGACCCGCGCGAGAGCGAATCCGAGGCACCGGTCGATGTTACCGCTTTCGATCTGCAGGATGAGCCCTCCGAAGAGCCCGAATCGGCGGAAGAGCAGGTGCGTGATCTCGATCTCGAGCCTGCAGCGCCGGAAAGCGACGACACGGACGAGAGCGACCCTGCGCCCGAGATCGCATCCCCTGCCCCGATACGCCGCGCCGGCCGCGTCAAGACCCGTCTTCTGGGCTTCCAGGCGAAATCCGACACCGGGGACGTGTTCGCCGGCAAGGCCGCCACGGGCACCGGCCCGGTCCGCTTTCCCGTGGGCTGGCTGGTCGTCACGCAAGGCGCTGGCATCGGTCACAGCTTCTCGCTTCTCTCGGGGGTCTCGAAGATTGGCCGCGGCGACGATCAGGCCGTACAGCTCGACTTCGGTGACACCTCCATCAGCCGCGACAACCATGCCGCCGTCGCTTTCGACGAGGAACTCAACCAGTTCTTCCTTGGCCACGGCGGCAAGTCGAACGTGGTGCGCCTGAACGGCAAGCCGGTGCTTTCGACCGAAGAACTCTATGACGGCGACGAGATCCGCATCGGTGAAACGACCCTGAAATTCATCGCCCTGTGCGGCGAGGAATTCACCTGGGCGGAGAATTCCGGGGATGATGACGATCATGTCAGAAGCGCCTGAATTCCGGTTTGACGCAGCGTCGGTCCTGAGCCTCGGCCAGCGCGACCATCAGGAGGACGCCCTTGCGAGCGACTTTCCGATAGGCGCGAACTTCGGCTTCGCGGTGCTCGCCGACGGCATGGGGGGCCACGCCGCCGGCGACGTCGCCTCGAAGATCGTCGTCACGGAAGTCTTCAGCGAGTTGATGTTCCAGTCGAGCGATGTCGAGGGCATGACCGCCGATATCGGCGGAGTGCTTCGCAACGCGGCCTACGCGGCGAACGAATGCGTCCGCGCCCATACCGAGACCAATCCCGATACCGACGGGATGGGCTCGACCCTGCTCGCGCCGGTCATCGACAACGAGAAACTCTACTGGATCTCGATCGGGGATTCGCCGCTCCTGCTCTACCGCGACGGCAGGCTCACCCAGCTCAACGAAGACCATTCGATGGCACCCCAGATCGACCTCATGGTCGCCGCGGGCGCCATCACCGAAGACGCCGCGCTGAACCACCCCGACCGGAACGCCCTGACCTCCGTGCTGTTCGGCGACGAGATCGAGGCGATCGACTGCCGGGACGACCCCTTCATCCTCGCGGATGGCGATGTGCTCATCGCCTCCAGCGACGGATTGCAGTTTCTCGATGACCGCGAGATCATCGCAATCCTCAGAAATACGCTCTCGAAGCCGGCCGCGACGATCGCCCGCGCCCTTCTCGATGCGCTCGAGGACCTGGACGACCCGGCGCAGGACAACATATCGTTCACCGTCATCAAGACCGAGGCCGTGGCCGCGGATGCCCTGTCGAAACTCGCCGCGGACCTTGTCCGGGCATCGGTCGAGACGGACGAGAACGATGACGGGCAGCCAGCGGGCAGCGAGCCCGTGGAATTTCCCGCAGCGGTGGCCTACCGCGCGATGCCCTGACAATTGGCGGGGGCAGAATGACAACGGTCGATACCGTCTCGCAGCTCGAAGCCGCCCTTGCGCTCGGGGGTATTCCCGACAGTGCGCGAAAGCGCGGGCGGGCACTCTTCGAAACCCTGTCGCGGCCAGTGCGCGTGGTGCTTCTTGGCCCGGCATCCAGCGGCAAATCGGCGCTCGTCAATCTGCTTCTCGGCGAGCCTGTCCTGCCGGAAACCTCCAGTGCCCGGATCGTCGAGATCGTGCCCGGCGACACATTTCTCGCCGAGGCATCCTACGCCGATGGCCGGCTCGAAGCGCCCGAGGACGACGAACTGGCCAGTGTTGAGAACGCCGAGCGGCTTCTCATCGCCGCACCTCACCGGATCCTGCGCAGCGTGGCGCTTGCCGAAGCGCGCGGCGACGATGCCGAGGCGGTCGCGGACGTGACCGAGAACGCCGATATCGTGCTCTGGTGTTCGCCCGACTTCGCCCCGGCCGAACGCGAAATCTGGGCAGACCTGCAAGACGCCTACCGCGACCATGCCTTCCTCGTGCTGACCAAGGCCGACCAGCTGGCGCGGAAAAATCGCCTTGCGGACACGTTGCTGGAGCTTGCCGGAGCGGCAGAGACCGACTTCGCCGGTCTTTTCCCGATCGCCACGCTTCAGGGGCTGAAGGCGCTCGCCTCCACGCCGCGCGACGAGGCGCTGTGGACAGGCAGCGGGGCCGATGCCCTCGTAAGGGCGCTGCTCGATCACGCCAGAAGCGGCCGCCGGGCGGATCTCGATCAGGCGGAGCTGTTCCTCGCCCGCTACGCGTTCGACCTCGAGCAGGGGGAGGGTTCGGGCATCGAGCGTCCCCGGTCCCGCGCCCGCACCCGTCCACGGTCGCAGACGCGCCGCAGGCCCTCGGAAACACGTCAGCCCTCGCGATTGTCCGAGCCCGAAAGCATGCCCGAGGCGCACAATCGGAGCGACCGTGCAGCTACCGCAATGCCGCCCGGTGCAACAGCAACGTCGGCGCGGATCGAACCGGCGCCCGAACCCTCAGCTTCCGCGGCATCGCCGGTACGCAACGACGCGGAATCCTTGGCCCAGGCCAGCCTTGCGGATCGCCTCGTCGAAGTCCGCAACGTCTCACGACCGCTGCCAAACGCCAACGATGTCGCTGACGGGGCTCTGAAGAAACTGAGGGCGACCGGACTGGAACTGCGTGCCCTTTCCGAAGACCCCGGCGGAGTCCTGACGTTGTGCGCGGATACGGCGGATGCGCTGCAAGGCATTTTCGACGAAAGTCCGCTACCCGAGAGCCTTGCGCCACTCGCCGACGATCTGGCGCTGACCTCGGAAATGATGACACTTCTGCGCCTCGAGAACGCCCCCGGTCCCGCCGCCGAAGCCGTGACCCTCCTGCTCCAGATCAAGCGCGAATTCGAGCAGGTCAGCGACGGGTAGAATTGACCGGTTTCCGGCAAGCGCCACCGGAAAAACGCCCTAATTTTGCCACGTTGCGCTGAGATGTTCCTTGCAGTCGGATTTCAGTGGGTGCTGGCGTCTAGTGTCCGCGATCTGTCGCAATTTCGGGGCGGGCAGGATCGGGCTGCTCCAGCTTGGGAACGAAATGAACGTCGAGATTGATCATAAGCGCGCCTGCGAAGCGGCAGACCCCCAGGGCGAAGAACTTCTCAGGGAGACCTTCCAGTGTTTCCAGCCGTTCCAGGACAAGGTCTCCGATCTCTCCGATGCGCTCGACAAGCTGATCGAAATCGGTGACGACACCACCGCGAAGAACGCCCGGCGGCTCGGGCACCACCTGTCGCAGGTCGAACCCTCCGTGACCATGATCGGCCAGGTCAAGGCCGGCAAGACCTCGCTCGTGAACGCGATGGTCGGCTGGCCCGGACTGTTGCCCGCAGACGTGAACCCCTGGACCTCGGTCGTGACTTCGCTGCGCCTGTTCCCCGATTCGACGCCGCAGGACCAGGCGGCGAGCTTCACCTTCTTCGACGAGGGCGAATGGGCCCGGCTCGTCGACCGCGGCGGCCGCGTGGGCGAGCTTGCGGAGCGCGCGGGTGCCGCCGATGAGCTCGACAAGGTGCGCGCCCAGATCGAGGAAATGCGCAAGAAGTCCGAGCGCCGGCTTGGCCGGAAATTCGAGATGCTTCTCGGTCAGAGCCATGATTACGGCTACATCGACAGCGATCTCGTCGAGCGCTACGTCTGCCTGGGCGACGATTTCGAGACGGACACCGAGACCTCGACCTCACAAGGCCGGTTCGCCGACATCACCAAGTCCGCTGATCTTGCACTGCATGTCCCCGGCGTGCCGATGAAGCTTTGCATCCGCGACACCCCCGGCGTGAACGACACCTTCATGATGCGCGAGCAGATCACGATCCGCGCGATTCGCGAGAGCCGGATGTGCGTCGTCGTCCTTTCGGCCCACCAGGCGCTTTCAACCGTCGACATGGCGCTCATTCGCCTGATCTCGAATGTGAAGTCCCGAGAGGTCATCATTTTCGTCAACCGGATCGACGAGCTGCAGGACCCCGCCTCCGAGGTGCCACAAATCCGCGCCTCCATCGAGAACACCCTGGCCCGGCACCAGGGGCCCGAAGGCGTGGAGATCCTCTTCGGAAGTGCCGGGTGGGCCAACACGGCCCTGTCGGGCGCCTTCGACGACATGTCGGATGCAAGCTCGAAGGCGCTTCTGAACTGGGCGGACGAGGAACTGCGCGTCCCGGCCGAAAAGCTCTCCATACAAGAAGTGATCTGGGAATTGTCGGGCCTGCCGGCACTCTACAAGGCCATTGCCGAGCGGGTCGACGAGGGCGTGGGCGGCGAAGCGGTCGAGAAGGCCGCGCGATCGGCGATCAACCTCGCAAACGGCGTCCGCGCCGCGGCAGGCAACAACACGCTCCCGGTGGATGCCGACGGCATCAATGTCGATGCCGAGGCGCTCCGCGCGTCTTTCGAGAAGGTCGCCGCCACCGCGCAGTCGACCTTCGACGATGAAATCGGGGCAACGGTCGAGGACTTCGAGCGGCGCCTCGAACGGTCGCACCGCAGCTTCCTCGAGCGGGCCACTTCCTCCCTCCTCGCGCACCTCGAAAGCGAGGGCGACGGGGTGGTCTGGGAATACGACCCGACTGGATTCCGTGTGCTTCTGCGCTCGGCCTATCAGGTTTTCGGCCGCAACCTCGCCTCGGCGTCGAAGCGCGAACTCGGCAAGGCCGCCGCCGGGATCGAGGAACTCTATCAGTCGTCGTTCGGTCTCGCCAAGGACAGCTTCAAGGTCGAGGCGCCCCGGCCGCCGAGGATGCCTCCGCCGGTGCTTCTCGGCCAGACGATCGCACTCGATCTGAAAGGCTCCTGGTGGAGCCGCTGGTGGCAGCGCCGCCGGGGCTACTCGACCTACGCGATGGATTTCGCGCAGATGATCGAGGCGGAGACCCTGCCGATCATCGACGCGCTGAGGGGCGACAACGCCCGGGCGATTGGCACCGATGCATCGAAGATCATGTCGGATTTCCTGTCTGAGCAGAGATCCATTCTCGAAAACGTGCTCGACAAGATCGGTGAACCCGGCACCCCCGACCTGTCGCTTGGCAATGCGGGCGGCGAAACCCGGCGGGACGAACTGGAACGCACCGTGGCGACACTCGAGAAACTCGCCGCATGACGGAACGAGGGCACTGACATGACCGAGAGCGACGACAACAAGGCTGCGGCGGATCCGTCCGGACCGGGCAAGCCATGCCTGGCGCTCATGGGCGAATTCAGCGCAGGCAAGAGCACCCTGACGAACCTTCTGATAGGGTCGCAATCGCTGCCCGTGCAGGTTACCGCCACCCAGTTGCCGCCAGTCTGGATCGTCCATGGCGATCAGCCGCCCTATCGGGTCGATCTCGAGGGCAACGTCATGCCCGTCGATCTGAACCATATCGACGAGGTCGATATCGCGGACACCGCCTATGTCCGCATCTTCCGGAAGTCCGACGTGCTGGAGATCTGCGACATCATCGACATGCCGGGCATTTCCGACCCGTCGATGGCGGCAAATATCTGGCAACGGGTGATCCACAATGCGACCTCCGTTGTCTGGTGCACCCACGCCACGCAGGCCTGGCGCCAGTCCGAAGCGGCTGTCTGGGACAGCCTGCCGCCCGCACTTCATGAAAAGAGCCTTCTTCTGCTGACGCGCATGGACAAGATCAATTCCGGCAGCGACCGGGAGCGTCTGCTGCGCAGGGTGCGCAGGGAGACCGATGGTCTCTTCGCCGAGGTGCTTCCGATCTCGCTCCTTCAGGCGCTCGAGGCCGGCGAGGACAGGGACATCTGGGAAGCCAGCGGTGCCGAGCGGTTCACCACAAGACTGGTCGAACTGCTTCATGGCGACGATGCTTCCGGGCGTCCGCTATCGACACCCATGGCCGAGCGCGCCGACGCCGGTCCGGCAGATGGTGATACCGTCCGTGTTCGGCCCGATGCGCCTGCCGGTGGAGTGATGCCCCGTCGCGTCGCTCCCCGAACCGGCCTGCGGCCGAGCACCCGGCGCCGCGACAGGCCCGCCCCGCAAGCCGTCCACGCCCATTGATATAGCGGGCGCGACGCCGGGCTGGCACCTCCGGCGGAATTCCCCTAGCTCTTGATACGGTTGGAGCTCCGGGAGTGTTCGACATTTCCTTCAGAGACGAACTCGACGCATTGCGCATGAAGCTGGCCGGCTGCCGGCTGGCGGCCTATGCCGATCTGTCGGCGCGCATGGTCCTGCGGGTGAGCGCGGAGGCACAGCCGCGGCGTGAGGAGATCGACGTGCTCTGCGATCTCGCCGCGCAATGCCTGGACGGGCCGGCGTTTCCCGCGCTGTTCGATGGCGAACCGCCGTTCACAGCTGTTTTCGCGGGCAAGGCCGAAAGCCATTTCTTCATCCGCTCGCTCTCCGACCCCTCCGACGCACTGATCCTGATCGTAGCCGAACCCGTCGACCAGGCGAAGATCTGGGCCGCGGCGCAGGACCTGCTCGACCGTTACGGACCGGGAGGCGAGACACCGTGAAGGACACCCGACGCCTCGCCGAGCGGATCAGGAAGCTCGCCGGATCAGAAGCTTCCTCCCCCGAGGGCCGCGAGTTGCCCCCGGGGCCGGACGGCTCGCCCCTCGCCGCCATCCTGCGCGAAGTCGACGAGACGATTCTCCCGCGATCCCTCGTCTTTCGCCGCGGCGAAGGACGCCTCGTCGTCTCCGCCGCGAACCGGCGCCTTCTCATGGTCGACACCGCCGAAGGCCCGGATGCCGCGGCCGCGACGGACATCGTCGGCCGCCCGCTCACCCAACCCGATGTCGCACTTCTCGGCCGGCTGCGCGACGCGCTGGTTTCCGCCCTGCCAGGCAACGACCCGATTCGCGTCAGACCGGCGCCAGCCTCCGGGGCGGCGGGAGATTTCGCAGCTGGCACCACAGCGGTGGCCCTCGCTTCGGCCTGGGGTATCGATCTCGCCACGGCCACCGGCAACGACCCGGCCGATGCCGTCGAGGACTTTCTCGGCACCGCTCCTTCGCTGTCGCGCGCCTGGCTGCGCCTCGACGCGGGAATGGTCACCGAGACAGGCGGTGACCAGGCGCTCACCGCCCGGCTGCGCGATTTCGCCGATTCCGCTGACATGGCCGAACTCGACATGCTGCCCGATGCCAACCGTTCGCGCTTCATAGCGATCGGCCGGGCGCCGGGCGACGGGGACTGCCTGATCTTCGTTTCCGACAAGGCAGAAGCCGCTCTCCTGCTGATCCCCGCCGAGTCTCTCGATTCCGCCAGGACAAGCTGGCGAAAGGCGGTGGGCTGAGACCCGTTTCAGCCGATCGTCGCAGGCCCGGGAACGAATCATTGCGGCACCGGCGGCAATGTCGGAATTATGAAGCAGGTGGTTTGGGGGAAAACATGGACCGCTTCGAAACCGAAGATTGCCGTCTGGCGCGAGAGATCAGCGCCATGTCCGAACACGAAGTCTGCCATTTCATTCGCAACGAACGCCGGAACGGACGCCTGAGCCAGGCGGTCCGGGCGCTCAACAGCGATGTGCTTTCCGGCGATTTCGAGCGACGCAGGCGCGGCGAGGCCGCGATCCGCAAGCTCGGCTTCATCTGACGGCCCTTCGGGGTCGGCGACACTTGCGGCGATCTCGGCCGCATGCCACGGTTCGACCGGTCCCAACGGTCGAGACAAGCGTCGTGCCAGCCGACATCCAGACCCGTTCAGATAGCGCGTCGACCCGTCACCTTCCGCAGGTGCAGGAGCCCCGAAACGCGGGCCTGCCGCTCGACCTCGACTGGGTCCGGACCGTGCAGGCCAACACCTCCGCGATCGAGCGTCGCGCGGCCACCCTCCCCGGCCGGCGCTCTGTCAAGAAGGAGTATCAGGCCGCCTGGCTTCTCCGCGCCATCACCTGCATCGATCTCACCACGCTTTCGGGCGATGACACGACGGGCCGGGTGCGCCGGCTCTGCGCGAAGGCGCTGAACCCCGTGCGCCAGGACATTCTCGACGCCCTCGGCATGGGGCCGGTCACCACCGGCGCGGTCTGCGTCTACCACGAGATGGTGCCCACGGCCGTCGAGGCCGTCGCCGGCCGCATTCCCGTCGCCGCCGTTTCCACCGGCTTTCCGGCGGGGCTTTCCCCGTTCCGCCTGCGGCTCGCGGAAATCGAGGAGAGCGTGAAGGCGGGCGCGAAGGAGATCGACATCGTCATCTCCCGCCGCCATGTCCTGACCGGCGACTGGCAGGCGCTCTACGACGAGATGACCGCATTCCGCGCGGCCTGCGGCGAGGCGCATGTCAAGGCGATCCTCGCCACGGGCGAACTCGGCACGCTGCGCAACGTCGCCCGGGCGAGCCTCGTCTGCATGATGGCGGGGGCCGACTTCATCAAGACCTCGACCGGCAAGGAGGGCGTGAACGCGACGCTCCCCGTGAGCCTCGTGATGATCCGCGCGATCCGCGCCTACCACGAGGCCACCGGGATCCGCATCGGCTACAAGCCCGCCGGCGGCATCTCGAAGGCGAAGGACGCGCTCACCTATCTCGCGCTCATGAAAGACGAACTCGGCGACCGCTGGCTCCGCCCCGACCTCTTCCGCTTCGGCGCCTCCTCGCTTCTGGGCGACATCGAGCGGCAACTCGAGCACCACGTGACCGGCCGGTATTCGGCGGGCTACAGGCATGGGCTGGCTTGAAGCCCGATCTGGATATTTGAACCAGGGTGAACCTGCCTTGGGAGGACAAACATGAACGTCCCCGAAATCTTCGAAACCATGGACTACGGCCCGGCCCCCGAAAGCCGCGCCGAGGCGATGGACTGGATCGCCTCCCACGGCGGCCGCTTCGGCCACTACATCGGCGGCGGCTGGAGGAAAGCCGGCGAGACCTTCGAGACCCGGAACCCCGCCACCGGCGAGACGCTCGCGGAAATCGCGCAAGGCACCCCGACGGACGTCGACGCCGCCGTGGCCGCCGCGCGGAAGGCCCAGAAGGGGTG
>Ga0209947_1002693_pt1 | contig 10095 bp, 7 predicted proteins | sample SalPonR2_B_D2_MG_FD_185706 | JGI IMG/M metagenome (GOLD analysis project Ga0209947, IMG submission 185706) | Salt pond soil microbial communities from South San Francisco under conditions of wetland restoration - Salt Pond MetaG R2_B_D2_MG... ... | reverse complement strand
ACAGGACCGCATCGTCGTTGTGTACAATGTTACCCGAGCTAATAATGTAATTATCTTCATTTCGGGCAATTATAAGCGTTCCGCTTCGAGACTCCTTTTCAGCAGGAAGCTTAATGTCTTCGCGGGTGGTATAATTCTTTAAGTTCTGGGCTTGCTCAATAAAAACGGAAAATACATCTTTGATACGGTTTTTTGGGGCTTCATCACTTTGCAGATGTTTCTTTACTGCTTCTCCAAGCTGCTCAATCACAGTGTGAGAGAAATATCCGTTAAAACTGATCATGATGCCCTGCTTTTCAAAAGTGTTCCGCAGAGATAACAGATCAAATCTTTGCATACTCCTAGCTACTCCTTCTTAGACTTCGCGTCCTCATCAGTAGGAACGCTATTCTCGAATGAAAACGCAAGTGCAAGTACATCGTCCCGTTGAGCGTTCTCACCTCGATATCGGTCGAATTCTTCTATAAAGGCCTCTTTTGAACCATCAAAACCTGATAAAAACTCTTTAAGCCGCCGTGTCCCATAAGACCTTCCACCGGCCCCACCGGACTGATCTACAAAGCCGTCGGTAATCAGAAAGAATGTACGCCCACTTGTTTCTATTTCATGATTGTGAAACGCTTCAGGCGTTTTCCTGTGCCTGTTCCGGATTGCCTTCCGGCGGCCCTTTATGGTTGAGATATCTCCACTCACTTCCCGAATATATAGGGGCATTCCCGCGCCGGCACATATGATCCTCTTTTCTCTGGGAAAGCATATACACAAGCCGATATCAAAACCGCTCTGCAGCGAATCCTGATTGTTCCCCGACGATAAGGCCCCGCTTATCTCTTTTTCAATGTCCGTAAGAATTCCCGCCGGATCATCCGGTGCATGGGTAGAAATAATGTGTTCCAGCATTGAGTTGGTCATCATGGTCATCAGCGCCCCGGAGACTCCGTGCCCCTCACAATCAATCACAGATAGAAAGAACCCGTCTTGGGGTTCTTCCGGATTGAGAAACCGGACATACAGCATGTCCCCACCTACAATATCCCGCTGCCGAAAAAAGAGAGAATAGTGCGGGAAAAGCCCTGCTATGAGCTTTTCCTCCGGCATGATCTCCTTCTGAATCAGGCCGGCATAGCGGATACTTTCGGTCAAACGGTTGTTCGTAGTAGTGAGCTCCGCATTTGCCATTCTCAAGCGAGAGGTACGGTCATTCACCATCTGCTCCAGATTTTGGGTGTAGTCGCGAATTTTCGTCGCCATATCATTAAAAGCCGATGAGAGCACTGAAATCTCGTTGCTCCCCTTCACAGGTATGGAGAGATCGTAGTGTCCATCGGCGATCTTTTCTGCAGAATCTGTCAAACTCGTCAGGGGCTTCAGGACAAGACGCTGCATGAATCCTGTCGTCAGGACCAGCCAAAGAATGATTGTGCCGCCCAAGAGTAAGAACATAGGTGTAAAATCCCGAAATGAGAGAAACTCGGATGTATCTAATGAAGCGACAACATACGCATCAAGGCTGCTGCTGGAGGTCATTGCCGTAAGACCCGTCGTCCCTTCAAGTGCAAGCCGACTTACCACAGTTTTTCCTGCATCAGCCCCCTCCATAAGCCGTTGAATTATGTGACGATCCGAACTTTTATCAAGCACATCGTAAATGCTGACTTTCTCCGCCTGCTCCTCTACTTTAGCGTTTTTCGCCATGATACTACTGTCCCGATGGGCCAGAATTACCCCGTCAGTATCGATGAGCATTACGCTGGTACCTGAACCTTCGGAAGCTACTATTTTTGATACCGTCTCGGTAATCTCCAAACCTGTTCCCGCCAGCCCCAGACGCTCTCCACCGTGGGTGACTAAACAATTTATCCATACCCTGCTCACATCAACATTCACATTATAGTCAAGGTTAAATGAAATTGCCTGGCCGGATTCGATAGACTGGAAAAACCATTGATCAGTTGTCACCTCTCGATTCATCTCAGAGCTTACAAGCTTACCATCTGTTCCCCAATTATAATAGCGGCGCGATGAAAGAATACCGACAAAGCTATTGGAATCTGAAAAGGATTCACGATAGGCTCCCAGCTCTTCAAACGCCCGCCTGCGTTTTTCCTGGTTTTCCTCATCAAGCATCCACTCTATCAGCACCGGAGAATTCGCAAGGGTGCGCGCCAGGGCAGACTCTCGATCAAGCACTCGGGACAATTGCAGACGCGCGGATTTCACCCGCTCCACCGCATAGTTTTTCCCCAGGTCAGTAATCATACCCTGCACTTCCACGTAAAGCCATGTGCCCGCGATACCAATGAGTATGAGGAAGAACAACAGAGAACTTAGTAAAAACCTGGTCTTTAGAGAATATGTGTTAGATAATTGCATTTGTAGTCTTATACTAATTCAAACCAATTGTTGAAGCAAGGAAATTTAGCCTTTATCAGGAAATCTAATTTTGTGCTCCAGGTGGTAGCTCTTCGTATTGAGAATATTGTTCTTTTCTTTTTCTATCTTCCATCTGCTACACCTATAAGAGACCATACGCCTCTTTCCGTCTCACTATTATTCTTCCAGTGTTTTCAATTTGAAACAGGTTTTGCAGACTGTTGACTTAAAGACGTACTTTTCACCGGATATCGAGTTCATAGGTATCACTCTTAATCACGCTGTGATAGGTGTAGAAACCTGCCCAATAGTTTAATTCTGCTGATGGAGTCTATCTGAGAAGATTCGCTTTTTCTGTATTTTACCAGTGTGTGTGAAAATCTCTCCAGAAAGAACCAGAAAGAATTCCCTCAAGCAGAAGGCATATACGAAGATAAAGACTGAGCAGGCGCCATATCAGATTTGCTGTGTTCGTTCATCAGTATTAATGCGAGAGGAGGCATTTCCTGATGTAGAGGTTCGGGCACTACACTACTCCCCAATATATTCTATATTCCCTTTTCAGGGCTCATTAAATGGTTTTCATGCTCATTCATAAGAACCCGGCGGCGTTAATGCCGCCGGGTCTGTAATATTAAAGTAGATTAACTAAAGAACTTATCGATATAACCCTGCACAAAGACATAGAGAATTATGAGTGGGAGGACATATCGAACGTAAGGCTTTATCCACACGGGATAGCGCATTCCCTTACCTTCATTGGCCTCTTCAATAAAATTGTCCCATCCCCAGGCAAACTTATATCCACAGAAGAATACGAAGATCAGTGAGCCGATGGGCAGCAGGTTCATACTTACAATGAAGTCCCAGAGGTCGATTACTGCGGAACCTTCTCCCAGAGGCTGGAAGGAACTCCACACATTGAAACCGAGGGCGCAGGGGATGGAGAGAACCGCTACGATCACACCATTAGTAACAGCAGCTTTTTTGCGGGTCCAGTTCCATTCATCCATAGTAAAGGCCATCAGGTTCTCGAATACTGCCACAACAGTAGACATAGCGGCAAAACTCATGAACAAGAAGAAGAGAGATCCCCACAGCCGACCGCCGACCATGTTGTTAAAGATATTCGGCAGTACAACAAAGATCAGTCCAGGTCCCTGAGCGGGATCCTGACCAAAGGCAAAAACTGCCGGGAAAATAATAAGTCCGGCAACTAGGGCGACAAAGGTGTCGAGCACGAGAATATTGACAGATTCGCCGGTCAGCGATCTATCTTTGCCGATATAACTACCGAAAATAAGCATACTTCCGATACCCAGACTGAGGGTAAAAAAGGCCTGACCCATCGCGGCGTACACCGCTTCCCATAGGCCGGCTTCCATGAGTCGGCCGAAATCAGGCTTCAGGTAAAAGCTCAGTCCTGCTCCGGCGCCCGGCAGGGTTACTGACCGAATAGCGAGGATTACGAGAATAACTACCAAGGCCGACATCATGAATTTGGTGATTTTTTCTACTCCTCTCTGCAGGCCGATTGAACAGATGGCAAAACCCAGGATTACGACCAGAAACATCCAGAAGAGCAGGCTTCCGGGCTGTGAGAGAAAACCGCCGAAAAACGCGCCGATCTGATCGGGAGCCAATCCGGTCAGATCGCCCTTCAGGGTAAAGTAGAAATAGGATAGCATCCACCCGGCGACAGTGGTATAGAACATCATCAGGATAAGGTTACCAAGGATGGCAAGATACCCATACGCGTGCCATTTTGATCCCTTCGGTTCCAGGGCCCTGAATGATCCGGCAATGTTCAGTCGTCCAGCTCGACCTATGGAGAACTCCATTACCATAATGGGAAGACCCAGAATTAAAAGGAAGACCAGATAAATCAATACAAAGGCCGCCCCACCGTATTGCCCTGTAATAAAGGGAAATCTCCACACATTCCCCAAGCCGATTGCACAACCGGCGGAGAGCAGAATAAATCCTAACCTGCTCGCCAGTTGTTCTCTCTGTTTCTCAGCACTCATTACTAACACTCCTTTGTCCATGTAAAAATCGATGCTGAATTATTTTAAGTGGTGCCTGCCGGGCTGTCAAGAATTTTAAAATATTTAATTTCGTTAGGGGCGGAGGTGTGCTAATGGAAAACGTACTGCGGATATATCTCACATAAAAATCAATGGTTCGCAGGAACTATATCTTGCGGCACACACACCGGCCCACATGCTCAGCATTCGGATTACTGAGGTAGAGAGTATCTCCTCGCTGTAGCACCGATATGCAGTTCACTTCCGCTGCATAGAGTTGTTAACCGTTCAATCAGTCTTCCGATTGGAGGGAAATAGAAAAGCGAAAAAGGCTGCCCTTACCTTCTTCACTCTCCACTTCAATTGTACCGCCATGGCCCTCTGCGATCCTTTTGGATATGGCAAGGCCGAGGCCGGTACTTTTTTCGCCTCCAGTAGTCTCCACTTTGCTCTGAAAGAAGGGTTCGAAGATATCCGATAAGTCCTCCTCGGGAATACCCAGCCCCTCGTCCTCAACCTCTGTGTACACCGATGAATCCTGTGTGTAGACCCGCAGCGTGATCCTAGTGTTCTGTTGTGAATACTTCACCGCATTGGAAAGGAGGTTGTCAAGCACCTGAGTGATTTTTAACTTGTCTATCGTCATCTGCAAAGATTCAGCCTCAATGTCTGTCTGAATTTCTATTCCCTTTTTCCTTGCATAGGGCGCGTTCATAGCAACACTACGATTCACAAGCTCGATTAGATCAACCTCCGCTAAGTTCAGATGGAGGGTACCGGACTGGTATTTGGAGAGGTCGAGTATATCAGAAACAAGTTCCAGCATATGTTCCGAGCTGTCCCTCATTATCTGTATGTATTCCTGTTGTTCCTCGTTTAGCTCGCCAAAATCGCCTTCGAGAAGCAGGGATGCGAAACTAAAGATCCCGGAGAGCGGATTGCGAAGATCGTGAGTCGCAATGCCTAAGTACCGGTTACGCTCTGCAAGGGTTTCCTCGAGCATCTGATTCTTCTTGTGCAGGTCCCGCTGCAGATTTGCCAGCTCGTTATTCAGCCGCGTAAAGTCTTCGAAAAGCTCATTCTCCGTTCCCCTGAACTCAACAACTGCTTTTTGATCGTTTTGATCGGTATGCTTTTTTATGGTAGTGCGAATGAGGTTTGTCTGCTCGTTGTTCACCCGCATCACCTCTTCAAAGTAGCTTCCTGCCAATTGCCGAGAAGTAGAAGCCACAATTACAATCTCTTCTTTGTTCATTCCCCCCACAAAGAAGAGCTCTATCACTTCGTTCTTCCCGCGAACATTGATACTCCAGTCGTAGAGTGCCTTTTCTTCGCGGAGCCGATACATGAAAGAGAAGAACTTCTGCAGACTGTTTTCGTCAACAAGCGTGGAGAGTGAGCCCGCAATTGGAATTTCAAGGGACTCAGGAAGATCATTGCGCAACACCTGGCGTATACGCCCTTGGGGATCACAGACTATCGCAATTCCGTTGAAACCTGACTCTTTACCCTTCACTTAGATTATTTCCCGCTTTTCCTTTTTTGAGGAGAAATCGAGCTTTTTCGATTGCCCCATGGGCGCTTTTAGCGCTTCCGTCCGCACCAACCTTCTTCCACAGTTCAGGATCAAGGTTAAAGGGATAACCACCCACCAATACTTTTGTGTGTGCAAGCTCGGGTCGAGACCTCACTGCTTCGATAATCCTTTTAACTTCGGAGATGTGATAGGTAATGGTTACAGATACGCCCACCACATGCGCTTTTTCCTGAACCGCCGTCTCAATGATCGATTCCAATGGTGTATTTGCTCCGAGAAAGTAGGTATCCCAGCCATCAAGTTCAAAGAAGTCGGCTATCATGCGTATACCGAGCTCGTGGAGCTCATCACCTACGCTGGTTCCGACAAATACAAGCCCATTCTTCTCGTGACTAAAAATATAGGGATAAAGCCTGCTCATCACAAGTTGCGTAACCGCCGTGCAGTAGTGCTCCTGGGCAACATTCACCTCGTTTTCCTGCCATAGCCGTCCGATTTCCCATTGTGTTACCTGAAACACTTGTTCGTAGATTTCGCGAACGTCGGTTCCCTTTTCCACAGCATCTAGTATAAACCTCATCGCCTTATCGCGTTCTCTTGAAAGCAAGGCATCAAGATAGTTTCCCGCAAGTTCTCCCAAGGGTGCTTCTAAGGATATGTATGAATGGTTTACATTCGCAAGACTGTCGAAGGCTTCAATACCTCTTTTCAAAAGGGAGTCGGCACTTTCCCACTGATTTTTCCCGGAACCTCCTGTGAGTTCGTCCTTTTCAGGGCTGATGTCAACCATTGCCTCGCGAATAGCAATCAGGCTTTGACGAAAGGATTCATTCGAAACCCCGATTGAAGAAAATAGATCTTTCACCCATTTTATATAGGAGAAAAAGAGCTCTTGCGATTCCGTCCCTACCGCATCGGCGAGGTACATAAGGTGGTACTCGACATCCTGCCTGCACTTCTGCTTTCCCGCAGCGCCCAATATCTCGTCATAATGGGGAAACCGGCTCCAGAGGATGCTGATAACTTTCTGAGCTAATTCCCTTTGATGTTCGAGCAGAGCATCTCTTTCAAGACTCGCAGCATTGTTTTCCACGCTGTTAGTATAAGAAAGTGCTTTGATTTATGTCAAGCAAGTTGATAAATATTCATAAGCAGGAGCGTAACATCGCCAAAGAAAACGTTTCAGTTTGTCGAGGCTTTTTGTGTATAAGCTTTCATGCGTTCCAAGAGCCAACAAAGTCAAAGTAATATCTTGAACTTTTTTGGTGTAGCAATAAGATTTAACTGCTATACATTCAGAATTTATAAACAATAATATCTGAAAAATTCACCGGTTTTAGCCTGACCGCAATCGGGATCCTTCATGATGGCCTTTACCGCCTTATCAAGATCTGCCTCTTCCAGCTGTGATAGAAGAATCTCTTGAATGAAGCTGTAGGGTAGACGCGGGTTTTCTTCCGCAATTTTGCCTATACGTGACCAATATTCAATTTGTTTGGGAATTGAGCGATTCTAAACGAAGGCATAACGCTTCGCCTTGTTAATTGAGTCTATAGTTATGTTATAGGTAATAAGAGATAAAATACAACTTTATCATGTAAAAAGCTTTCCTAAAATCGGGGGATAGATCCCCGAAGCGTGAGGTCATCTGATCCTTGTTCAGGTATAATTTCCAACTGCTCCCATGATGGATTTATCATTTTTTTGACTGAAATTGCAATAAAAACTTGACCATCCAACTTAGATTTTCTATTCTAAGTAATACTTAGTAATACCTGCACCTTCTAAGTACACAATGTACATGGGAGAAGTGCGGAATTTAATGCAGGAAGAGGAAAATATGTTCAAAGAGAAAAAAGATTTAATTTGGGTACTGCTGATAGCAATGGTTTTTCAGCTACTGCCTATGCTAGTTTTCGCCGCAGGGTCCGCTGAGGAGCAGCAGTCTTCCAAGACTGAAACACTCGATGTATACGTGAGTATAATGCCGCAGAAGTACTTTGTTGAGCGCATTGCCGGCGGTTTAGCTGAGGTGCATGTGATGGTTCCTCCCGGACGAAGTCCAGCTACATACGAACCTACCCCAAAGCAGGTATCGAGCTTGGGCGGGGCGGATGTATTCTTCACAATTGGGGTGCCCTTTGAACAGAGCTTTCTGCCGAGAATTCGGGAGAACGTATCGAATCTTTGGATTGTTGATACTTCCGAAGGCATAGAACGCCGGGAAATCCAGTCAACTGTTGAAGAGGCTGATCATGAGGATGACCACGACCATGACATGCTGGATCCGCACATCTGGGTATCGCCCCCACTAGTGGAAAAACAGGCCGAGAACATGTTGAAGGCATTGGTGGAATTAGCTCCAAAACGAGAACAGGAGTTGCAAGAGAACTATCGCGCGTTTCAGACAGATCTGCAAGAACTGCACGAAGAGTTGAAGACCATTCTCGAACCAGTTAAGGGAAGTCCACTCTTCGTCTACCACCCCTCTTTCGGCTATTTCGCCGAAACCTACGGTCTGCATCAACTCCCCATAGAATTAGGCGGAAACGAACCCAGTCCCAAACAACTTCAGAGGGTGATCTCCCTAGCTAAAAAGCGTGGAGTTCGGGTAGTATTCGTTCAACCGGAGTTCTCAAAGGCCAGTGCCCAGCGGGTAGCGGAAGCGATAAATGGGGCTGTAGTAGAAGTGGCCCCTTTGAAGCTCGATTATTTACAGAATATGCGCTACATCGCACAGGAGGTTAGGCAAGGTCTGGAAGGCAAATAACTCTTTTCCAAAACCATGGGTCAATATATCAGTTCTGATTATCATTCATGACTCTGGAGTTGGTCGCCCCCTGCCCATAGAATAAACAGAAGCGTACAGGAGGATCAAAGGTTCGAGGAACGCAGCTGTAATCCTGCTGAACGTAACAAGGCCGAAGGGCCGTTTAGCTTTATCTTTTTTAAGAAAATTTGAACCGAGTAAGCGCCGAGCAACAACGAGGAAAACACGACAGGAGGTGCACCGCCAGTGAGCGAGGCGGCCCAAAATAGTCTTTGAACCGGTGGAAGGAATCAATCGCCTTTTCATACAACTATCCGAATCCTCCAATGTAGTTCTGATAGCAAGAAAAATCACACATTTTTGATATAAGCGATAGGAACCGGACAATGAAAAACTATTACCACGATTGATGTACAATCGTTGAGCCTCTAACAAAATAAAATTTGTCCAGTACTAATTACGTGTAATCTATAGTGATTAACATTTATATATATGGGAACTTCAATGAAAGTAAATAAAACTGCAAACGAGTGCCAGCCGTGCTCCCGTGGACAAGAGGCTCGAATACACGGGATTATTCAAGCCATGCTGCTGCTCGGAGTGGGAGAGAAGTCGCGGCACGACTACGATTTGGCCAAGGTCATTTCTGCGGAGCTTCCCGATGTAATGATGCCCGCTGTGGCAGGCCTCTACCGAATATTACAAAAATTGAAAAGGAAGGCTCTTTTATTTTTCGACTGACATAATATGACTCTTTCAAATCTGTAAGTAATGAGGACACGATTAAGGCGCTTACTGAACCTTTATTGAGAGAGCGTTTCTATTACTGAAATGAGAGCAGCTTTTCAGATTCAGGGTCGTAATAATTCATGAAGTTGCTGGAGAAGTTAATCCATACCTTCTCGTCCATCTTGAGTGAGGAGAAACCGTTTACGAGCACCGTGAAGTCGACACCCTGACTTTGTGCCTTAATTATCGTCTCAGACCCTGCCGGCAGGACAGAGTAGACACTTGCCTCTAACCAGCCTTCTGCATGCTCACGGGAAATCTCTATATTTTCAGGACGTATTGAGGCGATGACCGTCTTTTCTGTTTCTTCACTTGAGGGCATTTTCTTCTTTATATCACCCCTGAGGAAGTAGACTGAACCATTCTCTAATTTCAAACGCCCCTCGATCAGGTTAATCCGTGGGCTTCCAACAAACTTTGCCACAAAGAGATCCGCCGGTCGTTCATACACCTCCTTTGGGCTTCCGAGTTGACGAATCACTCCCTCGTACATCACAGCGACCTTGTCAGAAAGGGTCAACGCCTCCACTTGGTCGTGGGTTACGTAGATGGTAGTAGCGCCAAGTTCGTGATGAAGATGCTTCAGCTCTGCCCTCATA
>Ga0209947_1002683_pt1 | contig 10111 bp, 10 predicted proteins | sample SalPonR2_B_D2_MG_FD_185706 | JGI IMG/M metagenome (GOLD analysis project Ga0209947, IMG submission 185706) | Salt pond soil microbial communities from South San Francisco under conditions of wetland restoration - Salt Pond MetaG R2_B_D2_MG... ... | reverse complement strand
CGGCGACGTCGTTGATGGTCACTCTTCCGGTATTCGGCCGCTGTCTTCTTTTTTGTGTCACCTCTGGTCCCCGAACAGTTCGTGGCTGACAGTCGACTCGAAAATCCGACCTGATCCGAGTGATTCGCAAAAACGCACCGCTTGATGATAATGCAAAATGACAGCGCTAACAAAATGACTTTTCATGCTCGCCGGGAGATTTTCCCGGTTCCGATTCGATTTCGCCGTTCGCCCGGTCACCGCGGGTTGAGTCGCCACGGCGTGCCAAGGGTCGAAACTCGACCGGCAGCGCCCGACAATTCGCCCGATCGGACACCGATCGGGCGAATTGTCGGCGGCATGTGCTGCGGCCCAGCCGATGCCGTAAAAAAGCCCGGCAAACTTGCGCTTGCCGGGCTTTTCGTGCCTGCATTTTAAATGTCTAATGTTGCGCGTCCCTGGAAAGCTCTTCGAGCGTTCTGCCCTTGGTTTCTTTCACAAAACGCCTGACGAAGACATAAGCAATCAGTCCAAACGTTGCGTAAATACCATACGAGAAGCCCAGGCCGATACCCGCAAGCATGATCGGGAAGGTCATGGTTATCAGGAAGTTCGAGCCCCACTGCACCAAGCCGCAAAATGCAAGCGCGGCACCCCGGAACTGGTTCGGGAACATTTCGCCAAGCATGACCCACATGACCGGGCCCCATGAGAATGCGAAAAACGCGATATAGGCATTGGCCGCCAGCAGCGCATAAATGCCGTTATTTCCTTCCAGCATCAGGTCACCGCTTGCGTCTACACCTGCCGTGCCGAAAAGGAGTGCAAGCACGCCAAGCATTATGGCTTGGCCCAAAGCCCCCACAAGCAGCAATGGCTTCCGGCCAACTTTATCGACAAGGGCTATGGCGACGAAGGTAAAGATCACGTTCACCGAACCGCTGATCACGTTCTGTAAAAGTGCATTCTCTTCGGTAAACCCGGCAGCCTGCCAGAGTGTGGCGCCATAATAAAATACGACATTGATGCCGGTGAACTGCTGTAATGCGGCCAGGCCGACTCCGACCAGAACAACAGGGTGTATCTTCCCTGTGTATTTATTGATGATGTCACTCAGGCTGGGCCTGCTGCCTTCGATCAGTGTTGATTTGATGTCTTGCACTTTTGCCGATGCATCAACGGTCGTGGACAGGCTCTGGAGGACAGCTTGAGCCCGGTCCAGTTTCCCGACTGCAACGAGATAACGCGGGGATTCGGGAATGAAGAAAAGCGCAATCAGGAAAATGGAAGCCGGGATGATTTCCATCCAGAACATCCATTGATATGTCTGAAAGCCGCCCCAGAGCAATGCGCTGGCGCTGCCGGAAATGCCTGCAAGCCAGTAATTACTCAGAAACGCTGCAAAAAGCCCGATCACAATCATTAACTGCTGCAGACTTGCCAGGCGTCCCCGGATCTTTGGCGGAGCAATTTCGCTGATGTATGCCGGCGCTAAAATGCTTGCCGCACCTACGGCCAGGCCGCCAAGGATGCGGGCAAAAACGAACTGAAGCGAATCCGCCGCGATACCCGAACCCCAGGCACTTGCAATGAACGCAATTGCCGTCATGATCATCACCGGCTTTCGGCCGATTCTATCGGCAAGGTTTCCGGCGAAAAAAGCGCCTGCGGCACAGCCCAGCAGCATTGAAGCTACGTTGAAACCGGTGCCAACGGCATCCGAATCGAAGGCGAGTTGCAGAGCATCCACCGTACCGTTGATGACGCCACTGTCAAAGCCGAACAGGAAGCCTCCGATAGCAGCAACGATAGACAGGAACAACACCCGCCGAATATTGCCGGCACCTTCAACTACCGCTTCGTTGATTTCTTTCATGCCTGTCCCCTTGGTTGGAGTTATAGTTGATGTTGGCTGGGATCGTGTTCTTTTTATAAACAGTCGATTGGCGTGCAGGATGGAAAATCGTCAAGCGCTGAAAACGTCGCGAGTATAAACCGCATATCTCCCGATTTCCATCGGCGTCCTCACCAGCATCAAAACGGCTTTACCCGATTCGAGCGCCAGACGGGCGGAATCCGGCCCCGATGCCTCTTTCATTGTTCCCTGCTCAATGCCGGGCGTCATCGGGAACCGCGGCACGACGTCGCATGGTCGGGGGCTGGATTGGCTGGGGCAGGGCCCGCGAACTGAATGGCTGCCGGCAGGATCTTTTTTGTGCGCTCGAGCCTCAATCGGAGGCCGCCTTCCAGAAACGATTTGACTCATGCCCTTCAAATTTCCGGTCGTTGCCGTCATCCTGTCCTCATGAACCCAAAACCGGGCAATGCGCACGGCACGGGCGCCTTCATGGTGCTGGCGTTCGTGCTGCTCTGGAATTCCGGCTTCATCGGCGCCGAGTTCGTTCTGCCGCACACCGAGCCGTTTTCGCTGATGTTCTGGAGGTACTGGGCTCTGGCGTTGCTGCTGGCCGGGGTGCTCTTGCTTCGCGGTCAGTTGCGCTGGCCGGGGCTTTCGACGTCGATGTTCGAGTCCGCGATCGGGGTCCTGGCGCACGGGGCATGGCTCGGGTGCGTGATATTCGCGCTTCATTGGGGCGTTCCGGCCGGGATCGTCGCGCTGGTGGTGGCACTGCAGCCGATGACGACCGGCGCGCTTGCAGGCCTGCTCACGGGAGAGTCGGTATCGGTGCGTGGCTGGGCCGGACTGATCGTCGCATTTGCAGGCGTCTCGATCGTGGTCATGGCCCGCGTTGACTTCGCCGATGCAGGTTCGATCACGGCGTACCTGCTGCCGTTCGGATCGGTCCTGGCGATCACGCTGGCAAGCCTGCTCGAGCGCCGCGCCGCGCTTCGTGACGGACCGAACCGGATTCCGATGCTGCTCGGCCTGTTCTACCAGGCGGTCGCCACCGCGGCTGCAGTGACGTTGCCGGCGCTCCTGATCGAAGGGCTTGCAGCCGACCCCAATCCCGCGTTCGTCGCCGCGATGGCCTGGCTGATTGTCGGGGTTTCGCTGATTGCCTATGCGCTGATGTGGAAACTGATCGAGCACATGGATGCGACCCGCGTGGCCAGCCTGTTCTATCTCGGGCCGCCGGTGACCATGTTGATGTCCTGGCTGGCGTTTGGCGATACCCTGCTGGCAACCGATATTGCCGGACTGATTGTCGTGGCCGCCGGGGTGGCGCTGGTACAAGTCCGGCGGCGCGGGAATCGGTTGGGATATCGGTAGTTTGGAATGCCGGCCGCGCGAGTCGTGATCCTGGTTGTCCCGGGTCTGCTGATGGCGACGATCAGCATCCTGCCGATCATCGTCATGGTCTTCTTATCGTGTGGTCTTGGCGCAGCTGAAACGGCCGTCGAGGCCGCCGATCTCAAGACAGCAGATTGACGCAGTCGCGTGCCAGCGCGGTGATGCGGGGCCAGTCGCGTTCGCGAATGGCTTCGGCGGGCACCATCCATGAGCCGCCGACCGTGGCGACGTTTTCGAGGCGCAGGTAATCGGCTGCGTTGTGGCCCGATATGCCGCCGGTGGGGCAGAAGCGGACATCCGGTAGCGGGCCCGACCAGCTTTTCAGTGCGGCCACGCCGCCGGCGGCTTCGGCCGGGAAGAACTTGAAGCGCGACCAGCCGAATTCCGTACCGGTCATGATTTCGCTTGCCGTGGCCACGCCGGGGACAAACGGGATGGAGCAACGTTGCGCGGCCCTGTAGAGCGTCGCCGTTGCGCCGGGTGAAATGGCGAATGCCGCACCGGCTTTTTCCACACGTGTCAGGTCATCCTCGACAAGCACGGTTCCGGCACCGACGATCATTCCCGAGACCGCCTCGCGCATCGCCGCGATGGCTTCGAGCGCGACCGGCGTGCGCAACGTGACTTCGATCACCGGCAGGCCGGCTTCGAAAAGCGCTTCGGCCAGCGGCGCCGCGGTTTCCAGGTCGTCAATCGTCAGCACCGGAAGCACCGGTGCCTTGCTCAGTATTGTGTCGATAGCGGAATTCATGTTTGTCATTGGTCTTGGCCCGATAGTGGTCGGTGCTCGGAAACCGGAAACCGGTCATTCCTGATCCTTCAATGCCAGCGCCGCGCCCAGCAGGCCGGGTTCGGGATGCGCGACCAGCGCCACCCGCACCCGCTCCAGCCAGGCGGCGAAACGCCCCTTGTCGAGAAAACGTTCGACGAAGGCGCTGGCGCGCAGAAAACTGGCGAACCTGGGCGCCATGCCGCCGGCGATGGCAACGGTGCGCGCACCGTGAATCAGCGCGCAGTCGCCGGCGAAGCTGCCCAGGATGGCGCAAAAGCGGGCCAGCGAGCGGCGGGCCAGCACGTCGTCGCCGGCCAGCGCCAGCCGAACGATGTCTGCCGGGGTCAACAGCGTTCCAGTCGGCGTTTCGCGCTTGGACGGCGGCCTGCCGCCCAGCGCGGCATGGATGCGCGCGAGCCCGTTGCCGGACAACACTCTTTCGGTCGACACGCGGCCGTGGCGGGCCATCAGCCATTCGTGCAGGTCGCGTTCCTCGCTGCCCTGAGGTGCGAAGCTGACGTGGCCGCCCTCGGTTTCGATGACGTGCCAGTGGCGTGCGTCGAATTCGGTGATCAGCGCAACGCCCATACCGGTGCCCGGCCCTATGACGCTGATCGGGGCAAGCGGCCGGTTGTGCTCGCCTTGATGAATGATTGTTTTCTCGTCGTCGCGCAGCGCTGGAATCGAGCGCGCCGCGGCCCCGAAGTCGTTGAGCACGAGCAGCTCCTCCAACGCCAGATCGCTCTGCAGTTCCGAGCGGCTGAAAGACCATGCCCGATTGGTCAGGCGGATCTCGTCGGCGGTCACCGGAGATGCCACTGCGATCGCCGCGCGGCGCACCGGAGGACGGTCTTCGATCCGCGCCAGATAATGGCGGGCGGCATGCTGAAGGCTGGCGAAGCGGTCTGCGGAAAGCTTTTGTTCGTCGTGCAGACGAGGCCTGCTGGTGCCGTCCAGATCGGCCAGCGCGAAGCGCGCGTTGGTGCCGCCGATATCGGCGACCAGCACCAGTTCCGTCTCGCGTGCCGTCATCCTTCGGAAAACAGGATGCTGGCGCCGGACTCGGCGTCGCTGGCGCCGGCGCGCATTGCGCCGAACAATTCCCGCCCGATGCCTGCCCGGTTTTGCGACAGGTCCAGCGGCCGCGCTTCGCGAGCCGCCAGCGATTCGGCATCGATCGCGCTGTCCAGCCGCCCGGCTTCGGCGTCTATGGTCACCATATCGCCGTCTTCGAGTCGACCGATAGCGCCGGCGGCAGCCGCTTCCGGCACGACGTGAATGGCCGCGAGCACCGATCCGGAGGCACCCGACATGCGGCCGTCTGTAAGCAGGGCGACACGCTGCCCGCGGTCCTGCAGTACCTGGAGCGTGGGGGTGAGTTTATGGAGTTCGGGCATGCCGTTGGCGCGCGGTCCCTGGCCGCGAACCACGGCGACGAAGTCCCCTGTCAGGCTGCCGTCGCGAAACGTTTCCAGCAAGTGTTCCTGGGAATCGAAGATGCGCGCCGGCGCTTCGATCCTGCGGTGTTGTGAATCAACCGCCGAGATCTTGACGATCGCCCGCCCGAGGTTGCCCTTGAGCAGTCGAATGCCGCCGTCGGCGGCAAACGGGGCGGCGGCCGGCCGAAGAATTGACTCGTCTCGAGATTTCTCCGGCGGCGCCTGCCAGGTAAGGCGATCGTCTTCGAGTGCCGGCGCCATGGCCTGGTCGCTCAGATCGCCGCCGTGCACGGTCTTGATGTCGGCATGCAGCAGCCCGGCGTCGATCAGTTCGCGGATCACGAAGCCCATGCCGCCGGCGGCGTGGAAGTGGTTGACGTCGGCCTGGCCGTTGGGGTAGACCCGCATCAGCAGCGGCGTGGCGCGGGCAATGTCGTCCAGGTCGTTCCAGTCGATTATCAGACCGGCGGCGCGGGCGATGGCAACGAGATGAATGGCGTGGTTGGTCGAACCGCCGGTGGCGGCCAGGCCGACCATCGCGTTGACCATGGCCTTTTCGTCGACCGTTCGGCCGATCGGCGTGTAGCTGTCGCCGTGCGCGGTGATCTCGCAGGCGCGCTCGGCCGCGGCCAGCGTGAGACGTTCGCGCAGCGGTGTGTTCGGGTTGATGAACGCCGTTCCGGGCAGGTGCAGTCCCATGACCTCCATCAGCATCTGGTTGGAGTTGGCGGTGCCGTAGAACGTGCAGGTGCCGGGCGCGTGATAGGACTGCGACTCGGCTTCCAGCAGTTCTTCCCGGCTTGCCTTGCCGTCGGCATGGGCTTTCCTCACGCGAGCCTTTTCCTGGTTGGGCAGGCCCGAGGGCATCGGGCCTGCCGGTACCAGAACCACCGGAAGATGGCCGAAGGCGAGGGCGCCGATCAACAGACCCGGCACGATCTTGTCGCATACGCCCAGCATCAGGGCCGCGTCGAAGGTGTTGTGAGACAGTGAAACCGCGGTGGCCTGGGCGATGACGTCGCGCGAGAACAGCGACAGTTCCATGCCCGGCTGGCCCTGGGTGACGCCGTCGCACATCGCCGGCACGCCGCCGGCGACCTGCGCGGTACAGCCCTTGCTGCGCGCGGCCAGCTTGATCAGCGCCGGGAAACGTTCCAGCGGCTGGTGCGCCGAGAGCATGTCGTTATAGGCGGTGACGATGCCCAGGTTGGGCTGTTGCAGCGCCTTGAGGGTCGGCTTGTCTTGTTCCGAGGCTGCGAATGCGTGCGCGAGGTTGCCGCAGCTGATCCGGCTGCGGGCGATGCCGGCGTCGCCCGCGCGATCGATGCGGTCGAGATAGGCCTGTCGAGCGGCAGCCGATCGAGTCCGGATCCGGTCCGTGACTTGTTCTATTGTCTGGTGCATCAGGGACTCCAGTGAATTTCGAGCGCATTGCCGGCATGTTGCAGCAGCGCCGCTATCGGGTGGCGCTGCGGATCAGCACTGCTTCTTGCCTCTTGCAGGACTTTGCGCTTGTCTTCGCCGCGTATCAGCAGAAGCAGGCGCCGGCTTTCGGCGATTCTGGACAGCGTAAGCGAAATCCGGGCAAACGGTGCGTCGGGCGGCATCGGTGACGGGTGAACTACCACCGCCTGTGCCTTGCAGGCCGGATCCAGTGCCTCGGTCAGGCCGTCGCTGTCCGGAAACAGCGATGCGAAGTGACCGTCGGTGCCCATGCCGAGGACGCAGGCATCGAAAGGTCCGTCCAGTTCGGCAAGCGTTGCCTGGGCAGCGGCGGTGTCGGGCGCCCCTTCCGGCTGCGCGGGCGTCAACGCCCGGAAGTTCGTCTCGACGCCGGAGAATGCTTCGCGCATGGCCCGAAGGTTGCAGGCCGGGTGATCGTGCGCCACCCAGCGGTCGTCTCCGGGCAACAGCACGATTCGGGACCAGTCCAGCTCGATATCGGCCAGACGTCGATAAACGGGTATCGGTGTGGACCCGCCTGCCAGCGCCAGCGTTGCCGTGTGCCTGGTCTCGATGGCTTCGGCGCAGGTTCGCGCCAGCGTCCGGGCGACCGTGGTCGAGAGCGAGTCGAAATCGGGATGTTCGATCATTTGCATGGTGCTGTCTCCGGTCTATTCGCGCCAGCTGTGGCCGTGACGCTCGGGCAATACCACGGCGCTGGATGGTCCCCAGGTGCCCGCGGGGTACTTGCGCGGCGTGATGCCGTTGGTCTTCCAGCCGTCGAAGATCGCGTCCACCCATTGCCAGGCGGCTTCGACTTCGTCGCGCCGCACGAACAGCGTGCCGTTGCCCTCGATCGCGTCGAGATAAAGGCGTTCATATGCCAGACGGCGGCGAACGTCTTCGAACGCGCTCTGGCGGTCGAGATCCAGCGTGACCGGAGACAGGTGCACGCCGTCGCGATCGAGGCCCGGCTGCTTGTTCATGAGACACAGCGAAATATGCTCTTCGGGCTGCAGTCGAATGATCAGCGCATTGGGTTTGATGCTGCCCCGGTCGTGCCGGAAAATGGAGTGTGGCACGGGCCGGAAGCGGATATAGATTTCGGTCAGACGCTTCGGCAGCCGTTTTCCGGTGCGAAGATAAAACGGCACGCCGGACCAGCGCCAGTTGTCGATGTGGGCTCTGAGCGCGACGAAGGTCTCGGTATCGCTGTTGCCGCCCAGCTCTTCGAGGTACCCCGGCACGGCCTTGCCGTCGATAGCGCCGGCATCGTATTGACCGCCCACGCTCAGGTGTTCGGTATCCTTGCCCGCTATCGGTCGCAGCGAGTTGAGGACCTTGAGTTTTTCGTTGCGCACCGCGGTCGGATCGAACCGCGCCGGGGGCTCCATCGCGGTCAGGCATAGAAGCTGAAGAACATGGTTCTGGATCATGTCGCGCATGGCGCCGTATTCGTCGTAGTAGCCGGCGCGGTCCTCCAGACCCACCTTTTCGGCCACCGTGATCTGCACCTGTTCGATATGCTGCGAATTCCACAGCGGCTCGAACAATGTATTGCTGAACCTGAGCGCAAGCAGGTTCTGTACGCCGTCTTTCCCGAGATAGTGATCGACCCGGTAGACCTGCTGCTCCGAGAACGACTGTCCGATGCAATCGTTGATTTCCCGCGAGCTTGCCAGATCGTGACCGATCGGCTTTTCCATCATCACCCGCGCGTTTTCTCCGTTCAGTCCCGCACGCGCCAGTCCGCTGCAGATCGCCGAGTACCAGCTTGGTGCGGTCGACAGGTGAAACAGGATGTCGCCGCCGCCGCGGCGCTGCTCGACCTGTGCGGTGAAATCGTCCAGTGAAGCGTCGGAGGACAGATCCACCGCCTCGTAGTCGAGACGGGCCAGAAGTCGGTCCAGCGCATCGGACCAATCTTCGGCATCGTCGCCAAGGTGCGCAACCAGTTGTTCACGGGCCAGGTTGCGGAAGCGTTCTTGTGTCAGATCGGTGCGTGCCGCACCGAGGATGGTGAGTACATCGGGCAACAGTCCGTCGCGTTCGAGGCCTAGCAGCGACGGCAGCAGCATGCGCTGTGCGAGGTCGCCCGTGGCGCCGAAAATTACCAGAAGTGTCGCGGGTCGAGTTTGCATCAATGACTCCATTTCGGTTCTTTTTGTCCGGGCGATTGCCCTGGTTTTTCTGCAGCGCAAGGCAGCGCAACCGAGCATAGCGTTTTTGCCGGTCCGTGGAACACCCGGTTTTTGGACGATTCAGGGCCGAGGGTTATGCAGACGTTTCCCCGGCTTCCCGCCGCCGCAGCCGGGCAAGGGCCACGAAAGTGATTGCACCGGCCAGGGTCAGCATGAACGGAAACAGCAGCACGAAGCGGCCCCGGCCGGGTTGCATGCTTTCCAGCCACTGGTACAGGCCGACTCCGATCAATGGTGCAATCAGGCCGCGAATGCCGGTCAGCGTGACGTGGATGCTCATGTAAAGCGTGGACCGCCCGTCGCTGGCGAAATCGTTGTGGCCGAGGTTCCAGCCCAGCCGGCCGCCGGCGAAGGCCGCACCGAGCACCAGCGCGCCCAGTCCGAACAACCAGAGTTGGCCGAAGATCGCGCCGGGTACGAACAGTGCCATGGTCGCGACGAACATCCACGAGTGCCGGGCACGGTAATCCAGGATATGCACCTGGTCCAGAAAACGCGCCCAGACCGGCGTGAAGGCCGCCAAGGCCAGCAGCGGGACCGTCGTGGTGACCAGTACCTGGACCAGTCTCGATACGCCGAGTTGTTCGGTGAGAATGACCACCAGCAAGGCAATAACCATCAGGTTGCCTGAACCGAATACGAACATCGTGGCCATATAGCGTCGGTACCAGCGATCGGTCTTCAAGACGTCGATGGCATCGGACAGTCGAATCTTTGCGTTGCCGCGCGCGCCGGACTCTTCGCGCAGAAGACGCCCGTGGCCGCGAACCGTGAAACGCCGGTAGCGCCAGGCCGCAGCCAGGCCGAGAAATGCGCTGGTCGGTAAGGTCGCCCGCCATGCCTGGGCATGGAATTCCATCGCGATGCCGGTGGCCGCCGCCGTCAGCGCGATCAGCAACGAGTAGGTGACCGCGATGCGGCCGGTGATCGTGGCGCGCACGTGGCGGGGGAAGTTCGCGCGCCAGATCGCTGCTCGCAGCGTGATGACGCCGGCCCAGCAAAGACGCGCGGCAATCATCCAGAA
>Ga0209947_1002678_pt1 | contig 10126 bp, 8 predicted proteins | sample SalPonR2_B_D2_MG_FD_185706 | JGI IMG/M metagenome (GOLD analysis project Ga0209947, IMG submission 185706) | Salt pond soil microbial communities from South San Francisco under conditions of wetland restoration - Salt Pond MetaG R2_B_D2_MG... ... | reverse complement strand
CACGAGGCCGATCCGGCCAGCGGCGCGGTCACGCCGCCGATCCATCCCTCGACCACCTTCGTGCGCGACCCGGGCGGCCAGCCGCGCGCCGAGTGGGTCTACACGCGCGCCGAGAACCCGACGCGCCACGCGCTGGAGGCGGCGCTCACGGCGCTGCAGCCGGGCGCGGGCGCGTGCGCGGCGTTCGCGTCCGGATCGGCTGCCGCCGCGGCCGTGCTCAGGACGGTCGAGCCGGGCGGGCGTCTGCTGGTGCCGGACGACATGTACCACGGCGTTCGGACGCTGCTCGAGGGCGAGCGGGATCGCTGGGGAGCCCAGGTGGCGTACGTCGACATGGCCGATCCGGCGGCGCTTCGGCGCGCCCTGGAGCCGGGCGCCTCGCTGGTCTGGGTCGAGACGCCTTCGAATCCGCGGCTGAAGCTGACCGACCTGCGCGCGGCGGCGGACGCTGCGCACGCGGCCGGCGCGCGCTTGGCGGTGGACGCCACCTGGACGCCGCCCCCGCTCGCGGATCCGTTCGCGCTGGGCGCGGACGTGGTGATGCACTCGACGACGAAGTACCTGGCGGGGCACAGCGACGTGCTGGGTGGGGCGGTGCTGGCCCGGGGCGAGGACGACCCGACGTTCGCGCGGGTCCGCTGGCTGCAGCGTCAGGAGGGGGCGGTGCCGTCGCCGTTCGACGCCTGGCTCACGCTGCGGGGGCTCCGGACGGTGGCGCTGCGCGTCCAGGCGTCGTGCACCGGCGCCGAGCGGGTCGCGGCGTTCCTGGAGGCGCACCCGGCGGTGATCGAGGTCCGCTATCCGGGGCTCGCGTCGCACCCGCAGCACCGGCTGGCCGGCGCGCAGATGACCCGCCCCGGCGCGATGCTGTCGTTCCGCGTGCGCGGTGGCGCCGAGGCGGCCGACCGGGTGGCGTCCGGCACGCGGCTGTTCGCCCGCGCCACGAGCCTGGGCGGGGTCGAGAGCCTGATCGAGCACCGCGCCCCCGTCGAGGGTCCCGACACGCCCACGCCTCCCGACCTGCTGCGCGTCTCGGTCGGCATCGAGCATCCGGACGACCTGATCGCCGACCTGGAGCGGGCGCTATCCAGGTCGGGCGCCGTCCAGGCGGGGCGGGTAGACTCCCCGGCATGACACGACCCCGTGCCGCGTTCGGTATCGACGATGTCGCCTTCGGCGAGACCGGGCTCGTGCCGGTCGTGACCCAGGACGCCGCCTCCGGCGAGGTGCTGATGCTCGCCTGGGCCGACCGCGAGGCGCTCCAGGCGACGCTGGCGAGCGGTGACGCGCACTACCACAGCCGGTCCCGAAACGAGCTGTGGCGCAAGGGCGCGACCAGCGGCCACGTCCAGCGCGTCGTCGAGGTCGTGCTGGACTGCGACGGCGACGCCGTGCTCTACCAGGTCCGCCAGACCGGACCGGCGTGCCACACCGGCGCGCGAAGCTGCTTTCACCGTCCGATCGTCGAAGCCGAGCGGGGCGTCCCCGCCTCCGCGTTCGGTCTGCTGCAGCGCGTCGTCGACCAGCGCCTGGCCGAGCTTCCCGAGGGCTCGTACGTCGCCAGGCTCCACGAGCGTGGGCTGGGCTACGTCGCGCAGAAGGTGGTCGAGGAGTCGGGCGAGACGATCGTCGCCGCCCTCGAGGGTGACCTGGACGGCATGCGGGACGAGGCGGCCGACCTGCTGTTCCACCTCACGGTGCTGCTGCGCGAGCGCGGCGTCGGCCTGAGCGAGGTGGCCGAGACGCTGATCGCGCGCCATCGCGGGCGGACCGGCTCCGAGGGCTGAGCCCCGAGGGTCGAGCGACGCGCGCTCCCCGACGCGGGCGAGTGCCTGGATCGCACGCTGCACGTACAACACCGGCGAGCCACGGCGCGCGGGTCAGAGTGGACCCATGGACGATCTGACGCACCCCGCAGCCGACGCGACCGCCCTCGAACGTGCCCTCGTGCTGGACACGGTCCGCGTGACCGAGCAGGCCGCCATCGCGGCTGGCCGCGTGGCCGGGATGGGGGACGAGGACCTCGTCGACGACGCCGGCACGGAGACGATGCGCCGCGTCCTGAACGAGCTCGAGATCGACGGCGAGATCGTCATCGGCGAGGGCGAGCGCGACGACGCCCCGATGCTCTACATCGGCGAGCGTGTGGGCCGTGCCGGCGACGGCGCCTGGGCGGTGGACATCGCCGTCGACCCGGTCGAGGGCACCGGCATCACCGCGCGCATGGTGAACGGATCGGTCGCGGTGATCGCGATCTCGGAGCGGGGCGGGCTGCTCCACGCGCCCGACGTGTACATGGAGAAGCTGATCGTCGGACCTCCGGCCGTGGGGATGGTGGACCTCGACTGGCCGGTCGCCGCGAACCTGCAAGCGATCGCCTCCAGCCTGGACCGCAGCGTCCGCGACCTGACGGTGGTGATCCTGGACCGTCCACGGCACGAACAGCTCCTCGCCGAGGTGCGCAAGACGGGCGCGCGCGTGAAGCTGATCGGGGACGGCGACGTCATCGCCGCGCTGTCGGCGACGGTGCGCGGCACGAACATCCATGCGGTGATGGGCACGGGCGGCGCTCCCGAGGGGGTCCTGGCCGCGGCGGCGCTGCGTTGCCTGGGCGGGGAGATCTTGGGCCGGTTCGTGCCCCGGGACGACGGTGAGCGCGAACGGCTCGACGCCGCCGGGATCGAGCACGGCCGCTCGTACCGCACCACCGATCTGGCGCCGGGGTCGCAGATCGTGTTCGCCGCGACCGGGATCACCGACGGCGATCTCCTTCGGGGGGTCAAGTTCTTCGGCTCCGGTGCACGGACCCACACCGTTTCGATGGGCCTCCGCTCGCGCGTGATCCGTTTCTCCGACGCCGTCCACCTGCTGGGCGAGGACGCGCGCGTCCACGTCCAGGTCTAGGGCACCGCTTCCCGCGCCGGACCGCGCCTGGGCTCAGCGCACGAACAGCTCGCGCGGGAAGTCGGTCAGGCGTTCCGCGCCGTCGGCCGTGACGCGGATCGTCTCGGTGCAGCCGACGCCGCCCTTGCCCGGCATCTGCACCCACGGCAGCAGGTGGAACGTCATGTTCTCCTGTAGCGGGCGCGTCTCGCCCGGTTTCATGCTGAGGATCTGTCCCTCGCCCCAGTCCGGTGGCACCGCGATCCCGACCGAGTAGGCCACCCGCGACGCTTGCGTTCCGCCGAACCCGCTCTGCGCGATCACCTGCCGAGCGACGCGGTCGATATCGCCGGCGGGCACGCCGGGGCGGATCGCCTCGAGCGCGGCGTCGAAGGCGTGCTGGACGGCGGCGAAGGCGTTGCGGGCGTCCTCGTCCGGATCGCCGACCACGACGGTGCGCATCATCGGCGCGTGGTAGCGGCTGCGGCAGCCCGAGATCTCGAGGAACACCGTGTCGGCCGGCTCGATCCGGCGGCCAGCCCAGGTGGCGTGGCCGATGGCGCCCCGCTCCCCCGAGGCGACGAACGGCACGATCGAGGGCCACTCGCTGCCCGAACGGATCAGGGCGGACATGAGCTCGGCGGCGACCTCGTTCTCGGTCGCTCCGGCGCGCACCGCGTCGATGCCGGCGCGCATGCCCGCCTCGGTGGTGCGTGCGGCGTCGCGGATCCGCTCGATCTCGGGCGGGCTCTTGACCACGCGCCCTTCCTCGACGGTGCCCGAGGCGTCGATCCAGTCCACGCCGGGAAGCAGCGAGAAGAGCCGGTCCTGCTGCGCGGCGGTGAAGAACCAGCCGTCGCGCTCGTACCCGACGCGTCCCCCGTCGAGCCCCATGGCGGTGAGCTGACCGGCGAGCATCTCCATCGGGTCCTGATCGTCGCGGTAGCCGACGTTGAACTCCGGCTCGATCCAGCTCAGCGCCGTCATGCCGGCGATCTCGAGCAGGCGCGAGATCGTCGTCGGCTCGCCGTGCAGCGGGATCACCATGCCCTGCCACCAGTAGTGACCGGGGCTTTCGAATCCGGTCAGATAGGTGACGTTCTCGGGGGTGGTGGTGAGCATCGCGACCAGCCCCCAGGCGTCCATCCGGCGCCGGAGACCGTCGAGCCGGCCGTGGTACTCGTCTATGGGGAAGGGCAGTCCGGCATGATCGCGCATGGGTCCTCCAGCAGGGCCGCGGGCGTCGGTCCGGAGTGGGGCCGCGCTTGACAGCGTCGGGCCGTGCCCCTAAACTCGCTACGGCAGCTTGTATACAACCTGCGTACGACATGGATTGTACGTGGGTGCGCGCAGCCCGGTCAACGTTCGGAGCCCGCCCCCCGACGCCGGACGCGTGCCGGAGCCTCGCGACGCCCGAGGACGCCACGCCATCGCATCGACCCCGAGGAGGACGCCGTGTCCGACGGGCACGACTTCCAAACGATCTACGACGTGCTGCGCGAGCGCATCTCGCTGCTCGACTACCCGCCGGGGACGCTGCTCAGCGAGAACCGGCTGGCGGCCGAGTTCGGGGTCAGTCGCACACCGATCCGGCGCGTCCTGCACCGGCTCGAGTTCGACGGTCTGGTCACCGTGACGCGCGGGATCGGCACGATCGTCACGCCGATCGACATGCGCTACCTGGCGCAGGTCTACGCCCTCAGGCGCAAGCTGCTCGACCTGATCGGCGAGGGGTCCGCGACGCACGTCGCCGCAGCCGACCTGGCGCTGCTCGAGGAGATCGTGCAGCGAGCCGAGTCGCTGGACGCGGAGGTCGACCCTCGAACGCTCGCGGAGCTGTACCTGCGCTTCAACGAGGGGTTGACGCGCGCCATCGGGAACCGGCCGCTGCGCGAGATCGCCGACCGGCTGTTCCATCAGACCTCGCGCGTCTGGCACCAGCTGCTGCCGGAGCTCGACACGGGCGAGGAGCTCGCCGCCCTGGTGCGGGAGGTCCAAGGCGTGCTGGACGGCCTTCGCTCGCGCGACATGGAGCACGTCGCACGGGTCCGCCGCCACCACTTCGAGGCGATGCTGCGCCGCATGAACCGACACCTGGTCGGCTCCGAGCTGGAGACTCCGGCCGTGATTCCCGAAGGAGGTGAGTCCGCCCTCTCGAGCTGAACCGGCGACGCCCACCCAACCGGCGCGACGCCGTACCGAGACACGACACGAAGACGTCCTCATCACGAAGGAGATCCCGATGCATCATCGACACCTGTTCACTCCCCTCGCCCTGATCCTCGCCGCCCTGCTGGCCGCCACCGCCTTCGCCCAAGGCACGCTCGAGCGCGCCCAGGACAGCGGAAGCGTGACCATCGGCCTGGCCAACGAGGTGCCCTACGCCTACCGCGACGAGGCGGGGAACCTGACCGGTGAAGCGGTCGAGGTCGCCCGGGCGGTGTTCGCCGAGCTCGGCATCCCCGAGATCGAAGGCGTCATCGTCGAGTTCGGCTCGCTCATTCCCGGCCTGCAGGCGGGCCGCTTCGACGTGGTCACCGCCGGCATGTACATCACGCCCGCTCGCTGCGAGCAGGTCGCATTCGCGAACCCCGAGTACTCGATCGGTGAAGGCATCGTCGTTCCCGAAGGGAACCCGATGGAGATCGACGCCTACGCCGACATCGCCGCGGATCCCGACATCCGGGTCGGCACGGGCGCCGGCTGGGTCGAGTACGACTACCTCGTCGCGAGCGGCGTCAGTGAGGACCAGATCGTCACCTTCCCCGACGCCCCGACCGGCATGGGCGGCCTGAACGCCGACCGCATCGACGTGTTCGCCGGCACCTCGCTCACGATGCGCAACATCGCCGAGCGCACGAACGGCGTGGAGTTCGTCGAGGACTTCCAGGACCCGATCATCGACGGCGAGCCGGTCCGCAGCTACGGCGCGGCCGCGTTCCGCCCGGCCGACAGCGACTTCCGCGACGCGTTCAACGAGGTGCTCGCGGACCTCAAGGAGAGCGGTCGCCTGGCCGAGATCATCGGCGAGTTCGGCTTCGGAGCTACGGAGCTTCCCGGCGACATGACCGCCGCCCAGCTCTGCAACTGATCCGCCGCCCTCTCGACGTGGCGAGGCCTCCGGGCCCCGCCACGGCTATCTTGATCACCGCTATCCGCTTCGTTCCGCGGTTCGATGCGCCCCCCGGACCGCCTCACCTCCAGGAGGAACCCCATGAAGACCCGCGCGAGCATCGGGACGCGAACGGTCTGGGCCGGCGAGGAGCGCTCGCTCGTCCAGGGCGCGACGCAGGTCCCCGTCGTGCACAGCGTCTCGTTCGGCTACGACGATCTGGAGCACTGGCGCGACGTGGCGCTGGGACGCGCCGAAGGTCACATCTACGGCCGCAACACGAACCCCACCGTGGAGGTGTTCGAGGAGAAGCTCCGCGACCTCGAAGGTGCCGAGGCGGCCACCGCGTTCGCGACCGGCATGGCCGCGATCAGCGACACCCTGTTCACCCTGCTCGCGCCCGGCAAGCGGGTCGTCTCCGTCAAGGACACCTACGGCGGCACCAGCAAGATCTTCCTCGAGCATCTGCCCAGGTTCGACGTGGACGTCACGCTGTGCGAGACGCTGAACGCGGCCGAGATCGAGGCCGAGATCGACCGCGGGCTGGACGTGCTCTACCTCGAGACGCCCACGAACCCGACCTGCAAGATCCTGGACATCGAGCGCCTGGCCGCGCGCGCCAAGGCGCACGGCGCGACGGTGGTCGTCGACAACACCTTCGCCACGCCGATCAACCAGCGTCCCCTGGAGCTGGGCGCCGACCTGGTGGTGCACAGCGCCACGAAGTACCTCGGCGGCCACGCCGACGCGCTGGGCGGGGTGCTGGCCGGCTCGACCGAGCTCGTGGGGCGGGTGTTCCGCTTTCGCGAGATCAACGGCGCCACGCTCCACCCCGAAGCCGCCTACCTGCTGCTTCGCGGGATGAAGACGCTCCAGCTCAGGATCGAGCGGCAGAACGCCAGCGCGCTCCGGATCGCACGCTGGCTCCAGGCCCACCCGCTGGTCCGGTCGGTGTTCTACGCCGGGCTCGAGAGCCATCCGGGTCACGAGGTCGCGACGCGTCAGATGCCGGGCGGCTTCGGCGGGATGCTCTCGTTCGAGCTGAACGGCGACTTCCCGGCCGTCGCGTCGTTCCTGCCGCACCTGCGCTTCGCGCACCGGGCCGCCAACCTGGGCGCGGTCGAGACCGTCGTCGCGCCGCCTCGGACCGGCTCCCACGTCGAGCTGACCGCCGAGGAGCGCGCCTCGCTCGGGATCCCCGAGGGCCTGGTGCGCTACTCGACCGGGATCGAGGATCCGGACGACCTGATCGCCGATCTCGAACAGGCGCTCGCGCAAGCGGGAGCCGCGCTGGGAACGCCCCCATGAGCGATCCCGCCACGGGCGGGGCCCCGGCCGGAGGGACGCACCGCCTCTACCGCCTCGCGCTGATCGGATTCGGGACGGTCGGGCAGGGGCTCGCCGAGATCGTCGCCGAGCGCGGCGAGGCGCTCGCGCAGGAGACGGGCGCCGAGCTCCGCATCGACGCCGTCGTCGATCCCCGCTACGGCGGGATCGCGTCCAGCCGCGGCTTCGCGCCGGAGGACCTGCTGGACGCCAGCCGGCAGGGCAGCTTCGCCGCTCTGCGTGCGGAGCTGCGGGACCTGGACGCCTTGGCCGCCATCCGCGACGCCGACGTCGACGTCGTAGCCGAGATGAGCGTCACCGACCTGACGCACGGAGAGCCCGGCAGCGGCCACGTCCGCGCCGCGCTCGCGGCGGGCCGGCACGTCGTCACGACGAACAAGGGGCCGATCGCGCTGCACTACGCGGAGCTGGCGGCGCTGGCAGCGGCGAACGACGTCACGCTGGGCGTCGAGGGGACCGTCATGAGCGGCACGCCCACCCTGGGTCTCGCAACCGAGCAGCTGGCCGGCGCGGGCGTCGTCGGCGCCACGGGCATCCTGAACGGGACGACGAACTACATGCTGGGCCGGATGGAGGCGGGCCTCGCATTCGACGAGGCGCTGGCCGAGGCGCAGGCCCTCGGCTACGCCGAGGCGGACCCCAGCGGCGACGTGGACGGCATCGACGCGGCGGGAAAGGCGGTCATCCTCGCGAACCTCGTCATGGGCGCCCGCCTGGGCATGAGCGACGTCGCGCGGCGCGGCATCCGCGATCTCACGCCCGCCGACATGCGCGCCGCCGCGGACGCCGGCGAGGTGTGGAAGCTCCTGACCGAGGTTCGCCGCGACGGTGCCGAGGTCCGGGCCGAGGTGGCGCCCGTCCGGCTGCCGCGGGACCACCCGCTGGCCGGCGTCGGTGGCGCGGTGAACGCCTGCACCTTCACGACCGAGCTCCTGGGCGACGTCACCCTGGTGGGCCCCGGTGCGGGACGCGCCGAGACCGGCTACGCGCTGGTCCACGATCTGCTCGCGATTCACCGGCGGCAGGTACGACGGTGAGGCCGATGTGGATCGACGGACGGCCCGAGACCCGCGACGAAGCGATCGAGGTCGTCGACCCGGGTCGCGGCGACCGGGTCGACACGGTGCCCCGGGCCGGCGCCGAGGACATGGACCGCGCCGTCGCGGTGGCGTACGACGCCGCCCGGCGCCCGCCGCCGCCCGCGCACGAGCGGGCCCGCTGGCTTCACGCCGCCGCCGACCGGATCGACGCCGACGTCGAGCGTCTGGCGACGCTGATCGCGCGCGAAGGGATCAAGACGATCCGGGAGGCGCGCAAGGAGGCGGCCCGGACCGCCGAGACGATCCGCCTCTCGGCGGAAGAGGCGCGCCGCCTGGCGGGCCGGACCGTGCCGTTCGATCAGTCCCCCTCGGGCGAGGGCCGCTTCGGCTGGTGGACCCCCGCGCCGGTCGGCGTGGTGGGCTGCATCACGCCGTTCAACGACCCGCTGAACCTGGTCGCGCACAAGGTGGGTCCCGGCATCGCGGCGGGGAATGCGGTCGTCGTCAAGCCCGACTCGAAGACGCCGCTCTCCGCGCTGGCGCTTGCGGAGATCCTGCTGGACGCCGGCGTGCCGGGCGAACGGCTCCAGGTCGTCACGGGGGACGGCTCCGTCGTGGGCGACGCGCTCGTCCGCGACCGCCGCGTCCGCATGATCAGCTTCACCGGTGGCCGCGCCACCGGCGAGCGGATCGCCGCCGCCGCGGGGCTCAAGAAGCTGTCGATGGAGCTCGGCAGCAACTCGCCCACGCTGGTGCTCCAGGACGCCGACCTGGACCTCGCCGTTCGGGCCACCGTATCGGGCGCGTTCTGGGCTGCCGGGCAGAACTGCCTGCACGTGCAGCGGATCTTCGTGCACCGCGAGTTGGCGGGCGCGTTCACCGACGCGTTCGTCACGCGCGCCGCCGCGCTGCGGGTGGGCGACAAGCTCGACGACGCGACCGACATGGGGCCGCTCGTCGACGAGGCGGCCGCCCGCCGCGTCGTCGCGACGGTGGCCGCGGCTCGGGAGGCGGGCGGCCGCCTGCTCCTCGGCGGGGGCCACGACGGGACGTTCGTGCGACCCACCGTGATGACCGGCGTGCCGGCCGATTCCGAGCTGGCGCGCGAGGAGATCTACGGCCCCGTCACGATGATCGAGGAGATCGGCAGCGACGACGAGGCGATCCGGCGCGCCAACGAGGTGGACTACGGGCTGCAGGCCGGCGTGTTCTCGGCCGGCATCGACCGCGCGCTGCGGGTCGCCGCGGCGCTCGAGTACGGCGGGGTCGTGATCAACGACAGCAGCGACGTGCGCATCGACGGCATGCCGTTCGGCGGCTTCAAGGGCTCCGGCCTCGGACGCGAGGGGGTTCCGTTCACGGTGCGCGAGATGACCGAGCCGAAGCTCGTCTGCGTCACGCAGGCGGGCACCTCGTGACGCCCGACCGGCAAGGTCCGCGGGCGCGACCGCCGCACGGCGTGCGGCAGGCAGGAAAGGAGCCAGCGTGGGACTCGACCTTCTTCCAGTCCTGATCCGGGGTGCGGGCATCACGATCCAGCTCACGCTGGTGTCCGCTGCACTGGCCCTCGGCATGGCGCTGGTCGCCGGCCTGGCCCGGCTGTCGCCGCTCTGGCCGCTCAGGTTCGCTGCCGGCCTGTACGTCGAGGTGTTCCGCGGCACGTCGGTGCTGGTCCAGCTGTTCTGGTTCTACTTCGCGCTGCCGCTGTTCGGAATCCGTCTGGACGCCTTCACGGCCGGCGTGC
>Ga0209947_1002675_pt1 | contig 10131 bp, 4 predicted proteins | sample SalPonR2_B_D2_MG_FD_185706 | JGI IMG/M metagenome (GOLD analysis project Ga0209947, IMG submission 185706) | Salt pond soil microbial communities from South San Francisco under conditions of wetland restoration - Salt Pond MetaG R2_B_D2_MG... ... | reverse complement strand
CTCCGAGGTGACGCACAAGCGTCGCATCTCGGCGCTCGGTCCGGGCGGCCTGACGCGCGAGCGTGCCGGCTTCGAGGTCCGTGACGTGCATCCGACGCACTACGGGCGCGTCTGCCCGATCGAGACTCCGGAAGGGCCGAACATCGGCCTGATCAATTCCCTGTCGGTCTATGCGCGGACCAACGACTACGGCTTCCTCGAGACGCCGTATCGGAAGGTAGAGGACGGCAAGGTCACCGAGCAGATCGATTACCTGTCGGCGATCGAGGAAAGCCAGTTCGTCATCGCGCAGGCCAACGCCGAGCTCGGTAGCAAGGGCGAATTCACCAGCGACCTGGTGTCCTGCAGGCATCGCAACGAGTTCTCGATGGCCACCCCGGCGGACATCGAGTACATGGACGTGTCGCCGAAGCAGATCGTCTCGGTGGCCGCGTCGCTGATCCCCTTCCTCGAGCACGATGACGCCAACCGGGCCCTGATGGGCTCGAACATGCAGCGCCAGGCCGTGCCGACGCTGCGCGCGGACACGCCGCTGGTCGGTACCGGGATGGAGCGGGCCGTGGCCGTGGACTCGGGTGTCACCGAGGTCGCGCGACGCGGCGGCGTGGTCGATTCGGTCGACGCCTCGCGCATCGTCGTGCGGGTGCATGACGAAGAGACGACGGCAGACGAGGCCGGCGTCGACATCTACAACCTGACGAAGTACCAGCGTTCCAACCAGAACACCTGCATCAACCAGCGTCCGCTGGTGAAAGAGGGCGACGTGATCGCGCGGGGCGACGTGCTGGCCGACGGCCCGTCCACCAACATGGGCGAGCTGGCCCTCGGCCAGAACCTGCTCGTGGCGTTCATGCCCTGGCATGGCTACAACTTCGAGGACTCGATCCTGATCTCGGAGCGCGTAGTCGAGGAGGATCGCTTCACGACCATCCACATCGAGGAGCTGAACTGCGTCGCGCGCGACACCAAGCTCGGACCGGAGGAAATCACCTCCGACATCCCGAACGTGGGTGAGTCGGCGCTGGCCAACCTCGACGAGGCCGGCATCGCATACATCGGCGCCGAGGTGAAGGCGGGCGATATTCTCGTCGGCAAGGTCACGCCCAAGGGCGAAACCCAGCTGACGCCGGAGGAAAAGCTGCTGCGGGCGATCTTTGGCGAGAAGGCCTCGGACGTGAAGGACACCTCGCTGCGCGTGCCCCCGGGCATGGACGGCACGGTGATCGACGTGCGAGTGTTCACGCGCGACGGCGTGGAGAAAGACTCGCGCGCCCTGTCCATCGAGCGCCAGGAAGTCGAGCGGATCCGCAAGGACCTGGACGACACGCTGCGCATCCTCGAGGACGACATCTACGACCGCGTGGAGAAGATGCTGGTCGGCAAGAAGGCGGCCGGTGGGCCGAACAAGCTGAAGGCCGACAGCACCATCACCAAGAGCTACCTCGCGGAACTGCCGCGCGAGAAATGGTTCGAGGTCCGCCTCAAGAACGAGGAGGCCGCGAGCCAGGTCGAGCGCATGAAGGAGCGCCTGGGACAGCAGCGCGAAGAGTTCGACCTGCGCCTCGAAGAGAAGCGCGGCAAGATCACCGCGGGCGACGATCTCGCCCCTGGCGTGCTGAAGATGGTCAAGGTGTACCTTGCGGTGAAGCGCCGTGTGCAGCCGGGCGACAAGATGGCCGGCCGGCACGGTAACAAGGGCGTGATCTCCACTATCGTTCCTGTCGAAGACATGCCGCACCTCGAGGACGGCACCCCGGTGGACATCGTGCTGAACCCGTTGGGCGTGCCTTCGCGCATGAACGTCGGCCAGGTGCTGGAGACGCACCTGGGCTGGGCGGCGCGCGGCCTGGGCCTGAAGATCGGGCGCATGCTGGATGCCAAGGGCGAGGTCAAGGAGGTCCGTGACTTCCTCGACGAGGTATACAACCACAGCGGCGGCAAGCGCGAAGACATCGGCTCCCTGGCGGAAGAAGAAGTCGTCGAGCTGGCCGGCAACCTGCGCGGCGGCGTGCCGATGGCGACCCCGGTGTTCGACGGCGCCAACGAGCAGGAGATCAAGGGCCTGCTGCGGCTCGCGGGCTTGCCGGAGTCGGGACAGACGACGTTGATCGACGGGCGCACCGGCGAGTCCTTCGACCGGCCGGTGACCGTGGGCTACATGTACATGCTGAAGCTCAACCACCTGGTGGACGACAAGATGCATGCGCGCTCGACGGGTCCGTACAGCCTCGTCACCCAGCAACCGCTGGGCGGCAAGGCGCAGTTCGGCGGGCAGCGTTTCGGCGAGATGGAGGTCTGGGCGCTCGAGGCCTATGGCGCGGCCTACACCTTGCAGGAAATGCTCACCGTCAAGTCGGACGACGTCCAGGGCCGCACCAGGATGTACAAGAACATCGTGGACGGTACCCACCAGATGGTGGCGGGCATGCCGGAATCCTTCAACGTACTGGTGAAGGAGATCCGCTCGCTGGCCATCAACATCGAGCTGGAGCAGGAGTGAGCGAGACCCGCTGGGTCGAGGCGCGCACGAGCACTACGAATTTAGCCCCCACAGGGGGAAGGTGAAGCGATGAAGGATCTTCTGAAGCTCTTCAAGCAGAACGTACCGGTCGAGGATTTCGATGCGATTCGCATCGCCCTTGCGTCGCCGGAAATGATCCGGTCGTGGTCTTTCGGCGAGGTCAAGAAGCCCGAGACCATCAACTACCGGACTTTCAAGCCGGAGCGGGACGGCCTGTTCTGCGCCAAGATCTTTGGCCCGATCAAGGATTACGAGTGCCTGTGCGGCAAGTACAAGCGTCTCAAGCATCGCGGCGTGGTGTGCGAGAAGTGCGGCGTCGAGGTGACGCAGGCCAAGGTGCGCCGCGAGCGCATGGGCCATATCGAGCTGGCCAGCCCGGTGGCGCACATCTGGTTCCTGAAGTCGCTGCCGTCGCGCATCGGCCTCATGCTGGACATGACGCTGCGCGAGATCGAGCGTGTCCTGTATTTCGAGGCCTTCGTGGTCGTCGAATCCGGGCTCACGCCGCTCGAGCGCGGGCAGCTGATGACCGACGAGCAGTACCTCGAGGCGATCGAGGAGCACGGTGACGAGTTCGACGCCCGGATGGGCGCCGAGGCCGTCCACCAGATGCTGCGTACCCTCGACCTGCAGGCCGAGGTGGCGCAGGTTCGCGAGGACATGGCGGGAACGAATTCCGAGACCAAGCTGAAGCGCCTTTCCAAGCGGCTCAAGTTGCTCGAATCCTTCATCGAGTCCGGGAACAAGCCGGAGTGGATGGTGATGACGGTGCTGCCGGTGCTGCCGCCCGATCTGCGCCCCCTGGTGCCGCTGGATGGCGGGCGCTTCGCCACCTCCGACCTGAACGACCTTTACCGTCGCGTCATCAACCGCAACAATCGCCTGCGCCGCCTGCTGGAGCTCAATGCGCCCGACATCATCGTGCGCAACGAGAAGCGCATGCTGCAGGAATCGGTGGACGCGCTGCTGGACAATGGTCGTCGCGGCCGTGCCATCACGGGCACCAACAAGCGCCCGTTGAAGTCGCTCGCCGACATGATCAAGGGCAAGCAGGGCCGGTTCCGCCAGAACCTGCTCGGCAAGCGCGTGGACTACTCCGGTCGTTCCGTGATCGTGGTGGGGCCGACCCTGAAGCTGCACCAGTGCGGCCTGCCGAAGAAGATGGCGCTGGAGCTGTTCAAGCCCTTCATCTTCCACAAGCTGCAGCTGCGCGGCGAGGCGCTGACCATCAAGGCCGCCAAGCGCGCCGTGGAGCGCGAGGGGCCGGAGGTGTGGGACATCCTCGAAGAGGTCATCCGCGAGCATCCCGTGATGCTGAACCGGGCCCCGACGCTGCATCGTCTCGGCATCCAGGCCTTCGAGCCGGTGCTGGTCGAGGGCAAGGCCATCCAGCTGCACCCGCTGGTCTGCACCGCCTTCAACGCCGACTTCGACGGCGACCAGATGGCGGTCCACGTGCCCTTGTCACTGGAAGCCCAGCTCGAGGCGCGCGCGCTGATGATGTCCTCGAACAACATCCTCTCGCCCGCCAACGGCGAGCCGATCATCGTGCCTTCGCAGGACGTCGTGCTCGGGCTTTATTACCTGACGCGCCAGCAGACCAACCAGAAGGGCGAGGGCAGCCTGTACACGGACGTGTCCGAAGTGCATCGCGCTTATGAGAACCGCGCCGTCGGCCTGCATGCCGCCGTAAAAGTCCGGATCCGCGACTGGTCGCAGGACAAGGACGGCGAGAAGGTCTCCAGCCTGAAGACCATCGAGACGACCGTCGGCCGTGCGCTGTTGTCCGAGATCCTGCCGGAGGGTCTGCCCTTCGAGCTGATCAACAAGGACATGAACAAGAAAGCGATCTCGGGGATCATCAACGAGTGCTACCGCCGCCTGGGACTGAAGGAAACCGTGGTGTTCGCGGACCAGCTCATGTACATGGGCTTCCGTTACGCGACGCGCTCGGGCGTTTCCTTCGGTGCGGACGACATGGTCGTGCCCGTGGAGAAGGCCGAGATCCTTGTCGAGGCCGAGACGGAGGTGAAGAACTTCCAGGAGCAGTACGCCTCCGGCCTGATCACCAACGGTGAGCGCTACAACAAGGTGGTGGACATCTGGTCGCACACCAACGACCGCGTCGCCAAGGCGATGATGGACAAGATCAGCACCCAGGACGTGGCGGATGCCGGCGGCAAGGTGGTGCGTGAGAAGTCATTCAACTCGGTGTTCATGATGGCGGACTCCGGGGCGCGTGGCTCCGCGGCGCAGATTCGCCAGCTGGCCGGCATGCGCGGCCTGATGGCCAAGCCGGACGGCTCGATCATCGAGACGCCGATCACCGCCAACTTCCGCGAGGGCCTCGACGTCCTGCAGTACTTCATCTCCACCCACGGCGCCCGCAAGGGTCTCGCGGACACGGCGCTGAAGACCGCCAACTCGGGTTACCTGACCCGTCGCCTGGTCGACGTGGCGCAGGACCTCGTGGTCACCGAGATCGATTGCGGCACGACGGACGGCCTCCTGATGACGCCGCTGGTCGAGGGCGGCGACGTGGTCGAGCCGCTGCGCGAGCGCGTGCTGGGCCGCGTGGTCGCCGAGGACGTGCTGCGTCCCGGCGGCGACGACGTGGTGGTCGCGGCCGGCACCCTGCTGGACGAGCGCTGGGTCAAGGAGCTCGAGCGGTTGTCAGTGGACCAGGTCTGGGTGCGTTCGCCCATCACCTGCGAGACGCGCTATGGTCTGTGCGCACAGTGTTACGGGCGCGACCTCGCGCGCGGGCACTCGATCAATATCGGCGAAGCGGTCGGCGTCATCGCGGCCCAGTCGATCGGCGAGCCCGGCACGCAGCTCACGATGCGTACCTTCCACATTGGTGGTGCGGCTTCGCGGGCCGCGGCGCGCAGCAACGTCCAGGTGAAGAACGGCGGCACGGTGCGCCTGCACAACATCAAGACGGTGCGGCACGAGAAAGGCCACCTGGTGGCGGTCTCGCGCTCGGGCGAACTCGGCATCATCGACGAATTTGGTCGCGAGCGGGAGCGTTACAAGATCCCGTACGGCGCGGCGATCATGGTCGACGACGGCGACCAGGTGAAGGCGGGTGCGGTCATTTCGACCTGGGACCCGCATACTCACCCGGTGGTCTCCGAGGCTGCCGGTATCATGAAGTTCCAGGACTTCATCGACGGCGTGACGGTGGAGTCGCGGGTCGACGAGCATACCGGCCTGTCGAGCATCGTCGCGATCGATCCCAAGCAGCGCGGTGCGGCCGGCAAGGACCTTCGGCCGATCGCCAAGCTCGTGGATGCCAAGGGCAAGGACCTGTACTTCCCGGACAGCAAGGAGCCCATCGCCTATCCGCTGTCGGTGGGTGCCATCGTCGTCATGGAACCGGGGCAGAAAGTCGGCGTCGGCGACATCATCGCCCGCATCCCCCAGGAGTCGTCCAAGACCCGCGACATCACGGGTGGCCTGCCGCGCGTGGCCGACATGTTCGAGGCCCGCAAGCCGAAAGAGCCGGCGATCCTTGCGGAGCACAGCGGCAAGGTGAAGTTCGGCAAGGAGACCAAGGGCAAGCGCCGCCTCGTCATCGAGAACGAGGAGGGCGAACACGAGTTGCTGATCCCGAAGTGGCGCAACCTGTCGGTCTTCGAGGGCGAGGTGGTGCAGCGGGGCGAAGTCATCTCTGACGGCGAGATGAACCCGCACGACCTGCTGCGCCTGCAGAACGTCAAGCTGCTGGCCGACTACCTGGTGCGCGAAATCCAGGACGTCTACCGGCTGCAGGGCGTGAAGATCAACGACAAGCACATCGAGGTCATCATCCGCCAGATGCTGCGCAAGGCCGAGATCACGGATCCGGGCGATACCAAGTTCCTGCGCGGCGAGCAGCTCGACCGGGCCCGCGTGCTGGAAGAGAACGAGCGCGTGGCGGAGAAGGACGGCGCGCAGGCGACCTATGCGCCGGTTCTGCTGGGCATCACCAAGGCTTCGCTGGCCACCGAGTCGTTCATCTCCGCGGCCTCCTTCCAGGAGACCACCCGGGTGTTGACCGAGGCGGCGGTGCGCGGTTTGCGCGATGACCTGCGGGGGCTGAAGGAAAATGTGATCGTCGGGCGCCTGATTCCGGCGGGAACCGGGTTCGCGTTCCACATGGCGCGCCGCCGCAAGGTCGAGATCAGCCCTGCGGAAATGACCATGGCGGAAGCGATGGACGCCGCGGGCGTGACCGCGGAAGACGTCGAGACGCCGGCGCCCAGCGAAAACGAGTGAGCGAATACCGGGCCCCGCGCTTGACAGTGCGGGGCCCGGTTCCTAAAATCCTCGGGCTCAGCACAGGCCGCCCAAAAAACGGCCTGCACAAAATGCCACCGGGGAAGCGGGCCGCCTAGGGCGGCCTGGTTTTTCTGTGTCAGGTGAAATCGGGAATAGAGAACCTATGGCTACGATCAATCAGCTCGTCCGCAAGCCCCGTCGCACGCAGAAGGAAAAGACGGCGGTGCCCGCACTGCAGGCCAGTCCGCAGCGGCGCGGCGTGTGCACCCGTGTCTACACCACGACTCCGAAGAAGCCGAACTCGGCGCTGCGGAAAGTGGCGCGCGTCCGGCTCACGAACGGCTTCGAGGTGACCAGCTACATCGGTGGCGAGGGGCACAACCTCCAGGAGCACTCCGTGGTGCTCATCCGCGGAGGACGCGTCAAGGACCTGCCGGGCGTGCGCTACCACACGGTGCGCGGCACGCTCGACTGCGCCGGCGTCAGCGATCGTCGTCAGGGCCGCTCGAAGTACGGCGCCAAGCGCCCCAAGTCCTGATGATCGTCCCCTTCACGACCTCTTTTTCGGCCAGGTAGTCCCATGTCCAGACGTGCCCATGCGCCCAAGCGCCTCATTCTCCCCGATCCGGTCTACGGCAGCGAGACGCTGTCGAAGTTCATGAACATGGTCATGGAAAGCGGCAAGAAGTCTGTCGCGGAGCGCATCGTCTACGGTGCGATCGACCAGATCTCGGATCGCCGCAAGATGCCGGCCGACAACGCTGTCGAGGTTCTCGAGCAGGCGCTGGAGAACGTGAAGCCGATGGTCGAGGTGAAGTCCCGCCGGGTCGGTGGCGCGACCTACCAGGTGCCGGTCGAGGTGCGCGCGGTGCGCCGCCAGACGCTGGCGATGCGCTGGTTGATCGACGCGGCACGCGCCCGCGGCGAGAAGTCCATGGCCCAGCGCCTGGCCAACGAATTGATGGATGCCGCGGACAGCCGCGGCGCCGCAGTGAAAAAGCGCGAAGACACGCACCGGATGGCAGAGGCCAACAAGGCCTTCTCGCACTACCGCTGGTAACCCGGCGAACTGCCCGTCCGCTCTTAGCACAACGAGGTAATCAACGTGGCTCGCACGACTCCAATCGAGCGCTACCGCAACATCGGCATCATGGCCCACATCGACGCGGGCAAGACGACGACGACGGAGCGCGTACTGTTCTACACCGGCGTCTCGCACAAGATCGGCGAGGTGCATGACGGCGCGGCCGTCATGGACTGGATGGAGCAGGAGCAGGAGCGTGGCATCACGATCACCTCCGCCGCGACGACGTGCTTCTGGAAGGGAATGGACCAGAGCTTCGAAGAGCACCGCATCAACATCATCGACACGCCGGGACACGTGGACTTCACCATCGAAGTCGAGCGCTCCCTGCGCGTGCTCGACGGTGCCGTGGCCGTGTTCTGCTCGGTCGGCGGCGTGGAGCCGCAGTCCGAGACCGTCTGGCGCCAGGCCAACAAGTACCACGTCCCCCGCATGGCGTTCGTCAACAAGATGGACCGTCCGGGAGCGAATTTCCTGCGCGTCGTCAAGCAGATGCAGGAGCGCCTGCAGGCCACGGCCGTGCCGATTCAGCTGCCGATCGGCGCCGAGGACACGTTCCGCGGCGTGATCGACCTGCTGCGCATGAAGGCGATCATCTGGGACGACGCCACCCAGGGCACCACCTTCGAGTTGCACGACATCCCCGCCGACATGGCCGAGCTCTGCCAGCAATGGCGTGAGCATCTCGTGGAAGCCGCCGCCGAGGGCGACGAGGAGCTGACCAACAAGTACATCGAGACCATGGATCTGACCGAGGACGAGATCAAGCGGGGGCTGCGTCTGCGCACCCTGCGCAACGAGGTCGTTCCGGTCCTGTGCGGCTCGGCGTTCAAGAACAAGGGCGTCCAGGCCATGCTCGACGCCATCATCGAATACATGCCGTCGCCCATCGAGGTGCCGGCCATTCACGGGCTGCTCGACGACGATACCGAAGCCGCCCGCCACGCGGACGACAAGGAGCCCTTCGCGGCGCTCGCGTTCAAGATCGCGACCGACCCCTTCGTCGGCAACCTGACGTTCTTCCGCGTCTACTCGGGCGTGCTCGCCTCCGGCGACACGATTTATAACCCGGTCAAGGGCAAGAAGGAGCGCATCGGCCGCATCCTCCAGATGCATGCCAACGAGCGTAAGGAAATCAAGGAAGTGCACGCGGGCGACATCGCCGCCGCCGTGGGCCTCAAGGACGTGACGACCGGCGATACGCTGAGCGACCTCAAGGAAGTCATTACGCTGGAGCGGATGGAGTTTCCCGAGCCGGTCATTTCGGTCGCCGTCGAGCCCAAGACCAAGGCCGACCAGGAGAAGATGGGCATGGCCCTGTCGAAGCTGGCGCAGGAGGATCCGTCCTTCCGCGTGCACACCGACGAGGAATCCGGCCAGACCATCATCTCCGGCATGGGTGAGCTGCACCTCGAGATCATCGTCGACCGCATGAAGCGGGAGTTCAAGGTCGAGGCGAACGTCGGCAAGCCCCAGGTGGCCTACCGCGAGACGATCCGCCAGACCGTGGAGCAGGAAGGCCGCTTCGTCCGCCAGAGCGGCGGCCGCGGCCAGTTCGGCCACGTCTGGATCAAGCTGCAGCCGCAGGAGCCGGGCGCGGGTTACGAGTTCGAGAATTCGATCGTCGGCGGCGTCATCCCGCGCGAGTACATCCCGGCGGTCGACAAGGGCATCCAGGAGCAGCTGGCCAGCGGCGTGCTCGCCGGCTATCCGGTCGTGGACGTCAAGGTCACGCTGTTCGACGGCTCGTACCACGAGGTCGACTCGAGCGAAATGGCCTTCAAGATCGCCGGCTCGATGGCCTTCAAGGAAGGCTGCCGGAGCGCCAAGCCCGTGCTGCTCGAGCCGGTCATGCGGGTTGAGGTCGTGACGCCGGAAGACTATATGGGCGATGTGATGGGCGACCTGAATCGCCGTCGCGGCCTGGTGCAGGGCATGGAAGAGGCGCCTTCGGGCCGCATCATCCGCGCCGAGGTGCCGCTGGCCGAGATGTTCGGCTACGCCACCGCGCTGCGCTCGATGAGCCAGGGCCGGGCGACGTATTCGATGGAGTTCGGTCACTACAACGAGGCGCCGAACAATGTCGCCGACGCCGTGATCAAGAAGGCTTCCTGAGCCGCCTGGGCCGGGAAGAACAACGACTGAAAGAACGAGGTAGACGCTGTGTCCAAGTCGAAATTCGAGCGTACGAAGCCGCATGTGAATGTGGGGACGATTGGCCATGTTGATCATGGCAAGACGACCTTGACGGCGGCGTTGACGA
>Ga0209947_1002674_pt1 | contig 10132 bp, 10 predicted proteins | sample SalPonR2_B_D2_MG_FD_185706 | JGI IMG/M metagenome (GOLD analysis project Ga0209947, IMG submission 185706) | Salt pond soil microbial communities from South San Francisco under conditions of wetland restoration - Salt Pond MetaG R2_B_D2_MG... ... | reverse complement strand
GGTTGGGGTTGGCAAGCTGCGCGAGGCGATCCACCCCGGTCTGACCGAAGCTGAATTATGGTCTGTCTTGCACCAGTCGGTTATCGCACAGAATGGCGACTATGTGGAAACCCGGCTGCTGAATGCTGGGGAGCGCACGAACCCTTGGTTTCAGGAAACCTCGGACAATGTGATCGGGGAAAACCAGTTGATCGCGCTTGATACCGATGTGGTGGGCTGCCACGGCTACTATGCCGATTTTTCGCGCACCTTTCATTCCGGGCCGGACGCGCCCACCGATACGCAGCGCGAGCTTTACAAGGTGGCGCATGAGCAGGTGCAACACAACATGGGGCTCTTGCGTCCCGGCATGTCCTTTCGCGATTACGCGAACGCTGCATGGGACATACCCGACAAATACTACGCCAACCGCTATTACCTGTCGGCCCATGGCTGCGGGATGACCGGAGAATATCCCTATCTTTATCACCACGGGGATTTTCCCGATGCGGGGTATGATGGGGAAATCCTGCCCGGTATGACCTTGTGCGTCGAAAGCTATATCGGCGAGGACGGCGGCGCCGAGGGCGTCAAGCTGGAGCAGCAGGTGCTGGTTACCGAAACAGGGATCGAGTTGTTGTCGCAATTCCCTTTCGAGGACGCGCTTCTGCGCTAGTGCGTCAGCTTTCCATCCAGATGGTCACCGGGCCGTCATTCAAAAGTTCAACCTTCATATCGGCCCCGAATTGTCCGGTTTCCACCGGCAGGCCCTGTGCGGCCAGTTGTGCCGCGAAATACTCATACAGGCGCTTGCCCTCATCCGGGGCGGCGGCGGTGGAAAATCCGGGCCGGTTGCCGCGGCTTGTGTCGGCAGCCAAGGTGAACTGACTGACCACAAGGGCCGAGCCCCCGATATCACGCACCGAGCGGTTCATCTTGCCCGCCTCGTCGGTGAAAATCCGAAGCTTGGCGATCTTGGCGGCCAGTTGATCGGCCTGTGCCTCGGTATCGCCCTGCATGGCACAGATCAGCACCAAAAGGCCCGGTCCGGTTCGGCCAATCATCTGCCCGTCCACGGTGACCGAGGCATGGGTGACACGTTGCAGCAATGCGCGCATGGAAGGCTCCTGTAAGCTGAGGGTCTACGACACCTGACAGACCGTTTCGCTTTATGTGCATGGGCATAGCGATTGACGCAAGTCAATGCGCTGCCATTCATGCCGCTGCATCGTGAACGCCCGAGATAGACACAAGGAGTTGGAACTATGGTTGAGAAATCTCAAAGCGGCTTCTGGCCGTCTGTTTCCGAGCCGATGCGCAATTTCGGACAACGCGTCGCCGAATGGGTCGCGCCTGCGTCGGATGCCTCGTCGAGTGATGACGCGTATAACATTTCCATCGAATTGCCCGGCGTTGCCGAAAAGGATATCGACCTGTCGGTGCATGATGGCGTCGTGACCGTGAAGGGCGAGAAAAGTCATGAACGCGAGGAAAAGGGCGATACGTGGTTCTTCTCGGAACGCCAATACGGATCTTTTAGCCGCACGTTCCGCCTGCCAGCCGACGCCGATGGCGATAAGATCGAGGCACACCTTAAGGATGGCGTGCTCAGCTTGTCGGTGCCAAAGCGCGTCAGCGCCGTGGGTGAGGCCAAAAAGGTTGCGATCAAAAAGGCATGAGGCCGCCACCGCCCCTTACGATTTAGCCGCGTAGATCCATGACCTCGTCAAGCTCGGCACGAGTTGTGCGGAAACGGTTGGCAGGGGCGTCGGCCTTGCCATAGCCAAAGGAAATCGCGCACAAAATCAGGCGGGTCTCGGGGAGGTCAAAATGCGCCCGGATCATCGGCGCATAGGCCGCAACCGAGGCCTGCGCGATGGTATCCACCCCAAGCGCTTTGGCCGCCAGCATGAAGGCGGTCACAAAGCCCCCGGTATCCATGGCCCCATAGGGGCCTAATGCGGCCTCGGAATGGACGATGGCCACATGCGGGGCATCGAATAGATGGTAGTTGCGCATGGATTGCTCGGCGCGCCCGGCGCGATCGCCGCGGGCGATACCAACGGCCTCATACAGTTGAAAGCCGCAACTGCGCCGCCGGTCCCCATGCGCGCCGGGATAGGCCTCGGGCCAGGGCAGGTCAGGCTCGGGCCCACCTTGGCGGGCGCGGTCCAGCAAGGCGGCGCGAAACCGCTCGGTCTCGGGGCCGCGCGTGACCGTGATCTGCCAAGGCTGTGCATTGCACCATGATGGCGCGCGCCCGGCCGCCTTGACGATCCGTGCGATCAGATCATCGGGAAGGGGGTCGGGATGAAAAGCCCGGCACGAATAGCGCGCGGTCAGAACGTCCAGCAAGCTATCAAAGCGATCGGTCATTCATAAAACCCCCTGTTCACGCGCCACGACATAGCCGATGGCTCCGCCGATCAGCAGGGCGGCCAGAACCGCAAAGGTAATCTTCCAAACCGACCACGGGCGTTCGCCCTGCACCCGGCCCGTGCGGCCATTGACCACGAAGCGGTAGGTTTCGCCGCGATACTTATACGCCGCCAGCCATACCGGCAGCAGGATGTGTTTGAAGGTGATATCGCCGATCTCGGTCTGGATATCGTGGATGCGTTGCCGGTCGCCGCCAATATCGAACCGCACGTCGCGGGCGATCACCCGGTCCATCACTTGTCGCGCCTCGGCAAAGCCGTCGTCCAACTCGATCGCATAGCCTTCGGCGCGAAACCCGGCCATATATTCGGGGTTGTAGGGCTCTAACGCTGACAAATCCCATGGCTCCAACCCATCGGTGAAGCGCTTGGGCAGGCTGCGCGAGGCCAGCACCAACACATCGTCAAAAAACCGCGCCACCCGGCCCGACACCGTGCGCCATCGCACCTTGGCCACGCGCACCCGTTCGCGGCGACCATTGCGGGTGACGGTGCGGGTTTCATAGTAAACCGTGCCGCGTTCACCCCGATAGGCCGAGCGTGTATCGGCATCGAATGTCCAGTAAGGCACGTATATGCCCTGCATTTTGCGGCCCTTGCGGGCATAGTCCTGCAAGCCGCCGGGGGCGAACCACAACCCGCCCAGCCAATCTGTCATCGCCTGTTTGGCGCTGTCTTCATTCAGCGCGAAAGGCAGCAGGCCCTTGGGCTTGATATGCCGATGCGTGCCTGTATCCGTGACCACCGGCGTGGCGCAGAACGGACATTCCTTGGCATGCAGGGTCTGGTCAAACTCGACTTGCGCGGCGCAATTGGGGCAGGTCGTGACGCGGGTTTCCTCGATCTCCTGCTCGGGCAGATCGTGGGCCAAGGCGCGGCGGAAATCCAATTCGCGAATGGAACTTTGCCACGGGCCCGATTGCGCCACGTCCTCGGCATGGCCGCAGTGATCACACACCAGCCGCCCCGCCTTGGGATCAAACCGATAATCCGCCCCGCATTGATCGCAGGGAAAACGGTGTTCTTCGATGGGTGCGTGCGTGTCGGGCAGGGGCATGAACGAAACCGGCCTTGGCTTAGGGCAACAAACAGAAGGGCGTGCGGATGGCGGCTGGCCCCGTTGTCACGCCTCGGGCGGGGGCGGGGGCAGAACCGTGAACAGTTGTGCCAGCTCGGCCACGTCCTCGGCCCGTAGCCAGCCATCTTGGCCCGCCGTCCAGACATGGCTGTCGCGGGTCAGGCTGCCATCACCGGCCATGCGCCCCAAAGCGGCCTTGGAAAACGGCCCCTTTGTCGTGCCGCGCTCGGCGATGTGCCAGACATGTTCCAGCGGCGGGGGCGGCGGTGGGACCGCTTGCCCGGCCTGAGGCGATGATGCGCCAGCCGTGCCCCATGGGCCCTGTTGGTTGGCCAATTGCTGTGCCATGGCCATGCCCATCCCCATGCCAAGCCCGGCACCGATGCCAGCCCCGCCCGACGGATTCTTGGCGGCGGCGGTCATCGCTTCGGCGGCGGAATACTGGGTGAACTTGCCCAAGTCTCCGGCCAGCCCTGCCGATGTGCGCTTGTCCAACGCCTCTTCCACAGCGGGCGGAAGCGAGATATTCTCGATATAGAATTCCGGGATGGTCAGGCCGTATTCGGCGACAACCTTGGAAATCTCGGCGGCGACCAGCTTGCCCAGATCGTGGGTGTTGGCGGCCATGTCCAACACAGGGATTCCGCTACCCGCGATGATCCGCGAAAACGCCTGCACGATGATGTTGCGGATCTGATAGCTGATCTCGTCCATGGTAAATTCGCCGTCGGTGCCCACGATTTCCGACAGGAACCGCGCCGGATCGGCCACCTTGACCGTGTAGCTGCCAAAGGCGCGCAGGCGGGTCGGGCCAAACTCGGGGTCGCGCAGCATGATCGGGTTCTTGGTGCCCCATTTCAGATTGCTGAACCGCGTGGTGTTGACGAAATAAATCTCGGATTTGAATGGCGATTTGAACCCATGATCCCAGTGGTTCAGCGTCGTCAGCACCGGCATGTTGTTGGTTTCCAACATATAAAGGCCGGGGGTGAAGACATCGGCCAACTGCCCTTCATGCACGAACACCGCCGCTTGCCCCTCGCGCACGGTCAGCTTGGCGCCATATTTGATTTCATGGCCTTCGCGTTCGAACCGCCAGACCATGGTATCGCGGGTGTCATCGACCCAATGGATAACGTCGATGAACTCGCCGGTCAGAAAATCGAAAATACCCATCATGCAAGTCTCCTTGGGGGCGTTTTGGTGTTTCAGATGGACCCATCGGTCCCGGTCAGGATGCGCCGCACGATCGGCAGCGCCGCGTCAGGAAGCATACCGGGTTTCAAGGCCGGATTATAAAGCAGGCTTAGCAATTCTTCGTCATGCGTGGTGAGCAAGGCAAATTCGTCGTCGTCGTTAAAAATCGATGGCCGAGCGCGCGGGCTGTCATTGGCCAGCCCAAGCCCCTGCGCCACTTCTTCGTGTACACAGGATTGGCGCATCAGCTTGGGATGTTCGGCCCGGATAAAGGCAATCGCGCGGCCATAGCTGCGATCATTGTCCGACGATGAGAATGCGACCACAAGGCAATGAATTGACCGGGGCAGGGTGCGAAACAGGGCAATCGACGACGCGTTGATATTTGGCACGATCTGGCGAATCCGGTCCACGGCCTGCGCGCGATCATCCTCGCCCATGACCAGCACGTGAAAGTTTGGGTTGCTGCGCACGGTCGAGATTGGGTGGCCCGTCACCTGCGCCAGCCGTTTGGCGTAATCACGCACCATGCCGCGATCGACAGGGCGCTGTGCCTCGGGCACGCTGTCGCCGAATTCCACGGCAATCCGCACCGGACTGGTCCATTTGCGCAAACCCACTGGCCCGCCGTTGGACCGGCGCAACCCCGCGTTCCGCTCGTATTCGTCGTAAAACGCGATCTGCTCGAAATTGCGGATCACGTCGGTGTCGGTATAGGGCGTGTCGGCGCCCCCCCCGTCGCTCCTCAACAATCCTTGGGCCAATAGATCGGCCTGCACCGCGGAATAGTACCGGGTCATGCCCTGACTGGCCCGCGACGGGCCATTGCGGTCCGGTGCTACGGGGGTGGCCGTATCCGAAGGCTGCGCCTGCGGCCGGGTCTGGGGCGGCGCGGCGGTCATCGCACAGGCAGACAGGGCCAGCAGGGCCAGCCCTGTGATCACCTGCCGAGAGAACCGCCGCACGCGCATGGCTTGGCTCAGCCCTTTGGCACGGATGTGCCGGCGTTGTCGCCGACACCATCTTTGCGAGCCTTGGCCGCGGCCAGCGTGTCGCGCAGATCGGTCTCCATCTTCTTCAACTCCTGTTCGGCGGCGGCGCGTTTGGCCTTGCCCTCGTCGGCGATCTGAAGGCTTTCCTCGATGGTGCCGATCAGATCCGCATTGGCCTTTTTGACGGCTTCGATGTCAAAGACGCCGCGCTCCATTTCTTCGCGGATCATCTTGTTGCTTTCGCGCAGATTGGCAGCGTTCGAGGTCAGCAATTCATTGGTCAGGTCGTTGGCATCGCGCACCGCAGCGGCCGCCTGTGCTGACCGCTGGATCGTGACCGCCTGCGCCAGTTGCGTTTCCCACAGCGGCACGGTGTTCACGAGGGTCGAGTTGATCTTGGTCACAAGGCTTTTGTCGTTTTCCTGAACCAAACGGATCGACGGCAGCGATTGCATCGTCACCTGACGGGTCAATTTCAGATCATGCACCCGGCGTTCCAGATCGTCGCGCGCGGCGCGCAAATCGCGCAATTCCTGCGCTTTCATCACCTGATCGCCTTCCGGCGCGGCACTCACTTCCGCCTCTTTCGCGGGGATGTGCGTCGTGTCCAGCTCTTTCAGCTTTTCTTCGCCCGCCGCGATATAGAGCGCCAGTTCGTCGTAAAATTGCAGCGTCTTGTCATACAGAAGGTCAAGCGATTTGATATCTTTCAGCAGCGTATGTTCGTGATGCAGCAGATCATCGGTGATCTTGTCGATCTGGCCCTGAACGGTTTCAAACCGTGCGGTGAACTTGGCAAACGGGGCCGCACGGCCCAACAGTTTTTCCCACCATTTGCGTTCGCGGCGCACATCCAGTTCGGAGACCGAAAAGCCGCGGATCGTCGTCACGATGCCACGCAGACTATCACCTGCGGGGCCGACATCCTTGTTGCGCACGCCCTGTAGCATGGATTGCGAGATTTCCTGCAATTCCGCCTGTGCGGCCGAGCCGAAGGACACGATCGAATTGGTGTCAGCCATGTCAACTTCGTCCATGCGCTTGCGAATCTCGCCGCTGGCCGCCGCGTCGGCCTGTTCCAAGGCCACGATGGCGTTCGCATCGGACGGTTCCGGCAGGATGGCGCGGCTGACTTCTTCGACTTCGGCCAGTGCGGCCTCGGCTTTTTGGCGTATGGTGTCCGACATGGTAATTCCTCACTCGTTGTTGCTGACGGGGCGGATGCCCTCACGTTGCAGGCGGTCACGCAGAACGCCAATTTCAATGTCCAGATCGCTGCGGTCGTCCAGCAGCAGTTTTTCGGTGCGCGCGACAAAGTTGCCCGACAGATCATCCAGCAATGCGATGTAATCGGCCTTGGCCTGCGCATCGCGGTTGCGGCCATAGATATCGGCAAACTTCACGGTCGCGTCGCGCGCGCCCAATAAATAAACGGATAGATATTTGCGCGCTGCGGTCAGATCGCGCGGGTCTTCTTCGACGGTGCGAAACAGATCGCGCGCCGTTGTCTGGAACTGTTCAACGCGGGCTTCGACCTGCCGGTCCCCCGCGCGCTTGATCGCCTCTGACATGGCGGTCAGGTGCTGTTCTGCCTCGTCCACTGCGCGTGCCACACGGTCGGTCTGAAACATGTCCACGCCGTCCATGCCCTTGTCGGTCAGCGGGTCCAGCCCAAAGGCAAAGGCATGGATGAGCGCGCCCAACACGGCAAAGATCATCGCCTCGATCAGGCCAAACCCGGCGATTCCGGCCATGAACAGGCCCGCGCCTGTGGTCAATGATCCGACAATCTTGCGTGGCAGGGCCGGGCGGCGCGCCACCTTGCGCGCCTCGTAGGCTTCTTGTGCCAGAATACCCTCGCGCGTCATCCACGCGGCCAAGATCAAAAGGCCCAATGCGGCAAGATATTGCGCCATGATTACCGGCTCGGAAGTGAACGCTTTCCAGATCAGCGGCAAAGGCGCCAGAAACAGCAGGTTGACCCGGCCCCCGGCCTTGGTGCGTGTCGCGCCGCGATAGGTGCCGCTGTTGGAGGCTGGATTGCCACCGGACGGCGCGCCATCGGGGCTGTGTTTTCCACCATAGCGTTGCGCCATTATCCGCCCCCTGCGATGGACACGTAGAAAATCAGTAACACCAGCAGGAAAAATGCTAGTTTCTGCAACCCTGTATCAGTCATCAGGCCCCCGGACCTTGGTAAGACAAAAAGAACTTAGGCGATGCAGCGCCGGCTTGCTAGGGGGAAGATTGGGCAGGGCGGCGCATTGCCTGTCACTGGTTTGATCTGCGGGCGGGGTGACGTTGTTTTCATCTTACCCCGCTTTGCCGACACTGCTATGACACCCGTATGACAGCGCGATCATTTGTGCCCCGCGGGGCGGCCAGTTTCAGCGTGGCTTATGACGGGCCGCCGCGTGATGTGTATTTCCTGTTGCTGCCCAAGCTGACGCTTTTGGCCTTCACCTCGGCGGTGGAGCCGCTACGGGTGGCCAATCAGGTGGCGGGCCGAGAACTTTACCGCTGGTATGTCATGACCGAAGACGGCGGCCCGGTGACCTGTTCCAGCGGTGTGCATATCACACCCGACAGTGGGCTGGTCGATGTGCCCCGCGATGCGTTGGCGTTTGTCTGCGCCGGGATCGAGCCGACGACCACCGCCAGCCGCCGCGCCGTGCAGTGGGTGCGCCGTCAACGCGCGTTCGGCTGTCGCGTGGGCGGGATTTGCACCGGGGCGTTCGCCTTGGCGCAGGCCGGTCTTTTGACAGGGCGCCGCTTTACCCTGCATTGGGAAAACCAGCCTGCCTTTGCCGAAAAGTTCCTTGATCTCGAACCCACCGGCGCACTTTATGAGATCGACGGCCCGTTGGTGACCTGCGGCGGCGGTAGTGCCGCGACCGACATGATGCTGGACCTGATCGAACGCGATCACGGCCCCGATCTGGCGACCATCGTGGCCGATATGTGCCTGCACGTGCGGTCGAACTTTCAGGACCGCAAACAGAAATCTGCGTTTTCCTTTGCGCTCAGCAGTCGCAACGCCCATCTGATTGCGGCGATGCATGCGATGAACGACAGCCTTGAGGCGCCCCGACCGATAGAAGAGATCGCCGAACAGGTCGGCATCTCGCGCCGTCAGCTTGAGCGGCTGTTTACCGCCCATGTCGGCAGCACACCCGCGCAATTTTACATCGAGCTGCGCATTTCACGCGCGCACGCGCTGTTGAACGAAACCGATCTGAGCGTCGCCCAGATAGCCGCCGCCACCGGGTTCAACAGTGCCTCGCAAATGGCCACCCGATTTCGAAAACGCTTTGGCATGTCGCCCCGCAGCTACCGCAAGAAATGGAGCGTGAGCGAAACCTTGGGTTAGGGGCAGCGCATGGCGCGGACCCAAGGCCGCAGGCCGCCGCGCATCGCCGGGCCGACCGTCAGCACGGCGATTGGGTTGGTCTTGGCGCGTATATTGGAAGTCGCGCGCCAGTGGCTGGGATACAGTGCCATTGACCAATCGTTGGATCGCCGCACCGCGGCCTTCGGCCTTTATTCCGCGCAAGGCAATGCCAATCTTTCCCGTGTGCCTCAGCGTCTGCGGCGGGTGCGTTGTGGCTTTGGCTTGGCCGATTTGCCCGGTTTTGCCGCCTCTTTTTCTTCGCTCATCCCCAATTGATCGCGCAGGATGCGGGGGCGGATTTCCTCGACCGCGCCGGTCTTGAGGGTGCCCAACTGGAACGGCCCATAAGACACGCGGATCAAGCGGTTCACGCTCAGGCCCACGGCCTCCATCGCGCGGCGGATTTCGCGGTTGCGGCCTTCGCGGATGCCCACGGTGGCCCATGCGTTGGCGCCTTGCTGACGGTCCAGCGTCACTGTCATCGGCTGAAACTTTTCACCGTCGATCACCAGCCCTTTGCGCAGCGGCTCAAAGGTGGTGTCGGTCGGGCGGCCCTTGATCCGCACCCGGTATTTGCGCAGCCATCCGGTTGAGGGCAGTTCCAGCTTGCGCTTGAGCGCGCCATCATTGGTCAGCAGCAGCAGACCTTCGGAATTCAGGTCCAGCCGCCCCACGGTCATGACACGCGGCAGGTCTTCGGGCAGTTCATCAAAGATGGTTGTGCGGCCTTGTTCATCGCGGTTGGTGGTCACAAGCCCGGTGGGCTTGTGATAGAGCCACAGGCGCGGCGGCTCGGGCGCTTTCAGATCACGGCCATCGACGGTGATCTTGTCGGTGTCGGTGACATTCAGCGCCGCGCGCTCAATTTTCTTGCCATTCACCGCAACGCGGCCCGCTTCGATCATGCGCTCGGCCTCGCGGCGGCTGGCCACGCCAGCGCGGGCGATGACTTTGGCGATCCGGTCGCCTTTATTATCTGTCGTGTTCATGACCAATCGCTTACCCCAAAGCCAGCCCTTGCGAAAGCGGGGATCGCAGGGCATGACGGTAAAATGAC
>Ga0209947_1002672_pt1 | contig 10137 bp, 8 predicted proteins | sample SalPonR2_B_D2_MG_FD_185706 | JGI IMG/M metagenome (GOLD analysis project Ga0209947, IMG submission 185706) | Salt pond soil microbial communities from South San Francisco under conditions of wetland restoration - Salt Pond MetaG R2_B_D2_MG... ... | reverse complement strand
CGCAGCAATACGATGTCGGCTTTGCCGAGACACCGATCCCCCGCGCCTCCATCGCACAGGTCGATTACGATCTCGAATGCGTCTGCGTTCTGCGCGCCGACGATCCGCTGGCCTGCGCGACCGTCATAACCCCCGACGATCTCGACGCACGTCCCATGGCGGTACTCTTCGACGAGCACAACACCGCCGTGCAGACCGAGGCCGCGTTCCGCGCCGCCGGGTGCAGGTTCAACAAGCGGCTGGAGCTGCGCACCTTCCTGCCCGGCCTGCAATTCGTCGCCGCAGGGGTCTGCGTGATGGTCTGCGACATGATCACCGCCTACAGCCACCTTCTCCAGAGTCCCGAACCGGCACCGCTGGCAATCCGGCGTTTCCGGCCGTGCATAACCAACAGCGTCTCGATCCTCACCCCCGGCTACGCGACCCAATCCATGGCAGGCCGCGCATTCATCGCTGACCTGCAGGCCGCGGTCGAAACGATGCAAAGCAGTATCGAAGACGTATTGCGGTAGCGGCGGTCAGGTTTTGTGGCTTTGGCCACAAGTGGCGCTATGCCCATACATCCAACCCGCTCTGCCAGCCGTATCTGACCACGCGCCGTATTCTGTTCGGCGGCGGCGACTGAAGGCGCGTGGCAAAGCGGCTCGCCCCGAAACGCGCTGATGCCCCGGGCGTCAGACAGGAAAAGGTGCATACCGGTGGACAAGAGACCCTTCCCGTCACGCCCTCTCGCCGTCCCCTCGGGCAGGATCAACCGCTTCGCACGGCTGGGCTCGATGACGGCGGGGATCGCGGGCAAGATGGCGGTCGGTGCCTTGAACGAGCTTGGCCGCGGCACACGACCGGAGATGCGCCGCCTCCTGATGACACCGGGCAACATGCGCCGTCTGGCGAACGAGCTGTCGCGGATGCGCGGCGCGGCAATGAAGCTTGGCCAGCTCATCTCGATGGACGCCGGAGAGGTGCTGCCGCCCGAACTTGCAGAGATCATGGCGCGGCTTCGCGATCAGGCGCATTTCATGCCGCCGAAGCAACTGAAACAGGTGCTGACAAGCAACTGGGGGCCGCACTGGCTGCGCTCCTTTGCGAGGTTCGACGTGCATCCGATCGCGGCGGCCAGCATCGGGCAGGTGCACCGCGCCAGCCTGGGTGACGGGCGCGACGTGGCGATCAAGGTGCAGTATCCGGACATCGCCCGCAGTATCGACAGCGACATAGCCAATGTGGGCGCGCTGATCCGGATGTCCGGCCTGCTGCCCGCCGGGTTTGACCTCGCCCCCTATATGGAAGAAGCGCGCACGCAGCTTCACGAGGAGACCGACTATGTTCGCGAGGGCGCGCACCTCAGACAGTTTGCCGGGCTGCTGAAGGACAGCGACACCTTCATGCTGCCGGAGTTCCAAGAGGACTGGAGCACGCCGGAGATCCTGACCATGACATACCTGCGCGGCGATCCCGTCGAGAGCGCCGCCGATGCGCCACAGGCCGAGCGCAACCGCCTTGCCGCGGCGCTGATCGACCTCACCCTGCGCGAGGTGTTCGAGTTCGGGGTGATGCAGAGCGATCCCAATTTCGCCAATTACCGGGTCGATCCCGCGACCGGAAAGATCATCCTGCTGGATTTCGGCGCGACGCGTCACCTCGACCCCGCCATGGCCGAGGGCTACCGCCACCTAATGCGGGCGGGGCTGGCGGGTGATGCGGCGGCGCTGCGCCGGGCTGCAATGGAGCTGCGCTTCATCGACGGCGGCGGGGCGTTTGACGACCGCATTCTCGCGATGATCGGTACCGTTTTCGATGCCATTCGCGACCGGAATGATTTCGATTTCACCGACACCACGATGTCGCGGACACTCAACGTGCAGGGCGCGGCCGCGGTCGAGGCAGGTTACGTCCCGCCGCCGCTGCCGATGGATGTGCTCTACCTCCAGCGCAAGTTCGGCGGAATGTTCCTTCTGGGATCGCGGCTTGGCGCGGTTCTGCCAGTCGCGGAGCTTATCCGGCGTCACCTGGACTGAGCCCCGCCGCGCCGGAACGCGGTTCTTCAGCGTGCGCACCCGGCGTATCTCTTCCGACCACCACGTCCCGGCAACGGCATCTTAGATCGACGGGGCATTGCGCCGCGCGTCGGTCATACCGTTCCGTCCGGCTCAGGGGCACGCGACACAAGCCTGTGGCGAGTTGCAGGACCCTGTGCATCGGCTTGCCGCCGGGTCCTGTCGGTGGTCAGGTAGGCTACGCAGCACCAAGCGCGATGCCACATGGACGATGCCTCGCGCCAACCTGTCCCGGGGCACCGGTCGCCCGCGTGGCACGTGCGCCCTGCTCCGGACACGCTGGCGGACAGGCGCGAGCGGTGATGCACATTTGACGCGCCCGCGCGAATGCGCGATGCATTCGCAGGGTCGGCATGCATTTTGCGGCTATACACCTGCGACGTGACATTCCGTGAAAGGCCGCCCGTGTGACCACTGACCAGATGCTTGTCTTCTCGATCCTCGGCGCGACCATGGGGCTGTTCCTCTGGGGCCGCCTGCGCCATGATGTCGTGGCACTGGCCGCGCTTCTGGCCAGCGTGATCGCCGGGCTGGTGCCCGCGGGGGCGGCGTTTGCCGGCTTTGGCCACCCGGCGGTGATCACCGTGGCCTGCGTGCTGATCCTCAGCCAGGGCTTGCAGAATACCGGGGCCGTGGACTGGCTGGCGCGCAGCGTGCTGCCCCGCGAGGCGGGGCGGACGGCGGGGATGCTCGCGCTGATGGGGCTGGGGGCCGCGCTCTCGGGCTTCATGAACAACGTGGGTGCGATGGCGCTCTTGATGCCGGTCGCCGTTCAGCTTTCCGACCGGCTCGACCTCACCCCCGGGCAGGTGCTGATGCCACTGGCCTTCGGCACGATCCTCGGGGGCATGACCACGCTGATCGGCACGCCGCCCAACCTGATCGTCTCGGGGTTCCGGGCCGAGGCCGGGCTGGGGCAGTTCTCCATTTTCGACTTTGCCCCGATCGGCGCGACGGTGTCGGTCATCGGCGTGATCTTCATCGTGCTTGTGGGGTGGCGGCTGGTGCCGGTGCGCACATCCGTGACCGGCGAAGGCTTTGACACGGGGGCATATCTGTCGGAGTTGTACGTGCCCGAAAAGAGCAAGGCCGTCGAGCTTACCCTGCGCGGTTTCGAACGCGAAATCGAGGACAGCGGCGCACAGATCGTCGGCCTCGTTCGCAACAAGGTCCGCATGACCGCGCCGCATGGCGGGCGGCGCATTCGCGCCGGGGATATCCTCGTGGTCGCGGCCGAGGTCGAGGCCCTGGCCGAGGCACTCTCGGTCTTCGGCATCGAGATGGTGGACCCGCCCGCGGAGGCGCCGAAAGGGGACAGGGAGGGCCAGGACGCCGCGGAGGACGAGGACGCTCAGGCGCATTCGGACAGCGAGGAGATCGTCCTGCGCGAGCTGGCGATCCTTCCCGGCTCGACCATCGTCGGACGCTCGGCGAAGGACATGAAGCTGCGCACGCGCTACGGGCTGAACCTGCTTGCCCTGTCGCGCGCCGGGCGTCAGCCACGCTCCCGCCTGCGGACGGTCGCGTTGAAATCGGGTGATCTCTTGCTGGTCGAGGGGGCCTCGGACGCGGTGACCGGCTTCATCAACGACACCGGCTGCGTGCCGCTGGGCGCGCGCGACCTGCGCATCCCCGACAAGCGCATGGCCGCCGCTGCCGGGGCGATCATGCTCGGCGCGATCGGGATCGTCACCTTCGGGCTGCTGCCGGCCGCGGTGGCCTTTGCGCTGGGGGTTCTTGTCTCGATGGTGGTGCGTACGGTGCCGCTGAGACAGGTCTATACCGCCATCGACTGGCCAGTGATCGTGTTGCTCGCAGCGTTGATACCGGTCGCGGGCGCGATGCAGAGCACGGGGGCAGCGGATCTTCTGGCGCGGGTGCTGGTCGACACCATCGCGATGGGCAATCCCGTCGTTGCACTGGCCGTGGTGCTGGTGACCACGATGTTCCTGTCCGACGTGATGAACAACGCGGCCACCGCCGCAGTCCTGTGTCCCATCGCGCTGGGGATTTCGGCGACGCTGGGCGTCAATCCCGACAGCTTCCTGATGGCCGTGGCGATCGGGGCCTCCTGCGCGTTCCTGACACCGATAGGACATCAGAACAACACGCTGATACTCGGGCCGGGGGGCTTTCGTTTCGGGGATTACTGGAGGTTGGGCCTGCCGCTCGAGGTCCTGATCGTCACGATCAGCGTACCGCTGCTGCTCGTCGTCTGGCCGCTGTGATCGTCTGAGCCACTCCCCGCCATTGGACAGGGCTTGGCTCGGATCGAGCGCGATGCGACAGGTGAACCGCGCGCTGGGCTGCTGCCGGCTGCTGTCGGCGATCCCCATTTGCGTGCGCCCGCTCTCGACCGGACGTGAACGGCAGCCTTCATGTCCTAGCCGGGACCGTTTCGCGGGTGTCTTGCAGCACCATTCTCGTATGGAATATATATGTATTTTCCTGATCCGCTGCTGTCAGGGAAAGGTAGTGCCCAACCGGGTGGTGTAAGAGGTCGCGCGCGGAGCCTTTTGGCGTAGCGCAGCGCGCGACCAGGCTGATGGACATCGAGGTGGCCGCCGTCTGCAGTGCCGGGTACGGCGAGCGCAGCCCAGACCGCGAGAACCAGCGTAACTGAGCTACTCCCCGATCAGCAGGTGCAAAGAGTAGCTTAATTTACGCCAGATACTGTCCAATGCTCGGGGAGTAGCTCAGTCATTCGTTGCGCAAGTAAGAAATTCCGGTCACGCCGAAGAGCAGAAGTCCATGCACCCTTCATACGTAAAATTCACATTGCGAACCCTTTTTGCCGCATCCGCCGTACCAAGAGTTCCAAAGGGCCAGAAGCGGCAACTGCAGTTACTCTGGTACTGCCAGTTTCGCCGCACCCAGCCTCGCCATGGTGTTGCTCACGGACAGGAGCCTGCGGGCAATGCGCTCGGGCAGCGCATCCTCGCTCAGGCGTGAGAGCGTGCCGCCGGGCGTGGACAGGCAGCCGCGGCGGCGCTCGACGATCATGTTGCGAGCGAGCAGACTGGCGGTCGTCCGGCGCACGGTCTCGAACGGTATGCCCAGGGTTTCCGAGATCCGACGGCGAGAGATCGAACCGGACGCCTCGGGTGGCATGGCGGTTCGGCCGAGCAACGTGACCTCGGTTCCCGGGTTTCGGACGAAGCGCTGGACGGTCGACAGGACGATCAGCATGAATATCTGATACTCCTCGGCGCGCAATCCGAAGTTTTTCTGTAGTTCAAGGTTCAGCATCAAGAGCGCATTTCCGATTTCGTAGGAGACAAGCCGTTCCGTTTCAGCAAAACCCTCGGCGTCGAGGATCAGGCGCTTGCGGGTGTCTTTGCTGGTGTTTTGCAAGGATTTGCCCCCTTCTGATGCAAGTCAGACATACCATGGTTTTGCAGCGGACGTAGCGATCCTTGGTCTGAGTATCTGTTTCGTTACGTTTGCCGGGTCTTGTCTTGCCAATTCCGCCCGACGTAGTCTTCGACATGCATCCAATTGCACTCCTGATCGGGCTCGTTGGCCCCGGCGCGGTGGCGCTGCTCCCGCCGCCCGGTGGCTTGTCCGCCGACGCGTGGAGCACGGCCGGGATCGCATATGCAATGGCAGTCTGGTGGATGTCGGGCGCGCTGCCGCTGGCGGCGACAGCGCTTGCGCCGCTTGTTCTCGCGCCCATTTTCGCGCTGGGACCGTTCGACGCGGTGGCCGGCTCTTACGTCCACCCGCTCCTGTTCCTGTTTCTCGGGGGCTTCCTGATCGGGCGCGCGATCGAACGCTGGGGGCTGCACCGGCGCATCGCGCTCTGGATACTTGGCGTCGCGGGAGACGCGCCTGAGCGCCTGATCGGCGGGGTGATGCTGGCCACGGCATTCCTGAGCCTCTGGATCAGCAACACCGCCTCGGCCATCGTGATGCTGCCCATCGCCGCCTCGCTGACCCTCGGGCGGCCCGAGGGCGATCGGTTCTCGACCGCGCTGATGCTGGGCGTCGCCTATGCGGCCACGATCGGCGGTATGGGATCGCTGATCGGCACACCGCCGAACGCGCTCTTCGCCGCCTATGTCGGTCAGACCTACGGGCGCGATATCGGGTTCGCGCAATGGGCCGCCGTGGGACTGCCGGTGGCGGGGCTCCTGCTCGGGGCGGCGTGGTTCTTGCTGGTCCGCCTGACCCCGGGCGTGCGGCATGTAGAAGCGACCGGTGCGGGGGTGAAAAGCCCCGGTGCCTGGACGCGCGCGGAGCGGCGCATCGCCGTGGTGGCGGGATTGACGGCGCTCGCCTGGATCTCGCGCCCCTTCGCGGAACGCCTGCTGCCGGGGCTAGCGGTGAACGATGCCATGATCGCCATGGCCGGTGGCGCGGCGCTGTTCCTGCTGCCCTCGGGCGCGAACGGGCGACTTCTCGACTTCTCCGCGTTGAAGGGTCTGCGCTGGGACATCTTGGTGCTTTTCGGCGGCGGTCTGGCGCTTGCCGGGCTGATCGACCGGTCGGGGCTTGCCGGTTGGATCGGCGCGAATGTGGTGCTCGCCGCGGCTCTGCCGGTGTGGCTGCTCATACTCGCAATGGCGGCGGCCATCGTCTATGTTGGCGAGCTGGCCAGTAACACGGCGATGGCGGCGGTCTTTTTGCCGGTGGCGGGGGCTGCGGCGGCGAGCGTCGGGGTGGAGCCCATCGGGTTTCTTTGGCCCATCGCGCTGGCCGCCTCGGTGGGCTTCATGCTTCCGGTAGCGACCCCGCCCAATGCCATAGTGATGGAAAACCCCGCCGTCACCCGTGTTGCGATGCTGCGCGCCGGAGCAATGCTCGACGTGGTCGGTATTGTGGTCGCGGTCGCGGCAAGCCTGTTGCTGGTGCCCCTGATCGCATGAACATGGCCAGGCGTGCGTCCGACTGCCCCTTGATCAAGTGAGCGCGGCCGGCCCGAGGAAAAAAGCCGACCGCACCCGTTGTCGTCGGTTACTCGCTTACTCTCAGAACCAAGAGTCCCTCTTGTTCACTGCCCGACAACTCCGCTGTGACGTCCGTTCCGTAGACGCAATAGGCCTCGGGATCGTAGGTGGCCAGTGCCATCTCGCCGCCCTTGATGATGCCGTAGCCATGCATCACACGACCCATGATCAGAAAATTGAATGTGCCATCGTCGTTCTTGGGCTGCGTGCCGATAATCTCATTCAACGCGCCATTGAGCCGTTCCTCATCGAGTGCAAAACCGTCGCAGGCAGTGGCGACGACCTGTTGCTTGGCCACGATGAAGAGCCTGAGCATCTGCTCGGGCGCGAGCAGGTCCTCGAAGTACTCGTTGGATAAATTTGCATAGCTCATCGCCATCCTCGGGCCGAGGTCGAGCGTGGCCGGGTCGACAGAAGTGGTCTCCTGCGCGGTGGCACCCGCGGCGATAGCCGTCCCGAGCAACACGGAAACGAGGCTTGTCTTGATGGTCATATCGGTCTCCTGAAAATCTGGCAGCGCGTCAGCTGCCGAAAATGCGGCGCGTCCAGCGCGCGGAATAGTGGGATCGTTCGAAGCATTGGCGCGGTTGCGGCAGGCACACAACGTTCGGGCTTGGCGAAAAAGGCTCGCCATAGGTTTGCTGGTCCCAATCGGAATTCAAGTCGTGATCGTTGCCGTGACGCGCGATCGCCACCCCGATGCCCAACGCGACGATGGCCGCGATCGCAACGCGGGCCTCGTCCCGGTCAAGACGTTCCTGCGTCAATGCACTCTGCGGCACCATCGCTGCAAGCGAGAGGGACAGCACGGCTGCCGCCAACGTTGTTCGGGTCATGTCGTTCTCCTGCTTGCTTCTGTATGCGGCAGCATCGGGCCGCAGTCTTTCCGGCGCTGTCAGGTCCGGGCGATGTCCGCGGTTCCGTTGGCGTAGCTGAAGCGGCAAACACGCTGTTCGGTGTTCACCGAAAGCGCGTCGCGCCGCACCTGCATCACAACCTTGACGCCGCGGGGCGGATTGTTGCCGAAGGCGTATTCCTTGACCGAGTCGACGCGCGCGACGTTCATCCCCTGTTCGCGTGCGCTGCGAAGGCAGATATCCCGCGCGAGCGACAGGCTGCCCGAATTCGATCCGCCGGAGCCTCCGAAACCACCGCTGCCACCGGACCCGCCAAACCCGCCGGTTCCACCCGAGCCGCCAAAATCGTCACCGTCCACACAGCCGGACAGCAGCAGTAACGTGGCGCTTGCAGCGAATAATGATGTGCGAAACATTCTTTCTCCGATAAATGAACATTGTTGGAGATCAGTTAGGGCGAATTTCAAAACAGAAGGCATCTTGATGACCCAAAACGGGTCACTCAATCCCACGAAGCCAGTAAGCGGAGACTACGACCGGATAGCGCGGTTACAGAAATAATTCACCGAGCCGGGGACCGGCAAGACCGACGCAAGTTGCGTCCCAAAGGACAAGAGGCTTTCGATCATGTTGTTTTTCCGGACAAACCTTTACCGTCTGCGTATCCTGACGCGCGCAAGTATGGTGCTGGCCGCGCTTTTCGGGGGGGCGGCCGCAACCGCCGACACCGTGAACGGCACCGCGCTGATCCGGGAACGGATCGCGCTGCCGCCCGACGTGGTCTTCGAGGCGGTGATCGAGGATATCGCCCGCGCCGATGCGCCTGCCACACTCCTTGCCCGCACCGTCATCGACGCCCCTGGTCAATCGCCCATTGCCTTCGCCATCGACTACGATCCCGGCGTACTGGACCCGCGCGCGGTCTATGCCCTGCGCGCCACGATCCGCCGGGACGGACAGCTTCTTTTCACCACCGATACCGTCACACCCGTTCTCGGCGAGGGTGACCCTGAAACCGTGGAGGTCGTGATGAAGATGGTCCAGCGGGACAGATCAGACGCGGGCAGCGCAGCCGTCGGAGCGCATGGTCTGCGCTTGCCAGCCACGTTTCGGGGGACGCTGCCATGCGCCGATTGCGAGGGTATCCGCCATCACCTCGATCTGTGGCCGGAACAGTATTATCACATGCGGCGGGAGTGGTTGGGCGGCGCGGACGGCACGCTTCGGCGCGACGAGGTCGGTCGCTGGTATGCCGATCCGGCACGGAACGCGATTGTCCTGCACGGGGCCTCGGAAATGCCGCTCTTCTGGCAAATTCAGGGGGTCGACCGCCTGCGCCAGATGGACATGGCCGGCGACCCCATCGAATCCGATCTCGACTACACCCTCACCAGCGACGGAACACTGGACCAAACCGAGCTGGAGGGCGTCTTTCTGCTTGGCATGATGACCTACCTTGCCGATGCCGCGGTGTTTCAGGAATGTCATTCGGGCGTGCGTTATCCCATTTTTCAGGACGGCGATTACCTCGCGCTGGAACGGGCCTATCTCGAGGCCCGGCCCGCGCCGGGCGCGCCCCTCAAGGTCCATGTCGAGGGCGGTCTTGCGCCACGCCCGGCGATGGAGGGCCCCGATCGCATCAGCCTGTTCGTCGAACGCTTCATCAAGGTGCTGCCCGGCGAGGTCTGCGATCAACAGCGGTCGAACGCGTCGCTCACCGACACCTACTGGCGCATCGACACGCTGATGGGCGCGCCAGTCAGACCGCAGGAGAACCGGCGCGAACCGCATGTCGTTCTGCAATCCGGCCCCGAGAGCCGCTACCGTGCGACCGTGGGCTGCAATCAACTCATCGGGCGCTATGACGCGCAGGACGATACCCTGACCTTCGCAGGCGGCGCGAGCACGATGATGGCCTGCCCGCCACCGCTTGATGCGCTTGAACGGCAACTGCGCGACGTGCTGGCCCGAACTACCGCGATCCGGTTGGAAGGACAGGGCCTGTCGCTTCTGGACGCGGGCGGCGCACCGATTGCCGCCATGACCGCAGTCTATCTTCGATGATCTCTGCAGGCCCTGAAATGCATTACCCGAGACCCCCGATGCCCCGGTCGCGTCGTGTTCTGCCTCTTGTCGTATCCCTCTTGTTGCTCGCGCTTCAGGCCGTGCCGTCGCTGGCGCAGGATGGTGCCGATGTGGACTGGTCCGGTACCTGGGAAACGCGCTGGCGAGACGGTGGGGCGCGCGTGATCCTCGAACAAGATGGCGGCACTG
>Ga0209947_1002670_pt1 | contig 10140 bp, 8 predicted proteins | sample SalPonR2_B_D2_MG_FD_185706 | JGI IMG/M metagenome (GOLD analysis project Ga0209947, IMG submission 185706) | Salt pond soil microbial communities from South San Francisco under conditions of wetland restoration - Salt Pond MetaG R2_B_D2_MG... ... | reverse complement strand
TATGAATTTAAGAACAGATCTTAGCTTAGCTGAACGAAAGCAAAAAGTTGTTGATTATTATAATGAATTTTATAAAAAAGAGCACAAAAAATAGAAGATTTTATTTTGTAAAAATATGCGAATTTTGCTATTATTAAAAGGATTATTATTTATAGACAAAAATAAAAATTATGCCTTTGGATCAAAATGATTTAAATAAACATTTATCAACAGAGCAAGAAAATTGGGATGAGTATGCTTCTAATTTTGCTGATGAAGATATAAAAATTGTTGATAATATTAGTTATAAAAAACGTCATTGGTATAGTAAATGGTGGGGAATTTTAATTATAATTTTTGTATTGTTTGCTATTATTTGGTTTTTGTATTTTTTATCTGTTACCAAAGATTATTTAGCTAAAATTGAAGCTGGAACTATTCATTATGATATGAAATATATGAATCATACCTTTGATAGTAAAAAAGATTTAGTAGCAATTACTAAGAGTAATGATGATCAAAGGTGGGGTAATGAAGAGGCTAAAGTAGTTATTGTAGAATTTGGCGATTTTACTTGTCCTTTTTGTAAAGATTTTAATAGTAAAATAATGCCTGAATTAAAAGATAAATATGAAGATGAAGTTTTGTTTATTTATAGAGATTATCCGATTATGTCAACGGCTGCTGGGGAATCTGTAGAAATTGCTAACGTAGCCAATTGTATTTATAAATATTTAAATAATAAAGAAGATTATTGGAAGGTTCATAATTATGTTTTTTTAATGTCTGATAACTTAATTAATATTCATGAAGATTTTTCTGGTTATTATGATAAAGAGAAAGTTCAACAATGTATAAATGAAGAAGCTATGTATAATGAAATTATGGAAGATTATTATATTGCTGATCAGTTAGGTATAGCAGGGACGCCCGTTTTCTATATAAATGGTTATAAATTATCAGGAGGCCTTCCTTTGGAAGAGTGGGAATATTTATTGAATAAATTTTTAAATTATAAAGATTATGATTAAAGAGGTTCGTGTTCATGGTCGTGGTGGTCAAGGCTCAGTTACAGCAGCTGAGGTGTTAGCTTTGGCTTCAGAAAAATGTGGAGAGTATTCGCAAGCTTATCCTAAATTTGGTGTTGAACGAAGAGGAGCACCAGTTATAGCTTATCTGCGAATTGATGATAATTTTATTCGGACACGTAGCCAGATTTACCATCCTGAATTTATTATTGTTCAAGATGCAACCTTAATGGGGGAAGCTCAAGTTCAAGAAGGTTTAGTAAAAGATACGGGTATTATTATTAATTCTGATTTAACACGAGAAGATTTTAAAAATAAAGTTCCTAATATTAATAATTTATATTTGGTGCCAGCTACTAAGATGTCTATAGAAATTATTGGTAAAGCAATTGTAAATACTGTTTTAATTGGTGCGTTTACAGCAATTTGCGATAAATTAGATTTGAAAGGTAGTAAAAAAGCAGTTAAAGAATATTTGAAAAAGAAAGGCTTTTCTAAAAGTATTGTTAGTAAAAATGTTAAAGCCGTGCAAGCTGGTTATGAATATATAAAAGATAATTATAAAAAATAAATTTATTATAAGATGAAAAATAAATTAGCCTGTGATCCAGGCACAAGCCGAAATAATAAAACTGGAAGTTGGCGAACATATAAACCAGTTATTGATAAAGAGAAATGTATTGGTTGTGGGCGTTGTGAGATGGTTTGTCCAGAAGGTTGTGTTTATAACACTAGAAAAAAGAATAAAGCTCAAAAAGAATATCGAGCAGTTGATTATGATTATTGTAAAGGCTGTGGTTTGTGTGCTAAAGAATGTCCAGTAGGAGCTATAAAAATGGTTTTAGAAGAAAAATAAAAATAATATAAAATAAATTATGTCTAAATTAATGGAAGGTTCACAAGCCGTAGCTAAGGTTGTGAATTTATGTGAACCCGCTGTTGTTAGTGCTTATCCTATTACTCCACAAACTCATATTGTGGAAGATTTAGCCAAATATAAGGCTGATGGCAAAGCAAAGTATGAATATATTCGAGCTGAAAGTGAATTTGCAGCAGCTTCAGTAGTTTTGGGAGCTAGTGCTACCGGGGTTAGAACTTATACAGCTACAAGCTCACAAGGGTTATTATTAATGACAGAGGTTTTGTTTAATATTGCTGGAATGAGATTGCCAGTTGTTTTAACATGTGCCAATAGAGCTGTTAGTGCGCCAATTAGTATTTGGAATGATCAGCAAGACGCAATGACTGTGCGCGACAGTGGTTGGATAATGTTTTTTGCCGAGGATAATCAAGAGGCCGTTGATCTGCATCCGATTGCTTACAAAGTATCTGAAGCCACTCGTTTGCCGGTGATGGTCAATATGGATGGTTTTATTTTGACTCACACTTATGAGCCGATTGATTTGCCAAGCGAGGCTCAATTAAAAAAGTTTTTACCAAAATACCAACCCGAAAAAGGACAATTCTTGGATGTTCACGATCCCAAAAGCTTGGGTTGTTTTGCTACTCCGGATGATTATATGGAGATTCGCCGGGATTTATTTGACGATATGAAAAGTTCTGAAAAGATAATTAAACAAGAATTCAGCAATTATAAAAAAATATTTAAAAGAGGTTCAAATGGTTTAACTGAATATTACGGCCATAAAAAAGCGGACATGGTTTTTGTGGCTATGGGTTCGGTGGTTGGCACGGTTAAAGAGGCAGTTGACGAATTAAACGACCAAGGACTTAAATGCGGAGTTTTAAAATTAAAAGTATTCAGGCCGTTTCCAGTCCAAGAAGTGGTATCCAAATTATCAGGCGTAAAAAAAGTGGCTGTTTTGGAAAAGGCGGTTTCCATTGGAGCCGAAGGTGTTTTGGCCGGAGAAGTCAAGGCTTGTTTAAACTCCCCAAAACAAAAGATTCAGTCATTTATTGTCGGCTTGGGAGGTCGTGATGTTACTAGAAAAAATATTAAGAGTCTATATAAAAAGATCCAACAAAAAAACAATAAAACGGTTTTTTCCGGTTAATATTTATGAAGCTTAAACACAAAATTTATATTTCAGCTTGCGGGTTTATTGTTTTGCAGATTTTTTTCTTGACCTTTTTTGTTTTAGCGCCGATCGCTTCTGCGGAATTTACCATTAAAACACCGGCTGGAAAAGAAATTACTTTGGAAGAAGCTAAAATCAATATACCTTTTGAAAGCCTGAGTAATGAAATGAAAGTGACCAGTGATGATATTCAACCGTGCGAAGATGGGGGAGATACTTTATGTTTAAGGATTCCTTGGGTGGCCAAATATATCGGAGCTCTGTATCGTTATGGGGTGATTTTCGGTTCAATCTTGGCGGTGGTTATGATTATGATCGGTGGAATTTTATATTTGATCGGTGGAATGAATCAAACCATGATTAGCAAAGGAAAGGGTTATATTGTTGGCGCGGTCACCGGTTTGATTCTTTTGTTGGGGTCTTATGTGTTGTTAAACACGATCAATCCCAGATTGATAAATCTTCAGCCGATAAAAGTGGAGATTGCTAAAGAGCAGAAAGCAGACCAAGTCAAATTTTGTAATGAACTGAAGGTAGCTGATTATAATTTTGACCCGCCATTAAATCAATTGAGGTGTGGAGATGAATCCAATTATAGTTTAAAAGACTCTGACATAGTACATGAAGGAACCTGTATTGGCGATGTATGCAGTAATCCGAAGGAGTGGTGTATGCCTAAGGACAGAAAGGATTCAGGAGATTATACTTGTAGGGAAGTAGCTATTTGGGGTTACTTTCATGAAGACGGAGGCAGATTTTTGGATTGTTTGTGGGTAAACAGTCTGGAGGGCTTTAGTGATCCTGATAATAAAAATAAAGATTCCAGTTATGAAAAAGGAGATAAAGTATACTGGGTTACTAAAAAAGAGTTGGAGCTCTCTTCAACCAAACATTATTATGTTTTAAGAGTGGAGTTAAATGATACGGGGATGACCAGAGCAAAGGTTACAAACAGTGATATTGTTAAATACGGTCAAGCTGTTGCGACTTGGGTTGGTATTCCCGGAACTTTTGATGATGAATATTATTTGGCTATTGATCCCAAGACAATGAAACAAGATGGTCAAGGTAGGACCATAGCTGAAGCGATTTGGATGGAGCCTTGTAAGAATGCCACTGTTGTTCGATATCGGAAAGAGGGAGAAAAAAATGCTTGGATGTCAGAGGCTGATCAGCAAGAAAGGCTGTATAAAAGAATTGATGATTTTTATTTATCAGGAAAAGGTTTACGCTTGGATATTTATGCGGACAGAACAGTAGAAGATTCGGATGTTAGTTGCCTTGTTGCCAATTTGCTTGCACCTGCTAGAAAAGCAGTAGGGGAAGAGTGCGGTAATGATCAGGAATGTGCCAGCGGCGATTGTGAAAAGGAGTGGATACCCAGTCTGGGATGGGCTCAAAAATGTGAATGTAATAATGATCAAGATTGTTTAGGAAATGAAATTTGTCTAACAGACTGGGCAACATGGAATCGCTGTGCCTCAACTCGCCCTGGTGGCGCTACCTGCAATGAGGATAATCAATGTTCAAGTGGGGAATGTTCAGGGAGTGCTTGTCTGTGTAAGGATTATTCTGATTGTATAGGAGCAAAGCCATTTCCATCATATTGCCAAGAACTCAGCTCTTCTCCTAGTAGTCCTAGTGCTTGTGCCGTATTTAGAATGACTTTCCAATACCATCAAACAACAGGAGTAGCTTGCAGCCCACTTCGTGAATATAAGGGCAGTAATTCTGCCTTATCAAGTATTGTTGAGCATGGTGATCTATATTGTTATGGTGACTGTTCACTTACATTTCCTTGGTATTTTGGTAATCAGGCAGACTCTCTTGAACATGTTGAAAAACTGCAAGAGAAGGAAGCAAAGTGTATGTGCTACTGGGAAAATTACGAATCAGTGGGCTGTCCAAAGGGCTATTTTTGTGTAGAGGTTGAAGATGGATGTGGTTGGAATTATTGTCTTAAAAGTGGAGAAAAGATTCCTTCTGTTGAACAGGGCTATAATGCAACTGAGGACTCAAATACGCCAGATTGGCATGGTCTTTGTTCTTTCGATGATGATTGCCGATCGGGGGTATGTAAAGAAGGTTGGGGAGCAAACGGTTGTGCGGCTTGTAAATAAAAAAGTTAAAATATGGATTCAAAAAATCAAAAACATAAAATGCCATTTAATTATCTGCTCAACCCGGGACATTCGGCTTGTGCCGGTTGTGGTTTGATTTTGGCTATGCGACATATTTTGCAAGCGTCCGGAGCTGATACCATTATCACCAACGCTACCGGTTGCAGTGAAGTAACCACCACCAAATATCCGACCACGGCTTTTAAAGTGCCCTGGATTCACGCTAATTTTGAAAATGCCGCTCCGGTGGCTTCGGGCATCCGCGCGGCTTTGGATTATAAAAAAAACAATAAAAAAACCAAGGTTATTGCTTGGGGCGGAGACGGGGCTACTTTTGATATTGGTTTTAGCCTGATTTCCGGCATGTGGGAAAGGCAAGAAGATATTTTATATATTTGTTTGGATAATGAGGCTTATATGAATACCGGCATTCAAGCCAGCGGAGCCACGCCACTTGGAGCCAATACCACGACCACCCCGCCCGGAGCAAAATCCCAAGGCAATAAACTAAAAAAGAAAAATATGATTGATATTGCTTTGGCTCATGATTGCGTTTATGTGGCCACGGCCGGAGTGGGTGATCTGCCGGATTTGCAGAATAAAGTAAAAAAAGCCTTGTCTATTCCCGGACCAAAATATCTTCAAGTTTTGACCGGTTGTGTACCCGGCTGGCATATTGAACCGCAGGATACGGTCAGAGTGGTGGACTTGGCTCAAAAAACCGGATTTTTTCCGGTCGTGGAATATGTTCGGGGAAAATTAGAATCAGTAAAAAAAACACCTCGTCCGCGTCCTAAAGTAGAGGAATATTTAAAACCTCAAGGACGATTCAAGCATTTGTTTAAACCAAAAAAAGACGAAAAAACCATTGCCAAGATCCAAAAAATCGCTGATAATAATGTGAAAAAGTATAATTTATAAAAATAAAAAATATTATAAAAAAATCGGGTTTGACCCGTTTTTTTGTTTTTCAGAAGAATTATAAAGTCCTTAAATTTAGAGAAAATAAAAAGATATTTGTAGATTAGTCCTTTACAAAAGAACCTTAACTTGATACAATGTTTTTCAGCATATTTACCAACCCAAAGTGCAGAAGTTTTAACGGCAATAAACAGGCTAAAACCAAGGACAAATTTGTTACATTTTATTGCGGTAAAAATTTTTGTTTCTGTTCATTACTTATGGCTAAAAAAATTTCAATCAAAGGAGCCAGTGCCAATAATTTAAAAAATATTGATGTGGATATTCCGCGAAACAAGCTGGTGGTTATTACCGGTTTGTCCGGCTCGGGAAAATCTTCGTTGGCTTTTGATACTATCTACGCTGAAGGTCAGCGCAGATATGTGGAAAGCCTGTCTTCTTATGCCCGGCAGTTTTTAGAGGTCAAGGACAAACCGGAGGTGGAACAGATTACCGGACTGTCTCCGGCCATAGCCATTGATCAGCGTTATAGCGCAAAAAATCCTCGCTCAACCGTGGGGACCGTTACCGAGGTTTATGATTTATTTCGTCTTCTTTTTGCCAGGACCGGTGTGCCACATTGTCCGAATTGCGGAGCCGAGGTTTCTCGTCAAAGCGTGGAAGAAATTACGGAAAAAGTTTGGAAAATAAAAAAAGGCGTTAATTTGACCATCTTGGCGCCGGTGACTCGCGGACAAAAAGGAAATTACAAAAAAATCATAGAGGAGATAAAAAAAGCCAATTATTATCAAGTGAGGTTTGATGGCTTTGTTTATGATATTGAAGAATTGGAAAAACTGGAAATAGATAAACAAAAAAAACACACCTTGGAAGTGGTGGTGGATAGAGTGCTTTTGGACGGAGATAAATATACCAAAGAACAATTATTGGAGTCAATAAAAATCGCCGTTGATTTGGGTAACGGTCAGATTGTTGTTTTGCGTTCGGACAACCCCGGTGATATTTTGTTTAGCCAGTATTATACTTGCCCAAAGTGCAATATAGACTTACCGGAAATTGAATTGCGCAGTTTTTCTTTTAATTCTCCGTTTGGCGCTTGCCCCAATTGCGCCGGTTTAGGTACGGTGCGAGAGGTTGATCCCGAGCTGGTGATCGGCAATCCGCGTTTAACCTTGGCCGAGGGAGCGATAAAACCATGGACCAAGATTTTTTCCAATCAAACCAAGATTTGGCGACTCTTGCGTGAAGTGGCCAAAAAAAACAAATTTTCCCTTGACAAACCGGTCAAGGAATTAAGTCAAAAAGCTAAAAAAATCATACTTCACGGAACCGGTGATAAAAAATATAAACTCGGAACCGAAGAATTGGTTTTCAAGGGGGTTATTGCCAGCTTGCAGGAAAAATACCAAGAAACCAATTCTGAATATATTCGTCAGGAGATTGAAAAATATATGCGCGAGCATGAATGTTCGGTTTGCCACGGACAGCGTTTGAAAAAAGAGAGTTTAGCCGTAACAGTGGTCGGCTTGTCCATTATTGATTTTACTGACCTTGATTTGGATGATTTGCAAAAAGCTTTGCAAGAAGTCTTACAAAGCGCTAAAAACAAAAAAAATGAAAATAAATTTAAATTTATTTCCGAACCGATTGACAAAGAAAAAAAAGATATTGTGGAGTCAATTGTCAAGGAAATATCCAGAAGAGTACAATTTTTACAAAATGTCGGACTGGGATATCTAACTTTGGGTCGTAGTGCGGTCAGTTTATCCGGCGGCGAAGCGCAAAGAATTCGTTTGGCCACTCAGCTGGGTTCCGGTCTTTCCGAGGTTGTTTATGTTTTGGATGAGCCGTCAATCGGACTTCATCCGGCTGATAATGAAAAGTTGATTGGCACTTTGCATGATTTGCGAGATAAAGGCAATTCCATTGTGGTGGTTGAGCATGACGCTGATATGATGAAAGCGGCCGATCATATTATTGACATTGGTCCGGGTGCCGGAATTTACGGCGGTGAGATTATTTTTGAGGGTGATTTGGAGAAAATAAAAAAATCCAATGGTTTGACCGGAAGATATTTGGCCGGCAAGGAAAAAATACAAATTATTAAAAAGAAGAAAAAGCGCGGTAACGGCAAAGCCGTTGAGATTAAAGGAGCCCAGGCTTATAATTTAAAAAACATTGATGTAAAAATTCCTTTGGGTAAGTTGGTAGCCATTACCGGAGTCTCAGGCTCGGGAAAATCAACTTTGATCTCGGAGATTTTATCCAAAGCGCTTTCTCGTCATTTTTATCGCTCCAAAGATTTGCCAGCTGAACATAAAGAAATAAAAGGTTTGGAAAATATAAATAAAGTTATTACGATTGATCAATCGCCGATTGGTCGAACACCTCGTTCCAATCCGGCCACTTATACCGGTATTTTTACTTATGTTCGTGATTTGTTTACACAAGTTCCCGAAGCCAAAATAAAAGGTTATGATGCCGGACGGTTTAGTTTTAATGTTAAAGGCGGTCGGTGTGAGGCCTGTGGGGGAGACGGTTTAATAAAAATAGAAATGCAATTTTTACCGGATGTTTATGTGCCGTGCCAAGAGTGCAAAGGCCGACGCTATAACAAAAAAACCTTGGAAATTCATTACCGCGGAAAAAATATTGCCGATGTTTTGGATATGACTGTGGCTGAGGCCAAAGCCTTTTTTGGTGATACGCCGATTTTAAATGAAAAGCTGGGTATTTTGGAAGAAGTGGGGCTTGGATATTTAACCTTGGGACAATCAGCTACCACGCTGTCCGGTGGTGAAGCGCAAAGAATAAAACTGGCCACTGAATTGTCCAGGTACGCTACCGGCAAGACTTTGTATGTTTTGGATGAGCCGACCACCGGTTTGCATTTTGATGATATTAAGCGGTTGTTGGATATTTTGAATCGTTTGGTTGATAAAGGCAATTCGGTTTTGATTATTGAACATAATTTGGATGTGATAAAAAATTGCGACTGGTTGATTGATTTGGGACCGGGCGGTGGAGACGAAGGTGGTCAAATTGTGGCTCAGGGGTCTCCGTCCGAAGTAGCTAAGGAAAAAAAGTCAATCACCGGCCAATATTTAAAAGAAGTTTTATAATCTTGCAAAAATTTATTTAAAACAAAAAATCGGCTTAAGCCGATTTTTTGTTATGGAAATTTTATTGATTCTCTTTGATTTCTTCCATTCTCTTATGTCTGCCTCGCAAAAAGTTTAGCACTGAGCGTCGTGTTCGGTATTTTTTGATCACTTTGACATCTTTGATGATCGGAGAACGCAACGGGAATATTTTTTCCACGGAAATGCCATCGCTGATTTTTCTGACAGTAATGGTGGCTTGAGCGCCGTGTCCGTGTTTTCTTTTTAAAACCGTGCCTTCAAAAACCTGAATTCTTTTCTTTTCTTCGCCCTTGGGATTAACCTCGGTAATTTCTTGGTGAACTTGAACCACGGTGCCGGGTTGAACCTTTGGATAGATCTGTTTATCATCTTTTTTTTGTTCTTCTTCCGGTTGGTTTTGTTTTTTTTCAGCTTCAGCCTTGGGTTCGGTTAAATTTTTCGGTTTTTTTTCTTCAGGTTTTGAAGTGGCTTTGGTCGGTCCTTTTTTTTCTTGGTCAACCTGTTTGTTTTCAGTATTTTGATCAGTCATATAATTTATTGGCAATTGGGTTTTATTGTCTAAAATAAGTAGAAAATAAAACTGTCAAGTTATTTTATGAGCATTGACCATAAGTATAGGCGATAAATAAAGAATTGTCAAGTTTTCTTTGTGTTCTCAATTATCTTACGCAATTGTTCAACGGCTTGATCCATTTGTCCTTGTTTGTTTTTTATCTGAAAATCGTATTCATCGGCCAATTTTAATTCCTGTTTAACCTGTTTCCAGCGTTTTTCAAAAGCTTGGTCGCTCATTGGTCTTTGGCGGATGCGTTTTTTTAGGTTTTCTAAATTGTCCGGTAGGATAAATATTGACTTAGCCTGAGGAAAGAGTTTTTTTATGGTTCTTACTCCGTTAATATCCAGTAGAATT
>Ga0209947_1002661_pt1 | contig 10174 bp, 10 predicted proteins | sample SalPonR2_B_D2_MG_FD_185706 | JGI IMG/M metagenome (GOLD analysis project Ga0209947, IMG submission 185706) | Salt pond soil microbial communities from South San Francisco under conditions of wetland restoration - Salt Pond MetaG R2_B_D2_MG... ... | reverse complement strand
CCGCGGCGGCGGATCGTCCTGGTAGGGCGCGGTCATCTCGGCCAGCTGGGTGGCCTGCCAGTCGGCAAAGATCGGAATGGACAGCGTATTGATCACGCCGGTGGCCGTGACCACGAACAGCCAGACGAGGGTGACAATGCCGAGCAGATTGTGCATGTCCAGCCAGCGCAGCCGCGACGACCGGCGGCGCCGGACATGGCCGAAGCCGGATTTGCGCGCATGCGGGCCGTAGACCACCGCCCCGGAGACCACCGACGCCAGCAGCAGCACGCCCATGAAGCCCAGGAACAGCGTGCCGGGCAGGCCGGCGAACATGTCGACGTGCAGCCTGAGCATCAGATTCATGAAGCCCTGGCCCAGCGGATAGTCGCCGACCAGTTCGCCGGTGCGATTGTCGAACGTGAGGAACGCCGAGATGTCTTCGCTCTTCACCGTCGTGCCCAGCCGCACGTACAGCGCGTGCGGCTCGTCGGGATCGGCGACCAGGAACTGGACCGTCTCGCCCGGCCGTCGTGCCAGCGCGTCTTCAACGATCGCATCGGCGTCGGTGACCGCCGCGGCATCGGCGTTTTCCGGAACAACCTCCGGCACGTCGGCCGAATAGCCCAGCCAGTGGTCGATCTCGTGGTGGAAGATCAGCGGCAGCCCGGTAATGCACAGCATCAGAATGAATGCCGTGCAGACCAGGCTGGTCCACTTGTGCACCAGGTACCAGTTGCGGAATGTCTTCTGCTTCATGCCGGCTGCATCGTTTTGCTATTGCCCCCAACGATACCGGATGCTGCCCGATACGGTGCGCACCTGGCCGTAGGTGCACAGCACACTCGCACGAACAAAGCAGCCGGGTACGACCCGGTTGTCCAGCGCGTTCTGCAGGTTCAGCGACAGCTGCCAGGCGCCCAGGTTGTAATAAGCCGCGGCATCGACCAGCGTATGGTCGGGCACCTTCACGGTGTTGGGCACGTTGCCGAACGTCTCGCCGTTGTAGCGCACGCCCAGGCCGAAGCCCAGCCCGTCCAGCGCGCCGCCGCGAAATCGATAGTCGGCCCAGATCGAGGCCTTGTGCTCGGGCACCTGCGCCGGCCGTTCGCCGAGTTGGGATTCGATGACGCTCTCGCGGATTTCCATGTCCAGGTAGCTGTAGCTGGCGATCACGTCCAAACCCCAGCGGAAATCGGCCACGGCCTCGACCTCGAGACCGCGCGAGCGGATCTGGCCGGTCTGGATGGGCAGGAAGGTGGCCGGGTCGAATTCGACCACGTCGTCGCGCTCGATATCAAAGAGCGCGAACGTCACGAAACTGCGCGCGCCGGGCGGTTGGTACTTGACGCCGATTTCCAGCTGTTCGCCGGTTTCGGGTTTCAGCGGATCGCCGTCGGCATCGGTGCCCAGCGTCGGCAGGAAAGACGTGGCATAGCTGATGTACGGCGCCAGGCCGTTGTCGGCCACGTATACCAGGCCGGCCCGGCCGGTGAATTCCTCGTCGTCCTGCTCGTCCACCGTATCGAACAGCAGGTTGCGGGTCTTTGTTTCGGCCTCATCAAAGCGCGCGTTCAGCGTCATCGTCCAGCGGCCGAACTCGAGCTGGTCCTGCAGGTAGAAGCCGAGCTGCTCCTGGCTGGTGTCGGTGTCGCTGAATACCGGCGGGTCGGCCACCGGCGAGCCGTAGACCGGGTCGAACACGTCCAGCGGCGGCGCCGCGCCGAAGGTCTGCACCGAGCCGACGTCGACGTCCTGGTAATCCAGCCCGAACAGCAGCGTGTGTCCGATCCGGCCGGTGTCGAACTGCCACTGCGCCTGGTTGTCGATGGCGAAGCCGTCGAGGTCGCCGAAGCTGCCGAAGATGGCGCGGTTGAGCGTGCGCAGGTCGGCCTGGTCCAGGCCGTTGACGAACACGGTCACGTCGTCGAGCTCGCTGGCGTACACGCGCGCGTTCTGGCGTAGCGTCCAGTCGTCGGTCAGCTGGTGCTCGGCCAGCCAGCCGACCGAGTACTCCTGGCGATCGTACTGATCGACGTCCGGCTCGCCGGTGAACCGGTCGGTGGGCACGCGGCCGTTCGGGTTGGGCTGGAACGTGCCTTCGGCCGGGTAGGCCTGCGAGGCGCGCGTCTCGTCGTCCTGGTAATAGCCCAGGAACGTGATCGAGGTATTGATGCCGGGCCGCCAGGTCAGGCTGGGCGCGATGAATACGCGATCGTTGTTGACGAAATCCACCTGGGTGTCGCTGTCGCGCACCAGCCCGGTCAGCCGGTAGGCCAGCGCACCGGATTCACCAATGGGCGCGCCGAAATCGAACTGGCCCTGCACCTGGTCGAAGCTGCCGAGCTCCAGTTCGGCCTCGCCGAACGCGAACGGCTTCGGCCGCTTGGAGACGTAGTTGATCAGCCCGCCCGGGCTGCCCTGGCCGTACAGCACCGAGGCCGGGCCGCGCAGCACGTCGATGCGCTCGGCGCCGTAGAGCTCGATGTTGTAGCCGACCGCGAAGCGCGGGTTACGCAGCTGCAGGCCGTCGCGGTAAAGCCCGGTGGTGGTGGCGTCGAAACCGCGCAGACGGATGAAGGTGGTGCGCGGCTCGAAGCCGAACGGCTCGCCGCTCACGCCCGGCGCGTAGCGCAGCGCCTGGGCCAGGTCGTCGACGCCCTGCTTGCGGATCTGTTCCTCGGTAATCACGGATACCGACTGCGGCGTCTCGATCAGCGGCGTGCCGGTCTTGGTGCCGGTAATGCCGTAATGGCGCCCGCCCTGGGCGCCGCGCACATAGACGCGTGGCAGGGCCATCTGGTCTTCGTCGGTCCGGGCTTCATCGGTCTCGTCGATCGGGTCGGCACTGGTTGTCTGGGCGTGGATTGAAAGCGGGCAGGCAAGTGCCAGGCCCAAAAGCCCGGCAAGGGCCAGGGTGCGGTTCGGATACATGGTGGCTCTCGTGCTCCTGATTCTGTTTCAAGAATGATCATGGATCGCGTAACATAATCATAATACAAATCATTCCGATTCAGGTAGCAAAATGCCTCTCTTCAGCTTGAAGTCGTTCCGATCTTTCGGCTTCAGGCGGCTTCAGTCGATTCGATAAAAGGCAACAAGCCCGCCAAACTCCTTTGTCGCTTCGGCGGACGATTCCTCGCATTCGGTGACCGACTCCAGCCAGTCGCCGAGCATCGCCTGCAACTCCGCGATTTTCGCCGGGCTGGCCCTGCCCCGGATTCGCATGAAGGTCGGCTGGGTTTCGTCGTCACCGGCGTTCGCCAGCACTTGCAGAATCTCGGCTTCGCTGACCCGCAGCGTTTCGCGCACCGCCTCCGCCCATTGCTCCGCAGCGTCGCCGCTGAACAGCGAATGGTCGGCCTCGAATCGCTGCGCCACGGCGCGAAACGTCCGCTCGACCGTGCCGCGCTTCTGCTTTTCCTCGACCACGACGAGCAAGCCCGCATCGTGCAGCGCGTCGACGTGTCGATACAGCTTGGTCACGCTTTCATCGAGCTCGGCAGCCACTTGCTTGGTCGTCTTGGGCGACTCTGCAAAAGCCTGCAGTAGCTTGAGCTTAAGCGGGTCGGAAAGCAGCCGGATCTGTTCCAGATCCTTGATTTTGTGTGTTTCTTTCACGTCATCCGCAATTATGGTGAAACAGGGCTTGACTATTCACGCTAACGTGAATATTATCCATTCACAATTACGTGAATATTCAGGATACCCGGACCAATGCTATTTGTCGACCATATCTTCATGATTCTTCTGCTCGTGGTCCAACCCCTCTACGGAGTCTTCGAGGCGCGCCGCCACGATGCGCTGGAAATAGCCGGCCGGCCCCTGAATCGAATTCGTTATTTTCGGGAGACCATGCTTGTCGAGTGGGCTTTCCTTGCCGCGTTGCTTGCCGCCTGGATGATGCTGAACCGCCCGCTGGCCGGTCTCGGCTTTTCGACTTCGATCGGCCCGGGTTTCTGGGTTGGAATCGTCATTGTGGCCTTGCTGACCGGCCACCTTGTATACGCGTGGCGGTGGGCGACGCGGGCCAGTCAGGCGGAAAAAGACGAACAAGCGAAATTGCTTGGCAAGATGGTCCGCTACCTGCCACACACGCGGCGCGAGCTTCGAAGTTTCTTCGGCGTATCGGTAACCGCCGGTATCGTCGAGGAGATCGTGTATCGCGGTTTCATGTTCTGGTACCTCGCGCACGTCATGCCGCTATGGCTTGCCGTCGGCGTTTCGTCCGTTGTGTTCGGCCTGGCGCACAGCTACCAGGGCATGAACGGTGTGCTGCGGGTGACGCTGATCGGCCTCGGATTCGGCGCCCTTTACGTAGGGACCGGCTCGATCTGGCTGCCTATCGTCGCGCACATATTGATCGATGCACTGCAGGGCACCGCCCTCCACGAAATTCTGCGCGCCGATGACGACGACCCGGAATTCCAGTCCAACCAGCCAACCAGCCAACCAAGCAACTAACCCGTCAACGCCCCGACATGCTTCCGCACACACTTTTCCAACTGGTGCCGATTCGCCGCCTGCATCTTCTGAAGCAGCCCGCAGTCGCAAACGTCGATCCGAAAGGCGCGCGCAATTTCCTGCTGCAATCGGATGAACAGGTGTGCCGTGCATTCGGCGTCGGCCAGCGCCCGGTGAAAACGGCCGTCTGACGGTAGTCGCAATACGCGCACCAGCGTTGCCAGCTTGTGGTTGGGTGCGCCCGGAAACAGGCGCCGGGCCAGCAGCAGCGAGCAGATGAACGTGTCGGGCTCGCCGTCCGAAATGCTCGACGCTTCGCGCGCCCAGAACTTGCGATCGAACGACGCGTTGTGCGCCACGATCGGATGCCCGCCGGCAAACCGCACCGCCTGGTTCATAACCTGTCGAACGGGCGGCGCTTCGCGCACCATTGCATCGGTGATGCCGGTGAACGCCTGGATTTCGTAAGGGATGCGCACGCCCGGGTTCATCAGGCTCTGGAAGCGATCGACGATCTCGCCGCCGCGCACCAGCACCACCGCAATCTCGGTCGGCCGTGCCCCGTGCGCCGGAGAAAGTCCGGTGGTCTCGAAATCGATGACCGCGTAGCTTTGCATGTCCATCCTGTCTGTCACGACCCTGAATTGCCCGAAACCCGAAACCCAACCCGGCGACGGATCCAGGCGCTCGCCTGCAAGCGAAGCTTTTGAATTTCCCTAAACCCTAAACCCTAAACCCGCGTCTTCTAGTCACGCGCCACCAACGCCTTCCACTTTTCCATGCCGAGCCCCCGCATCGTCTCGATATTCCGCTGGTAAATCGCGTCCGGATCGGGATGACTCGCCGTCGCCGCCTCGATGCTGGCTTCTCGCAACAAATGAAGCATCGGGTAGGGCGATCGGTTCGTGCAATTGGCCGGGTCGTCAGGCGGGCTGTCGGCAAACCGGTAATCGGGGTGAAAACTGGCCACCTGGAGGGTGCCGTCGAGCTCGAGCTGCTCCACCACTCCGTCGGCAATATCCAGGAAATCGTTGTAATCGAAGAAATCGTCCAGCACGTGCGGATGAATCAGCAGCGTGGTCTCGCGCGCGGCCGGATCGGTCGCTTGCAGCGCCAGCAGCTCGTCGGCCAGGTCCTCGGCCAATTGCTGCAGGCCGGTCGCCTCGCTCACCCGGAACCTGACCCGGCCCTGCCGCCAGGGCGTACCGGCAAACGGGCAAAGATTCAGCCCGATCACGGATTTCTCCAGCCAACGGCGGGTGGCCTCGATGACCGTTTCGTGTTCGGCAGCGTTGGGCATGACGGGATTCTACTCCGGCGGGCCGGAAGCGACCGCACCGTCATCGTTACCTAATTAACCGCATGGCCCACTAGCGGCCTCGCGGCCAACGCTCCGGCCATCCGTCATCCCGTAGCGCCTACGAGGTTTGGCAGGAGGTGCCTCCCGGCGCATTGAGGCTCAGCATTCATATACAGGCCGGTCGTCCGCATGATCCGGGGGAGGCCGCCTTCGCCGAGCGATGAGCGTTCTACATCCAGCAGACGTGCCTGTGCCATTCTTGCCGGCACATTCCTTCTCCGCAAAACGAGCCCGAAACATGCGTAGCGTTGCTGTAATTGTGGTTGCACTTTTCCTCGCCGCCTGCGGCCCGGCCCCGTCCGCGCCGCCCCCGGCAGACCGCTGGCTCGAAGGCGTCGACCTCGCCGCCTACCTCGACTGCGCGCGCGAGCAGGACGTCACCCTGCTCCAGGCGCACCGGGCCGGAGATCGCCCTGGCGCGGCGGAGAACAGCCTTGGCGCCATCAAGGCTTCTCTTGCCGACGGCGCCGTGTTCATGGAGATCGATGTGGCGCGGACGGCCGACGGCGTGCTCGTGCTGATGCACGACCGGACCGTCGAGCGCACCACGAACGGGCAGGGCCGCGTGACCGAGATGGCCTATGCGGACTTCGCGGCCCTGAAGCTCGAAGACCTGGACGGCACGCGCCTGCCCGAAGCCCCGCCTGCGCTCGCCGACGCGCTCGATGCGCTGGACGGCCGCGGCATTGCCCAGATCGACCTGAAGGGCATCGGCATGGCCGCCATTTCCCGCGCAATCGAAACGGCCGGCGCGGCGGACCGCAGCGTCGTCATCGTCTCGTCAGTCAATCAAGCGATCGCCCTGCATCGGGCGCTGCCGGAGATCCTCGTATCGGTCGGTATCGACGATCTCGCCGATCTCCAGCGCCTGGAAGACGCCGGCGTCGACCTGACCCGGGTCCAGGCCTGGTTGGGCACCGGTTACGGCAACCCGCCCCTCGACGCCGCGCTCGCCGAACGTGAGGTGGAGACCAGCTACGGTGACTTTCGCGGCGAACGCAACGGTACCGTCGACTACCGACTGCTCGCCGACAACGGCGCCGAAGTGATCAGCGTGGACGACGTGCCGGCGGCAGCCGAAGCGCTCCAGGCCGGCGCGCGGGCGAGGGCGTTGCTGAAGGCCTGTTCAGCGGCCCGGCGCTGATCGCGAAGCCAGTCGACTGGCAGGCCCAATGTTGTGCATGACCCGTATTCCTTGAACGCAAGTCGCGAATACTCAGGGCGAAAAGTCCGCAGCGGCGAAAAATGCGCTAGCAACACACGGCACCCGCGTTTCCCGTTCCGGTCGTCCACGCTGCAAGTGGCAGCATTTCCACGACGGCGTGCCGGCGCCTCCCTGCCGGCGATGTTCGGTTCGCTCATGGCCTTGGCGACGTTCCTCATCCATCGCTTCATCGGTCTGCCGCTGATGCTGCGGGCGGGTGGCCTGACCGGCGCTGGAAACAAAACCTGACCCCAAGGCTTTTTCGTTTCCTTCACTTGTCCGTCACGGGCCGCGCGCATTTTACGCAGCCTGGCGTTGTCGCTTTGGCGACGGGCCAGGAAGCGCGGCAGTGACCTGCGCATCAGTGGTTCGCAAGGGGGGAGCCGGGACGTAAATACGGCATAGGATCGCTGTGCATTTTTCGGCGATGCAAGACGCTCAATTTGATCGCTTGCTGAAAGCGTATCGGAGACTTTTCCGATCCACTCATCCCAGGAGACCGTAACTATGCTGAAGACTTTCCATCCCATTGCATTCGGCATCATGCCCTTTGCGCTGGCCACAATGGCCATCGCCGGCACTGCGAATGCACAGGCGCCGGACGATTTCGAGCTGGTGGTTATCAACTAGGACCTGCTTGTTCCCACTGGCAATTGGTGCCAAAATGGCGCCATATCGGAACCCGTTAAAAATCGATGCCGAATCTTTCGATCAAGAACGTGCCTGACGACGTCGTATCGCGGCTACGCGCCCGCGCCCGCGCCAATCATCGTTCGCTCCAGGGCGAACTGCTGGAACTGGCGTGCCGGGCCGTCGCGATACCGGATGCCGGTGCAGCGCCGGGCAAGCACTTGCGTAGCGAGCCGGGCGGCGGCAAGTCGATCGAGCAGATTGCAGCCGAACACGAAACGCGACAGCCGCAGCCCGTTGGCGACGCGCCGAGCGCGGCCGACCTGATCCGGCGCGAACGCGATGCCCGATGATCTGCTGGTTGTTGCCGAACCTGGCGGACGCTATGCGCGCAATCCGCCGCTTGTCGTCGATTGCAGCGTTCTGGCGGCGGTGCTGTTCGACGAGCCCGAGCGCGAAGCCGCCGCGCGGGCCATGGCGGCAAAAGAACTGTTTGCGCCCGATCTGCTGAATCATGAAATCGTCAGCGTCGCTCTGAAGAAAACCGCTGCCGGCTACGGCAAGCTTGCCCAGCAGGCACTGACCGATCTCGATGCGCTGTGCCTCACCCGCTGCCGCGTCGATGCCGGCGCCCAGTTCGAGCTGGCCGAACGCGCCGGGCTCACCGCATACGACGCCGCCTACCTTCAACTGGCGCTGGAACTGCGCGCGCCGCTGGTGACATTCGACCGTAAGCTCGGCCAGGCCGCGTCGAAGATACTGGCGGATTTCAAGGGAACCTCTGATTGAATAGCCACTGGCGCGACGGGTCTGTGCGGGATGCTCCGTTGCGGCTTTGGCGAGTACAGTTTGGTTGTTCCAAATAAGCGAGCTGAAACGCATCGGAGCGCCCGCACAGGCCCGTCCCGAAGGGTTTCGCCGGAAAAGCCGCATCTCGCGTGTTGCGACCCTCGGCCGTAGCTATGGCTACTGTCACTCGGCCCGCACCTCACGATCTGCGGCTTTTCCGACTGGAACGCGCTCCGTGTCAATTCAATCAGAGGTTCCCAAGCCATCTCCGGAAAACTGATTTGTCCCCGTGGGAGGGCGGTCCCGGCCCGATGGTGGTTGCCCCGTCATTCCGGAATCGCGGCGCTATTGCCGGGAAACCAGGATAGCTGCTGGAAATCAGTGGCCTCGGCGTGGGTGTCCGGTTTCTCTTTCTGATTCCTGACCGTCAGGCCGACCGGTGCGGTGGGCCAGCCGGAGTGCTGCTAACCGCCGCTCGATGCTTCCAGCCGTCTGATCACTTCGGCGGTAATATCGGCGCGCTCTCCGGCCATGACGACCACGCCGGGCACCCGGTTGAGGATCACGTCGTATCCCAGGTCGGCCTGCAACTGCTCGAAAACAGGCTCCAGCTGCTGCTCGATCTTTTTAAGTCCCTCTTGCTGTCGCTTTTGCCCCTCTCGCTGCTGGTCGTCGGTGTATCGACGAACCTCGGTCATGATCTGCTCGAAACTCTGGCGCAATTCCGCCTGCCGTTCCGGCGTCATCGAGTTGGCGCCCTCGGTCACCTGCCGTTGAATTGATTGCGCCTCGGCCCGGCGACGCTCGACCTCCGCCTGAACCGAATCCTGGAACGCTTCCAGATCCCGCGCCAGCTGACGCCCGGCCGGCGAGTTGGCCACCACCGCATCCAGATCGACGACCGCGATCGTGAACGGCCTGTCGTCCTGGGCCAGGGCCGCGCCGGACAACACCGTCACCAGGGCCGCAAATGCAATGCCGGAAAACCGGATCGCCGAAAAACCACCTTCGGATTTCAACATCTGTCTTCTCCAAGAAAGGCAAGCCGGACCGGATCGCCACAATGCATTCAAAGTACCGCCAAACCCGTCAATTGTCACCAGAAAGCTGAAATCAGCAAGCACGAGCTGCCAGCCCCTTCGTTGCCCCGGGCTTGATCCGGTGCCCAGAATCCTCGATCCCGGATTCCCCACCATCATCCAGCAACCCCCGCCGTCATTTCGGAATCGCGCGAGCGATATCCGGGATCCCGAGACAACGGCACCCGGACCGCCAACACGCACCGTGCCGATCATCAGCTCCCGATCGCGGTGCACTTGGGCATAATGAAAATCATGAGCAACGGCGACAAGCGCATCGAACCGACTTTCGAAAAGACGAACGACCGGGCCGATGCGACGTCACCGGCTCACCGTCGTTCGACCCCGAACCCGGGCAATCGAGAATGAACACCTCGGTCCGGGCCATCGCGGTCGTGGTTGCGGTCAGCTGCCTGCTGTTCGTCGGCGACCGTCTCCATTCCCGCGCCATCGGGTCGATGGATGATTTCATCGCGTCCGAAATGCCGAAGGCCGGGGCGCCGGGCGTTGCCTATGCAGTCGTGGATGGCGGCAGGATCGTTTCCGGTGAACACGGCGAGGTCCTGCTCGGAAGCGGCAGGGCGATTACGGCGGATACGCCGTTCGTGATCGGCTCGATTGCCAAGAGCTTTACCGCATTGGCGATGATGCAGCTCGTGGAGGCCGGCA
>Ga0209947_1002658_pt1 | contig 10177 bp, 10 predicted proteins | sample SalPonR2_B_D2_MG_FD_185706 | JGI IMG/M metagenome (GOLD analysis project Ga0209947, IMG submission 185706) | Salt pond soil microbial communities from South San Francisco under conditions of wetland restoration - Salt Pond MetaG R2_B_D2_MG... ... | reverse complement strand
GTCGGCTGTCTGCGCGAGGCCAGCGTGCCTCCCCCGGCCTTTGCCGCGCGTCAGCGCGCGGCACGGGTGCGGCGCGGGCACTGGCTCAACTGACATAAAGGAGTGCAAAAAGAAAAACGGCGACACCAGGGAGGAGGAAGGTGCCGCCGTTCTCTTTCGCATCCGGCCTCAGGGAGGAGGAGGAGACCGTCTGCTATCTTGCAGGATCGTGCGTACGACCCTGTCGTGTGGTCCCGGGCCCCAGGGAGGAGGAGAGGGAACCCGTGACCGTCACGGATGCGCCAGGGAGGAGGAGAGGCGCACCCGTATTCCGTTCAGCGCCCCGCGCCGTAGACCGAGTCGCGTGCGACCCGGCGAATTTCGCTGCGATGCAGGCCGAGATCGGCAAGATCGCGGTTGCTCAGGTCGGAAAGCTCGCGCACCGTGCGGCGGTAGGCCATCCACGCCATGACATGCTGCATCGCCGCGCCGACGGCGGCGCGAAGCTCACCCCACACTGCGCTTGGGGCACCATGTTGCGTGACGATCGAGCGTGCCATATTCTTTTCCTTGCGAGATTTTTCGCTTTAACCGGACGGGGCCGCGCTTTTCGGCCCCGGTTGATCCAAAGATAGCCTTTTTCTGCGCATGCACAATACCGCGATGAACAATTCTGCCATGCAGCAAACGCATGGCAGAAAGTGACTTAACGTCAGGCAAAAGCGGAGTTTTTCATCACATCATGATGTCCTGTTACGCGGCTTTGAAAGATATGGAATCGCTGCAGTGCGGCGTACACGTCATGTTCGCAGCGAAAATGGCTGGACCGGGCGGCGGCACGTGGTAGCAAAGGGGCATGACACCGCGCGATCTCGTTCTCACGCCCACCGGGCTGCGCTTTGGTGGGCGGCGCTATCCCTGCACCATCGGGCGCGGCGGCCTGGCGGCTGACAAGCGCGAGGGCGACGGGGCCACGCCCGTCGGCACGCATCGGATCGTCGGGATGCTGTATCGCCCCGACCGCATGGCGCGACCCGCCGACTGGGCGGTGCCGATCCGGCCCGGCGACCTGTGGTCCGACGATCCCGGCCACAAGGATTACAATCTCATGGTGCGCGCGCCCTACCCACACAGCCACGAGGTTCTGCGCCGCGCCGATCCGCTCTATGATCTCGTGATCGTGACCGACTGGAACTGGCCCCACGCCACGCGCGGGCGCGGCTCGTGTATTTTCGTGCACCGCTGGCGCAGGCCGGGCTATCCCACCGCGGGCTGCATCGCGCTCAGGTCCGATCACCTGCGTCGAATCGCGGCGGCGATCCGCTACGAGACGCGGCTTATCGTGCGGTAGACGTGCCGGGGCACCCCTTGTCCCGCAGGTCTGCCCGTCGCGCTTGCGTCTGTGGTCGAAAGGCTCAAGTATCAGGGTGCAGACCAGAGGTTTTCCATGCGCGCCCTTTCTCTTGCCCTTTTGCTTGCTCTCGTCACCGTCCCGGCGCTGGCCGAAGACCTGCCGGTGACCAGCCGGGTGAGCGCCGCGACCGTCTATCCCGAAGGGGCGACCGTCACCCGCGAGGCCGAGTTCTCGGCACCCGCCGGGCAGCACGAGCTGCTCTTCACCGACCTGCCGCGCGACACGCCGCTGGCATCGGTGCGTGTGGCGCTGGAGGGCGCTTGGCTGGGCGGGGTGCGCACGCGCGAGGATTACGTGCCGCCGCGACAGGACGAGGAAAGCGCGGAGGTCTTGTCGGCGCGGGCGGAGGTCGAGCGGCTGGAAGAGGCGCTGCGCGCCCGCCGTGCCGCCGTGGCCGACATCCGGCTGGAGGCCGACGCGGCGCGGGCGCGGCTGCGCTTTCTCGAGGGGATCGGCGAGGCCGAGGGGCTGGCGGCGCAGGACCCCGCGGCGCTGGGCGAACTGGTGACGATGATCGGGCGCGAGACGCTGGAGGCGCGCCGCGCCGAGGCCGGGGCCGAGCGCCGCGCCGAGGCCGCCGAGCGTGCGCTCAAGGACCTGATGGAGGATCTGTCGCGGGCGCGGCAGGCGCTGGAGGCATTGGTGCCCGAGACCGGGCCGCGCGCGCTGCTCGCCGTCGCCATCCGCGCCGAGGGGCCGGTGCGGGGCAGGCTCCGCATCACCTACACGGTGCCGCAGGCGGGGTGGCAGCCGCTCTACGACATGCACCTGTCTCGCGACGCGGGGCAGGTGCGGATCGAGCGCGGTGCCTTCGTGCGGCAGCAGACCGGCGAGAACTGGCGCGACATCGCCCTCACCCTCTCGACCCGCCGCCCGACCGGGCAGGGGGTGCCAGGCGAGATCCATCCGTGGATTCCGCGACTCATGGACCCCGGCGAGGTCAGGCCCATGCCGAAGGTACGGGCCGACGGCGCGCTGATGGAAATGGCCGCGCCCGCCGCTGCCGGGGCGGACATGGCGCGGTCCGATTTCGACGGGCTGTCGGTACGCTACGCCTATCCCGCGCCGGTCAGCGTGGCCACCGGGGCGGACCAGGTGCGGCTCATGCTGTCCCCGGTCGAGGCCCGCGCCGATATCGGCGCGCACGCAGTGCCGCTGCTGGACGAGACGGCCTATCTCGTGGCGCGGCTGCGAATGCCGGGGGACGACGTGATCCTGCCCACGCCGGAGGCGCGGTTCTATCTCGACGGGCGCTATGTCGGTCGGCGCTTGCTGCCCTTCACTGCGGCGGGTGCGGAGATGGCGCTGTCGTTTGGGCCGATCGAGGGGATCGCGCTCAAGCGCGTGGTCAGGACCCGCGCGGAGGGCGATCGCGGCCTGATCACCCGCGCCAGCGAGCGCCGCGAGACGGTGGAGATCACGATCGAGAACCTGACCGGCGAGAGCTGGCCGCTCACCGTGCTCGACCGCGTGCCGGTGTCGGAACAGGACGCGCTCAGCATCACCTGGGACGCGCGGCCCGAGCCCGACGAGACCGGTTTCGAGGACAAGCGCGGCATTCTCGCCTGGCGGTTCGGTCTCGACGCCGGGGCAACCCGCACGATCAGCCTCGAGACGCGGATGAGCTGGCCAGAGGGCAAGGTGCTTCGCTAGAGCGCGTCGCGCCTACTGGCAGCGCTTCTCCGCCTCCTCGACCGCGGCGGTGTAGCCCAGCAGCGAGAACGTGTCCTTGGTCTGGGTGCCGCGGGTGGAGCGGGCGGTGAGCACCGCATCGATCCCGCGCTTCATCGCGGCGAGGATCTTCGCGTCATCCTCGGTAGTGGCGGGCCAGGCCCATTCCCCCTCGGTGAACAGCTCGAACTCGTCGTCGCCGATCTTCATGTTCACGGTCGAGCCATTGGCGAAAGGATACCCGCCGGTAAAGGTAATCTGCCCCTGCACCTCGGCGGCAGGGCGGAAGAAGGTCATCAGCAGGATATCGCCGCGCCGCACCGCCACCACGCGACCGTCGCGGGTGTTGACCGTCTCGGTCGGTGCCGAAACCGCCCAGCATTCTCGCGGGTCGGTATCCTCGAACACGCTCCAAGCCGTGTTCGTTGCCACCTGGTTGGTGCTCGTGTCCTGCGCCGTTGCCGCCGTTGCCGCCGCACATGCCAGTGCGAGGGCGAAGGCGCGTGCCAGTCCTGTCATCATGTTCCAGCCTCCAAGCCGTCCCAGCCTCAAATCATCCGACCGGCCGCCGCCCTTTACAGGCCTGTTGTATTGTGCGACCGATCCGCTTTCGACATCGCGAGATTAGCGCGAAAAGGGCGGGATGTGAAAGGCGGAATCGGCGGGTTGCCGTGGATCGCGCAGCCCGCCTCAGCGACCGTCGCGCAGACCGGAGACCATGCATGACACAGCCCGTTCCCTTTGCCGAAATCTGGCGCGGCCCGCGCCCCGAGAGCGTGCATCTCGGCCACGCCGTGATCTGCGATGCCGGCGGTGATATCGTCGAGGCGTGGGGCAACCCCGACGAGGTCGTGCTGCCGCGCTCCTCGGCCAAGATGATCCAGGCGTTGCCTCTGGTCGCATCCGGCGCGGCGGACGCGGCGGGGCTTGGGCCCGAGCACCTGGCGCTGGCCTGCGCATCGCACAGTGGTGCGGCGATCCACACCGACAGGGTGCGCCGCTGGATTGACGGGATTGGCATGAGCGATGACGATTTCCGCTGCGGCGCGCACATGCCATGGGACAAGGCGGCGCACGATGCGCTGCTGTGCTCGGGCACCGCGCCGTGCCAGGTGCACAACAACTGCTCGGGCAAGCATGCCGGGTTCCTGACGCTGGCCCGGCACCTCGGCAGCGGGCCGGATTACGTGGATCCCGACCACCCTGTTCAGCGTGCGGTCATGGAGGCGTTCGAGACCGTCACCGGCACGCCCTCGCCCTATTACGGGATCGACGGCTGTTCGGCCCCGAACCCGGCAACGCCGCTGCGGGCCATGGCGCGGGCGATGGCATGGTTCGCGGGGGCGGGCGAGGATACCGCGCAGGCGCGCGCCGCGCGCAGGCTCTGGCAGGCAATGGTCGCGCATCCCGATCTGGTGGCGGCAGAGGGGCGCGCCTGCACCGAGCTCATGCGCGCCTGTTCCGAGACGGTTGCGCTCAAGACCGGGGCAGAGGCGTTCTTTATCGCGATCCTGCCCGAACGGGGCCTTGGCGTGGCGCTCAAGATCGCCGATGGCGGCACGCGCGGGGCTGAATGCGCCATCGCGTCGATCCTGGTGCGGCTGGGCGCGCTCGACCCGGAACACCCTGCGGCGCGCAAGGTGCGCAATGCCCCGATCGTAAACTGGCGCGGGCTCGAGATCGGGTCGATCCGGCCCGCACAGGCATTGGGTTGAGGCGGGCAGGCGAGTCAGGCCAGACTGACTGTTCCCGGCTTAGTTGATGAGCCCCGCATGGCGCAGGCCATCCTCGACCATGGCCTTCGCCGGGTCGCTCAGGCCAACCAGCGGCAGGCGCACCTCGTCGCTGCACAGCCCGAGCCGCGACATGGCATACTTGACGCCCACCAGACCCGGCTCGACAAAGATCGCGCGGTGCAGCGGCATCAGCCGGTCCTGCAATTCCAGCGCTCGGGCATAGTCGCCGGCCAGCGTCGCCTCCTGCACTTGGGCCACCAGCCCGGGCGCGACATTGGCGGTGACCGAGATAACCCCGACACCGCCCTGTGCGTTGAATCCGTGCGCGGTGCCATCCTCGCCCGAGACCTGGACGAACTCCGTTCCGCAGGCGATGCGCTGCGCGCTGACGCGTGCCAGATCGCCGGTTGCGTCCTTGACGCCGATGATACGCGGCAGCCGCGCAAGTTGCCCCATGGTCTCGGGGCTCATGTCCACGACCGAGCGACCGGGAATGTTGTAGATGATGATCGGCAAGTCGCAGCAATCGTGCAGCGCGGTGAAATGCGCGATCATCCCCGCCTGTGTCGGCTTGTTGTAATAGGGCGTCACCACGAGGGCCGCATCCGCCCCCACCTCAGCGGCATGGCGCATGAAGCGGATGGCTTCGAGTGTGTTGTTCGAACCCGCCCCCGCGATCACCGGCACGCGGCCCGCCGCGGCGCGCACGACCTCGGCGATCACCCGCTCATGCTCCTGATGGGTCAGGGTCGGGCTCTCGCCGGTGGTGCCCACGGGCACGAGGCCATGACTGCCCTCGCCGATATGCCATTCCACCAGCTTGCCGAGCGTGTCCCAATCCACCTCGCCGTTCCTGAACGGCGTGACGAGGGCCGGGAAGGATCCTTTGAACATGACGCGCTCCTTGTGGTCTCGGGCGGCGACCGGCCCTCCACTCATCAGTGGACCGCGCGACCGGCGCCGCCTAGGCTGGGGACGTCTATCCTGATTCAGCGAAGAAAAGGCAAGGGATGTTCCGGGCTCTGGCAGTGGTTTTGATCTGTGCGCTGCCGCTCGGCGCGGTATCGGCTGCCTCCGAGGTGCCGCGACTCGCACCGCGTCCGCTGGCCAGCGCGCTTGACGCCATGCAGGCGGACCGCTGGGATGTGGCGGCCCGGCTCGCCGCGCGCGACGGCCCAGCGGCGGCGGACCTGATCGAATGGCACCGGTTGCGCGCGGGGCGGGGCGCGCCCGCCGATATCCTTGGCTTTCTTGCGAAGAACGCCCACTGGCCCGGCCTCGACCGGCTGCGCCGCGAGAGCGAGGCGGCGATCGCGGGGGCGGATTTCGACACCGCGCTGGCCTTCTATGACGGCTACGTGCCGCAGACCGGCACCGGCGCGCTCAACGTCGCGCGGGCGCGTCTGGCGCGCGGGCGGCAGGGCGAGGCCGAGGCGGGGATCGTGATGGCCTGGCGCACCCTGCCTCTCACCTCCGCCGAACACGCCGATTTCCTGCGCGCGTTCGGCGACCTGGTCGCGCCCCATCACGATGCGCGGCTCGACATGACGCTGTGGCGCGGGCTGGACGCGGATGCGGCGCTGATGCTGCCGCTGGCGAGCGACGCCGCCCGCGCCCGCGCCGAGGACCGTGCCCGCGTGGCGGCGGGCGATCCTGAGGGACTGACCGAAGCCCGCGCCCGCGATCCCGGTATCGCCTTCGCGCTGTTCAATCACCATCTCGACCGCTCCGCCGAGGACGCCGTCGCCGTGCTCCTGCGCCAGAGCCGCATCCGGGGCGGTCTGGGCGAGCCCGAACGCTGGGCCGGATGGCGGCGTGCGCTGGCCCGCCAGAAGATGCGCGACGGCGAGGCCGCGCTGGCCTACGAGATCGCGGCGCTGCACCAGCTTGCCGGGGGGGCCAACTACGCCGATCTCGAGTGGCTCGCGGGCTATATCGCGCTGAGCCTGCTGGACAAGCCCGACCTCGCGCGCGATCACTTCCAGCGCTTCCGCGCCGCCGTCGGCACGCCCATTTCACTGGGGCGCGCGGGCTACTGGCTGGGCCGTGCGCTCGACGCGGGCGGCGATGCCGGGGGCGCGCAAGCCGCCTATGCCGACGGCGCGGATCACCCGACGAGTTTCTATGGCCTGCTCGCGGCGGAACAAGCCGGGCGCGACGTCGCCGGGGTGCTCTCGGGCACCGCGACCGCCCCACCCTGGCGACGGGCGGTGTTCGCGCGCACCGACCTGCACGAAATCGTCACGCTCGCGCTGAGGATGGGCGACACCTGGCTGGCCCGCCGCTTCCTGCTGCACCTGTCGCAGACGCAGGACCGGCAGGGCCTCACGCAGATGGGCGCGATGCTGCGAGAGATCGGCACGCCCTACCTGCAGGTCATGCTGGGCAAGGCGGCGGCGGAGCGCGGCATCGTCCTGCCCGCGCCCTATTACCCGCTCCACCCGCTCGCGGAAATGGACCTGCCCGTGCCGATGGAATGGGCGCTCGCCATCGCCCGGCGCGAGAGCGAGTTCAACCCTGTGGTGTTGAGCGGCGCGGGCGCACGTGGGCTGATGCAACTCATGCCCGCCACCGCCCGCGAAATGGCGCGCGACAGCGGGGTCGAAACGGATGCCGCGCGGCTGGTGACGGACTGGCGTCATAACGCCCGGCTCGGCGCGGCCTATCTTGCCGAGTTGCGGGGGCGCTACGACGGCAACCCGCTGCTGATGGCCGCCGCCTACAATGCCGGGCCGGGCCGCGTGGCGGGCTGGCTCGAGACCTATGGCGATCCGCGCGGGATGGAGGCGCAGGCCGTGATCGACTGGATCGAGCACCTGCCCTTTCGCGAGACGCGCAACTACGTGATGCGCGTGGCAGAGAGCCTGCCGGTCTACCGCGCCCGGCTTGGCCGCCCGGCGCTGCCGCGACCCTTCTCGCAGGAGATCGGGGGCCGCGACAGCGCGCAGGTGAACGACTGAGCCGCCTCAGAACGCGTATTGCCAGCCCAGCGTCGCGACCCAGTCGGTCTCGAGCTGCGGACCGTTGAGATCGCGGTAAAGCGGTACGCCCACCTCGGCGGCGAGGCGGTGCCCGCGCAGCGCGCCGCTCTGCCCCATAAGGTTGACCCCGGCCCAGAGCATCACCGTCTCACCGCCGTAATTCGACGGATCGGCGGTCTGCACCGGGGCGGATATGAGCGGATCGCGCCCGGTTATGTCATCCACCGTTTTCGCCTCGACCCGCCCGGAGAAGCTCACAGCCGGAGCGGGCTGATAGCTCGCCCAGGCGGTCAGCTTGGCTTCGTTGCCAAGCCGGTAGCCGTTGTTCTTGCCCGTGCGGATCACGCCAGCCAGTTGCGCGCCCCAGCCCAGGTTGCCCTCTCGCCCGTTATAGGTGATGCCGGGCAAGAGATCATACGTCCCCGATCCGATCTGCATCGCGTAGGGCAGGCGCACATTCGGCCGCGTGTTCATCGGGGTGAGCACATTGCCCCGCTCGGAGGTCGAGCCGGTGGGCAGGCTGACGCCGAGATTGAGGTGCCACTTGTGATTGCCCCGCTCCGCGAGCCCCACGAGCGCCGAGAGCTTCACGTCGCCCCAGCCCTCGGATTCGGTGCGGAACCCGCCAAGCACGGTCGCCCCCATACCGCCCTGAAAGGTGATGTGGTCCATCTTCTTGTCGATATAGGGCAGCATCGCCATCAGCGTCACCCGTTCCGACGGCGCATACATCGCCCCGAACATGTGCATCTGCATCTGCATGTCGGTGGGCACCACCCGCAGCGTGGGCGGCATCCCGCCGCCGCCATTGGGGATGGTCGTGGCGGTGGTGGCGGGGTCGATCCCGCTCGTGCCGATGCGGTTGCCTCGCATGTCCATGTACATGTAGCGATAGGACAGCATCACCTCGCCGGTCTTGTGGCGGTGATCGCCCATCACGCCGATGGGCGCGTGGCCATCGGCGCGCAACGGTGGTGCCCCGGCCACCGCCCCCGGCGCGAGGGCATCCTCATGCGCCACGACAGGCGCGGTGAAAAGACAAAGCGAAAGCGTCGCGCAGGCCGCAGCCGCGCGCAAGGTAAGGTGTGTCATGGGTTCGGTCTCTTTGTTGGGTCGGCGGTCTCCGCCGGGACCGGAAGAACGGCCCTGCGCGCGGCCCTGTCCGCCCCTGCGAAAATGCTCGTGGAAAATACCTGGGATCAATCACCGCACGAGGCGGCACTCGGGGGATGGATGCGGCATGGGCCGTCGGGGCCGCTTATCCCGGGTTTCGATCCTTGCCCAGCCAACCCGCTGGAGAGAGCGGCGGAGCCGAAACCGGGCTGCGGGTGCTTGCCGCACGGGATATCCCGCTGGAGATGCCGCACGCCGAAGGAGAGCGACGCACAGCACGGGAGGACCCGTCAGGCGCACATGCCGGTTATCCCCGTGTCGCGAGCGGCGGGGCGCGGGCGCTGTAGGCGGTGCAAGGGGCCTGCGCCTCCGGGCAGGCGGCACCGGTAAGCGGCGAAAGGATGGAATAGGCGACGATCCGCGCCGAGTTCTCGCCACCGGTATCGGCCAGCGCGGCTGGCGATTTGAAGAACGGACAGGGCGTGCTCAGGTGCTGCCCGTCCTCCTGTTCTGCCGTCTCCGACGGCGCTCCGGTCGCATAAAGACAGAGTTCAACGCCCAGCGCGACAACCTCGGCCAGACGCGCCTCCTGCGCGCGCTCGGCGGCGCGGGCGGCATCGGCGAGTTCGTGATGGCAGTCAACGGCGGCGGCTGTGGCGACCCGCACGCCCAGAAGCAGCACCAGCAGGGCCGGGGCGACCCTGCCCTTTGCCATGCCTGCGATGCGTGTGCCAATGCCCATGTTCAAAAATCCGGTGACCCGAAAACCGGGCCTGTGTTCAAAACGCTACCCGGCGATCCGTCCCCGGTCAAGGCCGCGGCTGCTCAGGGCGACAGCCACCGCACCGCGCCCATGCCGCCGGTCTCGTAGCCGCCCAGTGCCGTTGCCTTGGCGGCAATCACCTCCGAACGCATGAAGCCCAAGAGCGCCTGCACCGGCTCGGTGAAATAGGCGCGTCGGTCGATCAGCAGGTCGAACCGCTCGCGCAAGAGCGGACGGAACACCAGCCGGAACTGCCGCGCCATCGCCTCGATCCCCAGCGTCGCCTCGGCCTCGCCCGCCGCCACCGCTGCCGCCGCGTCGCTCTCTGTATGGGCGGGGGTGGCAAGAGGCGTGAGGTCCGCCTGTGTCAGCCCGGCCTCGCCCATCAGCTGCCCGAACAAGGCCGTGGTGCCCGCCCCCTCCTGCCGGAGGATCACCCGCCGCCCGCGCAGATCGGCGAAATCGTGCACCATGTCCGAGACCTGCGGCGCGAGGATCAGGCCCCGCACCCGCGTGGCCC
>Ga0209947_1002656_pt1 | contig 10182 bp, 6 predicted proteins | sample SalPonR2_B_D2_MG_FD_185706 | JGI IMG/M metagenome (GOLD analysis project Ga0209947, IMG submission 185706) | Salt pond soil microbial communities from South San Francisco under conditions of wetland restoration - Salt Pond MetaG R2_B_D2_MG... ... | reverse complement strand
GGGTTGACGGTGGTTTCCCAGAGCTGATCCGGGTTCATCTCGCCCAGGCCCTTGAAGCGCTGGATGCTGCGGCCTTTCTTGCTTTCCTCCATCAGCCACTTGTAGACATCGGTAAACCGCCCAACCGGGTGCTGCTGATTGCCGCGCTCGATGCGCGCGTCCTCGCCGATGAGGTCGTGGACCATCCCGCCGATTCTGGCCATGGCCCGGTATTCGCTGCCCAGGAAAAACCCGGCGTCCAGCACCGTATCCTGGCTGATGCCCTGACTGACGCGGCTGATGACCACACCACCGTTTTCCAGACCGGTCAGGTTCCAGCGCACGCCGGCCGGAGATGCGGCTTCCAGGCGCGCCCGGAAGCGCGCCATCCAGCCTTCCCGATCGAAGTCCGGATCCAGTAAAAACGGTTCAAAATCAACAAGCTGGTCTATAACGGTGGCATCATGACGACGCTCCAGCCTGGCCGCGGCCAGGCTGGCAGTATGGAAGTCTGTCAGCAGCGTGTTGAGCGCATCGCCGTGAACCGGGGGCTGCTCATTGCCCGGCAACAAGCGGGCGCCGTCCAGCGCGCGGTCGATCAGGTAGCGCACCAGTTCGTTTTCGTCCTTCAGGTACCACTCCTGCTTGCCCTGCTTGATCTTGTAAAGCGGCGGCTGGGCGATGTAGACGTAGCCGCGGTCGATCAATTCAGGCATCTGGCGGTAGAAGAACGTCAGCAACAAGGTACGGATATGCGAACCGTCGACATCGGCATCGGTCATGATGATGATACGGTGGTAACGCAGCTTTTCGATATTGAATTCGTCCCTGCCGATGCTGGTGCCCAGTGCGGTGATCAACGTTCCGACTTCAGCCGAACCCAGCATCTTGTCGAAGCGCGCCTTCTCCACGTTCAGAATTTTGCCCTTTAGCGGCAGAATCGCCTGGAATTTTCGATTTCGTCCTTGCTTGGCCGAACCGCCTGCGGAGTCGCCCTCCACGATGAACAGTTCGGAGAGCGCGGGATCCTTTTCCTGGCAATCGGCCAGCTTGCCCGGCAGGCCGGCGATGTCGAGGACGCCTTTTCGACGCGTCATGTCGCGCGCCTTGCGCGCAGCCTCGCGGGCCCGGGCAGCCTCGATGACCTTGGACATGATCGTGCGCGCATCCTGCGGATTTTCAAGGAGAAAGTCGCGCAGTTGTTCGGCCAGGGTGGCTTCCACCGCAGCCTTGACTTCGCTCGAGACCAGCTTGTCCTTGGTCTGGGACGAGAACTTGGGATCGGGCACCTTCACCGAAAGCACGGCGATCAGACCTTCGCGGCAATCGTCACCGGTCACCTGGATTTTGGCCTTCTTGGCCAGGCCGCTCTCCTCGATATAGCCGTTGAGCGTCCGGGTCAGCGCCGCCCGGAATCCAGCCAGATGTGTGCCGCCATCGCGCTGGGGGATGGTGTTGGTAAAGCAGTAGACGCTTTCCTGGTATGCATCCGTCCACTGCAATGCGGCTTCAACCGTGATGTTGTTGCTGTCGGCCTCGAAGTGGAGCGCGTTGGGGTGCAAAGGTGATTTCTTGGCGCCCAGGTGCTCGACGAATGAGCGGATGCCGCCTTCGTATTCGAACAGGTCGCGCTTGTCGGTGCGCTCGTCGATCAACTCGATCGCGACGCCTGAGTTCAGGAAGCTCAGCTCGCGCAGCCGCTTGGCCAGGATGTCGTAATGGAATTCGACGTCGGTAAAGACCTGGCGGCTGGGCAGGAAGCGGATCTCCGTCCCGGTCTGGTCGCTGTCCGATGTCGCCTCCAACGGCGATTCGGGCACGCCCATGCTGTAGGTCTGGGTCCAGCGCTTGCCCTGGCGGTGGATCACCAGGTCCAGGCGCTCTGACAGAGCATTGACCACCGAAACACCAACGCCGTGCAGGCCGCCGGACACCTTGTAGGAATTGTCATCGAATTTTCCGCCGGCGTGCAGGACCGTCATGATCACTTCGGCGGCGGACTTGCCCTCCTCTTGGTGCATGTCGACCGGAATGCCGCGTCCGTTGTCCGTGATGCTGGCCGAGCCATCGGGATGCAGGCGCACGGTAATCTTGTCGCAGTGACCGGCAAGGGCCTCATCGATGGAATTGTCGACCACCTCGAAGACCATGTGATGCAGGCCGGTCCCGTCGTCGGTGTCACCAATGTACATGCCGGGACGCTTGCGAACCGCGTCCAGCCCCTTGAGTACCTTGATGCTGTCGGATGAATAAGTTTCGGTCATGCTCGAGTCCGGTCGGAAGACGCCAATCGCCAAAAATTGCCTTTGGCTGTGTCGTCGATAAAAGGGCGCCTGAAGGCATGCTGCGGCAGCGCCCGAAACGGCGTTGAATCGATTAGATCAATTATAACACTGCATGGATTTGGCCCTGTTCCACGTGGAACAGTCCGGCATCGCTGTCATCGATCCTGTCAACCGCCGTGATCCAGGCCTGGTTGGATTGCACCCGGAGCCAGCCGAGCAAACGCGCCAAGTGGTAGCCGTCGAGCTCAGACACCGGATCGTCCAGCAACAACACCGGTTCGCATTTGGCACTGTGAGCCAGGCGCATCTGGCCCAGCTTCAGCATCAACGCGACCAGCTTCATCTGGCCCCGCGATAGACGCGGCGCCGCCATCCGGTCGCCGGACCGGATCGCCAGTTCCCCCCGTTGCGGTCCGTCACGGGTAAAGCCCTGCTCAAGATCACGCTCCCGCGTCGCGCGCCATTTCTCGACGTATTCGTCGGCCGTGCGCGCCGAGGGCCGATAGGTCAATCCGATCCTGTCCACGTGGAACTCGAGGTCTGACTCCAGCGCTTCCAGCGTATTTTGCAGAGACGTGGCGTAACTCTCCCTAAGGGCCTCCACCGACGCGGCCACTTCCGCCATCGGCCGCTCCAACGCTTCCAGCAACGCCGGCGCCGCGTGGGCGCGGAGGGCGGCATTGCGCTGGCGGAGCAGGCGACTGTAGCGTCGCCAGTCGGCCAGATACGATTGTTCCACGTGGAACAATCCCCAATCAAGGAAACTCCTGCGAATCGCCGGGGCACCCTCGACAAGCGCGTGGTTCTCCGGGTCGACGAGCACCAGCGGTAACAATCGGGCAAATTCGCTCATCTTCGTCGTCGGCTGACGATTGATTCGCCCGTTCCATTCCGAGGCCCCGCGCTCGACCCCGGCGCGGGCGTCCGGATCGGTAGTCCGCGCGACAACCCGCAACTCACGGGATCCGTCACGAATGAGCGGTGAAATGCTGTTAGCCCGAAAAGACCGCCCCCGAGCCAGAACGTGAATAGCCTCCAGCACACTGGTCTTGCCGGCGCCGTTCTCGCCGAAAAGCCAGTTCAGGCCGGGCGCAGGCTCAATCGAAGCCGATTCCAGGTTGCGGAAGTTTTCAATGTTCAGCGAGGTCAGGAGCAAGTGGTGAGGTGCCGGGTGGCCAGCGTCAATGGTAAGCGCAAGTGCACCTTGGCCGGGTGCGGTCCGCCTTTGAATCAAATTCAACTTCTAAAACCATTTCGCCACGCGGTGGTGAGGGCACCGGGCCGGGTGCGGCGGTTATTTTTAATTCAAAAGCAACGTCAAATCCATTTCGCCCCGCGCTGCGCGCTTGCAGGCGACCTACTTTTCACAAGCGCCTGAAAAGTAGGCAAAAGCGCTTCTTACAGGCGGCAGAGGATTGCGCTGCGGGCTGATGGGAGGGGTGGTTAGGTGTTTGATTCCGGCGCAGATCTGAGATCTTCTTGTCCGTGCGGCGTGTTCCGCTTCGGCTTACGGGTGATGAGTGGATTCCGGCTTCGATGGTTATCGGAGCCGGGGCGTGGCGATTGCGGGGCGTTGTGTGCTTCTTTGGATGCTGAAGCGGGTTCCAGGTCGGGGTGGTGAGTGGGGTCGGTGACTCGACAGTCTTCGCCATTCCTGCCGCACAGCCCGCGACCGCCGTCTTCTGCCAGTCTCGATTATTGTGGGAGACGGCTCTGGCGCCGAGGGCGTCACCCCGATCGCGGCCGGAGCCCGCTCCCACAAGAAACAATCGCCCGCTCGGGCAACGCCCGCCATCGGGCAAGAACACAGACCGCAACCCGGCCCGGACCTCCCGAACTCCCCCTGGACTGAAACCCGCTTCAGCATCCCCAAAAGTACAGTGTGAGCAGGATCGAGACAACCCCGCTCCGGTAACCATCGAAGCCGGAATCTTCTCGTCACCCGTAAGCCAAAGCGGACCACACCGCTCGTACAAGAAGATCCGCAATCAAAGCCTCATGCCTGACACCCAACCCCCAGACCCCTCCGACCCGCACCGCCGCCAGCTGCCGCCTGTAAAGCGCACTTTTGGTTACTTTTGTTGCAACCGACAAAAGTCACTCGCCCGCAAGCGCGCAGCGCGGGGCGAAACGGCTTTCGAATTTGAAGTTGAAGTTGGATTTGATTTAATAGCCGCCCGCACCCGGCCAAGGTGCCCAAATCACCACGCCGCGTGAGTGCCTCCGGTCGGCGCCGGCGGGCGCCAGACCCGCCGCTACAACTTCAACGGCATGACCACCTGGCGAACGTCGTCCTTGTCGACAGCCGTAATCAGGCAGGAACTGTCGGCGCTTTTCAAGGAAAGCCTGGCTTTTTCCCCATCGATCGAGCCAAGAGCATCGAGCAGGTAGTTGACGTTGAAACCCACCACCAGGCCGTCGTAATTGTGCTCGGCCTCGATTTCCTCGGTTGCTTCTTCTTGCTGTGGGTTGTGAGCGATGATGCGGATCGCGCCTTCGTTGGATTCGATTCGAACCCCGCGGTATTTCTCGTTCGACAGGATTGCGGCGCGCTGCAGCGCCCGGATGAAATCCTGTCGGACCAGCGTCATGCCATTGTCCTGGCTCATCGGAATCACCGCTTCGTAATCCGGGAAGCGACCGTCGATCAGCTTGCTGGTCAGAGTCAGACCGCGGCGCCGGACCTGGACGAAGTTGTTGCCCAGCGCGATTTCAACCGGCTCATCCTCGGAAGACAGGATGCGTGCAAGCTCGACCACGCCCTTGCGCGGCAGGATCAGCGAACGACCATCGCCCTGGACGTCGGCCTCGATCTCGGCCAGCGCAAGGCGATGGCCGTCGGTGGCCACTGCACGGAGCATGCCGCTGCGGAATTCCATCAGCAAGCCGTTCAGGTAATGCCTGACGTCCTGGTTGGCCATGGCGAAGGACGTTTTTTCCAGCAACCAGCCCAGGCGCTCCTCGGAAACGGTAAGCCGGTCGGCGTCGCTACCGGAATCGCTGGAGGGAAACTCTGCCGCCGGCAGCGTAGCCAACGTGAACCGGCTGCGACCGGCGTGCACTGCCAGCTTGTCGCCGTTGAGCTGGATATCCAGGCGCACCCCTTCGGGAAGAGCCTTGCAGATGTCGACAAGTTTGCGGGCCGGTACCGTGACGCTACCGGATTGGGCGACATCCGCCGAAACCTGCCCGACCATTTCGACTTCCATGTCAGAACCGGTGATCTTCAACCCGTCGTCATCGACCTCGAGCAGGAAGTTGGCCAGTACCGGTAGCGTTTGACGACGCTCGACGACCCCGACCACCTGCGTGATCGGCACCAGCAGCGCTTCGCGTTGGATGGAAAACTTCATGGCTACTCCTAGGTCACGGCCAAATGGTTCTGATTATGGTTTTTATATCTTTTTAAAAAAACCAGTAACAGTAATGCCTGTGGATTATCGCAAATGACGTAAAAAGCTTTTTTTTTCAACAACCTGAAACCCTCATATCGCTGTACGCCTGCGTTTGCAAGCTGTGGATAAGCACTGGATGATTCGACGGTCGGCTTTCATCCCCACGTTATCCACAGGTTTTATCCGATCCGCTCAACAGGTTTATCCCGCCAGTTCCCTCAACAGCTTTGCCTGGTCTTCCCGCAAGCGCGCATCGGTTTCACACAAACTCTCGATTTTACGACACGCGTGCAGCACGGTGGTATGGTCCCGGCCGCCGAACGCGTCTCCGATTTCCGGTAGCGAATGCTGAGTCAGCGATTTGGCCAGGAACATCGCCATCTGGCGCGGACGGGCGATGTTCCGCGTTCTGCGCTTCGACAGCAGGTCCATTACCCGCAGCTGATAGTGCGCGGCCACTACTTTCTGGATGTTTTCGAGCGTCACCTGGCGGTCGTGCACGGCGAGCACGTCCCTGAGAATCTCGCGCGTGTAGTCCTCGTTGATGGTCCGCCCGGAGAAACGCGCGTTGGCAATGAGTGAATTCAAGGCGCCCTCGAGGTCGCGTACGTTCGAGCGCATCCGGCGCGCGATGAGCATTGCGACGTTTTCGTCGAGATCCATCCCGGCTTCCATCGCCTTCTTCATCAGGATCGCCACGCGTGTTTCGAAATCCGGCGGTTCGATCGGCACCGAGAGCCCCCAGCCAAAGCGCGAACGCAGGCGGGATTCTATGCCTTCGACCTCCTTCGGATAGCGGTCGCAGGTGAGAATGATCTGCTGGCGTGATTCCAGCAGCGCGTTGAAGGTATGGAAGAACTCTTCCTGAGAGCGGTCCTTGCCGGCGAAGAACTGGATATCGTCAATCATCAGCGCATCGACACCGCGATAGCGCGCCTTGAATGCGTCGATGGAGGCGTGTCGCAGCGCCTGGATCATCTCGCTGACGAATTTTTCCGAGTGCAGATAGACGATCTTGAAATCCGGATTGCGCTCGGCCAGTTCGTGTCCTATAGCGTGCAGCAAATGGGTCTTGCCGAGTCCAGTGCCGCCGTACAGCAGCAACGGGTTGTACGCCTTGCCTGGATCCTGGGTGACCTGCTGGGCCGCAGCGAATCCGAGCTCGTTGGATTTGCCGAGGACGAAATTGCTGAAATGGTAGCGGTCATCAAGGCCGGCATTGAACCCCTTGCCGCCGCGTGATCGTGCGGTCGAAGCCGGTTGTTCGCCGTTGCCGCCCACGACGACCTTGATGTTGTCCTTTTCGAAGCCGCTGCCGCCAAAGAAATCCCGGATAAGCGACATGTATTGATCGTTGACCTGCTCGCAGACGAAATCGTTGGGCGCGAGCAGGCGCATCTCGCCGGACCCGGTCAACTCGGGCTGGAGCGGTCGCAACCAGGTGTTGACCTCCTCAAGCGCGATCTCGCGTTCTAGACGTTCGAGACAGCGTTTCCACAATGTCGTCGGATTGTTCAACTTGGTCTGACCGGCCCGGGGCGATGCACAAGAGTATGGACCAGCAGTATACGTGTCGGCAATTGCCCACGCACTATCGCGGGCTCCGGTCGACTGTCGGTGCGCCGAAGTTGCGCGCAACGCCTATAAAACGGTATAATCTCGCTCTTTTTCGTCGCTGGCGCCGACTCAGGTCGTCGCGCCTGCGTAAAAATTTTTGCCCGAGGTATTTGGACCATGAAACGTACTTTCCAGCCAAGCAAACTCAAGCGCGCCCGTCGACATGGTTTTCGCGCACGCATGGCCACGCGCTCCGGACGCGCGATCATCAATTCGCGCCGCGCCCGCGGCAGAAAGCGCCTGTCGGCCTGACAGGATTGTCGGATCGATTGTCGAGTCGATCGCCGGCCTCCGCGCCGAGCGCACCGGCGATCGATTGTCGGCGAAGGGCCCCGGACGCAAGGATACCCGGCATGAATACGGCGGGCTTACCCCGCCAGGCCAGGTTGCTGTCCGGCGTCGAATTCAAGCGTGTCTTCGATGCCAGACAAGTCGAATCAAACCGCTACTTTCGCATTCACTGGGCCGTCCGTCCCGAGCCCGAACACCGACCGCTGCCCTGCTCATCGGGCCGTGCCCGCTTGGGGCTGGCGATCGCAAAGCGCGTTGCGCGCCGGGCCGTGGATCGAAACCGCATTCGTCGCATCGCGCGCGAAACGTTTCGCCGGCGCCGACATTCAATGCGACCGGTCGATTTCGTCGTGCTCGCCAAGCCACCGGCGGCCGAAGCGGATTCTCGAACGTTGAAACTCGCTCTCGAACAACTCTGGTTACGGTTTGAATCGCCATGAATACCCGAACGCTATTGCTGCTTCTGCTCTCCTTTCTCGGCTTTATGCTGTATGTCGAATGGCAAAGCGATTTCGCCAATCCGGTGCCGGCCCCGGTCGAAGAACTTCCGGGTGAAGACCGCGCGGCGATAGAGCAGGCCGAAGAGGAGGCCGATCTTCCAGAGCTTCCGGACGCGGGCCCGCAGACCCGGTCGCAATCCGCGACTGAAACGGATGCCTCGGTTCCGAGCGCCGCGGTGGCGAGTTCCGGTCGGCGTATCGAGGTCGAAACCGACCTGGTAATCGCCGAGATCGACCCTACCGGAGGCACCTTGACCAGCCTCAAGCTCAAGCAATATCCGGTCAGCGTCGATGCCCCGGACGAACCTTTCGAACTGATCAGCGACGAGTTGGCCGGGTTTCACATTGCGCAGGCCGGGCTGATCGATCCCGAGCGTCGCGCGCCGAATCACACTACCGAATACAGCTTCGATCGCCAGTACTACGAGCTCGCCGACGGCGCCGACAATGTGGCTGTGCCGCTGACCTGGCGCGACGGTAACGGCCTGGAAGTCGTCCAGATATGGGTTTTCCGGCGCGATGATTACGTGGTGGAACACCGATTCGAGATCCGCAACCAGGGCAGCACCACCTGGCAGGGCAGCCGATACCTGCGCCTCCAGCGCGCCGCCGGCACCAGCTCCGGCGGCATGACCTTCACCAATCCGGAGCGGATCAGTTTCAAGGGCGCCGCGGTGTACAGCGCCGAAGATAAGTTCCAGAAACTCAAGTTCGGCGATTTCGCCGAAGAACAGTATCGCAACACGATTACCGGCGGTTGGGCCGGCATGGTCGAGCACTACTTCCTGACCGCCTGGATTCCACCGGCCGAACAGTCGGCTCAGTACACGACGCGACTGATCGATCGCCAGACGCCAAACCGCTATGCGGTGACCCTCACATCCGCGCCGGTGCCGGTAGCGGCCAGCGAAAGTCACGTGTTCAAATCGGAGTTTTTCGCCGGCCCCAAGAACCAGAATCGCCTAGACGAGATCGCGCCGGGCTTGGGCTTGACGGTCGACTATGGCATTTTTACGGTTTTTTCCAAGCCGCTTTTCTGGCTGCTCGATCATATTCACGACCTGGTCGGCAACTGGGGCCTGGCGATCATTCTGCTGACGTTGCTCATCAAGCTGGCGTTCTACAAGCTCACCCAGGCGCAGTTCCGATCGATGGGCAAGCTGCGCAAGCTGCAGCCGAGAATCGCGCAGCTCAAGGAACGTTATGGCGACGACCGACAGAAGTTCGGCCAGGCCATGATGGAAATCTACAAGAAGGAAAAGGTCAATCCGCTCGGCGGCTGCCTGCCCATTCTTGTTCAGATTCCGATCTTCATTGCGTTGTACTGGGTTCTGCTGGAATCGGTCGAGCTGCGTCAGGCCAGCTTCCTGTGGGTGCCCGATCTGAGCAAGCCCGACCCGCTCTTCATCCTGCCGGTGATCAACGGCGCGTTCATGATCATCACCCAACGCCTGACGCCGGCGGCCGGCATGGACCCGATGCAGCGCAAGATCATGCAGTTTCTGCCGATTGCGTTCGCGGTGCTGTTCGCGTTCTTCCCGGCCGGCCTCGTGCTGTACTGGGCTTCCAACAGCGGTATCTCGCTGCTGCAGCAGTGGTACATACTGCGGCAGATCGACGCCGAAGATGCGCGCGCCAAGGCCTAGGAAACGCCGGCAAAACTACTGCGCGGGCGCCTGACGGCGTCCGGCGGTGCTCGAAATCCTCATGTACAAAATCGTACACTGCGGATTCTGCGCGCCGGCGGCCACCGTCAGCCACCCGCTCGCTACGCTTTGCCGAGGTTTCCACTGATAGCGGTTTTCATTAAGTCATGACTGAAACCATCTGCGCCATCGCCACGCCGCCCGGCCACGGGGGTGTTGGTGTGGTGCGGATTTCAGGAACCTCCATCGATGATCTCGCCGCCCGGCTGATCGGGCGTCTGCCCGAACCGAGGCACGCAGCTCTGGTCAAGGTTTTCGACGCCGCCGGTCAAGTCATGGACACCGGGCTGGCGCTTTACTTTCCTGCCCCGCATTCGTTCACCGGCGAACACGTGCTGGAGTTGCAACTGCACGGCTCCCCGGTGGTGCTCGAGATGGTGCTGAGGGCCTGCGTCGCGGCCGGCGCGCG
>Ga0209947_1002650_pt1 | contig 10205 bp, 6 predicted proteins | sample SalPonR2_B_D2_MG_FD_185706 | JGI IMG/M metagenome (GOLD analysis project Ga0209947, IMG submission 185706) | Salt pond soil microbial communities from South San Francisco under conditions of wetland restoration - Salt Pond MetaG R2_B_D2_MG... ... | reverse complement strand
CTGCGCGGCGGTCGCGTCATTCAGGATCGCTCCGAGCGACAAGTTGACCGTCGTGATCGGGTTATCAAAGCTAAGTCGGTTGGTGTGAACCCACTGCAGTGCCGACTCGATCGAGTCCAAACTCCCTCGCCCTTGGTCGTCAAACACCCGCAGCGAAACCAAATCCGCACCGGGGACGACACCGGTAAAGCCTTCCGAATCGCCGGCGAGCAGTCCCGCGACATGCGAGCCGTGAAAACCTGCCGGCGCGTCGTCATATGGCTCGGCATCGTCTTCCGCAAAATCCCAGCCGCCGACGACGCGATAGCCGGGGCCGAAGCCGCCGCCGAGCGCAACGTGATCCCAAGCGATGCCGCTATCGATCACGGCAATGCTCTGCCCTGCCCCATCGATACCGTACGTTTCACGGACGGCGGCGGCTTGCTGCAGCAGCCAGTCGCCATCGATGGCCGAATCATCACCAGCGTGCTCGGCAGAATCGTAGGCCGACAGCAGGAACTCCGCCGCCAGACTGGCGGAGAGGGCGAGCCGAGGTTCGCAGACCAGCAAGCGGCGGCGCGGCGAGCGCAGCCGATCAGAAACGCGCGGCCTAGCAATAGCCAGTAGCGGTTGAGTCGACGACGCAGGCGGGGTGGTTGAATCAGGAAATGTCTTGGGACGGGTCATGCGGGTGTGCCAAAGTTTGCCTAAACCGAAAGGTGGGCAAATCTAGGTCGGCAGAATCGGCTGCGAACTGCCTAATCGTTACCTCGCGAAATCGACTCGACTTTTGGTGGTTCACTGGTCGAAACAACAGTACTGATCGTTAAAACCCGACTCGTCTTCAATCGCTTTGTGCTGACTAACATTATGTCACTCTCACAAACTTGGGCCACCTTCAAGCTGCTGCACTTGTCCAAACCGGCCGGTGATCGCGTGCTCTATAAAGCGGTGCGAGGCCAAACGGTGGCCTCGGTGCTGGAGATCAACGTCACCAGTTTGGCACGAACCGAACGGCTGATCGGTTGGCTTCGCAAGCAAGGCAACGAAGGGCCTCTCCGGTACGCCGCCATCGATTTATTCGAAATGGCCGAAACGGGTGCCAAGCTGGGCTTGAAGGAATTCCACCAGCGCTTGTCGGCGTTAGGCGTCAAGCCCTTGCCGATTCCAGGGTCGCCCGCTCAAGGACTGCCGCGCGTCGCCAATGCGCTCGGCGCCATCGACGTGGTGATCCTCGAGGTGCCCGCTGAACAGTTGGCCGATCCGCTGCTACAGACATTGCTGGCCCGTGTCATGCACCAGCAAACGATCGTCGTCGCCCGCGGTGAAACGGGTGCGATGCAGTTGCTGGCAAGCGACCATTTCCAGAGCTCGGCTTCGCAACGTCAAATCGCTTAGCTGGACAGCGCCACTTTGATTCCAGTGCCCAATGAGTTACGACGTTTGCGAAACCATTAGCCGTTTTGGCATTCGCCACGGTTTTCTGGGCATTAACCGCGGCTAACCCCAATCGGCCGATTCAAACTGGCGGTGCTCCGTTGGGCCCCGTTGGGAAAGGTGTGGCAGAGACGCAGGGCATCCGTTTGCTCCTGAACTCGGCGGCCTATCAAACCGAGACGCTGAAGCAACAACTATGGCGCGGACAAGGTGAATCCGAGCGTCCGTCGGGGGTGACTTGGTCAGGCCGGGAAAGGCCATTCTAAGGTAAATGCATCGCTGCCACTCGTTGAAATGGAGCCGGGGGGGTGAAGATCGGCTCGTTTTAGGGAATTTCCTGCCGGTTGACCGAATAAACCGTTGATTCCGCACTGCCGGTCTGATAAGGTCTCAGATCTCTTCCTTATCTGTCCGTAAAGGCTTGCAGGGGAACCTCCTGAAAATGGCCGCCAAAGTAGCCTGTCATCGAAGAACGGATGCGAGTCGCATCGCAGAGAACTTGTCTGAGGGTTCGGCGCCGCTTTGTGTCTCCAAGTCGAGCGGCCAGCGATTAAAGACAAGAACTTGGATAGTCTTGCTGCTACTGGTCAGCGTCGTCGCTTGGTTCACGTATCGGCTGGCAAGGATCATCGAATTGCGATCTTTGGCCATGGAGGCTGCCACTGCGTTTCAAGCGGAACACTGGGGGCAACTGGAAGATGTGTCTCGGCAATGGACAAAAAAGGATCCGAATGCTGGGACGGCTTGGTATTTGGCAGGTGAAGCTGCCAAGTACCGAGGATCGCCGGTCCGGATGGCCGGTTATTTCGAGCGGCTCCCCGATGACCATGTCAAAAAGCCGATCGCTTTACTGGATTTGGCAACCGCTTGCTTTGGGCCACTGAATCAGCCTTCGCGCGGTGAGGCCGCTTGTCTGAAGAGTTTGCAGTTGGCCCCCGACAACGTCGAAGCCCGCCGAAGGTTGGTTTTTTATTACTGCATCACTCTGCAGCGAACGAAGATGGTTCAGTTCGCGCGGGAGGCAATCGCGAATCAGAACGATCTTCCCGAGACGTACGCTTACTTGATCGGCGCCGATTGGATCACCTTGTCCAACGCGGCCCCGTTTAACCGCAGTTGGCTGAATTCGGATGACGATCCTGAGAACTACTTAGTCGCTTATTTGATCCACTGGGCGGGTACCACCGGGATCAGTTCGATGAGTACCGATGATGATGCCAGAAAAGAAGCCCGTCTGGATCTGCAGGCGTCACCAGAGTTGCAAGCCCGAATCAAATCGCTTCTAGGGCGTTCCACTAATCAGAACGAAGCGATTGTGCACCTACAGCGTATCGAGCAGTGCCTGGAACGCTATCCAAATAATCCGGAACTGCTGGCCTTCCAGCTGAAACGTGCCGCGGCCAGTGGAAACGTCAGCGAGGTCAGACAACTATTAAGCCAGGTTCCTCAGTCGGCCGCTGGTGACAACCGTTTCTTTCATTACAAGGGCTGGCTGCACGATGCACTCGGCGAACCGGAGTTGGCGGTCGAGGCCTATCGCAATGCCTTGCGATTAAACCCTTTCGATTGGCGCAGCCAACTAAGGCTGGCGGTAACTCTGCGTTTGTTGGGCGAGACGGACGAAGCCGATCGGCTGGCGGGATTGGCGATGCACGGCAAGCAGTTGCGCGAGACCATCATGCAGTTGGCAGATGTGCAATCCATTCCCATGCCGGTCATGGAATCAATGTACGAGTATTGCCAGGCATGTGGAGACGAACTGGTGGCGGAAGGACTTTTGCGGAGGATCAAGATGTTCCGTAACGTGAAGGGGCTAGGGAACGCGGGTGCCGCTCCGGTCGGTTTTCGATACGCAATCCGCCAAGCCCCCAAGGCTTTCGTTATTCGTCATTATTTGTGATTTAGATATGCATTCGAACTACCCGAGCTCGCTTTGATCACGATTCTTTTCTCGTAGTATTTGGAAATTTCGATGTTGAAGACTTTGTCGCTATTCCTGATTCCGGCCTTGATGGTCGTGCTTGTTGGCTGTGATTCACGCCCCAAGGTGTATCCGGTCACTGGGACCGTCACGATCAAGGGAACTCCGGCCCCAGAGATGACTCGCGTCAACTTTGAACCGGTCTCCGGTGGCGAGCTTGCCGCCGGGATGGTCGACGCTACGGGCGGGTTCACTTTGTACTCGGGTAACGAGGGCCGTCCGGGAGCGGTTCCAGGATCTTACAAGGTCTTCCTATCACCCGATGCTTCGAGCGATGCCTACATGACGGGGAAGCCAAGCGGAGTGCCAGGCGTACCAAGTGCAGGGCCGATTCCGGATGACTTCTTGTCGGCGGCTACATCGCCGCTGACGGTGGAGGTCACCGAGGACGAGAATGTGATCGATGTGACGATCGAATGATCATGACGAGCAGAACATTTGAAATACGGACTGTTGCAGGACCCAAAGTCCCCTGGGCTTTGGTCGCGTGGTTTGAGTTCTCTGATGTTGTAAGGCATTCTTTGATGCCATTTTTGATTTGCGTTGGAAGTTTCTTTTCTCTTTTCAAAAGGTGTAGGTATGTTTGGACGTTCTCCTCATAGGAATCATCATGGTTTCACGCTTGTGGAATTATTGGTGGTGATCGCCATTATCGGCGTGCTCGTTGGATTGCTGCTGCCAGCGGTTCAGGCGGCACGTGAAGCTGCTCGCCGGATGCAGTGCAGCAACAACATGAAGCAAATCGGCCTGTCGTTGCACAACTATCACGACACCTTCGGGATGATGGGGTGGAATAACGATTTGGGCAATACAGTGGCCCCGGGAAACCCCACGAGTCGCTGGATGCAGTTATCGTGGATTGTCAGCGTGCTGCCGTTCATGGAGCAACAAAACCTCTACGATCAGATCAACATCCATACTCGGGAGTCGATGTCGGCCGGCCCTGTCGCTCCTGACATTCGCGATAACCGGGTCACGGCTCAGATTCCGATCTCGACGATGATGTGCCCTTCGAACCAGCAAGAGACAGTCAATGGAGGCCAAGTTCAAGGCTATCGACACAGTGGCGGTGCAACGGGGGCACGTACCGACTACGTCGGTAATTTGGGGCATATCTGGGGTGGTTGGAAAGACTGCGGAGCCCTGCCCGATTTTCCACCAGTCAATGGTAGAAACATCTTCCAAAGAGGAAGCAATCCAGGGACACCATGGGTCAATGGTGAAAGTCTTAACGATCAAGTCAATTGCAATGGAACCTTCCGGTATCATGGCGGTGTCAAAATGGCGCAAATCCTCGACGGCACCTCCAACACGGTCTTGGTGTTTGAGGATATGCACTGGCGTGGCGGCAACAATCCCGTTGCACAGCACGACATTCGCCCGACCGACGATGCGTCGTGGATGAGTCCTCTGGCTGCCGTGAATTCAATGCGGAACCCGATGAACAACAAGAACAAAGCTTGGCTGCAAGGTGCTGGCGACCGTCGGTGCCATGGCTGGAGTAGCAATCACTCCGGTGGAGCGCACGCGGTTCTAGGGGATGCGAGTGTGCAGTACTTTACCGATTCAATGGATCATGTGATCCGCTACAGTTTGTCGGTTAAAGATGATGGGTTAACTGTTGATTTTGAATAACTGAATTTTCTATCGAATCCATCGGATAAAAATTTTGAAAGCCGGAGCGACGGCAACGTTGCTCCGGCTTTTGATGTGTGCTTGCAGGTGTCATGCCCTTAATTGATTAAAAGCACCGACTCCTGTGCTGAGCATGCGTTTACTTTTTAAGTAGGCTTTCGCAGGTTTCAGCGGCGGAGCCTAATGGAGCTTTGAGCAATTATTGCCCGGCTTTGATGCGGAACCTTTGCTAGTCGAAGCTGGATTGATCGCCTTTTTAAACTTAATGCATTCTGAATGCAGGCATAAAATTGAACAGGTTTTTGGTACTCGCCGCATCTGCTTCAAGAGATGGCGGCAGTCACATGAGTATGGTCATTCCTGTGGCTCGCTGTTGGCGACGCATCCGCACTAGTGGCGAGTCGTTTATGGCTCCAATGGCCTTTGGAGTTTTCCTGCTAACGCTTGTGCCAGGCTGCGGACCGTCTGGTTCTGATCGAGAAAGCCCGGCAGCAAAAGCTGTCGTTGCGGAGAAAACCGCTTCGGACAGTGCAGACGTGCCGCTCTTCGGGTCGCTGGCGGAACGGGACATCGAACCGGATGCTGGTCTGCGATCGATGGATCGTAGTTGTCCCGCAGTGTCCGATGTCGCAAAAGAGGCAGGGCTTGACTTTGTGTATGTCAGCGGTGCTCAGGGAAAGTCGCTAATGGTGGAGACGATGGGAGGCGGATGTGGAGTGCTGGATTTGGATAACGATGGTCTATGGGATTTGTTTTTGTGTCAGGGTGGAAACCCAACGCTTGCAGAAGCGAGTCAACAGCCGCTGCCCGCGGTTTACCAGAATCGAGGTGATGGCAAGTTTGTCGATTCGGCAGCAATGTCGGTCGGTGCTGGGTTGGGATATTCGCAAGGGGTTGTTGTCGGCGATTACGACGCCGACGGTTTTGATGATGTCTATGTGACCAGCGTTGGCAAGAATCGTCTACTGCGAAACAGGGGCGACGGGACTTTTGCGGATGTCACCGATCAGGCTGGCGTGGGGGATGTACGGTGGAGCAGTTCGGCGGCATTCGCCGATTTAACTGGCAACGGCTTGCTCGATTTATATGTCTGTAACTATCTCGATTATGATCCGCTCAATCCGGTGGAATGCCGTAATGAGGATGGCGAATATCGCATTTGTCATCCCCACGAAATGCTTTATCACACCAACGAGTGTTATATTAACCAAGGTAATGGAACCTTTGTTGCCGAGGCCAGCAATCGCGGGTTGGACGGCCCTGGTAGTAAAAGCCTTGGTGTGGTGGTGGCCGATTTTACGGGCGACAATTTGCCAGATGTTTACGTTGCCAACGACACAACGGCGAACTTCTTGTTCATCAATCAGGGGCAAGGGATGTTTCGCGAGCAGGCGATCGCGTTTGGTTGCGGCGTAAATCAGGAGGGGATGTACGAAGCCGGAATGGGATTGGCGGTTGCCGATTATGATCGAGATGGCTTTTTGGACATTTATACGACTCACTTTTATGATGAATCAAATACTTTATACCGCAATCAAAAAGGCGTAGGATTTCGCGACGTCACGGCCATGGTTGGACTTCATCAGCCGACGCTGCCGCGACTTGGGTTTGGGACCGTGATGCAGGACATTAACGCCGACGGTAACTTGGATCTGTTTGTTACCAACGGACACATTGAAAATTATCCTGGGAATCCCATTCATGCGATGAGTCCCCAGTTGTTTACCTGGGATGGTCATGTCTGGAACGATTGCAGTCCCATCGCCGGTGCTTTTTTCGAGCAACGCTTTGTGGGGCGTGGCGTTGCCTTGGTCGACAGCTCGGGGAGAGGCAATCCTGATATCGTCGTGGTGCATCAAGATTCGCCTGTCGCTTTGTTGCGAAGTGACAAGCTTGAAGGAAATTGGCTGAACATCCAGTTCCGCGGAGCCCATGGGAATCGCCGAGGGATTGGGTGTAAGGTCACGATTACCGCGGGTGAGGAGAGCTGGTTTCAGCAATTGGTTGGCGGTGGCAGCTACGCCTCGTCTCACCAACCCACGCTATTTTTTGGGGTCGGAAAGCAGGTCGGACCGTGCCGCGTCGAAGCGACCTGGCCGAGTGGAAAAAAGCAGACTGTGGATTCCGTCGAATTCAACCAATTGATCGTGCTGGACGAACGGGATGCCGAATAGGTTTTGTCTCGCAGTCCTTATGCCCTTATTGCAAATGGCTTTGAATGCGTCTCGGCTGACGCCAGCGGCGAATCGAAGTAAGGCCAAGGTCGCGCCGGGTCGTTAGAGACCTAATCGGTTGAGGATTGTATCGTGGCTGCGCGCCTTATCGATTTGCCGGGTCTGGCGATAGGCATTTGCCAGCCACTTCCGGAATTCGTTTAGCGTGGGATCGATAACCAGCAAACGCTCGGCGATACCGAAGGCTTCGTCTTGTCGGCCTTGTTGCCAAGCAAGTTTGACCTTCTGGGTGAGCCACTGTGGGTCGTCCGGCGTGATCGCGAGCAATCGGTCCAAGTATTTTTCGGCAATCGCGGGTTTTTCGCTGCGTTGTGAAGCGAGCACCAGACCCGCCAGAGCGGTTTCATCCTGGGGTTGAAGGTCCAGTACATGCAGCCAACAAAGTTGCGCGTCGTCGACTTTATCTGACAACCAGAAGTAGCACGCCAGTTCGTTGAGGGCTGGTAAGTCCGGCGTCAAGGCTGCGATCATCGCTTCACCCCCAGCCATTACGGTCTCTTGCGGGACAAGCTTGACGATCGCTTGTCGGGCAAGATAGATGTCGTTTTTGGCCCATGCTTCGGTCATCATGGCGATGCCTATCGCTCGTGTTTTCTCCCAATCAGGAATTCGAGGGGAGTCGTCAAATATGTCCAAAGACATGGGGCTGGCCGCTTGAACGTCGCGAGGTGATCGCTTCGATAAATTGTCCACTTTTGGATTTCGCAAAATGCGGTGGTCGGTTTGTGCGGTGTGAGGAACATTGGTCTGCTCATCGGCCGGCATGTGGCAAGCGATGCACGAACCGAACGCCGGTGCGAGCTGTTGTTCGGCAGGAGGCAGCAAGCACTGGCGATCATGGTGACAAACATTGCAGCGATCTTGATAGTAAACGTCGCGGTTAGCCGCGGGTGCCGGTGAGTGGGGGTCATGGCAAGAGGTGCAACCGAGTTCTGCTTGCGATTCGATATAGCACTTGCTCTGTCGCATCTGCTCGACTTGGCTGACAACCCGTGATGGCTGGCCATCCGTATTGGCGTCGGGGCTGACAAGGCAAATCAAGATGTCTTCCATGCGATCACCGGGACGGAAGTCATGGAACGACCGGCCATATCGCGGGATGGTGTACAGACCTTGCAGGTGACATTGGTTGCACACACTTTCTCGTGCCGCAATGTCTAGTTTGGCGGGATTGACAATGTTGTCCTGGATGTCACCTTGCTTTTCAGCATTGCGGTGAAATTCAACATGCTGGGATGCCGGTCCGTGGCAACGTTCGCAACTAATGGCGGCTTCAACGAAGGCCGGTTCCGCATATCGGTCGTGGCCAATCGAATCCACTTGACCAGCATGGCAATACAAGCACCCATCGCCAATTCTTCGCTGGAATCGAGGATGTGAGTCGACCGCATATCCTGGCGACAGATCCCAAACGTCTTCGGTCGAATACCAGCCAATCGGCGATTGTCGCAAAACGCCGTTGCTTTCAATTAGATACGCGCGGCCTCGTTGCCCCGACCCGACCGCGTATTTAACGGTTTCACGTTGGTCATAGACCACTTCGCCAGTCGAATCGACACGAAATTCGTGATGCCAGACCGTATCATCGGTTCGCTCGACGCGGTAGCCGCGCTGGCCTGCGGTGTGGATCGGTCCCGACGGGTACTGCTCAATGGTTTCAACACTTGAAATCGACCCCATCGATCGGCCCATGGGATGGGTTGCGTAAAGGTCGCAAATTTTCTCGTGACATTCGCGGCACGACTCGCTACCCGCATAATTTTTAGGGCGCGGCGCGGGAGGAGCATTGCGGAGTGAATAGCGAATCGTTGAAACTGGTTCGTTGGCGGGCGATGATGGCTTTTCACGGCAGCCTGGCATTGCCAGAACAATCGCCAATGCGACGAAGAGTCCGCGTGCAGCGCTGCCGTAATCGTATTCCAGAGGGTTGAATCGGCGTCCGTAATGTGGCTTGATCACTGCTGCATGGGATGGTGCGAACTTCTGGCGATGCAATACAGATAGAGGCGAAATCGACTGAGGAAAAACGACATTCACAGGAGGTTTCGGTAAAATGACAAGGAACCAGCAAAGTTACTTTCCGGCACCTCAGTCTAACACAGAACGCGACCCAAAAAGGGGCGACGATTCCATGCTCACGATTCGCTTGCCAGCATTAGTTCGGTCCCATGAGGATCGCGGGAGCACGCGGTTGCGTGACCTGTTTGTCACCCTTGCCTGTGCCTTGGTTTTAGAGGGTGCAGTAAGAAGACGGCATAAGATGAGTGGAACGCTTTGGGGGAATCGGAGTTCTTTTGGCGTAGCAGCCGTTTCCACGGGTTTGATGTTGCTTGTTGTTGGTGGATGCGGAGGCACGGATTCCTCGCAGCAAGGCATCGCAAGATCCGATGCGGTCGACGGTGCGGCCCAGCGGCAAGCCTCTCCTGGCCACGCTCAGATGCTGGCTCTGCTAGATCAATACCGGGCCGCAACACCGCAGTTCGATCCATTTCTCGGCTCGCGTGGGTTGACCGCTGCTCAGGCTCGCTTGGCTAAATTGGGATTGCCCCAAGGAATCGCTCATCGTCTTAGAATCGAGGCGGTGTTGTCGGTTGCCAATGAGGAGCTTCGACTCGGCTTGATTGACGATGCGATCGAACATTTTGCGGAGATTCGTCAATCGTTGCCGAAAGCCCGTCACAAGTTCACGGTCGAACGTTGGGAGCAAGTCATGTTCCAGGTGGCTGTGGGCTATTTACGGTTGGCGGAGAGCGAAAATTGCGTCCATTGCCAAACTGGCGCGTCCTGTGTGTTGCCGATCCGAGGTGATGGTGTCCACCAACTACAGACAGGTTCCAAAGAGGCCACCGAAATGCTCGAGCAACTTTTGGAAGTCAATCCTGATCACCTGTCGGCGCGTTGGTTATTAAACATCGCCCAGATGACTTTGGGAGGGTATC
>Ga0209947_1002647_pt1 | contig 10216 bp, 7 predicted proteins | sample SalPonR2_B_D2_MG_FD_185706 | JGI IMG/M metagenome (GOLD analysis project Ga0209947, IMG submission 185706) | Salt pond soil microbial communities from South San Francisco under conditions of wetland restoration - Salt Pond MetaG R2_B_D2_MG... ... | reverse complement strand
GATTCGCTGGCGCTTCTCCATCTGCTGCATGACTGGCGCGAGGGCGGTGGCCCCGCCCTGCGCGTGGCCACCGTGGATCATGGGCTGCGCGCCGGGGCGAAGACCGAGGCCGCGCAGGTGGCGCGGGTCTGCGCCGGGCTGGGGATCGGGCACGACATCCTGCGCTGGGACGGGCAGGGCGCGCGCGGCAACCTGCCCGATGCCGCGCGGCGCGCGCGCTACCGGCTGCTGGCGGGCTGGGCGCGGCGGCAGGGGATCGCAGATGTGGCCATCGGCCATACCGCCGACGACCTGGCCGAGACGTTTCTGATGCGGCTGGCGCGGGGCGCGGGGGTGGACGGGCTGGCGGCGATGCGGGCGCGGTTTGACGCGGAGGGGGTCGCCTTTCACCGGCCCCTGCTGACACTGGGGCGCGGGCCTCTCAGGCAGCACCTGCGCGCGCGCGGCGTGGCCTGGACCGACGACCCCACCAACGATGACCCGGCCTATGACCGGACGCGCGCGCGCGCCGCGCTGGCGGCGCTGGCACCGCTCGGCCTCGGGGCGGACACGCTGGCGGCCACGGCCGCGCGGCTGCGCGTGGCGCGCACCGCGCTCGGGGCCTGTGCACGCCGGGCCGCGCAAGACATTGCGCATGTGGACGGCGGCGACCTTATGTGGCGGCGCGACGCGTTCGCCGACCTGCCCGACGAGATCGCGCGGCGGCTGCTTGTGGCAGGGATCGCGTGGATGACGGGGCGGGACTATCCGCCACGGGGCGCGGCAATGGTGGCGTTTCTCGACGCCGCGCGCGCCGGGCGGCGCATGAATTTGCAGGGCTGCGTGCTGAGCGCCGGGCGCGATCACCTGCGGCTGGCACGCGAATACCGCGCGGTGGCGGGGTTGCACGCGCCCGCGGGCGCGGTCTGGGACGGGCGCTGGCGCGCCGGCGGCGGGACCGGACGCGCGACGGTGGCGGCGCTGGGCGCGGCCGGCCTGCGCGCCTGCCCCGACTGGCGCGCGGGCGGGCTGCCGCACGGCTCGGCGCTGGCGAGCCCGGGGCTGTGGCGCGCGGGCACCCTCATCGCCGCGCCGCTGGCGGGCTGGCCCGAAGGCTGGCGGCTTGAGTTGCTGCGCGGGTTCGGTGAGTATCTCGACACCGTGTCCGGGTGAGGCGGGGCACGGCCCGCCGGCCCGGTGCCGCGACCGCGCGCCACGGGTGCGGGCCGTCCAACGGTCCAATCTTTCATTGAACCCGCTTCGCCAATATCTATTTAAGAAACCAACGCCCCGTGCTAAGGGCTTTCAGACCTCATTTCGGGAGATCTCTCTTGGGTAACGCGCGCAACATCGCCTTCTGGCTGATCCTGTTCCTGCTGATCCTGGCGCTTTTCAACCTGTTCAGCGGATCGGGCAACACGCTGCAAAGCCGCTCCGTGCCCTATTCGGATTTCGTGTCCGCGGTCGATGGCGGCTCGATCAGCGAGGTCACGATCGACGGCGAAACCATCCGCTATCGCGGCACCGACGGCACGGAATACACCACCGTGCGGCCCGAGGATGCCGAGATCACCCAGCGGCTCATCGACAATGGCGTGGCCGTCAAGGCCGAGAGCCAGGAACAGTCGGGCTTTCAGTCCTTCATGATCTCGCTGTTGCCGTTCCTGCTGCTGATCGGCGTGTGGATCTACTTCATGAACCGTATGCAGGGCGGCGGCAAGGGCGGCGCGATGGGCTTTGGCAAGTCCAAGGCCAAGATGCTGACAGAGAAGAGCGGGCGCGTCACCTTCGACGACGTGGCGGGCATCGACGAGGCCAAGGAAGAGCTGGAGGAAATCGTCGAGTTCCTGCGCAACCCGCAAAAATTCCGCCGCCTGGGCGGTCAGATCCCCAAGGGCGCGCTGCTCGTGGGCCCGCCGGGCACCGGCAAGACGCTGCTGGCGCGCGCCATCGCGGGCGAGGCGGGCGTGCCGTTCTTCACCATTTCCGGCTCGGACTTTGTCGAGATGTTCGTAGGCGTGGGCGCGAGCCGCGTGCGCGACATGTTCGAGCAGGCCAAGAAGAACGCGCCCTGCATCGTGTTCATCGACGAGATCGACGCCGTGGGGCGCTCGCGCGGGGCCGGATATGGCGGTGGCAACGACGAGCGCGAGCAGACGCTCAACCAGCTTCTGGTGGAAATGGACGGTTTTGAATCGAACGAGGGCGTCATCATCATCGCCGCCACAAACCGCAAGGACGTGCTGGACCCGGCACTGTTGCGCCCCGGCCGCTTTGACCGGCAGGTGACGGTGCCCAACCCCGACATCAAGGGCCGCGAGAAGATCCTCGGCGTGCACGCGCGCAAGACGCCGCTGGGCCCGGACGTGGACCTGCGCCTGATCGCGCGCGGCACGCCCGGTTTTTCCGGCGCGGACCTCGCCAACCTCGTCAACGAGGCGGCGCTGATGGCCGCGCGGGTGGGCCGCCGTTTCGTCACCATGGTGGATTTCGAGAACGCCAAGGACAAGGTGATGATGGGGGCCGAGCGTCGCTCGATGGTGCTCACCGACGACCAGAAGGAAAAGACCGCCTTTCACGAGGCCGGCCACGCGGTGGTGGGCCTCACGCTGCCGAAATGCGATCCTGTCTACAAGGCCACGATCATTCCGCGCGGCGGCGCGCTGGGCATGGTCGTCAGCCTGCCCGAGATCGACCGGCTGAACTGGCACCGCTCCGAATGCGAGCAGAAGCTGGCCATGACCATGGCCGGGAAGGCCGCGGAAATCCTCAAGTACGGCGAGGACAACATCTCCAACGGCCCGGCTGGCGACATCCAGCAGGCCAGCGGCCTGGCGCGGGCGATGGTGATGCGCTGGGGCATGTCCGACAAGGTCGGCAATGTCGATTACGAGCAGGCGCACGAGGGGTACATGGGCAATGCCGCCGGTGGCTTCTCGATCTCGGCCCATACCAAGGAGCTGATCGAGGAGGAGGTGCGCCGCCTCATCGACGAAGCCTACCAGAGCGCCAAGTCCATCCTCGAGGAGCGCCGCGAGGAATGGGAACGGCTGGCCGAGGGCCTGCTGGAATACGAGACGCTGACCGGCGACGAGATCCGCCGCGTGATGGCGGGCGAGCCGCCGGAATCGGGCGACGACGAGGGCAGCGCGCCGGTGGCCGAGAAACCCTCGCTCATCGCCATTCCCAAGACCAAGCCCAAATCCTCGCGCGGCGAGGGCGGCGATGGCGGGCTGGAGCCCGAGCCCTCGACGTGAGCCGGGCCGCGCCCCAGCAGCAGGACTGGAATCCCGGGGCCTATGCACGGTTCCGGGATCAGCGTTTGCGCCCGGCGCTCGACCTGCTCAACGCCGTGGGGCAGATGGGGGCGGGCGACGTGGTCGACCTCGGCTGCGGCAACGGGGCGATGGCCGATGCGTTGCGCGCCCGCGCGCCCGGACGTAGCCTGATAGGCGTCGATGCCAGCCCCGCCATGCTGGAAAAGGCGCGCGCGGGCGGCGGATACGACGCCATGCAGCAGGCTGACATCGCCGACTGGCACCCGCGCCGCGCGCCGGGTTGCATCTATTCCAACGCGGTGCTGCACTGGGTGGGCAACCATGAGGTGCTGATGCCGCGGCTGGCGCGGATGCTGGGCAAGGGCGGCACCCTCGCGGTGCAGATGCCGCACCAGAACAAGGCCCCCTCGCACCGCGTCTGGCTGAGCCTCGCCGAGGAGTTTCGCCCCGGCCGGGCCGAGAAGATGGGCACGCCGGGCGTGATGGCACCGGTGCGCTACGAGGAGTTGCTGGCCGGGATGGGGCAATTCCGCCTGTGGGAGACGGATTACTACCAGCGGTTGACCGCCGAGCCGGGCAGCCACCCGGTGCGCCGCTATACCGAGAGCACCTATGCACGGCCCGTGCTGGCGATGCTCGACTCGGACGAAAAGGCCGAGATCATCCGCCGCTACGAAGAGGTGATGCACACCGCCTATCCGGTGCGCGCCGATGGCACGGTGCTGTTCCCGTTCCGGCGGCTGTTCTTTACCCTGACCGTCTGACCCTGTGGCTCCCGCCGGATGAGTATTTGCGGAAAGATGAAGCGAGGGGGACCGCCGTGCCGGCGCTGAAGCCGACGGACTACGCGGGCCGGGTCGTGTGGCTGGGCCGGGTGACGGACCGCGCGGCGCGGCTCGAGGCCGAGCCGCTCGAGACGGCGGACCTGACCTTCGCAGGCATCGCGGGCGAGGCGCATGGCGGGCGCACCCGGCCTGCCTGCAGCCGGGTCGTGGCGCAGCACCCCCGCGGCACCGAGATCGCCAATGTGCGGCAACTCTCCGTGCTCTCGGCCGAGGAGATGGCGGCGATCGCGGCGCAGATGGGGACAGCGCGGCTGGAGCCCGCGTGGCTGGGCGCGTCGCTGGTGATCGAGGGCATTCCCGATTTCACCCATGTGCCGCCCTCGTCGCGGCTGCAGGCCCCCTCGGGCGCGACCCTCGTCATCGACATGGAGAATCGCCCCTGCCACCTGCCGGCCCGCGTGATCGACGCGCATCTGCCGGGCACGGGCCGGGGGTTCAAGGTGGCCGCCAAGGGCCGCCGGGGCGTCACCGCCTGGGTCGAGCGCGAGGGGCGACTCGCGGTGGGCGACGCGCTGCGCCTGCACATCCCCGATCAGCCGGCCTGGTCGGGACACGATTGTATGCGCCGCTGACGCAGGCCTGCGACAGCCCGCCGCAAGTGAGGCGGGATATGTCGGATTCGCCTCTGTTGCGCGTCGGCAAAGCCGATATAGGCGGGGGTGAGACAACCCCCACCCGCGCCCAGGGAAAGGACCGGACATGAGCTACAAATCCGACATCGAGATCGCGCGCGAGGCGCAGAAGAAACCGATCCAGGAGATCGGCGAGAAGCTGGGCATTCCGTCCGATCACCTGCTGCCCTACGGCCATGACAAGGCCAAGGTGAGCCAGGCGTTCATCGACTCGGTGCAGGGCAACAAGACCGGCAAGCTGGTGCTGGTGACCGCGATCAACCCCACCCCCGCGGGTGAGGGCAAGACCACCACCACCGTAGGGCTTGGCGACGGGCTCAACCGTCTCGGCAAGAAGGCGACGATCTGCATCCGCGAGGCGAGCCTCGGCCCGAATTTCGGCATGAAGGGCGGTGCCGCGGGCGGCGGGCGCGCGCAGGTCGTGCCGATGGAGGACATGAACCTCCACTTCACCGGCGATTTCCACGCCATCACCAGCGCGCACAGCCTGCTGTCGGCGATGATCGACAACCACATCTACTGGGGCAACGAGCAGGATATCGACGTGCGCCGCGTGGTCTGGCGGCGCGTGGTGGACATGAACGACCGCGCGCTGCGGCAGATCAACGTGAGCCTCGGCGGCGTGGCCAACGGCTTTCCGCGCGAGGCCGGGTTCGACATCACGGTGGCCTCGGAGGTCATGGCGATCCTGTGCCTGTCGAAGAACCTCAAGGACCTCGAGGAGCGCCTCGGCGCGATGATCGTGGCCTATCGCCGCGACAAGACGCCGGTGTTCTGCCGCGACATCAAGGCCGAGGGCGCGATGACGGTGCTGCTCAAGGACGCGATGCAGCCCAACCTCGTGCAGACGCTGGAGAACAACCCCGCCTTCGTCCATGGCGGGCCGTTCGCCAACATCGCGCATGGCTGCAACTCGGTGATCGCCACCAACACCGCGCTGCGGCTGAGCGACTACGTGGTGACCGAGGCGGGCTTCGGCGCCGACCTGGGCGCCGAGAAGTTCATGAACATCAAATGCCGCAAGGCCGGCCTCGCGCCCGATTGCGTGGTGCTGGTGGCCACCGTGCGCGCGATGAAGATGAACGGCGGCGTGGCCAAGGCCGATCTGGGGGCCGAGAATGTCGAGGCCGTCGAGGAGGGTTGCGCCAATCTCGGGCGGCATATCGGCAACCTCAAGTCCTTCGGCGTGCCGGTTGTGGTTGCGATCAACCATTTCGTCACTGATACCGATGCCGAGATCGAGGCGGTCAAGGCCTATGTCGAGACGCAGGGCAGCGAGGCGGTGGTCAGCCGCCACTGGGAGCACGGCGGTGAAGGTGCCGAGGCGCTGGCACAGAAGGTGGCCGAGATCGCCGAGAGCGGCAGCTCGCAATTCGCGCCGCTCTACCGCGACGACCTGCCGCTCTTTGACAAGATCGAGCGCGTCGCCAAGTCGATCTACCGCGCCGACGAGGTGCTGGCCGATGCCAAGATCCGCAATCAGCTGAAGGACTGGGAGGCGCAGGGCTATGGCAACCTGCCGGTGTGCATGGCAAAGACGCAGTACAGCTTTTCCACCGATCCCAACCTGCGCGGCGCGCCCACCGGGCACTCGGTGCCGATCCGCGAGGTGCGGCTCAGTGCGGGGGCCGGTTTCGTCGTGGTGGTCTGCGGCGAGATCATGACCATGCCGGGCCTGCCCTCGAAGCCCGCGGCGGAGAGCATCCGCCTCAACGATGCGGGCCAGATCGAAGGGTTGTTCTGAAACAGGGCCGGGGTGATCCCCGGCCTGCCGAAGGCGCAGCGCGGGGGTCACCCCGCCTTCCCGCATGAAAGGACCACCATGCGCGCACAGGTGATCGACGGCAAGGCGATCGCGGGCCGGATGCGGGCAGAGACCCGCGCGCAGGCGCAAGGGCTGGCCGAGACCGGCTGGATGCCGCGGCTGATATCGGTCAGCGTGGGCGACACCGCCGCCGCCGAGATCTACGTGCGCAACCAGGGCCGCGCGGCGGAGCAGGCGGGAGTGGAATTCGAGACCCGCGCCTATCCCGAGGACATCTCTCTGGAGCAGCTCACAGGGGTGCTCACCGGGCTCAATGCCGATCCGCGCGTCAACGGCATCATCATCCAGCGCCCGTTGCCGGCGCATATCCCCGTCAAGGCGCTGCAAAGGGCGGTGCACCCGCTCAAGGACGTGGAGGGGATGCACCCCGCCTCGATCGGCAACATCGTCTATAACGATCTGGCCCTCGGCCCCTGCACCGCCGTGGCGGCAGTGGAAATCCTCAAGACGCTGCCGCTGGGTCTCGAGGGGCTGGACGTGACGGTGATCGGCCATTCCGAGATCGTGGGCAAGCCCATCGCCTTCCTGATGATGGGGCTGGGCGCGACCGTGACGGTGTGCCATCACATGACCCGCTCGGTGCCGATGCATTCGCGCGCCTCGGACGCGGTGTTCGTGGCGGTGGGCAAGCCGGGACTGGTGACGGGCGAGATGCTCAAGCCCGGTGCTGCGCTCATTGACATCGGCATCAACCGCGTCGAGACCCCCGAGGGCGGCCGCACGGTGGGTGACGCCGATTTCGACAGTTGCGCCGAGGTGGCGGGCTGGATCACGCCCGTGCCCGGCGGGGTCGGGCCGGTGACGGTCTCGGTGCTGATGCAGAACGCGGTGCTGGCCACGCGGATGCAGATGGAGCATTACCGCGCCACCTATACCGGTGCGGCACAGTAAGGGAAAGGACACGGGCCATGAGCGCAACGATCATCGACGGCAAGGCCTTCGCGGCCACCATCCGGGGCAAGGTGGGCGAGCATGTCGACCGGCTGAAGGAGACGCACGGGATCACCCCCGGCCTCGCCGTGGTGCTGGTGGGCGAGGACCCGGCGAGCCAGGTCTACGTACGCTCCAAGGGCAAGCAGACCCTCGAGGCGGGGATGAACTCCTACGAGCACAAGCTCGACGCCGACACCTCCGAGGCCGATCTGCTGAAGCTGATCGACTTGCTCAACGCGGACCCGGCGGTGCACGGCATCCTGGTGCAGCTTCCGCTGCCGGGGCATATCGACTCGGACCTCGTGATCAACTCCATCGACCCGGCCAAGGACGTGGACGGGTTCCACATCTCGAACGTGGGCCTGTTGGGCACCGGGCAGAAGAGCATGGTGCCCTGCACGCCGCTGGGATGCCTGATGATGCTGCGCGACCATCTGGGCGCGCTGAGCGGGCTCGACGCGGTGGTGCTGGGCCGCTCCAACATCGTCGGCAAGCCGATGGCGCAATTGCTGCTGGGCGACAGTTGCACCGTGACCATCGCGCACAGCCGCACCCGCGACCTGCCTGACGTGGTGCGCCGCGCCGATATCGTGGTAGCCGCCGTTGGCCGCCCCGAGATGGTGCCGGGCGAGTGGATCAAGCCCGGTGCGACGGTGATCGACGTCGGCATCAACCGTATCGAGGCACCCGAGCGCGGCACCAATGATGACGGCAGCGTCAAGACCCGGCTGGTGGGCGATTGCCATTTCGAGAGCTGCGCGGCGGTGGCGGGGGCGATCACCCCGGTGCCGGGCGGCGTCGGGCCGATGACCATCGCCTGCCTGCTGGCCAACACGGTCACCGCCTGCTGCCGTGCCAATGGCCTGTCCGAGCCGGAGGGGCTCACCGCCTGAGGGGGTGGCCACCATCCCCCCGGCACCGCCGTGCGCGGACCGGCCACCCCCTTCCCGCGATCCAGACTCGCCATGACAGGGCTTGCACCGGCGCGCGGGTTGGGCTTCCTTGGCGGCGCACAACCCCCCGAAGGAGCGCGCGCCCATGACCGTCCCCCGCACCATAGTCGTCGTCGGTGCCGGCATCTGCGGTCTCGCCTCGGCCATATGGCTCACCCGGGCGGGCCACCGCGTCACGCTCATCGACCGCGACGCGCCCGGCGCGGCGGCGTCGCAGGGCAATGCCGGGCTGATGGCGCAGTGGGCCATCGTGCCGGTCAATACGCCGGGCCTTCTGACCACCGCGCTCAAATACCTCGCGGACGCGGACGCGCCGCTCTGGCTGCGCTGGCGCGACATGCCGCGCCTCGCGCCGTGGCTGTGGCAATTCGCGCGCAACGCCAACCCGCGCGATGCCGCGCGGATGATGAAGGGGCTGATCCCGCTGGTCACCGACAGCGTCGATCAACACCGCGCGCTGGTGCGCGGCACGCGAGCCGGGAAATGGCTCGCCACCAGCGATCTCGCCTATGCCTATGACAACCGCGCCGCCTTTGACGCCGATGCTTGGGGTTGGCAGGCGAAACGCGAGGCGGGCTTCGCGCCGGAGGTGATCGAGGGGCCGGCGGTGCAGGAGGCCGAGCCGCTCGCCGGCCCGGCGATCGGGTGCCTCGCGCTGCTGCGCGGGCAGGGGCATGTGCGCGATCCGCACGCCTACATGGCCGATCTCGCCGCCGTCTTTCAGGAGGAGGGTGGGCGCTATCTGCGCGCCGAGGCGCGCGACGTGACCCTCGCCGACGGGTGCATCACGCAGGTGCTGACCGATCAGGGCCCGCTGCCCTGTGACGCGATGGTGCTGGCGGCGGGGGTGTGGTCCGGGCCGCTGATGCGGAAACTCGGCCTCAAGGTGCCGCTCGCCGCCGAGCGTGGCTATCACCTGCACCTGCGCGCGCCGTCGCGGATGCCGCGCCAGCCGCTGATGATGGCGCGGGGCAAGTTCGCGGTGACGCCCATGGAAACCGGGCTGCGCTGTGCGGGCACGGTCGAGCTGGGCGACCCCGACGCACCGCCCTCGCGCGCGCCCTTTGCCATGATCCGGCGCGAGATCGCCCGCGCGTTCCCCGATCTGCGGTTCGAGAGGGCGGAGGAATGGATGGGCCCGCGCCCCTCCACCCCCGACAGCCTGCCCCTGATCGGCGAGGTCGGCACCACCGGCGTCTTTGCCGCCTTCGGGCATCAGCATGTCGGGCTGACGGCGGGGCCGCGCACCGGGCGGATGGTGGCCGACCTGATCGGCGGCGCGCGGCCGAATATCGACATCGCCCCCTACGACGCCAACCGCTTCGCCTGACGCGCGCCCGCCGCTCACTCGTAGCTGCGCGCGTCCTCGATCACCTTGCCGTCATTGGGCAGGCTGCCGGGCGGTACGATCTCGATCCGGCCCTTGAGCTTGAGCACCTCGCTCACCGCGCCCGCGAAATGCTCCGGTGCGCCCTCCGCCGCCTCGATGCGCACGGTCATCACGTCCGCCTCGCCCTCGCGGCTGGCGATCACCCGGGCGCGCCCGATGCCCGCGTGGCGCGCCACCAGCGCCGCCACCTGCTCGGGGCGCACGAACATGCCCTTGATCTTGGTGGTCTGGTCGGCGCGGCCCATCCAGCCCTTGATGCGCATGTTGGTGCGCCCGCAGGGGCTTTCCCCCTCCATCACCGCGCTCAGATCGCCGGTGGCAAAGCGGATAAGCGGGTAATCGGGGTTGAGCGTGGTCACCACCACCTCCCCCACCTCGCCC
>Ga0209947_1002645_pt1 | contig 10217 bp, 10 predicted proteins | sample SalPonR2_B_D2_MG_FD_185706 | JGI IMG/M metagenome (GOLD analysis project Ga0209947, IMG submission 185706) | Salt pond soil microbial communities from South San Francisco under conditions of wetland restoration - Salt Pond MetaG R2_B_D2_MG... ... | reverse complement strand
GGCCGCGCGGCATCTCGCCCGCGGCGGCGACGCCTTCCGCCTGGCCGGCGTAGGCGCGCTGGTCGGGCTGTTCGCCTTCCCGGCCGTGATATTCGCGGCACCACTGGCCTCGGCCAACCTGTTCCGCGCGGGCACCGTCCTGATCGGATTCGGCGCCGGGCTTTTCTCGGTGGGCACCCTCACCGCCGCCATGGCGATGAACCGGGGGCGCTACACGGGACTCGCCCTCGGCGCATGGGGTGCGGTGCAGGCCAGCGCGGCCGGCATCGCCATCGCCGCCGGCGGCGCCATCCGCGACCTGGTGTCGGGGCTGGCGAGCGCCGGTGTTTTCGGGCCGGGCATGAACGATGTGTCGGCCGGCTACAGCTTCGTCTACCACCTGGAAATACTGTTGTTATTTGCGACGTTGATCGCGATAGGACCGCTCGTGCGTCATGCGCCTTCGGCGCCTGAGCGGTCGCCATCGAGGTTCGGCCTGGCGGAATTCCCCGGCTGAGCGGTTTGCCTCAAGGAGATTGACTATGGAAACCGGCGCTATCACTGGCTACATCGACGTAGCACAACTCGTTCTCTACGCCTTCTGGATATTCTTCGCCGGGCTGATCATCTATCTGCGCCGGGAAGACAAGCGGGAAGGCTATCCGCTGGAGTCGGAACGCTCCGGCAGCGTCACCGTGCAGGGCTTCCCGGCGGTGCCGTCGCCGAAGACCTTCCTGCTGCGCGACGGCCACACCGTGCAGTCGCCGCGCCAGGAGCCGCCGGAGACGGACATCAGGGCGAAGCCCGCCGCGCCGTTCCCCGGCGCGCCGCTGATCCCGGAAGGCGACGGCGTTGGCGCCGGCGTGGGACCGGGTGCTTTCGCCAATCGTGCCGACGAGCCCGATCAGACCTACGACGGCCGCGCCCGCATCGTGCCGATGCGCAGCGTGAGCGAGGCCGAGGTCGACCGTCGCGACGCGGATCCCCGCGGCATGGAACTGGTCGGCACCGACGGCGAAGTGGCCGGCACCATCAAGGATCTGTGGCTCGATCTGTCCGAGCCCCACGTGCGCTACCTCGAGGCCGAGGTCGGCGGAGCGACCGGCCCGCGGCGCATCCTCGTGCCGATCTACTTCGCGAAGATCGACGGCGGCCGCGGCCAGGTCAGGGTTCACGCGCTCAAGGGCCATCAGCTCGCCCACGTGCCCGGCACGGCCAACCCGGACCTCGTCACGCTGCTCGAGGAAGACCGCATCATGGGCTACTTCGGCAGCGGCACGCTGTATGCCGATCCGGTGCGCCAGGAGCCGCTGATATGAGTCATCACGACCACGCCCCCGAGTACATGCCCGGCATCCCGGAGCCGCTGCCCGAGGGCGAGCGGCTGCTCTGGCAGGGCTCGCCCCGCTGGCAGAATCTGGCGATCGACGCGCTGCACGTGCGCAAGCTGGTCCTCTACTTCGCCCTGCTGGCCGCCTGGCGCGTCGGCAGCGACCTGGCGGGCGGCCAGGGCGTGGCCGCGGCTCTGACAGGGGCGGCAGGGCTGGCCGTGCCCGCCGGGCTCGCCGTCGGCGTGCTGCTGCTGATCGCCTGGCAGATGGGCCGCACGACCATCTACACCGTAACCACCGAACGGGTGATGCTGCGTTTCGGCATTGCGCTGCCGATGACGGCCAACATCCCGTTCTCGCTGGTGCAGTCGGCGGCAGTGAAGATCGGCTCGAACGGTTCCGGCGACATACCCGTCAACGTCAAGCCCGGCAGCGGCGTCTCGTGGCTGATCTTCTGGCCCCACGTGCGGCCCTGGAGCTTCGGCAACGCCCAGCCCATGTTCCGTGGCATCCCGGATGCCGAGCGGGTGGCGGGACTGCTGGCCGATGCGCTGGCCCAATACTCGGACCAGACCGCGGACCAGACCTCGGGCCGGACTGCGGGCCGGACCGCGGCTCAGTCGCAGGCGCCCGGCGGCGAGCGAAGGGCCGCCGAGGCAACGGCCGGCTCGTTCGCCGCCGCGGCGCGCTGAGGCCGCTCCCATGGGCGACGCACACGGCGACCGCATCCCCCGTCCGGCGATCTTCGGCGCGCTGGCGCTGGTCGTCGTCACCATACTCGCGGCCGCCGGGGCACGGCTGACGGGCGTGGGTACGGTGGAGGTGCCTCCCTCGGCCGCGGTCGACAGCCGCGAACTCGCATTCGAGGATGCCGCGGACGGCTCGGTCGTCGTGCGGGACCCGGCGGCGGGCGAAGTGCTGTACGTCGTAGAGCCGGGCACCAACGGGTTCCTGCGCGGCGTGCTCCGCGGCCTGGCCCGGGACCGCAAGCTCCGCGGCATCGGCCCCGAGCCGGCTTTCGTGCTCACCCGCTGGGCCGACGGCAGGCTGACGCTGGAGGACCCGCAGACCGAGCGCCGTCTGTATCTGGGCCCCTTCGGCAGCGACAACGTGAAGATATTCGTCACCCTGCTGCAGGCCGGCGCGGACGAGACCGCGCAGACGGCCGCCAACGGCGCGGCGACGCAACGATAACGAGGAGAGAATGATGGAAGCGACGATGGATGCGGGCCGGGACCGGCCGGGGGTCAACGAATCCACCACGGCGGCGACGACGGAGACGCTGCTGACGCCGCGCTTCTACACCACCGACTTCGAGGCGATGGACCGGCTGGACGTCGGTCCCGTGCGCGAGGAATGGGAAGCGATGATGGACGAGTTCCGCAACGACGCCAATCGCAACCACTTCGTGCGGCCGCCGGAGTTCGAGGACGAGATCCGCGAGCTGCCGGAAGCGCTGCGCGAGGAGTTCATCGACTTCATGGTGAGTTCCGTCACCTCCGAGTTCTCCGGCTGTGTGCTGTACGCCGACATCAAGCGGTCGACCGACAATCCGGACATCAAGGAGCTGATGGGTTTCATGGCCCGGGACGAGTCCCGCCACGCGGGCTTCATCAACCGCTCGCTGAAGGACTTCGGCGTGGCGGTGGATCTCGGCTTCCTGCGCCGGGCCAAGAAGTACACCTTCTTCAAGCCGAAGTACATCTTCTACGCCACCTACCTGTCCGAGAAGATCGGCTATGCGCGCTACATCACGATCTACCGGCATTTCGAGAAGCACCCGGAGCGACGCTTCCATCCCATCTTCCGCTGGTTCGAGCAGTGGTGTAACGACGAGTACCGCCACGGCGAAGCGTTCGCGCTGATCATGCGCGCCAACCCGCATCTGCTGCGCGGCGCGAACAAGCTGTGGATCCGGTTCTTTCTGCTGGCGGTGTACGCCACGATGTACGTGCGCGACCACACCCGCCCCGAGATGTACGACGCGATGCAGATGGACCCCACCGAGTACGACTACCGGGTGTTCGAGATCACCAACGAGATTACGAAGCAGGTCTTCCCGCTGCAGCTCGACATCGACGATCCCCGCTTCCGCCGCGGGCTCGAGCGGCTGCGCCGCATCTCCGAGTCCGCCGCAGCGGCGAAAGAGCGCGGCGGCCTCGTCGGTCTGGCGAAGCGAGGCGCGCTCGCGGTGGCCGGCTTGGCCGTGTTCGCCCGTCTGTATACCCTGCCGGCGAAACGCAACGAGCTCCCCGCGACGGTGCGGATGGCGCCGGTCTGGTAAAGAGCGAGCTGATAAAGGAAGAACGGCGTGCCCGAATATGTCCTGCCGGTCCTGTATGCCCTGTTCCTGTGGTGGTTCAGCACCGGCGTGGTCTTCTATCTGGACGGGCTGCCGAAGCGCACTTTCCCCTGGAGCATGATCGGCGCCACGGCGGTGCTGGTGGCCGCGCTGGCAGGCCTAGCCGCAGCGGCCGACGACACCACCGTGGGCGGCGCCTACCTCTCGTTCAGTTGCGGGCTGCTGGCCTGGGTCTGGGTGGAGGCGAGTTACTACCTCGGTTATCTGACCGGACCCCGCAAGCACCGCTGCGAGGAGGGCTGCTCGGGCTGGCGCCACTTCGGGCACGCGCTGCAGACCAGTTACTACCACGAGGCCGCCATCGTGGCCGTGGCGCTGGTGATGGTGTTCGTGACCGCGGGCGAGCCGAACCGGCTCGGCCTGTGGACCTTCGTCGTGCTGCTCGCCATGCACGAGAGCGCCCGACTGAACGTATTCCTTGGCGTGCGCAATCTCAACGAGGAGTTGCTGCCCGACCATCTCGATTATCTCGCCAGTTTCCTCCGGCGGCGTTCGATGAATCTGCTGTTCCCGTTCTCGGTCACCGTCGCGACGCTGGTGACGGCGTGGATGATCGGCGCGGCCGCGACGGCGGCGACGCCCCAGGATGCCGTGGCCTGGACTTTCCTCTCGGCACTGATGGCCGTCGCGGTGCTGGAGCACTGGTTCCTGGTGCTGCCGCTCGACGTATCGGCGCTGTGGCGCTGGAGTCTCGGCTCCCGCGGCGCGGCGGCGCCGGAGCCGGAGGAGCGAGCCGATGACGGCCCCGCGTCGGTCTTCGCCGGCCGCTACTGAAGCCCGCGACCGGAGTCCCTGAGATGGCGGCACCCTTTCCGTTTTCCGCGATCGTCGGTCAGGACGAGATGAAGCTCGCCCTGATGATCGCCGCCGTCGATCCCGGTATCGGCGGCGTGCTGGTGTTCGGCGACCGGGGCACGGGCAAATCGACCACCGTGCGTGCGCTGGCCGCGCTGCTGCCGAAGATGCGGGCGGTGACGGGCTGCCGTTACGGCTGTGATCCCGATGCCACGGACGACCTGTGCGACGAGTGCCGCGAGCGCAGCCGGCACGGCGAACTGAAGAGCCGCACGCTGCCGGTGCCGGTGGTCGACCTGCCCCTCGGCGCCACCGAGGATCGCGTGGTGGGCGCGCTGGATCTGGAACTGGCCCTGACCCAGGGCGAGAAGGCCTTCGAGCCCGGCCTGCTGGCGCGCGCTCACCGCGGCTTCCTGTATATCGACGAGGTGAACCTGCTGGAGGATCACCTGGTGGACCTGCTGCTGGACGTGGCCGCTTCCGGCGAGAACGTGGTGGAGCGCGAGGGGCTCAGCGTGCGCCATCCGGCGCGCTTCGTGCTGATCGGCAGCGGTAACCCGGAAGAAGGTGAACTCAGGCCCCAGCTGCTGGACCGCTTCGGGCTGTCGGTGGAGGTGCGCACGCCGGAGGAACTGGCCACGCGCATCGAGGTGATCCGGCGCCGGGACGAATACGAACGCGGTCCCGCCGCGTTCGTCGCGAAGTGGAAGCGCCGCGACGGCCGCCTGCGGACGAAGATCCGCAAGGCACGGGAGCACATCGACGACGTCGTGGTCTCCGATGCCATGCTGGAGCAGGCGGCCCGGCTCTGCATCGCCCTCGGCACCGACGGGCTGCGCGGCGAGCTGACCCTGGTGCGTGCGGCCCGGGCCCTGGCGGCGCTGGAAGGCGGGGACGAGGTGACGGAGAAACAACTCCGCGAGGTGGCGGGCCCGGCGCTCCGGCACCGGCTGCGGCGCAACCCGCTCGACGACTCCGGCTCCGGCGTGCGTGTGGAGCGGGCGCTGGAAGAGGTGCTCGGGACGTGAGCGCGGCCTGGTCCGACGCGCTGCGGGCTGCGTGTCTGTTCGCGATGGACCCGGCCGGTTTCGGCGGTGTGAATCTCAGAGCCCACGCGGGCCCGGTGAGGGACGAATGGCTCCGCGTGTTGCGGGGCCTGCTGGCGGAGGGGAGACCGTTTCGCCGTGTGCCGGTGCACGTCACCGAGGCGCGCCTGCTGGGCGGCCTCGACCTCGCCGCGACGCTGGGTCAGGGGCGGCCTGTGGCCGAGATGGGACTCCTGGCCGAAGCCGACGGCGGCGTGCTGCTGCTGACCTCCGCCGAGCGCACGGAGCGCGCCACCATCGCCCATGTCACCGCGGCACTCGACACCGGCCGGGTCGTGCTGGAACGCGACGGGATAGCGGCGCGGCAGGCTGCCCGCGTCGGCATCGTGGCGCTGGACGAGGGGCTGGACGCCGACGAGCAGCCGGCCGCCGCCCTGCGCGACCGGCTGGCGTTCCATCTGGACCTGACCGCTGTCGGCTATCGGGAGACCCGCGAGGTGCCCGCCGGCTGCACGCCCGGCCGGATCGATGCCGCCCGGCGTGCGCTGCCCGGTATCACCGCCGCAGAGCGCTACGCCGAAGCGCTCTGCGGTGCTGCGCTCGCCCTCGGCGTGGATTCTCTGCGCGCTTCGCTGCTGGCGCTGCGGGCAGCCCGGGCGCTGGCCGCGCTGGCCGGCCGGGAGGCGGTAACGGACGAGGACGCCGCCGGCGCCGCGCGGCTCGTGCTGGCGCCCCGTGCCACCCGTCTGCCGCAGACGGAGACCGGGGAAGAGGAACAGCCCGAAGAGCGGGAGCCCGACACGCCGCCGGAAGAAGGTCGGGAGGAGGGCATCCCCGACGGCCCGCTGCCGGATCAGGTGCTGGAGGCGGCCCGGGCGGCGCTGCCGGCGGCGCTGCTGGATGCGCTGCTGGCGGCCGGCGGGGCGCTGCGCTCCGGCACTGTCGGCAAGGCCGGTGCCGTGCAGACCTCGCGGCTGCGCGGCCGGCCGACCGGCGCGCGTCCTGGTGAGCTGCGGGACGGCGCGCGCCTGAATGTGATCGAGACCCTGCGGGCCGCCGCGCCCTGGCAGCCGCTGCGCCGGGAACAGGCGGAGCGCGGCCGCGCAGCCGCGCATCGCAGTGCGCGGGTGGAGGTGCGCAAGGCCGATTTCCGTATCACCCGCTTCCGTCAGCGCACCGAGACCACGAGCATCTTCGTGGTGGATGCTTCCGGGTCGGCCGCGATGCACCGGCTGGCGGAGGCGAAGGGCGCCGTGGAGCTGCTGCTGGCGGATTGCTACGTCCGCCGGGACCGGGTGGCATTGATCGCGTTCCGCGGGCCGGGCGCCGAGCTGCTGCTGCCGCCCACGCGCTCGCTGGTGCGGGCGAAGCGCGGCCTCGCACAGTTGCCCGGCGGCGGCGGCACGCCGCTGGCGGCCGCCATCGATTCCTCGCTGACCATCGCGGAGGCGGCACGGCGGCGCGGGGAGACGCCGCTGGTCGTGTTCCTGACCGACGGGCGCGCCAACGTCGGCCGCGACGGTGTCGGCGGACGCACCCGCGCACGGGAGGATGCGCTGCAGGCGGCCCGGTCCCTGCGGGTGGCGGGTTTCTCGACCCTGGTGATCGATACTTCCCCGCGGGCCCGGCCCGATGCGAGGGAACTCGCAGAGGCGATGGCCGCCCGCTATCTGCCGCTGCCCCAGGCAGACGCGGAGACGCTGTCCCGCGCCGTGCGGCAGGAAGGCGAACTCGCGGCGGGAGCAGGCCATGCGGCGGCCTGAGGGCAGCGCGGCGGTGCGTCCCGGGGGCCTGGCTCTGGCCCGGCGTGACGATGGCATTGGCCGCAGCAGCCGCGATGGCGGCACGCTGCAATGGGATACCCACGGCCAGGACTGGCCCAACCGCCGGGCGAGCCGTTTCGTGGAGGCCGGCGGGATCCGCTGGCACGTCCAGCTGGCCGGCGACGGCCCGGTCGCGTTGCTGCTGCACGGCACGGGGGCATCCACGCACTCCTGGCGGGACCTGCTGTCGGAACTCGCGCGTGAGTTCACGGTGGTGGCGCCGGATCTGCCCGGCCACGGCTTCACCACCGCGGCTGCCGACGAGGGTTATTCCCTGTCGGGCATGGCCGGTGCCATCGCGTCGCTGCTGGCCTCGCTGGAGGTAACGCCGCGGCTGGCGGTGGGTCACTCGGCCGGCGCGGCCATCGCGCTGCGTATGGTGCTGGACGGCGGTATCGCTCCGGATGCCGTCGTTAGCATCAACGGCGCACTGCTGCCGTTCCGCGGCTTGCCCGGTCAGCTGTTCTCGCCCGCGGCACGGCTGCTCGCCCGGCTGGATTTCGTGCCGCGGCTCGTCGCCCGGCGGGCGGCCGACCCGGACGCGGTCACCCGCCTGCTGCGGGACACGGGCTCCCGGCTCGACGACGAAGGGGTGGCGCTGTACCGCCGGCTGATGTGCAGTCCGGCGCACGTTGCGGCTACCATCGCCATGATGTCGCGCTGGGACCTGGCGCCGATGATCCGGGAATATCCGGAACTGGCGGTGCCGCTGCTGCTGGTCGTCGGCGATCAGGACGGCACGGTCGCGCCTCAGGAGGCGGACCGGGTCGCGCGCCTGGTGCCGGGCGCGCGAGTGGAGCGGCTGGCGGGACTGGGGCATCTGGCTCACGAGGAGGAGCCGGGACGGGTGGCGGAACTGATCATCGGTTTCGCGCGGAGCGTGGAGGCGGGGGGTAGCGGTCGATGACGAGCGCACACATCGGGACACGAGCGGGGCTTCCGTTCACGGACGCATCGCCGCCGTCGCGGGCCGACAGCGACCTGGCCGCGTGCCGGCGGCTGCTGCGCCACGGCTCGCGGACCTTCCACGCGGCCTCTTACCTGCTGCCGCGCCGTGTGCGCGAACCGGCGACGGCGCTCTACGCCTTCTGCCGGCTCGCCGACGATGCCGTGGACGATACCGCGCAGCACGGCCGGGCCTGCCGCCAGGTGCTGGCCGATCTCGATTGCCGGCTGCAGCGCGCTTATGCCGGTGATCCCCTGCCGGTCGCGGCAGACCGTGCCTTCGCCCGCGTGGTGCGGGAGCACCGCATACCTCTGGCCTTGCCCGCCGCGCTGCTGGAGGGCTTCCGCTGGGATGCCGAGGGCCGGCGCTACGAGACGCTGGAGGAATTGCACGGCTATGCGGCGAGGGTGGCAGGCACGGTCGGTACCATGATGGCGATGCTGATGGGCGTTCGCTGCCGCCAGCAACTCGCCCGTGCGTGCGACCTCGGTGTGGCCATGCAACTGTCCAACATCGCCCGCGACGTGGGCGAGGACGCGCGCGCGGGCCGGTTGTACCTGCCGCTGTCGTGGCTGCGGGAGGCCGGTATCGCGCCGGACGACTGGCTGTCCCGCCCCACCCACTGCGGCGCGCTCGGCGACGTCGTCGAGCGCCTGCTGCGCGAGGCCGATCTGCTCTACCACCGGGCGGAGGCGGGCATCTCGCGACTGCCCCGGAGCTGCCGCCCCGGCATCCACGCCGCGCGATTCCTCTATGCCGGTATCGGCGATCAGGTGCGCCGGCGGCGTCTCGATGCCGTGAGTGGCCGCGCGGTGGTGCCGGCGAGCCGCAAGGCCCGCCTGCTGGCACGCGGGCTCGCCTCGGCAGCGATGCCGCCCGTGGACGATGCCGCCCCGCCCCTGCCGGCCACCGCATTCCTGGTGGAGGCCGCGGCCGCCGCCCCACCGGCGGCGGCGCCGAATCCGGCCGGCCTCAGGAGCTGGGCCTACTGGCTGCTGGACCTGTTCGCGCAACTCGAGCGAAGGGAGCGCGCGGGACCGGCCGACGCCGTGGCGGTCGCCGAGGAATAGGGCCCGGCGATGGATACGGTGATCCTCGTCGAGGGGCTGTTCGTCGGCGGCGTGGTGCTCGCCATCGGCGCGTGGGAGTTGTGGTCCCTGCGCCGGGAACGCCGGCGCCGCGAACAAAAAAACCGGTAGGAGGGCCTTCAGGCCCGACCCTGATTGTGGGAGGGGCCTAAGCCCCGATTCCCTCTGTCTGGCAGGAAGAAATCGGGCCTGAAGGCCCTCCCACACGGTGTCAGCGGCGCGGCGCCCGGAACGGCAGCAGACACTGCACCCAGGGCGAGGCGAAGCGATCCAGCGACAGACTCTCGTGGATGCCCGTGAGCGTCTCGCCGAACAACCGTGCCTCGACGATCGAGCGGGCGTAGAAGGGCGTGTCTTCCAGGGTGCGCAGCACTCGCGCGCCGCCGGGTTGCTCGCTGCGCGTGGTTCGCGCCACCCGCCAGCCGGTGGCGGGCAGCATCGCCGCGGGTGGTGCCGCGAAATCGGCAATCGCGCCGTGCCGGTCGAAGCGCAGTGCCAGCGAGTGGCGGCTGGCGTCCCGGCGGACGGCGTCGTAGAGGACCACCGTGTCCTGGCCGGCGTCCATGCGCGACCAGTTCCAGCCGACGAAGTCGCGTTCCAGGGCGTCCTCGCCCCAGTTGCTGTCCAGGTAGCCGCTGCCGCTCCAGCGCGATGCGGGCGACGAGAGGTCCACTTCCACCCGGGCTCGCGGCGCCAGCGGCTGCCAGTGGTGGCGGCCGCCGGTGTCCAGGGCGCAGGGCCCTGCGCCGGGGATCTCCGGGCGTACGCGAACGGTGCCTCGCAGCCTCGTCGGCACCGGGACGGTGACCTCATCGATTTCGAACAGCAGATCGTCGCCATCCCGCAG
>Ga0209947_1002639_pt1 | contig 10220 bp, 6 predicted proteins | sample SalPonR2_B_D2_MG_FD_185706 | JGI IMG/M metagenome (GOLD analysis project Ga0209947, IMG submission 185706) | Salt pond soil microbial communities from South San Francisco under conditions of wetland restoration - Salt Pond MetaG R2_B_D2_MG... ... | reverse complement strand
GCCCGACTGTGCACGGAGCCGGCGACACGGGCGACAATTGCGTCGCCGTCCTGGGCGCGGGACTGACCGGCTCGCTGCTGGCCGTCCTGCTCGCCCGCCGGGGCCATGCCGTTGACCTGTACGAGCGCCAGCCGGACCTGCGCACCCACACCACCCAGGGCGGCCGCTCGATCAACCTGGCCCTGGCCGCCCGGGGTCGGCGGGGGCTGGCCCTCGCCGGCCTGTCCGAGGCGGTGCAGCCGCTGCTGATGCCCATGTCCGGGCGCCTGCTGCATCAGGAGGACGGCGGGCTCGACTTCCAGCCCTACGGTCAGCACGAAGGCGAGCAGAACTACTCGATCTCCCGCGCCGACCTCAACCGGGTGCTGCTGGACGCCGCCGAGGCGGCCGGCGCCCGGCTGCACTTCGGCGAGGCCTGTGCCGGCATCGATCTCGACGCGCGCCGGGCCACGCTGCGCCACGAGCAGACCGGCGCCGAGCGGCAGGTCGCCATGGCGCCGCTGATCGCCGCCGACGGCGCCGGCTCACTGGTGCGGCGCGCGCTGGCCGAGGCCGGCCACATCAGCGCCAGCGAGTCCCTGCTGGCCCACGGCTACAAGGAACTCACCATTCCGCCGGCGGACGACGGCGGCTTCCGCATCGACCCGGGCGCGCTGCACATCTGGCCCCGCGGCGGGTTCATGCTGATCGCGCTGCCGAACCCGGGCGGCGACTTCACCGTGACGCTGTTCCTGCCCAACGAGGGCCCGGAGAGTTTTGCTTCGCTGGACGACGAGGCGTCCGTGCAGGAGTTCTTCGAGCGTCATTTTCCGGACACGCCGGCACTCATCCCCGATCTCGCGCAGCAGTTCGCCGCCAATCCGGTCGGCATCCTCGGCACGGTGCGCTGCGAGCCGTGGAACCTGGGCGGCGACGTGCTGCTGGTCGGCGACGCGGCCCACGCCATCGTGCCGTTCCACGGGCAGGGCATGAACGCGGGTTTCGAGGATTGCGCCGAGTTCTGCCGGCTGCTGGACGACGGCTGCGACGACCGCGGGCGGCTGTTCGGCGAGTTCAGCCGGCTGCGCCGCCCGAACGCGGAGGCAATCGCCGATATGGCGCTGGAGAATTACGTGGAGATGCGCGACACCGTTCGTGACCCGCGCTTCCACCTGAAGAAGGCGCTCGCCTTCGAGCTCGAACGACGCTGCCCGGACCGTTTCGTGCCCCGCTACTCCATGGTGATGTTCCACGCGGAAATCCCGTACGCCGAAGCACTGGCCCGGGGCGAGCTGCAGGCCCGGCTGCTCGACGAGCTGACCGCCGGCGCGGACGCTCTGGCCGACGTGGACCTGGCCCTGGCCGAACGCCTCGTCAGGGAGCGGCTGGCGCCGCTGCCTTGCGCTCCAGCGTGAGATAACTGTAGCCGAGCTCCCGTTCCTCGCCGGCGGGGAAATCCTGTCGCTCCACCGCGCGCCAGTCGGCGTTGTCCAGGGACGGGAAACGGGTGTCGCCTTCGAACGGGCGGTGCAGCCGGGTGAGGTAGATGCGCCGTGCCAACGGCAGCGCCTCGCGATAGAGCGCAGCGCCGCCGATCACCATCACCTCCTCCGCCTCCGCCGCCAGCGCCAGAGCCGCATCCAGCCCGTCCGCCATCTCGCAGCCCTCGGCGGAGTAGCCGGGCCTGCGGCTCAGCACGATATTGCGCCTGCCGGGCAGCGCCCGGCCTATGGACTCATGGGTGCGGCGGCCCATCACGATCGGCTTGCCCATGGTGAGGTCGCGGAAGCGCCGCAGGTCTTCCGGCAGATGCCAGGGCAGGCGGTTGTCGACGCCGATCACGTCGTTGGCGGCAGCGGCCACGACGAGCGAGACGACGGGCGTGGTGGCCACCCGGGACACGTCAGACGGCCACCGGCGCCTTGATGTGCGGATGGTGCCGGTAGTCACGGATCTCGAAGTCCTCGTAGCGGTAGTCGAACAGCGTCGGCGGCCGGCGCCTGAGCACCAGCATCGGCAGCGCGAGCGGCTCCCGCGTGAGCTGCTCGTCGGCCTGGTCCAGGTGATTCAGATACAGGTGGCAGTCGCCGCCGGTCCAGATGAAGTCGCCCACGTCGAGATCCGCCTGCTGGGCCACCATGTGGGTCAGCAGCGCGTATGAGGCGACGTTGAACGGCACGCCCAGGAAGATGTCGGCACTCCTCTGGTACAGCTGGCAGGACAGGCGCCCCTCGGCCACGTAGAACTGGAAGAAGGCGTGGCAGGGGGCGAGCGCCATGCGGTCGAGCTCGCTCACGTTCCAGGCGCTCACGATGATGCGCCGCGAGTCCGGGTCGCTCTTCAGCTGCTCCAGCACCCGGGACAGCTGGTCGATGTGGCCGCCGTCCGGCGTGGGCCAGGACCGCCACTGCGCGCCGTAGATCGGGCCGAGGTCGCCGTTCTCGTCGGCCCACTCGTCCCAGATCGTCACACCGTTCTCGCGCAGATAGGCGGTGTTGGTGTCTCCCTGCAGGAACCACAGCAGCTCGTGGATGATGGAACGGGTGTGCAGCTTCTTGGTGGTGACCATCGGGAAGCCGACGCCGAGGTCGAAGCGCATCTGGTGGCCGAATACGCTGAGGGTGCCGGTGCCGGTGCGATCGTCCTTGCGCACGCCCTGCTCGCGCACACGCCGCATCATCTCGAGGTATTGCCGCACCCGTCAGCTCCCCGCCGTGCGCCCGCCGGCCCGCCCCTGCCGGCCCCCATTACGATAGGCCAGCACGAGCACGATCAGGCCGGCCACGATCATCGGCACGCTGAGCACCTGTCCCCGGGTGAGCCAGCCGAACGCCACATACTCGCCGTAGTCGGGCAGCCGCACGAATTCCACCGCCGTGCGGAAGAGGCCATAGAAGAGCAGGAACAGACCCGAGACCGCCATGACGGGGCGCGGGCGGGCCGAGTACACCCAGAGGATGAGGAACAGCACCAGCCCCTCCAGCAATGCCTCGTACAGCTGGGAGGGATGCAGCACCTCCGGGCCCGGCCGGAAGCCCTGGAACACGTCGTCCGGGACGCGGAACCCCCAGGGCAGATCCGTGGGCCTGCCCCACAGCTCGCCGTTGATGAAGTTGCCGATGCGACCGGCGCCGAGACCGATGGGCACGATCGGCGCCACGAAATCCGTCATCTGCCAGAAGCCGCGGCCCACCCGCCGGCCGAGCAGCCACATGGCCACCAGCACGCCGATGAGACCGCCGTGGAACGACATGCCGCCCTCCCAGATCTTGAACGGATACAGCGGGTCCTGTGCCCATTCGCCGAGACCGTAGAAGAAGACGTAGCCGACGCGCCCGCCGAGCATCACGCCCAGCGCGCCGTAGAAGATCAGGTCGTCGACCTGCTGCGGACCGATCGGAGCGTCCGCCCGCTGCGCGCGGTGCCGCGCCAGCAGCCACGCGGCCACGAAGCCGACCAGGTACATCAGCCCGTACCAGCGCACACCGAGGGGTCCGATGGAGAAGATGACGGGATCGATACGCGGGTATTCGAACATGGCGGCGTAGTCTAGCACCGGGCCGGGGCATCCTCACGTCGTCTGAGCGTGGGTTATAGTGACGGGCCACGCGAAACAAGGAAGGTGTGCCATGGCCAAGCCCGAAGGCGGCCGGGAGACCAACCGCCTGGCCGACGAGACCAGCCCCTACCTGCTCCAGCATGCGGACAACCCGGTGGACTGGTACCCCTGGGGGCCCGAGGCACTGGAGACTGCCCGGGAGACGGGCAGGCCCATACTCCTGTCCGTGGGCTATTCCGCCTGCCACTGGTGCCACGTCATGGCCCACGAGTCCTTCGAGGACGAGGACACGGCGGCGCTGATGAACGAGCTGTTCGTCAACGTCAAGGTCGACCGGGAGGAGCGGCCGGACATCGACCGCATCTACCAGATCGCCCATCAGCTCATCGCCCAGCGCCCGGGCGGCTGGCCGCTGACCATGTTCCTCACGCCCGAGGAACAGCTGCCGTTCTTCGGCGGCACCTACTTCCCGGGTGAGCCGCGCCACGGCATGCCGGCCTTCCGCGACATCCTGAAACGGGTGGCGGAATACTTCCGCCAGAACCCGGAGGAAGTGCGCAGCCAGGGCCGCCAGCTCGCCGACATCTTCCCCAGGCTCGACCCGGAGCCCGCCGAGGGCGTCGTGCTGGACGGCACGCCGCTTGCAAAGGCGCGCGAGAGTCTGGCGGAGCGCTTCGACGAACGCTACGGCGGCTTCGGCGACGCGCCGAAATTCCCCCATCCCGCCACTCTGGAGCGGCTGCTGCGCCATTGGCGGGCCAGCGCCGGCGACGACGAGCCGGACGTGCAGGCGCTCTACATGGCGGCGCTCACCCTCACCCGCATGGCCGAAGGCGGCCTCTTCGACCAGATCGGCGGCGGCTTCTGCCGCTATTCGGTCGATGCGCAGTGGCTCATCCCCCATTTCGAGAAGATGCTGTACGACAACGGTCCGCTGCTCGCGTTGTATGCCGAGCTCGGCCTGGCCGGCGGGGATGCCGAGATGAGCCGGGTGGCCGGCGAGACCGCCGACTGGATGCTGCGCGAGATGCGCGCGCCCGGGGGCGGTTTCTACTCTTCGCTGGACGCCGATTCGGAAGGTGAGGAAGGCCGCTATTACGTATGGACACCCGAGACCGCGCGCGAGGCCGTCGGCGACGAGGACTTCCCTCTGCTGGCCGCCCATTTCGGCCTGGAAGACGCGCCCAACTTCGAGGGCCGGTGGCACCTGTACGTGCGCCGACCGGTCGAGCGCCTGGCCGAGGAGCGCGGCGAGGATGCGGACGCATTGCGCCTGCGCATCGATCGGGCCCGCGAGGCCATGCTGCGCACCCGCGAGCGGCGCATCCGCCCGGGGCGCGACGAGAAGATCCTCACCAGCTGGAATGCGCTGGCCGTCCGCGGCCTCGCCGTCGCCGGCCGCGCCCTCGCCCGTGACGACCTGATCGACGCCGCCGCCGATGCCGCCGCATTCCTGCGCCGGGAACTCTGGCGCGACGGTCGCCTGCTCGCGACCTACAAGGACCGACGCGCCCGCTTCCCGGCCTACCTGGACGACCATGCGTTGCTGGCCGACGCGTTGCTGGAACTCGCGCAGTCGCGCTGGCACGCCGATCACCTCCGGCTCGCCATCGATCTCGCCGAGCTGCTGCTGGCGCGTTTCCAGGATGCCGACAACGGCGGCTTCTTCTTCACCGCCGACGACCACGAGGCGCTCCTGCACCGCTCCAAACCGCTGGCCGACGAAGCCATGCCGTCGGGCAACGGCATCGCCGCCCGCGCGCTGCTGAGGCTCGGCTTCCTGCTCGGCGAAGAACGTTACGTCACGGCCGCCGAGCGCACCCTGCGGGCCGCCTGGCAGGCCATGACGGAGTATCCCCACGGCCACGTCAGCCTCATCACGGCGCTGGAGGAATACCTGCAGCCGCCGGAGATGGTGATCCTGCGCGGCGACCCCGCCGAGATCGGACGCTGGGCACGCAACGCCGCCGGTATCTACGCACCGCGACGCCTGGTGTTCGCGATACCGGCAGCGGAGAAAGACCTGCCCGGCCACCTCGCCCTGCGCGAGCCGGCGGAGGACGGCCCGGTGGCCTACGTCTGCGAAGGCACCCGCTGCTCGCTGCCCGTCACCACCTGGCCGGCCCTGGCCGCCCTCCTCGGCCACAAACGCTAACCGGCAGGAGGGCCTTCAGGCCCGATCCGCTGTGGGAGGGCTTTCAAGCCCGATTCCCTTCTTTCCTGGCCGTCATGCGGGGGTATCCATCTTGCTCCCGACAAAAGGTCGCGGCGATGGATACCCCCGCATGACGGCCGTGCTCGTGGTGGCGTAAAGGCGCTGCCAGTCAGAGGCGCCTGCCTACTGGTGCCATTCCTATCGGCTACGGGCCCCTCAGCGGGTGGATCAGGGTTGCGGGATCGTCCGGGCCGACTGGAGCCGATAGACGATGTTAGGAGCGGCTTCAGCCGCGATAGATCGGGCCTGAAGGCCCTCCTACCCGCGAAATCAGCGGGGGAGGGTTTCCAGGAACTCGCGGACCGCGGCGCGCGCCCAGGCCTGCGCCGCCGGATGGCGGCTGGCGCGCGGCCCGGCCACGTTCAGCGTGCCGATGGCATGCCCGGCGACGAACTCGCCGATGCGCCGGGCGGCCTCGGCCGTGTCCATCTCGTGGGCGTCCAGCAGCAGGTAGGGTTTGCGTTCGCGGCGGCAGTAGGCGACGGTGAGCTCGCTGCCGCCTTCCAATTCGGAGAAAAAAATCACCGCGGTGCCGTCGCTGTCCTGCACGTTCTTCAGGGTGCGGGCGGGATAGTCCTCGTCCGGCAGTTCGCGCATCGGGAAGAAGGGCGGTATGGCGCCGTCCTCGGCCTTGCGTCCGGCCGGACACCAGCCGCCGCAGGGCACGCCGCGGTCCAGCGCCGCGATGAGCGCGCCCCTGTCCACACCCGTCTGCCCGCCGGAGACGATCCTGATCTGCCGCTTCTTCACGACACCATCATACGGCGGCACCGGCCGCCGGCAACAGGAACGGCGTCAAAAAGCGGTGATCTCCAGGCCGCTCTGCGGCGTCACCGGACCCCGGGGACCGGTGAAGCGCACCGGCACGGACTCGAGCCGCAGTCCGGCGTTGCGCTGCACGGCGAAGTGCAGGTGCGGGCCGGTGGTGTAGCCGGTGTTGCCGGAGTCGGCGATGTACTGGCCGCGGGCGACGCTGTCCCCGGGACGTACACGGATGGAATCCCAGTTCAGGTGGGCGTACACGGCCATGGTGCCGTCCGCGTGGACGATGCGCACCAGGTTGGCCCGCGGCAGATCCCGCTCCCGGTCCGTGCCGCCGGTGAAGTGGCGGGCGGCCACTTCGAACACCGTGCCCGCTCGCGCCGCGTAGACGCCCGTGCCGACCGGCACTGCGATATCCACGGCGTGCCGGCTCGCCAGGCTGTCGTGGGTGCTCGTGTCCGGCCAGGCCTGGGTGACCCGGTGGCGCGTGGCCGGAGCGAACGGGAAGCGATACAGCACGTCCGGATCGTGGCTGGCGGCCGGATCGCCGGGCAGCGATTCGTAACGAAAGCGGAAGCGCCCGGGCACCTCAGGGTCCACCCGGTCCAGCCCGAGCACCACCGATCCGGTGCGCGCCGGTATGGTCGCGCGCACGTCGCGCTCGCCCGCCGGCTCGAGGTTTTCAAGATCCATCGCCGCGAGGACGATTTCCACTGCCACGTAGCGACGGTTCTCGGCGATGACCTCGAAACCTTTCTCGGTCTCCCGCCGGCGGATCACCAGCCCTTCGTCGGCGGAAGACGCCAGCGGGCGGACCTCCACGTCTTCCGCGGCGGCAGGGCGCCGATCGGTGTAGACCCATTGACCGTCGTCGCCGCGGTACTTGTACAGGGTATCGCCGGCCGTCGCCGCGGCCGGCAGGGCCACGGCGAGGAACACCACGCCGAGGCCCAGGCGATCAGCCCAGCGGGCGGCGCTCCCAGCCATCACCGGTGCGCCGGATCTCGTAAGCCGGCCAGTACTGCTTGTCGAGCTTCAGGGTGATCACTTCGACGGCCCGGTTCCAGTTCACCGTCTTCAGACGCACCGACTCCCGGTGCTCCTTGCCGCGGACGGCCTGCAGGAAGGCGTCGAGATCCGGCGTGGGCCGGCCGTCCACTTCGACGATGCGCCGCCCCGCCCACAGGCCGTAGCGTGTGGCCGGCGAGCCGTAACCGAAGTAGGCCACGTAGACCCCGCTGGGGTCGATGCCCCGCTGGGCCGCCATCGCCCGGTGCGGCTTCTGCAGCAGCGCACCGGCCCACATGACGGCCCGATCGATGCCCGTGCCGTCCAGCGCGACCGTGGCGACTTCCAGCTCCCGCACACTGTCCCGCCGCCAGACGGCGAGCTCGACCGACCCTTTCTGCGTCGCGCGCTCCACGTCGCGGAAGGTATTCACCACCTGGCCGTCGATACTGAGGAGGATGTCGCCGTTATTGAGCAGGCGGGCCGCCGGCGAGCCGGCCACCAGACGCTTCACCTGCAGGGCGCGGCGCTGCTCGGGATGGTGGCGCTCCAGCCGCGCCGCCCACTCCTCCGGCAGGCCCAGCTTGCGGGCCGCTGCGAGGGGCAGGTAGGCCAGCTCCGCCTCCAGCGAATACAGCGTACCGCCCGAACGGACCAGCGCCACGAATTCCTCCACCAGGTCGGCCGGCACGCCCTTGTTGACCTGGCTGGTCTCCCCGCCGCCCTGGTAGGCAAAGCTCGACCACAGCGAGACCACCCGGCCCCGCTCGTCCGCCAGAACCCCGTCCACCTGGTCCGGCGCATTCACGACCGTCAGCGCCTCCAGATTGGTATCCCTGAATCGCAGCGTGCGCGACAGCGGCAGAACGAGCGCATCGACCGAAGCCACCCGGGTCTGCTGATGCACGAGCCGATGGTCCGGCTTCAGGCCGACCACCCACACCGGATCGCCCGACTCGGCCGGCGAGGTGTTGAAACGGGCGGACTCGACGGGGGTGTCGCCGATCAATGCGGGATCGTAGGAGACGATGGTCAGATTGTGCAACGGATGGACGTACTCCACCCGGCCGGGCACTTCGAGAGAACCGGCGAAAGTGATGTGGACGTCGCCCATCGCCACGGGCACCGTGTTGCGGTCGACGACGACCAGCCCCCGCTCGGCGTCGACGACGAGGCCGGTACCGTAGTAGTGCCTCTCGGCGACGCCCGAGATGGTATAGGGCAAATCGAAATTCACCAGCACCAGCGACGGCGCCAGCGTCTCGGCACGGCGGTCGTCGTGCGGCGGGAAGCGGGTGCTGGCCACCGCCGGCGGTTCCGGCGCCGGGCCGGCCGGCAGTTCCCGGCAGGGCCACAGGCCGGTGTCGTCGTCGCGGCGGCAGCGCTTCGAAGGGAACCAGCGCCGGTCTATGCGCAGCGAGCGCAGCTGACTGGTGCGCGGGTCCTCCAGACTCACGAAACGGATGGAGGTGCGCTCGCCGTCGGCCAGGCCGTCCAGTACGGACTCGAGGTCGTCGAGGTCGCTCACGGGCTGCGAATCGAGTTCCGTGATGACCGCCGCACGGGGGATGGCGGAGTTGCTGAGCACATAACCCGGATTGGCGACGTAGACGCCGTCGACCGGCCGATTGTAGTGGCGTGCCTGCTGATAGGAGAGCCGGTGGACCACGGCATCGCCGAACTCGATGTACTCGTCCGGCGTGATGGCATGCAGGTTCTGCACGCGCACGTCGTGCTCGATGACGCTGCCGCCACGGCGCAGCTCCAGCCGCACTGTGCCGCCGACGCTGTCGTCCAGCACGGCGCTCAGCGGCACGAACTCGGTAACGATCTCCCCGTTCAGGCGCACGAGTATGTCGCCCACCTCCAGCAGGCCGTCGGCGGGAGAATCCGGCAGCACCTCGGCCACGGTCAGCATGCCGGTCTGCTCCGGATGCGCCGCGCGCGCCGCTGCCTCCGTCTCCGCATCCAGCCCGAGCCGGCCGAGTTCGTCGTAGGGCCTGCGCACGAACACGGACTGCAGCGTACCGCGGCTGACGGGCTCGCCGGCACGGATGAGATCCAGCGCCCGCTCGATCCGGTCCAGCGGCAGGAAGAAGCTGGAGGCGGCGCTCGAGTTGGCGCCGGCATTCAGCGCGACGACGCGGCCGTCGATGTCCACGACCGGCGAGCCGGACGAGCCGCCGGACGTGCCGGAGGCCGCCTGCAGGTAGAAGGTGTTGAAGTCGTTGTACTTGCCGCGGCCGTACTCGGGCGCCTGGCGGTCGAGGCGGGCGATGGTGCCGGCCAGGATCGAGAGCTGCTCGCCAGCGTCGTTGCCCACCACGCGGATCTCCCGGCCGGTGCGGGCGCCGGCCGGCGAGAGCTCGAGCTCGGCCGGCTCGATGAAGCGCAGTGCATCCGGGTCGTAGCTGAAGAAACCGAAGTCGTGCACGGGATCACGGTAGACCGGCGTGAGCGGCACCTCTTCGTTGTTCAGGAACACGGCCTCGGCCACCACCGGCCCCGGCGTCACCACGTGGCGGTTGGTCAGGATCAGGCCGCGCTCCGCGTCCACCACGAATCCCGTGGCCTGGGTCGAGGTGTTCCAGTCGGTATCGAAAGCACGGGTGGCGTCGACCCGTATGGAGACGACTCCGGAGGAGATCCGCTCCAGCGTCTCGGTCCACGCCTCGCGCTCGGCCGCGAACAGGGGCG
>Ga0209947_1002627_pt1 | contig 10243 bp, 7 predicted proteins | sample SalPonR2_B_D2_MG_FD_185706 | JGI IMG/M metagenome (GOLD analysis project Ga0209947, IMG submission 185706) | Salt pond soil microbial communities from South San Francisco under conditions of wetland restoration - Salt Pond MetaG R2_B_D2_MG... ... | reverse complement strand
GTGTCGGCACGCTCATCGGCGGGATCGTGAAGCGCGTCGATCGAAACGGCGTGTTCGTGGACCTTGGCGGCAATGCCGAGGGCTTCATCTCCCGCGAGGAGATGATTCCGCGCGAAGCCGTGCGCACCCAGGATCGCATCAAGGGCTTCCTGCGCGAGGTACGCTCCGAGCCGCGGGGCCCGCAGATCTTCCTTTCGCGCACGGCGCCCGAATTCATCATCGAGTTATTTCGCCTCGAGGTGCCGGAGGTCGGCCAGGGCCTGATCGAGATACTCGGCGCCGCCCGCGATCCGGGCCATCGCGCCAAGATCGCCGTCAAGAGTCTCGACCAGCGCATCGATCCGATCGGCGCCTGCGTGGGCATGCGCGGCTCCCGTGTGCAGGCCGTTTCCAACGAGTTGGCCGGCGAACGTGTCGATATCATTCCCTGGAACGACAATCCAGCGCAGTTCGTGATCAACGCCATGTCGCCTGCCGAGGTGGTTTCAATCGTCGTGGACGAAGAATCACACAGCATGAATGTGGCCGTCGAGGAGGATAAATTGTCCCAGGCCATCGGCCGTGGCGGGCAGAACGTCCGCCTCGCGAGCGAGTTGGCCGGGTGGGAACTCAATGTCATGACGGCCAGCGAAGCCGAGGAAAAGAGCGAAGCTGAATCGCGCGCTTTGATCGAGGTCTTTAAGGAGCTGCTCGACGTGGATGAGGAGGTCGCCGTGATTCTCGTCCAGGAAGGGTTCTCGAGCGTCGAGGAGATCGCCTATGTGCCGACGTCCGAACTGCTCGCGGTCGAGGAATTCGACGAGGATATCGTCGAGGAGTTGCGCAGTCGTGCACGCGACGTCCTGATCACTCAAGCGATCGTCAAGGAAGAGAAACTGGACCAGGCCGAGCCTGCCGAGGATCTCCTGGCGCTCGAGGGCATGGATCGCAGCCTGGCGTTCGCGCTGGCCGGTCGGGGTATCCGCACACGCGAGGACCTGGCCGACCAGTCGACTGACGAACTCGAGGATATCGAGGGACTGGATGCTGAGCGTGCCGGCAAGCTGATCATGGCAGCCCGCGCCCATTGGTTCGAGAGCGCCGAAGAGAACGGCTGAATACGAGGTTCTAATGCATATGGCCGACGTCACTGTTGCCCAGTTCGCCGATGTCCTGAAGGTCCCCGTCGACCGGCTGTTGAGTCAGCTGGAGGAGGCCGGTATCCGCGTGGCCGGTGCCGAGGACACGATCAGCGACGAGGCGAAGCTCGAGTTGCTGACTTTCCTGAGGGAAAGTCATGGACGCGAGGCGCCGGCGGTGACGCCTCGCAAGATCACACTGAGCCGAAAGACCCAGAGTGAGCTTCGCCAGCCGGTCGGCCAGGGTCGTACCCGCACGGTCAATGTCGAGGTCCGCAAGAAGCGCACTTACATCAAGCGCGACGTGCTCGAGGAGCAGGCCCGCCAGCAGCAGGAAGAACTCGATCGCGAGCGTCAGGCCGTCGAGGACGCGAAGCGCAAAGCCGAAGAGGAGGCGCGTCGCAGCGTCGAGGAAGAACAGAAGCTGCGCGACGACGAGGAGAAGCGTCGCCAGGCGGAGGAAGATGCGCGCCTCAAGGCGGAGGAAGACGCACGCAAGAAGCTCGAGGAAGAGGCCCGTCGAGTCGCCGAGGAAGAGGCTCGCGTTCTCGCGGAGGCCCGCAAGCGCAGCTCGGATGACGATCGCAAACGCAAGGACGCCGAGCGCGCGCCCGCGCGTCGCGCAGGGGGCGCAGAGCAGCCGGGCGGCGCCACCAAGTATGGCCGCAAGGAACTGCACGTGTCGGGCGACAAAGCGGGCAAGCGCCGCAAGCGTCCGGCCGGTGGCCGGCGTAGCGGCGGGGCGCAGATCGAACGACAGGGATTCGAGCGTCCGACCGCGCCGGTCGTGCGGGAGGTCGGTATTCCCGAGACCATCACGGTCGCGGAACTGGCCCAGAAAATGGCCGTGAAAGCGACGGAGGTGATCAAGACCATGATGGGCATGGGCGCGATGGTCACGATCAACCAGGTTATCGACAAGGACACCGCGGCGCTCGTGGTCGAGGAAATGGGCCACACGCCCAAGATGTTGCGCGAGAACCAGATCGAGGAAGTGGTCGAGCAGGCGGCGCGCAGCACCGGCGAGGTCGAGGCGCGCTGGCCGGTCGTCACGATCATGGGCCATGTCGATCACGGCAAGACGTCACTGCTGGATTACATCCGTCGCAGCAAGGTCGCGGCGGGCGAGGCCGGGGGCATCACGCAGCACATCGGCGCCTACGTGGTCGAGTCCGCCAAGGGACACGTCACCTTCCTGGATACGCCGGGTCATGCTGCGTTCACCGCTATGCGCGCCCGCGGTGCGCAGGCTACCGACGTGGTCATCCTGGTCGTGGCCGCGGACGACGGCGTGATGCCGCAGACGGTCGAAGCCGTGCAGCATGCCAGGGCGGCCGGCGTACCGATCGTCGTGGCTGTCAACAAGATCGACAAGGCGGGCGCCGATCCGGAGCGGGTCAAGAGCGAGCTTGCCCAGCACGAGGTCATCCCGGAAGAATGGGGTGGTGACACGCAGTTCGTGAACGTGTCTGCGCACACCGGCGAGGGCATCGACACGCTGCTCGAGTCGGTCGCACTGCAGGCCGAAGTGCTTGAGTTGACCGCGGTCACGAGCGGCCCGGCGACTGGCGTGGTGATCGAATCCAGTCTCGAGAAAGGTCGTGGAGCCGTCGCGACGGTGCTCGTGCAGCAGGGCACGCTCCAGGCCGGTGATGCAGTGCTCGCGGGTCGTGAATACGGCCGTGTGCGTGCCATGTTCAACGAACTCGGCAAGCCTGTTAAGGAAGCCGGACCATCGACGCCCGTCCAGGTGCTCGGATTGTCGGGCACGCCCATGGCCGGAGACGACGTCGTGGTGTTGCCCGACGAACGCAAGGCCCGCGAGGTGGCGTTGCACCGCCAGGGCAAGTTCCGCGACGTCAAGCTTGCCAAGCAGCAGGCTTCCAAGCTCGAGGACGTCTTCACGCAGATGGAGGAAGGCGAAGCCAGTTCGGTACAGCTGCTCATCAAGGCTGATGTGCAGGGCAGCGCCGAGGCATTGCGGGATGCGATGACGCGGCTGTCTTCGGACGAAGTCAAGGTGAAGGTCATCAGCAGCAACGTCGGCGGCATCACCGAATCCGACGTCAACCTGGCGGCGGCCTCCGGTGCGATCATCATCGGTTTCAACGTCCGCGCGGATGCTGCGGCAAGGACCGCGGTCAAGGAGACGGGCGTCGATGTGCGCTATTACAGCATCATCTACGAAGCCATCGATGACGTGAAATCGGCAATCGTCGGACTGTTGTCGCCCGAGATTCGCGAGCAGATCGTCGGCACCGCCGAGGTCCGGGAAGTGTTCACTTCGCCGAAGTTCGGCCAGATCGCCGGTTGCCTCGTCACCGAGGGTACCGTCAAGCGCAACAACCCGATCCGCGTGCTTCGGGACAACGTCGTGATCTTCGAAGGGGCCCTGGAGTCGCTGCGGCGTTTCAAGGACGACGTGAACGAGGTCCGCTCGGGCACCGAGTGCGGCATCGGCGTGCGGAACTACAATGACGTCCGCTCCGGCGACCAGATCGAGTGCTTCGAGCGGATCGAGATTGCCCGGACGTTCCAGCAGAGCTGATGCCTCGCGAGTTCACCCGCAGTCGCCGGGTAGGCGAACAGATGCAGCGCCTCATGGGCGAGATCCTGCTGCGCGACGTCCATGATCCCGGCGCGCGTGGTGTAAGCGTGACCTCCGTCGAGGTGTCCAAGGATCTTTCGCACGCGACAGTTTGGTTCAGTCTGCTCGATCCGGCAGCGGACCCGGCGCCGGCTGCAGCCGCCCTGGCACGCGCATCAGGCATGATTCGCGGCAAACTAGGCCGCGCCATGTACATTCGCCAGGTGCCTGAGTTGCATTTTCGGCATGACGAGAGTCTCGAGCGCGGTTCGCGCCTCTCGGACCTGATCAACAGGGCAGTCGCCTCGGACAAGTCCGGGTCCGGCGAGGATGAGTGACGGGCTCGCCGCCCGGCCCCGCCCATCGAGTCATGGGCCGGATGGGGTCGTGTTGCTCGATAAACCGGTGGGGCTCTCGTCGAACATCGCCCTGCAAAAGGTGCGCCGACTCTTCGGGTCCCGCAAGGCGGGGCACACCGGCAGTCTGGACCCGCTGGCCAGCGGGTTGCTGCCCATCTGTCTCGGCCAGGCCACAAGGTTCAGCGGGTACCTGCTCGGTGCAGCCAAGGGCTACCGCGTGACGGGCCGGCTCGGCGAGCGCACCGCAACCGGTGATGTCGAGGGCGAGGTGGTGGAGCACTGCGCCTGGGAACAACTCACGCGTGTTGAGTTCGTTGCGGCCTTGGCGGGTTTTCGCGGCCCGATCCGGCAGGTGCCACCGATGTATTCCGCGTTGAAGCAGGGTGGCGAGCGGCTCTACAGGAAAGCCCGCCGCGGGGAAGTGGTCGATCGACCGGCGCGCGAAGTCGAGATCTATGCACTCGAACTGGAGTCGTGGACCCCGCCGACGTTCTCGCTGGATGTGCGTTGCTCGAAAGGAACCTACATCCGCACACTCGTCGAAGACCTGGCGCGTGCCGCAGGCAGCTGTGCGCACGTGACAGCCTTGCGCCGTTATGCCGCGGGCCCGTACGAGAGTGAACGCATGTACACGCTCGAGGCCCTCGAAGCCCTGGCTGGCGAGGATCCGGAGCGCCTGGCGGCCGTGGTATTGCCGATGGATACGATGGTCGGGGGCCTCCCGGTGATCGCGCTTCCTGCGGAGGCGGCGCACCGCCTGATGCAGGGGCAGCCCTTGGCGCTCGACCACGAGGGCGAGGCGGGCCTGGTACGGGTCTACAGCCCAACTGGCTTCATCGGCCTCGGTGAGCGCGGCGCGACAGGAGAATTGCGTGTCAAACGTCTGCTCGACACCTGTAAGGCGTAGCTTAAGGCGTCGAAGATAAAGGATTTTTAGTGGTGGCGGGCTTGTTCCATCGTGCCTCGGCGCGCTAGAATTGCCGGCTTGTCAAAGGGACAGCGAAAGAGCAGGTTCTCAGGAGATATCAGATGCCTCTGTCGGTAGAGCAGAAGAAAGAAATCATCACGGAGTACGGTCGCGGCAACGCGGACACCGGCTCGCCGGAAGTGCAGGTGGCCTTGTTGTCCGCCCGCATCAGCGAACTCACAGAGCATTTCGCTACCCACAAGAAGGACCACCATTCCCGGCGTGGTCTGCTCAAGCTGGTCAACCAGCGTCGCCAGCTTCTGGATTACCTGAAGCGGAAGGACGTGGGGCGGTACCAGGAAATCATTTCCCGTCTCGGCCTGCGTCGCTGAGGACATTCCAAGTCCGGTCATGGGGACCGGCAGACAATAGGCGAAGAAAGTGAATTTGACTCCCATCAAGAAATCGTTCCAGTACGGCGCCCACACGGTCACGCTCGAGACCGGCGAGATTGCTCGCCAGGCGGATGCGGCCGTGGTCGTCACCATGGCGGATACTGTCGTTCTCGTCACCGCGGTCGGCCGCAAGTACGCCGCCGAAGGGCAGAACTTCATGCCGCTGACGGTGAACTACCAGGAAAAGACCTATGCCGCGGGACGCATTCCCGGTGGCTTCTTCAAGCGTGAAGGACGGCCGTCGGAGAAGGAAACCCTGACTTCCCGCCTGATCGATCGCCCGATCCGGCCGCTGTTCCCGAAGGGCTTCTACAACGAAGTGCAGGTCATCGCCACGGTCATGTCCGCGAACCCGGACATCGATCCTGATATCCCGGCCCTGATCGGGGCCTCGGCCGCGCTGTCGCTCTCCGGTATCCCCTTCGACGGTCCCATCGGTGCCGCGCGGGTAGGCTACGCCAATGGCGAATACGTGCTGAACCCCACGGCCACGCAGCTGGCGGAGTCCACGCTGGACCTCGTGGTCGCGGGAACCGCGGAGGCCGTCCTGATGGTCGAGTCCGAGGCGAAGATCCTGTCGGAAGAGGTCATGCTGGGTGCCGTGGTGTTCGGCCACGACCAGATGCAGACGGTGATCAGCGCGATCAACGAACTCAAGGCCGAAGCCGGCAAGCCGGCCTGGGACTGGACAGCGCCGCCGGCCGACGATGAGCTCGCCGAAGCGGTTGCCGCCGAAGCTGCCGAAGCGTTCACCGGGGCTTACCAGATCACGGAAAAGCAGGAGCGCTATGGCCGTGTCGACGAGATCAAGTCGGCCGTCAAGGAAAAACTCGGCGGTGGCGAAGACGCCAAGTGGAGCGCGGACCAGGTCAAGGCGGCGCTGAATGCGCTCGAGAGCAAGACCGTGCGCAACCGCGTCACCGGCGGTGCACCGCGGATCGACGGCCGGGACACACGCACGGTGCGGCCCATCCAGGTCCGGACCGGCGTCTTGCCGCGCACTCATGGTTCGGCTCTGTTCACCCGCGGCGAGACCCAGGCCATGGCCGTGGTCACGCTCGGCACGGGGCGCGACGCGCAGATCATCGATGCGCTGTCCGGCGAGTTCCGCGAGCCTTTCATGCTGCACTACAACTTCCCGCCGTACTGCGTTGGCGAGACCAGCTTTATGCTGATGCCGAAGCGCCGTGAAATCGGGCATGGCAAGCTGGCCCGGCGGGCGGTGCAGGCCGTGCTGCCCGACATGGCCGATTTCCCGTACGTCATTCGCATCGTTTCGGAAGTGACCGAATCCAACGGTTCGAGCTCCATGGCCACCGTGTGCGGCTCGAGCCTGGCGCTGATGGACGCCGGCGTGCCGATCAAGGCGCCGGTCGCCGGTGTCGCCATGGGCCTGGTCAAGGAAGGGGACCGCTACGCCGTGCTCACGGACATTCTCGGTGACGAGGATCATCTCGGCGACATGGACTTCAAGGTCGCCGGCACGGACACCGGGATCACCGCATTGCAGATGGACATCAAGATCAACGGGATCACCCGCGAAATCATGTCCGACGCCCTGGCGCAGGCGCGTGACGCGCGGCTGCACATCCTCGGCGAGATGAACAGCGTGCTCGGCACGCCGCGCGAGAAGATGTCCGACTGGGCGCCGACTATCATGGCGTTCAAGATCGATCCGGAGAAGATCCGCGAAGTCATCGGCAAGGGTGGCTCCGTGATCCGCCAGATCACCGAGGAGACCGGGGCGACCATCGACATCGACAACGACGGAACCATCCGGATCGCTTCGGTGGATGGCGACTCGGGCCGTGAGGCGCGTCGTCGCATCGACCTGATCACGGCGGATGTCGAAGTCGGGCAGGTCTACGAGGGCAAGGTCGCGCGACTCATGGACTTTGGCGCGTTCGTGACGATTCTTCCGGGCAAGGACGGCCTGGTGCACATCTCCCAGATTTCGGACGAACGCGTGGAGCGCGTCAGCGACAAGCTCAAGGAGGGCGACTCGGTGCGCGTCAAGGTGCTCGAGGTCGACCGCCAGGGTCGCGTGCGCCTGAGCATGCGGGACGTCGAACCGAACTAAGGCACCGGCCAACGGTCGAGGATGAGGCGGGTGCTTTCCGGTGCCCGCCTTTTCTTTGGCGCGAAAAAAAGCCCCTGCCAACGGCAGGGGCTCAAGAGGTCGGAAATATTCGACCAATTGGAGGAGTCGTCAAGGGATGATGCGTTGCATCAATTTGACGCAACGCACCATAGCAGCGCCAAACACCGCTGTCAATACAAACTGGATTCAGTCTTGACGGATTTGGGCGGCTGCCGCGGAGAGGTGCCCGCGGCGGCTTGAGCAAACCTTCAGCGTTTCCCGCTTCCGGTCTTCCGCTTTGCGGACTCCTCGTCTTCTTCCTGGCGCATCGCCGAGAAGTTACGAAAGATCTCTTCTTGCAGAGCTTTCCAGCGCTGGTAGTTCTTCTGCGCAATGCCGGCGACCATGCCGACAGGATCGACGCCAACCACTTCCTTGAGGCGCTCGCGGAGCTGCTGCTGTTGGCCCATGAATAGGCGCAGGCTCTGATCGAGATAACCGCTGACCATGCCCTGCATCGTGCTGCCGTACGAACGGATGATCTGGGAAAGGAAGTCGCGACTCATGATGGGCTCGCCGGTCTGCTCCTGTTCGCTGATGACCTGGAGCATGATGCTGCGCGTGATGTCCTTGCCGGTCTTTTTCTCGAGCACCACGAAATCGACTTTTTCCACCACCAGCCGCTTGATGTCGGACAGTGTGATGTAGCGACTCTCTTCGGTGTCATAGAGGCGACGGTTGGGATACTTCTTGATAATGCGTGGCTCGCTCATATCCTGCTTCCATTCGTGTTCGCCGGGGAGGCGCTCAGGGACGATGCGCCGCAACAGGTGCATAAGATAATCGATTTTTGCACCGCAGCCAAAGTTTTCAGGGCTTTTGGATATTACGGATTCCCGCAAGATGCTGCGGATTCCAGTGGGCCAGGGCCCAGTCCCAGACTTCGACCGGGGGCGCACCCTGCAGTTCCAGAGGCGGTTTCTGACCAAGGAATTGCAGTGCCTGCCAAGCCGTGGCGCCCGCATCGGTCGTCGCCACGGCTCGTGCGCCGGTCTGCTTGCTCAGCTTCGCGCCGTCCGGCTGGACGATGACGGGCAGGTGCATGTAGCGCGGTACCGGATAACCGAGAAGCCTTTGCAGCCATCGTTGCCGGGGCGTCGAATCGAGCAGGTCGATACCGCGGACGACGTCCGTCACGCCCTGCTCGTAATCATCGACCACCACCGCCAGCTGGTAAGCGATCAGTCCATCCCGCCGGCGCAGCACGAAGTCACCGGGCGCCACATCCAGCACCTGCGTGAAAACGTCCTGCAGCCGGTCCAGGACCTCAATGGGCTCCGACGTGGTGAGGGCGCGAATGACACGGGCGCGTTTGGCTGCGGACGGCGACAGCGACCTGCAGGTGCCGGGGTAACTCGTGTCGTTCGGGCGGTTTCGTCTCCGATTGGCGGCCGCAATTGACTTACGAGTGCATACGCAGGGATAAGCCCAGCCGAGATCGAGCAGCCGCTGCAGGCCTGCAACATGAGCTTCGCCGCGGTGGCTCTGGAAAAGCACTTCGCCGTCCCACCAGAGGCCGAAAGCATCGAGGGTGCGGATGATGTCCTCGGCCGCGCCGGGCACCTCTCGCGGTGGATCGATGTCCTCGATCCGCAACAGCCATTCTCCGCCCGCGGCGCGCGCATCGAGCCAACTGCCGGCAGCCGCAAGCAGCGAGCCGAAATGCAGGGGGCCGGTGGGGGAGGGGGCGAACCGCCCCCGGTAAAGCGGAGTGGTTGCGAGCAGTCTTTGCGGGCCGCTTTGCAGGTCAGCGGTCGTCCCGGTCCCGATATTGCTTCTCGGCGAGTTCCCGCCGCTCCTGGGCTTCTACGGTCAGCGTCGCGACGGGCCGGGCTTCCAGCCGCCGCAAGCCGATCTCCTCGCCGGTCTCCGAGCAGAAGCCGTAGGTGCCGTCGTCGATCCGCCCGAGGGCCTGCTCGATCTTCTTCAGCAACTTGCGTTCACGGTCCCGCGTGCGAAGCTCCAGGCCGAATTCCGACTCCTGCGTCGCCCGGTCGTTGGGGTCAGGGAAATTCGCGGCCTCGTCCTTCATGTGGTGCATCGTGCGATCCACTTCTTCCATGAGTTCCTGCTTCCACGCGACGAGGATATGGCGGAAGTGCCCCCGCATGGCCTCGCTCATGTACTCCTCGCCCGGAATCGGCTGGTACGGCTTGAAACCCTTGAGCGGACCCGAAAAGCCGAAGCTGGGTTCGACCTGGTCGGGATTGAGGGCCAGGGGCTTTTTCGCCGCCGGGCGCCGCCTGTTCTTCGCCGCCGCCTTAGACGCGGGGGCCTTCGCCGCTGGCTTTTTGGCGACGGTCTTACTCGCGGCCGCTTTTTTCGCGCTCGGCTTTTTCGCGGCGGCCTTTCTGGCGACAGGTTTCTTGACAGCCGACTTCTTCGCCGTGGTCTTCTTGGCGGCCGGCTTCTTCGCTGCGTCTTTCCTGGCAGGCGCCGACTTCTTCGCCGCCTTCTTGGCTACGGTCTTTTTTGCCGCGCTCTTGGCGGCGGCCTTTTTGGCCGGGGCCTTCCTGGCAGCAGCTTTCTTCACGGTGGTCTTCTTCGCAGATGTCTTCTTTGCGGCCGTTTTCTTGGCCGAGGTTTTTTTCGCAGCTGGTTTGCTGTTCGCGGCGGGTTTGCTATTCGCGGCGGAGGTCTTGCGCGCAGGCGCCTTCTTGCTCGCCGGGGCTTTCCC
>Ga0209947_1002625_pt1 | contig 10246 bp, 10 predicted proteins | sample SalPonR2_B_D2_MG_FD_185706 | JGI IMG/M metagenome (GOLD analysis project Ga0209947, IMG submission 185706) | Salt pond soil microbial communities from South San Francisco under conditions of wetland restoration - Salt Pond MetaG R2_B_D2_MG... ... | reverse complement strand
CAACGTTTACTCGCAGCCTCGATCCCGCAAGAATACCGAGTCGCCGCATGATACGATGCCCAAAAAGCGCAACTTCAAAACTCACGCATCGGGTTACCAAAAGCAGCCTGCTACACAAGGCATTGAAGCAAGTCCAATCCGGGAAGACAGTTGCGGCGTCCCTAGTCATTCACGTGAATAATCCGGGCTAGCCTGCTGCGTGGCCTCGGGCAGGCTCGAAAAATACCAGCACCACGTGCCTGAACGAATCCGACGTTTGCCGCGGGGCCCCCGCCGATGCGCCAGACCGCTGTCGTTCCCTCGATCCCGCCCGTTTGCCGAGGTCTCTCGATGGACACAAAACGGTCGGGAGGTGGCGCTGCGGACGCGAAGCGGTACGATTGGCATCCGTTTTATCCCCTTTCGTTTCCTGTCCTTCGTTTTCGCTCGCAAGTTACCTATCGCAATCATGCAAAAAACCAAAGTCGCCATTGTGGGAATGGGCACCGTTGGCAGTGGTGTCGCCAAACTATTGCTCGACCATGGTGATCGAACGGCTCGGCACGCCGGACGTGTACTGTGGCTGGAAAAAGCGGTCGTTCGCGATCTCTCCAAAGCCCGCAGTGCGGTGCTTCCGGCGAGCATCTTGACCGATGACCTGAACGAAGTCCTGGACGACCCAGAAATCACCGTCGTGGCACAGTTGATCGGCGGTCTCGAACCGGCTCGGACGATTATGCTGCAGTTGCTCGAAGCTGGCAAAGATATCGTGACGGCAAACAAAGCGTTGCTTGCCGAGCATGGGCCAGAGCTGTTCGAACGGGCTCGCGAATTGGGACGTAGTATCGCCTTCGAAGCCTCCGTGGCGGGAGGCATTCCGATTATCACCAACATCAGCCAGTGCTTGTCCGCCAACCAAATCTCTTCGCTCGAAGGGATCCTGAACGGGACAAGTAACTTCATCGTCACACAAATGGACCGCCAGGGGATGGCTTACGATGCCGCCGTGCGGTTGGCGCAGGAGAAGGGGTACGCCGAGGCCGATCCGACGATGGATGTCGACGGTACCGATGCGGCACAGAAATTGGCGATCTTAGCTCACCTCGCTTTCGGGGCTCATGCCAATTGGAGCGAAATCCCACGCATTGGAATCAACCGGCTCGATCCGGAAGATTTACGGTTTGCAAGAGAGTTGGGATACCGCATTAAACTGCTGGCGATCGCCCATCTCGACGAAGCCGGATTGGAATTGCACGTCGCCCCGACGTTGGTTCGCGCGGGAACGCCACTGGCCGAAGTTCAAGATGCATTTAACGCCATTCGCGTGGTTGGCGATGCGGTGGGGCCGGTCTTTTATCATGGATTGGGAGCCGGGCAGATGCCGACCGCCTCGGCCGTTGTGGCCGACATTATTGACACTGCGGTCGGCCGCACACGATTGACGTTCCAGACCTTGGAGCTGTTCTCGCCCGATGGTCCGCCACGCGTTCGCTTGCGCGATTTTGATGAACTTCCGGGTCGCTATTACCTGCGTTTGCACGTCGATGACACGCCTGGTGTGTTGGCTAAAATTACGGGTGCTTTGGGGCGCCATGACGTTTCTATCGCGTCGGTGATTCAGCATGAACCGGACGACCGAGCCGACCGGAATACCGTTCCGGTGGTGGTCATGACGCACGAAGCGCCCGAGGGTGCGGCACGTCGCGCGGCCGACGAAATCGAAGCGATGTCGGAGGTTTGTGGACGCGTGGTGCGGCTTCGCGTTAAAGCGTAATCCAGCCCGAATGCGTGGGGCGACTACCCCGTCGACGATGCGTCTGGACCAGATGCGGCATCCACATGGCTTGCTCGACAATCGCCAGCAGAGACGTTGGATCGATCGGTTTGAACAAGCAATGCACACCGCCCAACGGTTCGGTCTTTTTTTCCAAACCGGCCCATTCGTTACCCGCGATCAGAATGGCGGGCAGGTCCTGCGTCTCGGTGATACCACGCAATTCGGTGACCAGGTTCAACATCGCTGGCGCGTCGTCACCGACATCCGCAACCAGCAGGTCTTGTGGTTCGCTGGTTATCGCTTTGTGAGCCGCCTCGGCGGTGCGGGCACAGGTGCATTCAAAGCCCGCTGCGTCCAAGACACCCGCCAAAGCGATCAGTGAAATCGGGCTGGAGTCAAGCACCAGCACGCGTCCGGTCTGCCGGGAGCGCGAGGGCTGATGGAACGAGTGCGAAGGGGGAGAGGCCATGCCGTTATCCGTATCGGGTGCAAAAACGCCTCCTAGCGATACTCGAAAAACGGCCTGACGATCAAGTTCAATCTGCGATCGGCAAATCGAAGTCGCCCGTCATGTCGCGCCAGACGCAATGCACGTGATTGGCAGGGTTTCCCGCCGCATCGGGTTGCGTATTGACGAACTCGATCAAGAACGTCGGTCCGGTGATGCGGTAGTAATGGCCGATCCCTGGTTTCAGGGCACCTGCCCAGGCAAAGTGAATCTGGTCCCAGCCCGCTTCGTCGATCAGCGCTTGACGCGTCTGCGAAACCGAATCGGGAACCGCAGCGTTGTAAACATTGATCAATTTGCCGAGTGTCTCTTGCTGCGACTTGTTCAGCTTCAGGTAGGCGATGCCCTCCGGTGCGGTAGCTTCGGGTTGTGGTTCGCCAGCGAAGCGAATTTCCTGCAGTGCCTCTTCGGCGATCACCGCAGCGCCGCGCTGCTCGTCGTTTAGTGAGTTGACCAAGTCAAACGCCAACACCTCTTCGTCACGCAGGACGCGGGTTCCTTTCCGCACGGGGCCTTTGACTTCGGTCATCACTTCGGCCGGATTCGTCGCGAAGAACTGGGGCGTGCTGTCGACGATCTTGTCACCACGGCATACGAAGTTCAGCGATAGATGATGGCCTTCGAAGCTCAGTCCCCACGGGTTGTCGGCCGAGGTTTGTTGCGGGTCGCCAAAAACGGTTACGTAGTATTTGCGTGGGTCGCGACGAGCTTCGCTGCCGGGGCCTTCGAGTTCTCGCAGCACTCCTTCGAGTGACATAATTTGGCTGGCTTTCTTGTAGCCCGTTTCGCTGAGTGCTGCGCGCACCAGCCGCAACGCTGCGGTTTGCTGAGCCAAGTTCATGTCGCGAAGTGGCAAACCCTTCCGTTCGGGTTTGGGGATAAAGTGCCAACCGACGCGAGCGGGGGACTCGTAAGGCATTTTTGCCAATGCCAATTCGGCTGGCGTCAGCGTATCGAGCCAAGCGGTCGCAAAGGTGCGCATGTCGGCTGCCGGTGGCGAAGCAGGCTTGAGTGCCAAGCCGGTTAGGCAGGCACAGAGGGCCAAGCCACAAGCGACGAACGAAGTTTGTTTTCGATTCATTAGAGATCGTCAATGGAGAGAGGTAGGAGGGAAGGCGGGAGGGCTTGCCAGCGGACTGTCAACCATATCCGCAGCCACCGCAGTGCCAGCCCGCTCGTTGTGCGTTGCGTTAGCAAACGAACCGGCCGCATGCAGATGATAGCCGACCGCGGCGCGGAAGGCAAAACGTGCTAGGCGTCGCGTTCAACACCCGGCACCACCAAGTCGGCTAGCGTCTGCCGTAGCGGGTCATCGTCGGGGCCACAGAACCCCCAGTGCTCGCGCCGCCGCCAGCCCTCGGCGACTTTCCATTTGCCCGACAGCCGGCCCGAATCGACACCGAGGTCCTTCATCGTTTGCACGTAGGAGTCCATGCCTTGGCTCTCGTCCAGCCATTCCCGTTGGCTTTGATGACAAGCCAGGGCGGCTTCTTTGCGATCCATCACCGGGGCGATGTCGACCCAGAAATGCGGCAGCACACGCTGACCGGTCGGCGTGCGATTGCCGTGGGGTTGCGCATGATAAACGGTCACCGGATGGTAGTAGGGATCGACCGGCGGAATGGTTTCGAAGTTTGGCATGCCATGGGCAAAGGCGGCCGAAACGGCAAGCCGAGAAACAAATTCGTGGTCTTCCATATAGTCGACCGGGGCATGCGTCAGCACGATCGAAGCTTGCGATTGTCGCACCACGGCGGCGACTCGTTGAAACAAGTCGGTGGTATAGGCCATCTCCATGTCCCGGCCAATCGGCGGATAAAACGCCGCGCCAATGCTCGCCGCGGCTGCCTGCGCTTCGCGTAATCGCGTCGCCGCACATTCCGTCGGGCTGAGCGTGGCCGATCCGCGGCTACCGTCGGCAACATTTAAATAATGCAAGTCCCAGCCGCGGTCTTTCAGGTGCAGCATCGTCCCGCACATCACAAATTCAATGTCATCTGGATGAGCAGCGATGGCAAGAACCGAGGGCATGGCAATCCGCTTTCAAAGTGACGGTGAAGAAATAGTGACAGGCACGCCCGAGTGGCCTTCCACCGAGGGAACGCGGCAAGAATACCAAAACTGCAGACTCTGTTTGGGCCGCCACGTAATTGCCCGTTACAACAGCGTTGGATTTTTTCACAACGGCCAAGCAACGGCAAGGGTGGACGTTTTGGGAGTTCCTGCCCGCAGTCGCCCAAAGCGGCACTACAGACGCTTGGAGAATACCGTTCCCTCGCTATCGAGATGGAATCGTAAGGTCCTTAGCGTGACCGCATGATCGGGCTGTGAGTCGGTCGCCACCGCTTCCACGCGAGTCACCCCGCGCTGACGCAGTTGCTGCAGTGAAGCCGAGATCGTGTACCGCGCCGTGGCTCCTTGGTCGTCGTTCGAGCTCGATTTCCAGTCCGCTAAGATCGCGTGTCCGGTCGGAAAGACTTGAGCTTCTGGGTCGCTGAGATGGAACTCAGCCCAACCGACCTCCTCTCCGCCTCGCGTAACGGTTGAATATCGCTCCACGTCAATGTGAGACAACGCCGCGGCAAGACGCAAATTCTCCGGCACGCTCCGCAGTGAGGAAACGGTTGTCGAGCGGCGCAGTTGCATCTGCATGCGATCGACCGGAGGCCGGAACTGGTCCAAGGTCACGCTGTAGCGGGCGATTCGGTTCCGCGGCGCAAAGGCACGCTGCATGAACCAACTGGCCGCCGCACGATCGGCGTCCGCAATGCCTTCGCCCGGGCCTAACGGGGTGAGCCCGGTGTAGCCCGTCTCGTGCGAGGGGTCGCTGCCTCCCAGTAAAATGGCAAAGCCCGCTTGCCGCGCCGCGGTCTCGCATTCGGTCAGCAACATCAGCCCCACGGAATCGGCCCCTTCACCGGGCATGGCGCAGATCGCCGGCACGACCGCCTCGGAAGCTTTGCCCGGCACGCTTAACCAAGCGGCAAGGCCGACCGGTTGCTCGGCTTCGACCGCCACGATCAATCGCTCGGGGTCGAAATAGGTGCGGTTCAAAATCGCCTGCTCAAACAACGCGGGTGTCAAGCGAGATTCGATCCCCGAGGCGGCGAAATGCTTCAACCAGACCTGGACCAGTTGGGGAAGATCGTCGTTTCGAAATCTTCGCAGCTCGGTCACAATGGATTCGCAAAGAGAGATCAGTTGGAGCGGGCCTTAGATAATGCCAGATTGTCATCGCCCTTGGCACCCCTGGGCAACCGCATAAACTGTTCCAGACCGCAAACGGTTCCCGGGGCAGGGCTTGGGGTTGCTTTCATTCGCAGTGCTTTCAGGAATCGATCCGATACGGGCATGGCTTGCGAGGTCGTGGCTTGCGAGGTCGTGGCTTGCGAGGTCGTGGCTTGCGAGGTCGTGGCTTGCCGAAATTTTTTCTCTTGCGAAGGTGTTCATTGCCTCATGCCCAACACGACTTCCACTTTGCCCCGCGATCGCCGATTGTGGCAAGGAGCCGCCCTGTTTCTGGCGTCGCTGCTGGTGTTCTTCCTGTCCAGCATCATCCTGTATCTGCTGTACGCCTATTGGCGACGAGATGACCCGCAATCGATGGCGATGCTGCCAGCCAGTTTCGTCGTCAGCACGGTCTGCTTGTTGGCGATCAGTGGACTGGTGCATTACGCCACCCGGTTGGTCCGCCGCGACCGCCTGCTCGCGACCGCCGCGGCTCTCGGAGGCAGTGCTCTGCTGGCGATCGGGTTCATGCTCGTTCAAGCCTTCGCGCTCTGGCAGATGCTGGAGTCGCCCGAGATGCGCAGCGGATTGTCACGTGGTGTGGGCGGGATGGTGGTGGTGCTGGCGGTGCTGCATGCCTTGCATGTGATGGGGGGCGTGATTTCGCTAGCCATCGTGGCCGTGCGCTCCTTTCAAGGTCGTTATGATCACGAACGGCACGGAGCGGTCGATTTTGCCGCCGCCTACTGGCACTTCTTGGACGCTGTGTGGTTGCTGATGCTGTTGGCGTTTTGGGGCACAACGGGAGGTTTCCAAATCTGAGCCGACTTTCCATTAGGCCGCCTGTGCTGGCTGGAGCACGCTACATCCCCGCGTTGGAAGTTCCTCTTTTCGATTCGGCGATTGCCGTTAGCAAGACTTCCTCGTAGCGATCGACCATCGTTTCCCAGCCGAACCTCACTACGACTTCTACGGCACGGCCAGCAAGCCGCTCGCGGCCCGCACGGTCGCTCATCCATCGCCGCATCTCTGACGCTAGCGCTTCGGCGGGGACCAACACGCCGTCGATCCCCGGGCGGATGATTTCCCGCGGACCACTCTCGCAGTCAACGGCGATTACGGCCACGCCCGCTGCCATCGCTTCCAATAACGCCGAGGGAAATCCCTCGTAGCGGCTGGACAATACAAACAGGTCGGCACCCCGGTACAGCGGCCAAATGGGACGGACCCAACCAGCCAGAGTCACACGGTCGCCGAAGTCGCTGGCCTTAATCATCGCTTCCAGTCGCTCCTGCTCGCTTCCCTCTCCCGCGATGCAAAGCTCCCAGTCGGGAAAATCCGATGCGATTTCCGTAAAGGCGGCGATCAGGCGGTCAAATCCCTTCTCGGGCGATAAACGCCCAACTCCCAGCACTCGTTGGCGCGACGGCGCTGCAGTCTCTGTCCTCGCCGTTGCGGTACCACTCGGAGTCGGCAACGTACCGTCCGTCGCTGTGGACTCGACCGCCGAAGGGATGACCACCACCGGGCGCCGGTTCCAGGCCTGCAGCGTGCCGGCGCTGGCGGGCGTTAACGCAACCAACGCAGCCGCTCGGCGATAGGTCCAACGCCGCAGCAAGGACCACGCTCGTCCCAGTTTCTGCTGGCCGGGATCACTCCGTTCGGAAACCACTACGGGGACCGCCAGCGGTCCGGCGGCAAGTAACGTTAGCACGTTCGTTTGGTCGCAGAAACTCAGCACCACATCGGGCCGGCTATCGCCAATCGCTTGACGAAGTCTGCCAATTCGACGCCGGTTGTGACGGACCGCTGCGCGCACGCCGTGGCTTTCGCCCATCACATTCAAGCACTCCCGCGACACCGAGGCTTCGATGCTGTGGCGGTCTTGCTCGCCAGCATCCAGCGTAATCAGCCGCAGATCATGCCCGCGCTCAGCCAGCCGATTGACCAGTCCGGCCATTACCCGTTCCGCGCCGCCGCCGGATAACGAATGAATAACTGCGGTGATTCGCATTAACAGCCCTCCGCTGTGCGAGGGGTGCGGTGGCCGCAGCGACGACGCATCCTCCCTTGGGAGAATGATCCCGTAAGGGGCTGGTCGTTACAACCCGCACCAGCCGATGGCATAGCTGCCGATTTGTGGCAGGGCAACGATTGAATGGGCTTTCGCAGGCGACTAGGGTAAAAATTCGTCACTGTTTTTTGACTTTTGACAAAACGTCAGATGACGCGATTCGCGGTCATCCATCACGTTCCACTCCATCGAGATCCCCAGCATGAAATCGCTATCCCTGTCGCTGTGCCTCGCCCTTGCCGCTGTTGCCTTGACGGGCGAGCGAGCCGAAGCCCAACATCCTTCGCCCTATGCTAATGGGCAATTGGGATTCTTTAACCCCTATTCGTTCCCCGCCGGTTCTTCGGTCCGCACGCCACCCTACTTTTCCGTCCACCCACCGGTCTACTACTCCACGCGGCACGCGCGGCCCTATGGGATGAGCCCCTTCGCCGCTCCGCCGATGGTCCAGCCCGCTGGAAATTATCGAGGTCGGCAAGCTGCGGAGTTCACCCCAAAGCCCCTTTCCAATCCATACTGTTCCTCGTCAGCCGTGCTGAGCAGCGAAGAAGGGATTCCAGCAGTTTACTCGCCCAGCGATTTTGCGGTTGGCGAGATCCAGACGAATCCTTTCGCCGGCGGACAACGCGTCGCCGCACGGTAACCCATTCGGCTTGCAGCCCGTTGAGATGTTCGTCCTGCAAGAGGAGGACCATGGCCGAAGAGTCATGGTACTTCGGGAAGCGGCCGTAAGGGTGGGAAACGACCGTTTGGTCGCATCGCCGGAAGATCTCAAAAATTCCGTCGTCAACGACTCAGGGGCGTTGACGACCGCGAAGCAATGAGAGATTCTCATCACTCCTACACAGCAAGCGGCCGTGGCGGAACTGGCAGACGCGCTAGGTTGAGGGCCTAGTGGGAGTTAATCCCGTGGAGGTTCGAGTCCTCTCGGCCGCATCAACGAAACCCCGTGATTCACGGGGTTTTTTTGTGCTTTGATCCAATAGGCGACCGTCGGCAAACTGGCCGGAATGGTCAGCAATGGACGCAGATGTACCCTGGTTGCCTGCATTTGGTGCATCCGTTGGTGCATCGGCGCCCAGAGGATACGACGGCAACGACTCAACCGCCGCGGAGGTATCGAGCAATCGAGAATCGGTGTAGGTCGTCATCGTCAACGCGATGTTGCTGTGCCGCATCGCCGCTTGGGCAATGCGTGGTGCAACGCCAGCCAGCGATAGGTGAGTCCCGAACGAATGCCGCAGCGCATGAACGTGAACCACCCGGCCTTCGGCATCGACCTTTGGGATTCCCGCCGCTTCGATGTCCTTGTCCAGGATGTCAAGCAAACCCGACGGAACAAAAAACACGGGATCGGAAGGCGATTTTCCGGCAATCCACGCCCGCAGTTCGACGGCCAAGTCCGAACGAATTGGAATGGTTGACCCTTGCCGGTTCTTTTCGTTGTGGTGTTTCAGCTTCAAGAATGGAACGTCGCCAAATGACAGATCGGAAACCGACAGGGATCGCAATTCGCCCTTACGCAGTCCCGTCAGGATCGCAGTTTTGTAAATGAGCGCTCGCTCCGCCCCCAATCGTTCGAGCTTCGACCGCCGTTCCTGCGTCAGCACAATCAGACGCTTACCCTTATTCGGTCCACGTCGCACCGTTTCAGCGGCAACGATCGGACGTTCCCGAGCGGTTCGCAATAGTCGCGTTAGTTCGTCTTCGGTCAACGCCCGAGCAATTCGGCGGCGGTCTTGGTTCGTGTCGCGCTTCGCCATTCCATCGAACGGATTCACCAACAACCGTTTTTGGCCCTTCATGTTCGAGCGACGGCCGTTCATCCGCTTGCCGATCATCCAGTTACCAAATGCAACTCATGCTTCGATGTAGCCGTTGTAGACGGATGCCGAAACCAACTTCGCTGTGTCGTCATCTTCGACGCCCTCATCCTTGCTGGCACTGGGCGTTGATTCCGTCAGAGCCGACAACCAACGCTCGAGCCTATCGGCGTTCAATTCAGACAGCCAACGAAAGCGGCAGCCGTCCGCTGAACGGTTCAACCGCGTTTCATAGTTTCTGACGTGCTCGGCGTTGCGTCCGCGGTCGCGTTGGTAAACAATGTAGGCTTCGATGTGCTTGGCAACCGGAATTTTTTGATGGTCGGCAACACGGTCTTGGTCCGGTGAAATTATCTTGGCTCTGACCAATTCTGCCCGGTCGGTCAATTCTTTCAGTACCGACATTGCGGCTTGCTTGTCACGGCAACCGGTGGATATCTCGCGAACGACTCCATCCCCATCTCGGTACTTAGCAGTGTAGGTGGCCGCGGTAGTCTTGATGCGCGGAGCTCCGTCCGCGCTGACCGTCAGTTCTGCGGAACGTGACCTGCCTTTTCGATCTTTCCATCTAACAATTTGTTTGCCTTTGAGCTCGACAATGGTCGCATTGGCTGGCATTGAGCGAGTCCTCGTTTTCTTGTAGATCGTTGCCATTCGTTTTTTGACGGGAGGAAGTGGTTCTGAGAAGAAAGAGGACGGCGGTACGAATCCACGGCCAACGCGCACTTTAGGCACAATGCAGGAAATGCATTGACTTGCGCCGCGGTTTGATTTTGTGGACAATTGGTCGCTCCTTTACTGAGCGACACGATCCCTTTTATCAAGTTTCGGCTGTGACAAAATCCTTCAATGATGTT
>Ga0209947_1002622_pt1 | contig 10255 bp, 14 predicted proteins | sample SalPonR2_B_D2_MG_FD_185706 | JGI IMG/M metagenome (GOLD analysis project Ga0209947, IMG submission 185706) | Salt pond soil microbial communities from South San Francisco under conditions of wetland restoration - Salt Pond MetaG R2_B_D2_MG... ... | reverse complement strand
ATCATTACAAAAGAGAATAAAATTAAAATTAAAATATTAATAATAGGTATATAGTTAATCATTGTTTTCTCCTCTCATTCTTAGGATTACTTCTAAATCAACAGTTTGGTAGTGATTGTAAAGCTTTATAGTTAATGCTAATGCAAAGGCAGTAGTTGTAACGGCGACAACAATACCGGTAAGCATAAGGGCACTTGGAATAGGGTTAATATAAGTATCGACCCCATTAAAAGAGTTGATTATAATTGGTGCATCCTTCCCTTTTATATAACCCTTAGCTATAAAAAACAGGAATATTGCAGTATCCATAATATTCATACCTATAATTTTTTTTATTAAATTTCGATGAAGCATAAGAGTAGCAAATCCTACACCAAAAAGTATCACAGCTCCAGTTTCAAAATAATTAGTTAAAATAATATCCATATTAAACCTCATCCTTTATAAAAATCGAAAAAATAATATAGAAAACACAAGCAACAACTATACCCACAGCTATATTTAGTGGGAGAATAAATCCAGCACTTAATATACTGCCGAGTTTACCTAAAGGCGGGTGTGGAAGTTCTAATTCATAAGATAAAAAGCTGTATCCCTTTATTATAGTATAAAAAATCAATGAAGAACTAATACCGATAAGAAGTTTTTTTCTTGAATATATATTTTTCACAAAGTCTTCACCGTATATTAAATGCATTATAATCAAAGAGGTTCCAAGTACAGTTCCTCCGGAAAAACCTCCACCAGGAGAAAGGTGACCGTTGATAATTACATATATGCCAAAAAGCTGTACTAGAGGGATTATTATTTTGCCTACTTCCTTTAGTATTATATCTTTATTCATATTAAACTCCTATACTTTGAAAAGCAGTATAATAACAGTTACACCGCTAAATAAAACAGTGGCTTCCATTAATGTGTCTAATGCTCGATAGTCAAGAATAATTCCAGTAACTATGTTTGCAGCTCCAGTTTCTTTGCTAGTATTTTCTATATAAGTTTTACTTAGAATATTGTTACTTGGGTTGTTTTCCTTTCCAAATTCAGGAAGATCACTAACTCCAATTAATAAAATAGAGATAAGTATTATAGTTATTAAGCTGGCACTAATTTTTCTCATTATGTTCACCTTTAACCCTTCTTATAGTTAATACAAATAAAAGAGTGGTAACACCAGCGCCTACAGCTGCTTCCGTTATTGCTAAATCCGGAGCATTTAGTTGTTGCCACAATATAGCCATAAGTAAACTATATACCATAAAAACGACTACACTAGCTAATAAATTTTTAATAATGGATACTGATATAGAAAAGATAATTAAAAAAATCATTATTATTATGCTAAAGCTTTCCATTTTTAGAATCTCCTTCTTTTTCATAATTTCCTCTAGCTATTATATGAGTCGCAGTAGGAGTAGTTATAAAAATAAAAATAATTATAAGAATAATTTTAAATGTTACTGGATTAAATCCGTTATAAATACAAAAAGATATAAGAGTTAAAAAAGCTCCTAATGTGTCGCATTTAGCTGAACTATGAGCTCTTGTGTAAAGATCAGGAAATCTTAGGATACCTAGAGTACCAACAGCAAAAAAGAATAAACCAGAAATTAAAAAAATAGAAAATAAAACTACCTTCATGTTAGGACTCCTTTATAACTTTAGATATTAATACAGAAGCTGTAAAGCTAATTAAGGCATAAACTAATGCAACATCAATAAAGTAAGTTTCGTGGAAAATAAACGATACTCCGATAATTATAGTTATGACCTTTGTATTAACTACATTGATTGCTATGATTCTGTCGGCAATACTAGGGCCTTTAATAGCTCTGTACATACATAAAAAAATTGTAACAGATAAAAAAATTAAAGAAAATTTTAACAAACTAATCATAATATTTTTCCTCGATTTGAAGTAGTATTTTTTCAAATTTAGAATTTTCAATACCTAACTTAAAGTTTTCTTTTAAACAGTGTACTTTAAGGCAATTTGCCTCTACACTTATAGTTAATGTACCTGGAGTTAAAGTTATTGAATTAGCTAAAATCATTTTATGGAAATCAGATTTTAATTTAGTTGTATGTTTAATTATAGTAGAATCTAGTTTAGGCTTAGGACTTAGAATAATTAAAGCGACATGTACATTAGCCTTAACTATTTCAACTAGTAAAAGAAATAAATATTTAAAAAATAAAATAAAATACCCAAAATTTAACTTTGGTTTTTCATATTTTAATAAAGATTTATTTATAAAAGATATGTATATAGAAAAAAAGAAACCTATGACTAAAATTTCTAAAGTCAAGTTTTCTGAAAAAATAATCCAAATTATAGTATAGAATAAAATAAAGAAAATATTCAAATGTTATCACTCCTAAATTATAAGAAAACAAGCTAATTAACCTAATAAAAAACCAATGTTATAATAACACAAATAGAATATATATTCAATCTTTGATTGACAATTATCAACATATTAAGAATTAATTAAATTAATTATCTGAAATTGTAAAAGGGTATTCAATATAGTATAATCAAGTAATAAATAAAAAAATGGAACTAAAATAGATTTGTTACGTCTAAATAAATAATAACAGGGGTGAATATAATATGAACCAAGACTTAATAAGAAAAAGTCAAAAAGGTGATGTAGAAGCTTTTGAAAAATTAATTAAAGAACATAAAAAATACGCATATAATATAGCTCTTAAAATACTAAAAAATAAAGAAGACGCTGAAGATATTTCTCAGGAAGCATTGGTAAAAGTGTACCAAAATATAAAAAGTTTTAATATGAATTCTTCATTTAAAACTTGGATGTACAAGATAGTATTCAACACCTGTATTGACTTCAAGAGAAAGAAGAGACTGAAAACATCATCCTTAGATGAACCTATTCACTATGGTTATGATGACATACCAAAACAAGTAGAAGATAATAAAAAAAATCCGGAAAAATTGTTGTCAGAAAAGCTTAATAAACAATTGGTCAATAAAAGCATAAATATGATGGATGATGACTTTAAAAATGTAATTATACTTAGAGATATTCAGGGATTTAAATATAAAGAAATTTCAAAGATACTTGGCTGTAATGAGGGAACGGTTAAGTCTAGAATAAGTAGAGGTAGAGAAAAATTAAAAGAAATAATCATACAAAATATGTAGAAAAATGGAAGGTGATTTTATGAACTGTAAGGAATTTGAAGAAAGAATATCTTTATATATAGATAAGAAACTTACAGACAAAGAAGCAGCAGAATTTGAGGAGCATCTTAATAAATGTGAAAATTGTCGTATAAATTTAGAAAACACAAAAACTATTGTTGAGATAGTAAGGGATACACCTCTCGAAAAATTACCAGAAGGATATTGTGAAAAACTTCACTATAAATTAATAGAAAAGAAACCAAAGAATAGATGGAACTGGAAAAGAATAACGGCAATAGCAGCAAGCTTTGTTGTTTTATTAGGAGCAACATTCGCCTTTTCAAACCTAGGTATGGGAGGAAAATCTTCTGACGATATGGGATTTATGGAGGAATCAGCTGAAGAACCTGGTTTTCCTAAAGAAGCACCAGTAGTTGAATCTGAAGCACCTGGCTTTACTTCAGAATCATCAGCTGATTATGAAGAAGCAGAGTATGATGAAGCTTTAAGAGAAGAAATGGGATTTTCCGGGACTACTGATGGTAACAAAAATGTTGGCATAGCTTCAGAAGATAAAAATTACAGAGATAAAGAGTTAAAGATAATAAAAACGGGTACACTGGAAATAGAAACTTCTGAATACGATACATACGTTGAAAAAATTAAGTCAATAGTTTCCGATAATAATGGATATATAGAAAATATGGAAACATATACAAATAATTACTACTACGATAATAATAATAATAAGGTAAAATTAAGAAACGGAAGATTTACAGTTAGAATACCAAATGAGGCTTTTCAATCAGTATTTGTTTACCTTAAAGATGAAGGAGAATTAATACAAGAATCGATAAATGAAAATGACGTAACTAGAAATTATTATGAAATAGACAATAAGGTTAAAAATTTAGAAGTACAAGAAGAAAGACTAAGAGAATTGATGAAAAAGGCTGAAAATGTAACAGAAATTATGCAAATAGAAAATGAATTATCAAGAATAAGAAGTCAAATAGATAATTTTAAAATGAATCTTTCTGATATAGACAATAGAGCTTCAATGTCAACAATTTATCTTGGTGTAATAGAAATTGAAGATAAAGGTAGAATACAGCCCGTAGATGAAAATATATGGTCTGAAGCAAAGGAAAGCTTCACTAGGTCAATAAATAGAATGATTAATTTCATGGAAAATACATTTATATCCTTTATAGGATTTTTACCGGTATTAATACTTATGATAATAATTTTATTTATAGTGTGGATATTAGTAAAGAAAATTTTCAATAAAGAATAAAAATACTTTTTAAAGCCTCTTAATAGAGGCTTTTTTTATGTTTGTAATTGATATTAAAATATAATATAGTATGTATAATAGACAAAATAATTAATTAGGGAGTTTTATATATGAGTAAAGATAAATTTGTAATTATTGATGGAAACAGTGTTTTATTCAGAGCATATTATGCATTACCGCCTTTAAAAAATAAAAAGGGAGTATTTACAAATGCAGTGTACGGATTTTTAACTATGCTTTATAAAATCATTGAAGATTATGAACCTAAATATATTTGTGTAGCTTTTGATCCTGATAAGCCCACTTTTAGGCACGAAAAATATGAAGACTATAAAGCAGGAAGAGCAAAAGCACCGAATGAATTAGTAATGCAGTTTGGAATGATAAGAGACGTTTTAGATAAACACAATATTGAATACTTGGAAATAGATGGATATGAAGCTGATGACGTAGCTGGATCCCTAGCAAACAAATTTAAAGACAAGGGAATAGAGAGCTATTTAGTTACAAGCGATAAAGATTATCTTCAATTAATTGAAAAAGATATAACTGTAATCTTAACTAAGACGGGTGTAACAAATATTGTGGAATTTGACGAAGAAAAAATGCAAGAAAAATATGGAATAACTCCTGATCAATTTATAGATCTAAAGGCTTTAATGGGAGATAGTTCAGATAACATACCGGGAGTCTATGGCATAGGAGAAAAAACTGGACTTAAACTTTTGAAAAAATACAAAAATTTAGATGGAGTCTACGAAAACATCGATGAAATCAAAGGTAAAAGGAAAGAAAAATTGGAAAAGGAAAAAAGCCAAGCTTACTTAAGCTATACTTTAGCTAAAATCATAAAAAATCTACCATTAGATTATGATTTGAACTTTTTCCAATATGTAGAAGCTGATAAAGAAGAGCTAATGAAAATATACGATGAATATGAATTTAGAAAGTTAAAAGATAGATTCAAAGAAAGTGCCCAACTTACTTTTGCTAGTGATGATGTGAAAGTAAAAGAAAGACAAAAAAATATAAAAGAAATACCAAAAGCTAAAGAGATTAATGTACAGGAACTGATTAAGAAAATAAAGCAAAGCAAAAAATTCGGTTTTAAATTCCTTTATGACGATGAAAGAGTATATTATTCAAATATAGTTTATGCTGGTTTTATAGTAAATGATGAAATTTATTATCTAAAAGAAAACATAATAAAATCATTAACTGAATTAAAAGAAGTATTTGAAGATAAGAAAATAAAAAAAACAAGTCATCATATAAAAGATGAGATCATATCCCTTTTGAAAATCAAGATCAATCTAAAAGGGGTAGATTTTGATACTATGATAGCTAAATACATTATAGATCCTTCTGAAAGAAGTTATGATATAGATAGACTGGCTTACGAATTTCTAGAAATTGATATTTACGGAGAAAGCTATTATTTAGGTAAAGGTAAGAAGAAAAAAAACTTTAAAGAAATTGAAGAAGAAAAATCCTTGAAATATTTATCTGAGACATTGTATATAACAGAAAATATTAGAGAAAAGTTGGAAAAAAAGGTAAAAGAATCTAATATGGAGAATCTCTACACAAGCTACGAACTACCTTTAGTAAAGGTTATGGCATCAATGGAAGTACTTGGCTTTAAAATTGATAAAGAAGAATTAAATAGTATAGGAAATAAAATCAAGGGAAAACTTGAGATATTAGAAGAAGTTATACAGGATTTTGCAGGAGAAGAGTTTAATTTGAATTCCCCTAAGCAGTTGGGAGAAATACTGTTTGATAAATTAGAATTACCCGTTATAAAAAAAACAAAGACAGGTTATTCAACTAATGCTGAAGTTTTAGATAAACTAAAAGATAAGCACCCTATAATTAATAAAGTTATAGAATATAGACAACTATCAAAGTTGAACTCAACTTATGTAGATGGCTTTGTAAAGTTAATTGATAAAGAAGACGGAAGAGTTCACTCCAGCTTCAAACAAACTATAGCTTCTACTGGCAGAATTTCTAGTACAGAACCTAATCTTCAAAATATTCCTGTAAGAACAGAAGAAGGAAGAGAATTGAGAAAAGTTTTTGTGGCAGAAGATAAAGACTATATTCTTCTAGATGCAGATTATTCTCAGATAGAATTAAGAGTACTAGCTCACGTAGCTAATGAAAATAAATTAATAGAATCTTTTAAAAAAGGTGAAGATATTCATACTAAAACTGCTGCTGAAGTTTTTAAAGAACCAATTGATGAGGTAAGCTCTATAATGAGAAGTAGAGCAAAAGCCGTTAACTTTGGTATTGTTTATGGGATAAGCGATTACGGATTAAGTAGGGATTTAAATATTTCTAGAAAAGAAGCAAAAGAATACATAGATAATTATCTAGAGTACTACTCCAACATCAATGAATATATGAAAGAAATAATAAAAAAAGGAAAAAATGACGGATATGTAGATACAGTATTCGGAAGAAGAAGATATTTGCCTGAATTAAAATCAAGAAACTATAATGTTCGTTCCTTTGGGGAAAGATTGGCCCTTAACACACCCATACAAGGAACTGCAGCAGATATTATAAAAAAAGCTATGATAAATGTATACGAAAGATTAGAAAATGAAGGATTAAAGTCGCGACTTATACTCCAGGTACATGACGAACTCATAATAGAGGTATATAAGCCTGAATTAGAAAATGTCAAAAGTATTCTTAAAGAAGAAATGGAAAATGCTGCTAAATTAAAAATAAAACTAGCCGTAGATATGAATACAGGAGTAAGTTGGTATGAAGCTAAATAAAAAGATTATAGTCCTTACTGGAGGTATAGCATCTGGTAAATCTACAGTCGGTAAAATTTTACAAGAAAAAGGATATCAGGTAGTAGAATCTGATAAAATCGTCCATAAGCTTTACGAAAAAAACTCCAAAGTATACAAATATTTAGTAGAAGAGTTTGGGAATATAATTGAAGGCGAAAAAGAAATAAATAGAAAAAAATTAGCAAGCATAGTATACAGAGATAAATCAAAGATAAGAAAATTAAACAAAATAGTTCATAAATATGTAGTTAAAGAATTGATGGCAAAAGCAAAAATTATTGATGAAGAAATAGTTTTTTTAGATATACCACTAATGATAGAAGAAAAGGAAAGATTAGAAAATCATGGTCTTATATATGATAAAATATGGTTAATTGAATCTCCGGTGAACTTAAGATTGAAAAGAATAGTAGATAGAGATAATATAGGCGAAAAAGAAGCAAAAAAAATCATTGAAAATCAAATGAAAGATTTAAAAAAAGAAAAATATGCAGATGAAATAATAAAAAACAATGGTAACATAGATAAATTAAAAGAAGAAATAGAAAAAAAGTTGCAAATATTAAAATAGAAAAAGAATAAAAATAATGTTATAATACTGTACTAGTATAGACTCAGGAGGATGTAAAATGGAAAGTATAAAAAGCTTAAAAGACATTAAGGATATAAAAGTAAAAGATCTAGAAAAGAAACTGGTTTCAGCTAATCATGAAGAAATACTTAAAGGTTTTACTACAGATGTTTACTTTGTTAGAACTTTAGATATATTAAAGCACATGAATTTAGATGAAACAGAAGTAACTGCAGAAATCTTCGCTAGAAAAGATGGAGTATTTGTAGGCATAGAAGAAGTTAAAGAAATATTAAAAGACAAAGACATAGAACTATGGGCATTAGATGAAGGAGAAAAGTTTAAAGCAAAGGAAACTTTAGTTAGAATAAAAGGGAGATACAATGAGTTTGCCATTTATGAGTCCGTTGTATTAGGATGCCTTGCAAGTCCTTCTGGATGGGCAACTGCAGCAAGTAAAGTAAAGGAAGCCTGCGGCGACAGTGACTTTGTAATTTTTGGTACACGCCATCTACACCCTTCAGTTTCTACAGTAATGGAGAGAGCAGCTTACTTAGGAGGAGCTTCAGCAGTAAGCAATATATTAGCTGCAAAAAAAATAGGTATTGAACCTATGGGAACATTACCACATGCATCTTTTATAATTGCAGGCGATACCGTGAAAGTAGCTAAAGCTTATGATGAGATATCACCTAAAGAGCATAAAAGAATAGTATTAGTTGATACTTTCAAGGATGAAGTAGAGGAATCATTGAGAGTTGCTAAAGCTTTAGGGGAAAGTCTATATGCCATAAGACTTGATACGCCTAGTGAGAGAGGCGGAGTAAGTCCAGAATTAGTAAAAGAAGTAAGAGAACATCTTAACATTCAAGGTTATAATTGGGTAAAAATATTTGTATCAGGAGGATTGACTCCAGATAGAATCAAAGAATTAAAAGAAGCTGGAGCAGATAACTTTGGAGTTGGAAGCTATATTTCGGGAGCTAAGGCTATAGATATGACTATGGATATAAAAGAAGTAAATGGTAAACCTATAGCTAAACGTGGGAGATTACCTGGAATAGTAGAAAACCATAATATTAAAAAAATAAAATAACCTTTACAATGAAAGTAATTATAAATATAATATAAAAATGAAGTTAATATAAAAATGATAAATAAAAAAGGTATAGATAATTATACCTTTAATATGCAAGTGTGGTGGAATAGGCAGACACGCAGGCTTGAGGGGTCTGTGGTAGAAATACCGTGTGGGTTCGAATCCCACCATTTGCACCATTTATTTTCCTTAATATTTCCTTATACTATTCTAGTATAAATACTTTTGCCATTCTATAAAATTTTCTTGTGGATAATTCTCGAATTCTTTCTTTATGTAAATAAAAGTATAATTTTTTTTTGTTATTTCAACATTTTCTTCAAAATCCTGTATAAATAAGATATTTTCGGTTTTTATTTTATAAAATTTATTATATAATACTAATCATACATTTAAAAAAATATTTCACCCCAAAACTAGTTTAAAGTTTTCAAAATATAACAAAATAAAGTAGTAATATAGGCTTATATAAGATTGACAAATAATTAACAATCTGATATAGTGATTTAAATATTTTGTTATGGAGGATTTCATGAAAGTAAAAGAAATTAAGGATATACTAAATGCTAAAATATACACAGGACAAGAATGGTATGAAAAAGAAATACAGGGAGTTTTTGCTTCAGATCTTATGAGTGATGTATTAACTACAGAATTTTTTGAAGATAAATCCATATTAGTTTCAGGGTTAAATAATCCACAAGTAATAAGAACAGCGGAGATGTTGGATATAGATGCTGTAATTTTAATAAGAGGAAAAATTCCAACGGAAGAAACTATATCTATGGCGAAAGAAAATGATATGGTTTTAATGTCAACAAATAATAATATGTATAATACTTGTGGAATACTTTATTCAAAGGGGATAAAAGGTTTAAGTAATGAAAAAAATAAAAAGTTATAAATATCAAATTAATAAAAATGATTTTGTGAACGCTGGAAAGGTTTCCAGCGCTATAAAAAGAAATCTAAAAAAAATAGGATTTACCAACAGAATAGTAAGAAGAATAGCAGTTATTTCGTATGAAGGGGAAATGAACATTATTATTCATTCTCAAGGGGGAGAAATTGAATTAGGAATTTTCGAGAATAAAATAGAAATCAAGATAAATGACAAAGGACCAGGAATAAATGATGTTGATTTAGCAATGACTGAAGGATACTCTACTGCCCCTAGTGAAGTTAGAGAACTAGGTTTTGGTGCAGGTATGGGACTACCAAATATCAATAACTGTTCTGATAAATTCAATATTACTTCTAGTAAAGACGGAACAAAAATAAAATCTACAATTTACTTAGAGTAGGAGGAGAAGATGAA
>Ga0209947_1002615_pt1 | contig 10267 bp, 7 predicted proteins | sample SalPonR2_B_D2_MG_FD_185706 | JGI IMG/M metagenome (GOLD analysis project Ga0209947, IMG submission 185706) | Salt pond soil microbial communities from South San Francisco under conditions of wetland restoration - Salt Pond MetaG R2_B_D2_MG... ... | reverse complement strand
TCCGCCCACGACCATGGCATAGATCGCGCCCGCCACGCCGGTGGGCACGGTGAGCATGATCACGACCGGATGCAGGAAGCTCTCGAACTGCGCGGCGAGCACGAGGTAGACGATGATCAGGGCCAGTACGAACACCACGCCGAGCCCGCCGGACGTGTCCTTGTAAGTCCGCGACTGTCCGTCATAGCCAAGCTTGGCCTCGGCGGGCAGGATCTCGGCGGCGATGGTTTCAAGCCGGGTCAGAACATCGCCCAGTTCCGCGTCGGGGGCGAGCGCGCCTGAAAGCTGGATCGAGGGCAGCCGGTCGAAGCGTTGCAGCGATGGAGCGGCAGCGTTTTCCTTCAGCGTCACCAGCGCGCCGAGGGGCACCAGTGTTTCGCCGTCGGCCGCGCGGATGAAGATGTTCTCGATATCCGTGGGGGTGCGGCGATCCTCGTTCTCGGCCTGCACCAGGACGGGGTATTCGCGGCCCCGGCTGACAAAGGTCGTCACCTCCCGCGAGGCCAGCATCGTTTGCAGCGTGGTGGCGATCACATTGGCGGAAATGCCCAGATCGTCGGCGCGTTCACGGTCGATCTCGATATCGAGCTGGGGCAGATTTTCCTCGAAGTTGATTTCAGGGTTCACCAGACCCTCGACCTGTTCGGCGCGCCTGAGAAACTCGGTCGCCCAGCCTTCGACACTCTCGAAATCAGGGCCGCCGATCACCACTCGGACAGGGGTCGAATTGCCGCGCAGACCGAGGCCCGCCGGGGTCACCGGAAAGCCGCGCGCGATGGTCACTTGGCCCATTTTCGGTGCGATTTCCGCGACGAGGGCGGAGACCGGGCGGTCGCGCTCCTCCCACGGGGCGAGGCGGAACACCACGAAGGAGCGCCACGCGCGCCCGCCCCATCCGGTGAAGGTAAAGACCGTCTCGATTTCGCCGCTGTCGACGAAGGGCTGGATGATCTCCTCGACCTGACGCGCGGCCATGTCGGAATGCGGCACGGTCGAGCCTTGCGGCGCAGTGAGCGGCACGAAACCCACACCGCGATCCTCGCGCGGGGCCAACTCGCGCGGGAGACCATCGTAGAAAAGCGCCGCCCCCGCGGTGATCGCGAGGGTGACCGGTAACACCACCAGCGGCATGCCGATGGCGCGGGTCAGAAGCACGCGATAGGCACGCTGGATGAAGGGCGGGCGCTGCGCGCGTCCGTCCCTGCGCGCCCTGCGCGCGCGCAGCACCTTGGAGGCGAGGGCGGGGCAGGCGGTAAGCGCCACGAAGGTGGAAATCGCGACGGTGCCCGCCATCACCCAGCCGAATTCCACGAAAAGCCGCCCGACCTGACCCGGCATGAACGAAAGCGGCACGAACACCGCGATCAGCGTGAGCGAGGTGGCGATGACCGCGAAGGTCACCTGCCGCGCGCCCTTGAGACTGGCCACGAGCGGGCTTTCGCCCTCTTCGATGCGGCGCTGGATGTTTTCCAGCACGACGATGGCATCATCGACCACGAGCCCGATGGACAGGAGCAGCGCCAGCAGCGTCAGCGTGTTGAGCGAGAACCCCCACAGACCGATCAGGAGAAAACTGCCGATCAGCGCGACGGGAATGGTAATGGCGGGGATGAGTGTGGCGCGCAAGCTCTTGAGAAAGAGCAGGATCACCGCGATCACCAGCCCTAGCGAAATGAAAAGGGCAATCACCACCTCGCGGATTGAGGCCCCGACGAAGAGCGCGTCATCCGAGCCGACGATGATCTTCATGCCCTCTGGCAGGCTGCGTTCCATCGCCTTCATCTCGGCGCGCACCGCCTGAGAGATCTCCAACGTGTTCGACTGGCTTTGGCGCAGGATCCACAGACCCACGGCGGGGGTGCCGTTGGTGCGCACGACAGTGGTGTCATCCGCCACGCCCGGCTCGACCCGCGCGACGTCGCCCAAGCGCACCGGGTAGCCTGTCACCCGGTCGAGCACGATAGCGCGGAAATCCTCGATGCTGTCGAGCCGGCTGTTGAGGCGCACGGAGAGCTGGCGGTTGAACGATTCCACCTCGCCCGCAGGCAGTTCGATATTGTTGCGCCGCAGTGCCGCCTCGACATCCGAGACGGTGAGATTGCGCGCCGCAAGCGCGCGCCGGTCAAGCCAGATCCTTACCGCAAAGGGCCGTTCGCCCACCAGATTGACATTGGCTACACCGTCGAGCGTGGCGATACGGTCGACGATCAGGCGGTCAACATAATCGGTGATTTCGGCGGTGGTCATCCGGTCGGAGGTGACGGCGATGCGCATCACCGGGTCGGCATCGGCGTCGGACTTGACGACCTCGGGTTCATCCGCCTCTTCCGGCAATTCGCCGCGCACCCGCCCGACGGCGTCGCGTACGTCGTTCGCGGCCACGTCGATATCGACACCGCTGTCAAACTCGATGGTCACGCGGCTGCGGCCCTGGCGGCTTTCGGAACTGATCGTGCGGATGCCCGAGATCGTCGCGATGGCGCCCTCGATGGTTTCGGTGAGGTCGGTGTCGATCACCTCTGGGGCGGCACCGCGATAGGTGGTTGTGACGGTGACAACGGCATTGTCCACGTCAGGCAATTCGCGCACCGGCAGACCGCGCAACGCGGCAAGCCCGAAGATCACGATCAGCAGGCTCATCACCGCCGCAAGGACAGGACGGCGGACCGAGATGTCCGAGAGCGTCACGTCGGCTGCTCCGGCTCCGCCGCGGCTGAGGCGGTGGCGGCATCCTCGGCTCCCAGTATCTTGAGCGGGCTGCCGTCACGAACCCGCTGCAAACCGCGCACGACCACGGCCTCGCCGTCATCCAGTCCCGACAGGATCGCGATGCGCCCGTCCTGCCGCTGCCCCGTCCTGACCACGCGGCGCTGCGCGATGTTGTCCTGTGCGACAAACACGTAGGTTTCGGCGGCCTGGAAAATGATCGCTTCTTCGGGCACGGTGACACGTTCATCCTGAGACAGGATCAGGGTCAGCGACAGGAACATGCCTGCGGGCAGCGTGCTGTCGGGATTGGGCACGACCGCGCGGGTGCGAAAGGCGCGGCTGACCGGGTCGATGCGGCTGTCCACCGCGTCTATGGTGCCGGTGAAGCCGCGCTCGGGAAAGGCGGCGCTGCGTGCGATCACCTGCTGGCCGTGGCGGACCTGGGCAAAGACCGTCTCGGGCAGCGAAAATTCGACCTCGACCTCGCTCAGGTCATCAAGCCGGGTCAGCACCTGACCTTCGGAGACGCGCGCGCCGGTGTCGTAATTCGTCAGCCCGACGACCCCGCCGAACGGGGCAGTGATGCGGCGGTCCTCCAGCCTGCGGCGGGCACGTTCGAAATCGGCCTCGGCCCCGGCCAGCCGGGCGATGGCCTCTTCCAGCGTGGCGAGCGAGACGGCATTTGTCGTGCGCAGTTGTCTGGCACGCTCGAGTGCCTGACGCTGTTCGGTGAGCACGGCCTCGGCCTCCGAGAGGTCGGCGCGCTCGATGGTGTCTTCGAGCCGCGCCAGAACATCACCTTTCTCAACACGCGAGCCGGGGGATATGGTCAGCTCAATGAGGCGGCCATCGACCTCGGGCACGATCTCGATGGAGCGCAGGGCACGGGTGGTGCCAACGGCCTCGACGGTGCGGCGCAGGGTGCGGGTTTCGGCCCGCGCCAGTTCGACCGTTGCGGGGCGTGGCCCGCCGCGCTCTGCTTCGGCGGGCGGGGCAGGGGCCAGTTCGCTTCGATAATATTCATAGCCGCCATATCCCAACACGCCCAGAACGCAGAGCACGACAAGTTGTTTGAAGATCGACATGCGTTCGCACCTTGTTTCATTGGCGCAGGCGGCAGCCAGCGAGCGGTCGGTCAATGCCGTCCAGTGTGGAGCTTATAGTATGGTCTGCGAAAGGCAACTCTTCGTGAGGGCGGGACAGGGCGGGCTTACCCTGGAGCAGAGGGTCACACATGCCGCGCCGGAGCTGGCGTCCGCGTCTCCTCTGACGGTCCTGCCAGTCCAACGGCATATCAGCGCAGCAACGCCTTCATGCCCTGATCCAGCCCCTCAAGGGTCATCGGCACCATCCGGTCATCGAAAAGGTCGCGGATCATGCCGATGGAATGGGTATAGTCCCACTCGCGGCGCGGCACCGGGTTGATCCAAAGGTGATCGGGCCATTGCGCGCGGGCGCGGTCCAGCCAGACCTGACCGGCCTCTGCGTTCCAGTGCTCATTGGCACCGCCCGGATAGGCGATCTCATAGGGGGACATGCTGGCATCGCCCACGAAGATGCATTTGTAATCCGGCCCATAGGTGTTGAGCACCTCCCACGTCGGCGTCTGCGCATTCCAACGGCGGGCATTGTCGCGCCAGACGCCTTCGTAGAGGCAATTGTGGAAATAATAGTATTCGAGATGCTTGAACTCCGCTCGCGCGGCCGAGAACAACTCTTCCACCACCTTGATATGCGGATCCATTGAGCCACCCACGTCGAGAAACAGCAGCACCTTGACGGCGTTGCGCCGCTCGGGCCGTGTTTTCACGTCCAGATAGCCATGCTCGGCAGTGGCGCGGATCGTGCCGTCGAGATCGAGTTCATCATGTGCCCCATCGCGCGCCCATCTGCGCAAACGCTTGAGCGCGACCTTGATGTTGCGGGTGCCGAGTTCCACGCTGTCGTCGAGATTGCGGAATTCACGCTTGTCCCAGACCTTGACGGCGCGACGGTGGCGGCTTTCGTCCTGGCCGATGCGCACGCCCTCGGGGTTGTAGCCATAGGCCCCGAAGGGCGACGTGCCCGCCGTGCCGATCCACTTGGAGCCGCCCTGATGCCGCCCCTCTTGTCCCTTCAGTCGCTGCTTGAGCGTCTCCATCAACTTGTCGAAGCCGCCGAGTGCCTCGATCTCGGCCTTTTCCTCGGGGCTGAGATGCTTTTCGGCCATCTTTTCAAGCCAGTCGGCGGGCAGGTCCACCGCGTCGAGCACATCCTGCATGGTGATGTCTTCCAGCCCCGAGAAGCTGGCGGCAAAGGCCCGGTCGAAGCGGTCGATAAGCCGCTCGTCCTTCACCATCGCGCTGCGCGCGAGGTAATAGAACCCTTCTACATCGTAGATCACCAGATTGGCGCGCATCGCCTCGAGAAAGGTCAGGTACTCGCGCAGGGACACGGGCAGGCCCGCTTTCCGTAGATGCTCGAAAAACGGCAGAAACATCGCGGATTACATCGCGCTGCGATGAATGATCAGTGTCGTGAACAGCCCGGCAAGGGCAAAGACAAGGCCGTAGACAAAGGCATAGAGCAGGATATCCGCCAGTTTACCCTTGCGGTTATAGGCCACGGCAGCGCCACCGATGGCCCCTAGAACTGCGCCTGTGATTACAATCATCGCCTACCCGTTCGGTCCCTTGAGCGGGCTGAGCGCGCCAACTTCCCGCAGCTTCGCGCGCACCGCCCAATCCGCACCATAGCCGTAGCGCGCCCAGCCCAGACTGTCCAGCCTGACGCTGCGCGCCTCGGCGACGCGTCCGTTCAGTTCGAGCGCCTCGGCGCGCAGCATTTGCAACGTTGCCAGAAGGGCGGCATTCTCAAATCGTTCCGCCGTGCCCAGATGCGGGCCGACCAGCATCAGCGCATCCTCGCCCCGGCCCTGCGCGATCGCGTAGCTGGCCAGTTGTGCGGCCGTGTAGGCGCGGTGCAGTTCGGTTCCGGGGGTGCGCTGATAGAACTGATCGGCGGCGGCGAACTGGTCCTGCGCGAAGTCGGGGTCACTGGCCTGGGTCAAGCGCCCGAGCGCGAAATGACTGAATGCACGCCGGTGATCCGCCCAGCCCACGGCCTGCGCGATACGCAGCGCATCCGCTGCGGCCTCGCGTCGCTGCGCGGGGCGTGCACCGGGGCCGAGTGCGGTCTGGATCGCATCGATCCAGGCACGCGGGGTAGAGCCGTAGAACCTTGGCCCGGCCTGATCCCCGCCCGGGTTGAGCCGTGTCAGGATTGCGGGCAGCCGTGCCTCGACCTCGCGGCGGCTCATGCCGGCGCGCAGTTCCGGCGCGTAATAGGCGCGCAGGATCAGCATGTCGAACCCGGTAAGCACCGCATGGACATTGTCATCGTTGAACACGCTGTCATTCAGGCGGTAGAGATCGTTCAACGGCCCGAGCGCCTGTGCCAGCTCTTCATGCAGGCAGTCGCGCACTTCTTGCGGGCTGGAATCATTGGGGACGAAGATCGCGATCTTCTCGCGCCGGGTGATGCGGGTCCAATCCGTGCTGCGTGAGTTTCTGGCGCTGCGATACTGGGTGATCCGAGAAATATTGGGCACCACGAAACAGGCCGCCGTCGGCAGTTGCCGCCGAATATCGTCGCGGCTTACGGCCTCGATGGTGATATTGGCGTCGGTATCGCCGACGCGGCGGATGTCGATCCCGGCCTCGGTACGCAAGCGGTGGATCAGGCGGTTCAGGTCGGCCATGAGCGTGATTGGAGGCTCGCCCGTCACGCGCAGCGTGATCGGCCCCTCGAAGCGCGAGAAATGTTGCAGCATGCGCCCTGATTCCATCTGAAAACTCAGGTCGAGGAAATCGTGCATTATATCGCGGTTGGAGCGCTGCGGCGGCACCGGACGCGGTGCCGAAAACGCCTTCATCGGCGGCAGGGTGCTCTCTTGCGGGAGGGCGGCACGCGACGCGGGTTCGTTATAGTTGTAATTGCCGGGCACGCAGGCCCCGAGCATCAGGCAGATTGGCAGAATGACACGGCGCATCAGGCCCCCGAAACTATTTATGCCGGTAATCGACCCAATGCCGGATTGGAACAGGGTCGGACAACGGCGGGGGCGGGCAGAAAGAGACGCGGCCATCACCGGAGCGAACCGCGTCTGTCCCATGCCGCGACCAGTGCCGGGTCGAGGGCAGAATTCACGTCTATCCTGTTCTGGGTAAGGAGCAATCAAGGCAAAATTGTGGCAATCGCCTTTGACGCGAGTCGCGCGGCGGGCCAGCCTGTCCCTGATGACGGTACCGGCCCGCATGGCATCGCCTCAGCGCGACCGCCGCGCCATGAAGGCGAGGCGTTCAAAGAGGTGCACGTCCTGTTCGTTCTTGAGCAATGCACCATGCAGTTTCGGCAGGGCATCGGCCCCGTCGCGGCGCAGATCCTCCGCGGCCAGATCTTCGGCCAGAAGCAGCCTTAGCCAGTCGAGCACCTCGGAGGTCGAGGGCTTTTTCTTGAGGCCGGGCTGTTCGCGGATCTCGTAGAACCGGGTAAGGGCGGCGGTGAGCAGCGCCTCCTTGATGCCGGGGTGGTGCACCTCGACGATCTGTTTCATCGTTTCGGCCTCGGGAAAGCGGATGTAGTGAAAGAAACAGCGCCGCAGGAAGGCGTCGGGCAGTTCCTTTTCGTTGTTCGAGGTGATGATGATGACTGGCCGATGCCTTGCGCGGATCGTCTCGCCGGTCTCGTAGACATGGAATTCCATTCGGTCGAGTTCCTGCAGGAGGTCGTTGGGAAACTCGATGTCGGCCTTGTCGATTTCGTCGATCAGCAAGACCACCTTTTCATCCGCCTCGAACGCCTCCCAGAGCTTGCCACGGCGGATGTAGTTGCGCACGTCATGCACGCGCTCTTCGCCCAGTTGGCTGTCGCGTAACCGGCTGACGGCGTCATACTCGTACAGCCCCTGCTGCGCGCGGGTGGTCGATTTTATATTCCACTCGATCAGCCGAAGCCCAAGCGCCTGCGCCACCTGCCGCGCGAGTTCGGTCTTGCCGGTGCCGGGCTCTCCCTTGACCAGCAAGGGGCGCTCCAGCGTGACCGCGGCATTGACCGCGACAGTCAGATCATCGGTGGCGACATAGGCGTCGGTGCCTTCGAATTTCATCGGTTTATCAATCCTCTTGGAGTTCGTGCGCGGACGCGTCCGAGGTAAACTAGTCTGTTCGACATTTCACATCAATGGCATGTGATTGGCTAGTGACAATCCGGGCGGTCAGGTGTAGATCAGCCCCCAATGGGGCACCCACTGTCTGAGGAGTAAACGATGCCAGACACTGGCCTTGACGAGGGGATCGAGATGAAAGCCGAAGTATTTCTGCCCGAGGATTATCAGCCGGCCGAGGACGAGCCGTTCATGAACGAACGCCAGCTCGAATACTTCCGTCGCAAGCTGATGAAGTGGCGGCTGGAGTTGCTGGAAGGTAGCCGTGAAACCATTGAGGGCCTGCAGGATGGCACCCGCGCCATCCCCGATGTGGCCGACCGCGCGAGTGAGGAAACCGACCGCGCGCTCGAATTGCGGACCCGGGACCGTCAGCGCAAGCTGGTCGCCAAGATCGACGCGGCGCTGCGCCGGATCGACGAAGGGGAATACGGCTATTGTGAAAAGACCGGCGAACCGATCAGCCTCAAGCGGCTGGACGCGCGCCCGATCGCGACGATGACGCTCGAGGCGCAGGAACGCCATGAACGGCGCGAGAAGGTTCACCGCGACGACTGAGTGCACCTGAAGCGTGCACGAAGACGTCCTGCAGATAATGCGCCGGGGATCACTCTCCGGCGCGTTTTGTCTTTGAAAGGTCATGATGAAACTGGACGGGTTCAAGGTATGCGTGATCGGCGCGGGGATCGGCGGGCTCGCGGTGGCGCGCGCATTGGCGCTGCGCGGTGCCGATGTGAGCGTGCTTGAGCAGGCCCCCGAAATATCGGAGGTCGGTGCCGGGTTGCAGATCAGCCCGAACGGGTTTGCCGTGCTGCGCGCGCTTGGTCTTGATGCGGCCCTGCGCGCCCGCGCGGTGCAGGCCCGCGCGGTCTGCCTGCGCGACTATCGCCGGGGTGAGGTGCTGCGGCTCGATCTCGGCACGCTCGACAGCCGGGACTACTACTTTATCCACCGCGCCGATCTGATCGAGGTTCTGGCCGGGGGCGTGCGTGAGGCCGGGGCACGAATACGGCTGCTGCAAAAGGTGTCCTCTGTCGAAGGTGGCGCACAGCCGTGCGTACACCTGGCGAGCGGAGCGCGCACCGAAGCCGATCTGGTGATCGGGGCCGATGGCCTGCATTCGGTGATGCGCCCGGTGCTGAATGGCGTCTCGACACCGTTCTTCACCCGGCAGGTGGCATGGCGCGCGACAGTGCCGAATCTGTGGGATCGCGGCCCCGAGGTGCAGGTGCATATGGGTCCGATGCGCCACGTTGTCAGCTACCCGTTGCGGGACGGTGCGCTGCTCAATCTGGTGGCGGTGCAGGAACGCGCGGCCTGGACCGCGGAAAGCTGGAGCCAGCGAGACGAGCCGATGGCGCTGCGCGCGGCCTTCGGTGATTTCAGCGCCGATCTGCGGGCCATGCTCGACGCGGTCGAGGAGGTGCATCTGTGGGGGCTGTTCCGACACCCTGTAGCGAAGGTGTGGCAGCGCGACGGGCTGGCACTTCTGGGGGATGCGGCGCATCCGACTTTGCCGTTCATGGCGCAGGGCGCGTCGATGGCGCTCGAGGATGCCTGGGTGCTGGCCGATGCGCTACTGGATGAGGCCACGCGCGAGGCTGCTCTTGGTCGCTACCAGGCGCGCCGCGAGGGGCGTGCGGCACGGGTTGTCGGGGCGGCCAGCCGCAACGCGTGGAAATATCATCTGTCCTTCCCGCCGCTGAGATGGGCGGCGCACACTGCCCTGCGCGCGGGCGGCGCTGTCGCTCCGGAGCGCATGATGCGCCAGTTCGACTGGCTATACGGGCATGATGTAACGCGCGCCGCCTGACCTGTACGCAGACCGCTCAGGCGTCGAGTTCGACCCAGACGGGCACATGATCTGACGGTTTCTCGCGCCCGCGCACGTCTTTTTCGATATGGCAGTCGATCAACAGGTCCGCCGCTTGCGGGCTGAGCAGGAAATGGTCGATGCGGATACCGTCATTGCGGTTCCATGCCCCGGCCTGGTAATCCCAAAAGCTGTAATGCCCTGGGCCTTGGGTGCGGGCGCGGAAGGCCTCGGTATAGCCAAGGTTCAGGATCCGGCGAAAGGCGGCGCGGCTGTCGGGCAGGGCGAGCGCGTCCTCGCGCCACGCGTCGGGGCGGGCGGCATCCTCATCCTGCGGGATGATGTTGTAATCGCCCCCCATGAGAACCGGCTCTTCGGTTTGCAGAAGTTCTGCGGCGCGGGCGCGCAGACGCTCCATCCAGGCCAGTTTATAGTCGTATTTCGGGCCCGGCGCGGGATTGCCATTGGGCAGGTAAAGGCCGCAAAGGCGCAGCGCGCGGGCCTCTCCCATCACCGTGGCCTCGATCCAGCGCGCCTGCTCA
>Ga0209947_1002609_pt1 | contig 10284 bp, 12 predicted proteins | sample SalPonR2_B_D2_MG_FD_185706 | JGI IMG/M metagenome (GOLD analysis project Ga0209947, IMG submission 185706) | Salt pond soil microbial communities from South San Francisco under conditions of wetland restoration - Salt Pond MetaG R2_B_D2_MG... ... | reverse complement strand
GAATGAATGGGGGCTCTCGGCGGTGCGGCTGGGGACGAATGGCCCGTATTGGTCGCTCAGCTACGAGGCCGCCTACTTCGCGCTCTTCGGTGTAGCGGCTTTCACGCGTGGTGCGCGGCGCGTGGCACTACTGCTGTTGCTCGGCCTCGTTGCGGGGCTCAATATCCTGCTGCTTCTGCCGGTCTGGCTTCTGGGGGTCGGCTTGCACGGCTGTCTTGCGCGGAACCTGTCACCGTCGGGCCCTCTGGCATGGGTGATGGCCGTTGCGCCGGTCCTGCTTTACGCGGCGGCGCTCACGCTGGGCTTCCCGGGTGATCTGAGGGCCCTCACCCTCGAAACCTTTTCCGGGCACGGGTTTCGGTTTTCGGACGAATTTATCTGGAATTCGCTAGTCGGATTGTTTGTTGCGTGCCATATCGTCGGCATGTCAGGGCTGTTGCATGCGCCGCACGAGGGGCGTCTTGCGGGGGTGATCCGTTGGGGCGCCGGGCGCAGCTTCTCGATCTATCTGGTGCATTATCCAGTATTGCAGTTTCTCGAGAGCCTCGCCTTGCCCGGGATTGGCCCCTGGCAGGACGATATCTTGATGATCGGCACGACGCTTGCGGTCTGCTTTGCCTTCGGCAACCTGTTCGAGGCGACCCTGCCGCAATTCCGCACCATGCTTGGTGGCAATTGGTCCGGGTCGCGCAGTCGATCTGCGTCTTGGAGCGGGTAACGGGAATCGAACCCGTAACTGAAGCTTGGGAAGCTTTCGTGATACCTTTTCACCATACCCGCGTCTGAGCCGTGGAGATATTGCCTTGTGCAGGCGTGGTCAAGAGGGGAAAGCGGTGCGCTCTCGCGCCTACTTGCGCCCCAGATACATCTGGTAGAGCCAGATCAGCAGCAGCGATCCCAGCACCGCGCCAATGAGCCCGCCCAACAGCCCCGTGACCATCAGCAGCACCCGGATCACCACCGCGCCAATGAGGGCCCCTGCGATGCCGATGAGCACGGTCTGCACCACCCCGGCCTCGATCCGCATCAGCCGGGTCGCGAGGAATCCCGCCGCAGCCCCGATGATGATCAGGTAGACCACACCCATGGCTTACCTCCGCTTGCGCCAATGGGTCGGTACGATGATAAGTGCGCCGACCGATGAGAGGATCGCGTCAATTCCGGGCGCGCCGAAGCGGATGCCGAACATGATGCGGATGAAGTAAAAGAGGAACGCACCGCCGACGCAGATGATGATCGACGGCAGATAGCCGTTTCGGGTAAAGCCGCTTTTCTCGCTGGCATAGCCGACGATGCCCGCGATCACCACCGTGCCGAAAAGTTGCAGGAACATCGCGTCACTCCAATCGGCTGCCGCGCGGCCAGGCCATGCCGCGCAGGAACTCGGGTCCATCCTGCGCCGCGCGGCCCGCGCGTTGCAAGCGCAAAAGCCGCACTGCGCCGTGCCCGCAGGCGACCGTCGCCTCTGCGTCGAGCACCTCGCCGGGGGCACCCTGCCCGTGGGCGACGCGCGAGGCCAGGAGCTTTATCCGCTCTTCACCTGCCATGCACCACGCGCCGGGAAAGGGCGAGAGGCCCCTTATGCGCCGATCGACCTCTTGCGCGTCAAGGCTCCAGTCCACGCGCGCCTCGGCCTTGTCGATCTTGGCGGCATAGGTAACGCCTGCCTCGGGTTGTGGCTGCGGCTCCAATGCGTCTAGCTGGTTCAGTGCCTTGACGATCAGCCGCGCGCCCATGTCCGAAAGTCTGTCATGCAACTGCCCCGTGGTCTCTGCCGCGCCGATCTGCGTTGCCTCGCGCATGAGCACCGGCCCGGTATCGAGCCCGGCCTCCATCTGCATGATGCAGATGCCTGTCTCAGTGTCGCCCGCCATGATCGCGCGGTGAATGGGGGCTGCCCCGCGCCAGCGCGGCAAGAGGCTGGCATGGATGTTGAGACAGCCCTTCGCGGGCGCGTCGAGCACCGCCTGCGGCAGGATCAGGCCATAGGCCACGACCACCGCTACATCGGCCTTGTGCGCGACGAAGGCCGCCTGTTCGTCGGCGCCTTTCAGGCTGACCGGATGGCTGACTGGCAGGCCAAGCGCCTCGGCGCGCGCCTGCACCGGGCTGGGCCGGTCCTTCTTGCCGCGTCCCGCCGGGCGCGGCGGCTGGCAATAGACGGCGGCCACCTCGTGCCCCGCCTCGACCAGCGCGTCGAGCACCGGCACCGAGAAATCGGGCGTTCCCATGAAGATCACACGCATGACACCTCCCAAAGGGTTGGGTTTCCGTAGGGTGGGGTTTCACCCCACCTTTCTTGCCTTCCGCAACAGCATGTCGCGTTTGACCCGGCCCAGCCGGTCGAAATACATCCGCCCCTGCAGATGGTCGATCTGGTGCTGCACCGATGTGGCCCAGAGCCCAACGAAGTCGCGCTCCTCGACCTCGCCGGACGCATTGAGAAACCGCACCGTCACCGCGCGGGGCCGCTCGATCAGGGCCGAGACGCCGGGCAGGCAGGGGCTGGCCTCCTGATGCTCGCGCAGTTGCACGCTGGCGTGCAGCACCTCGGGATTGGCCATGTGCACGACCTTGCCGCGCGTCTCGCTTGCATCGACCACCGCCAGCGCCTGCATCTCGCCAAGCTGCGTGGCTGCCAGCCCGACGCCGGGCATCGCCTCCATCACCGCGATCATATCATCCCAGATCGCGTGGGTCGCATCGGTGATTTCGGCAACCGGGGCGGCGGGCGTTCTCAGCCGCTTGTCGGGCCAGCGCAGGACCGGGCGCAGGCTCACGCGCGGGCCTGCTCGCGCTTGAGCTTTTGCATGCGCCGGGTGATCATCTGCCGGCGCATCGCGCCGAGGTAGTCGATGAAGAGCTTGCCGTTGAGATGGTCGATCTCGTGCTGCACGCAGGTCGCCCAGAGTCCGTCGAAGGTTTCGCTCTGTTCATTCCCGTTCATGTCGATCCAGCGCACATCGACGACCTTCGGGCGCGTCACCTCGGCATATTGATCGGGGATCGAGAGGCAGCCTTCCTCGTAGACATTGGTATCGTCGGAACGGGCCACCACCTCGGGGTTGAACATAACCAGCGGGCGCGGCTCCTCGCCCTCGTCCTTGACGCAATCGAGTACGATCAGGCGGCGGGTCACCCCAACCTGCGGCGCGGCAAGGCCGATGCCCGGCGCGTCATACATGGTTTCCAGCATGTCGTCGGCGAGACGGCGCAGATCGTCGCTGAGATCGGGCACAGGCTCGCAGACCTTTTTCAGGCGCGGGTCGGGGTGGATGAGGATCGGGCGTTTCATGGCGCTTGATTTAGGGGATCGGCGCGCGATCCGCAACGGTCTTGCACCCGGCGTTCATTCGTCTAGCTTGCCGTCCGTCACCCAAGGAGAGCCTCATGAATTTCGACGAGATCATCGACCGCCGCGGAACCGGAAGTACCAAATGGGACAGGATGGAGGCTTATGGCGGTGTTTCACCTGATGACGGGATTCCGATGTGGGTCGCCGACATGGACTTCCGGGCGGCTGATGTCCTGCAGGACGCGATGCAACGCCTCATGGACCGTGCCAATTACGGATATTTCCCCGGCGACGCAGAAATGAACGAAGCTGTCGCGTGGTGGATGAAAAAGCGCCACGGATGGGACGTGGACCCGAACCACATGTCAAGCACCGCGGGGCTCGGCCATGCCATAGCCCTGATCCTTGAAACCTATACCGATCCCGGCGACGAGGTGATCATCTTCACCCCGGTTTACCACGAGTTCACAAACAAGATCGAACTGACCAAGCGCGTCGTTCACGAGGCCCCTCTGGTTATCGAGGACGGCATCTACCACATGGATCTGGACGCGCTTGAGGCAGGGCTCAGCGGTAAGGAGCGGATGATGCTCATTTCATCCCCTCATAACCCGGCCGGGCGCATCTGGACGCCCGAAGAGCTACGCCAACTCTCCGACTTATGCGCTCGCAAAGATCTCTTGTTGATCGCCGACGAGATCCACCACGACCTCGTTTTCCCCGGCCAGACATTCACGCATTTCCTCAATGCCGCGCCCGAGGCTGCGGATCGCACCTTTGTTCTCACGGCCGCGTCGAAAACATTCAACACCGCCGGCGCGCGCCTTGGGACGGTCACGATCCCCAATCCCGACCTGCGGACGCGTTTCCGGCAGGCCCTGCTCGAACACCAGACCCAGCCCAATCTCATGGGCGTCGAGTTGACGCGCGCCGCTTACTCGCCGGGTGGTGCGGCCTGGGTTGATGAACTGGTCGCTTATCTAGACGGCAACCATAAGCTTTTCCTCGATGGGATCGCGCAGATTCCCGCGCTTAAAGGCATGCCGATGCAATCGACATATCTCGCCTGGGTGAACTTTGCCGATACCGGAATGGATATGAAGGAGGTTCTTCGCAGGGTGCATGAGGATGCGCGCGTCGTTCCATCAGTGGGCGCTGATTTCGGCACCGGCGGTGAAACCTTCCTGCGGTTCAACATCGGCACGCCGCGCGCAAGGGTGGCCGAGGCGGTGGAGCGGCTTCAGGCGGCTTTCGCCGATCTGCAATAGCGCGCCGCGACCAGACCTGCCCGCACAGAAAAACGGCCCTGTCTCATCGACGGGGCCGTTTTCATTCTCTCACAGTGTCGGGCGCTTACTTTTCGTTGTCGCCCTTGAGCGCGGCGCCAAGGATATCGCCAAGCGACGCACCGGAGTCGGACGAGCCATACTGCTGAACCGCCTCTTTCTCTTCGGCGATCTCGCGGGCCTTGATCGAGAGGCCCAGACGGCGGGTCTTGCTGTCGACATTGGTGACGCGGACGTCCACCTTGTCGCCGACCGAGAAGCGCTCGGGGCGCTGCTCTGCCCGGTCACGGCTGAGGTCGGAGCGACGGATGAAGGATTTCATGCCCTCGTATTCCACCTCGACGCCGCCATCCTCGATCGCCGTCACTTCGACGGTGATGATCGAGCCGCGCTTCACGCCACCCACGGCATCGGCGAACTTGTCCCCGCCGAGGGCCTTGATGGAGAGCGAGATACGCTCTTTCTCGATATCCACCTCGGAGACGACAGCCTGAACCACATCGCCTTTCTTGTAGCTCTGGATCGCTTCCTCGCCACGCTCGTCCCAGCTCAGATCGCTGAGGTGAACCATGCCGTCGATTTCGCCTTCGAGACCGATGAACAGACCGAATTCGGTGATGTTCTTGACCTCGCCCTCGACTTCGGTGCCGGCGGGGTGGGTCTCGGCAAAGACTTCCCACGGGTTGCGCATGGTCTGCTTGAGGCCAAGGCTGACACGACGCTTGGCGCTGTCGATTTCCAGAACCATGACTTCGACCTCTTGCGAGGTGGAGACGATCTTGCCGGGATGCACGTTCTTCTTGGTCCAGGACATCTCCGAGACGTGAACGAGACCTTCGACACCGGGCTCCAGCTCAACGAAGGCACCGTAGTCGGTGATGTTCGTCACGCGGCCGGTATGCACCGAATCGAGCGGATACTTGGCGGCGACCAGATCCCACGGATCTTCCTGCAGCTGCTTCATGCCGAGGCTGATGCGATGCGTGTCCTTGTTGATCTTGATGACCTGAACCTTGACGGTCTCGCCGATCGTGAGGATTTCCGAGGGGTGATTGACGCGGCGCCAGGCCATGTCGGTGACGTGCAGAAGGCCGTCGACACCGCCGAGATCCACGAAGGCCCCGTATTCGGTGATGTTCTTGACCACACCATCGACCGTCTGGCCCTCGGTGAGGTTGGCGATGACCTCGGCGCGCTGTTCGGCGCGGCTTTCTTCCAGGATGGCGCGGCGCGACACGACGATATTGCCGCGGCGACGATCCATCTTGAGGATCTGGAAGGGCTGCTTGAGACCCATGAGCGGGCCTGCGTCGCGCACCGGGCGCACATCGACCTGAGAGCCGGGCAGGAAGGCCACGGCACCGCCGAGATCGACAGTAAAGCCACCCTTGACGCGACCGAAGATTGCGCCTTCGACGCGCTCTTCGTCGGCATAGGCCTTTTCGAGACGGTCCCATGCCTCTTCGCGGCGGGCCATCTCGCGGCTGACCACGGCTTCGCCGCGGGAGTTCTCTGCGGAGCGCAGGAAGACCTCGACCTCGTCGCCGACGGAAATGTCGGGCTGCTCGCCGGGATTCGCGAATTCTTTCAGATCAACGCGGCCTTCCATCTTGTAGCCGACGTCGATGATGGCTTGTCCCGCCTCGATGGCGATGACCTTGCCTTTGACAACCGTGCCCTCGTCGGGCGTGTCCATTTCGAAGCTTTCTTCAAGGAGGGCTTCGAAATCCTCCATAGATACGTTCTGAGCCATGTGGTCTCTGGTTTCCTTTGATCGGTTTTCTGGCCGCGCGGTTGTCTCCGCCGGTCTTGGGGTTTCATTGGTCAGGCGGGTCACAAAACAAAGAGGGCCGGTGGTGCCGACCCTGCTCGATCTCAATGCTTCGTGGCGGTTTCCGCCTTGTTGACGCGCCGCGTATAGCGGGGGCAGGGGTGTAAATCAAGCGTCTAAAGCGCCCCAAGGCGGGCTTTTGCCCGTTCCACCTCGGCCACCGCCGCCGCGACCGCCTGATCTATGGTCAACTCTGACGTGTCGAGCCGGAGCGCATCCTCGGCGGGTTTCAGCGGGGCCGCCGCGCGGGCGCTGTCGCGGGCATCGCGCTGGCGCAGGTCGTCCATGACCTCGTCGAGCGTGGCCGCGTGGCCGGTCTCGCCCAGTTCCTTGTGCCGCCGCCGGGCGCGTTCGGCGTCCGAGGCGGTGACGAACAACTTCACCTCCGCCTCCGGGCAGATCACCGTGCCGATGTCGCGCCCGTCCAGAACCGCGCCCCCCGCGCGCCGGGCGAAGGCGCGTTGAAAATCCAGCAGCGCCTGCCGCACCTCGGGAATTGCCGCGACACGGCTGGCGGCCTGGCTGACATCGGGCGTGCGCAGGTCATCTGCGCCCAGGTCCTCGGCGCGCAGGCTCTGCGCCGCCTCGACCGGATCGAGGCCGGTGAGCACGCGCCGCCCGGTGGCCCGGTAGAGCAGCCCGGTATCGAGATGCGCAAAGCCGAAATGGCGGCTGAGCGCCCGCCCGATGGTGCCCTTGCCCGCCGCTGCCGGTCCGTCGATTGCTATAGTGAACGCCATGCCTGCCCTCGTCTTCTTTGGACCATCTTGCTAGCCGATCCGGCCCTGCGCCTCAAGCATCGCTTGACGCCACGCCATCGGCGCGGCATCACCCGGACATGCTGATTTATAAGATATTCCGTGGCCCCGAATGGGCCGATCTGCGTGCCAAGGGCGAAAGTGCCGGTGCGCCGGTCGACCTTGTCGATGGCTATGTGCATTTCTCGACCGCCGAGCAGGCCGCCGAGACCGCTGCCAAACATTTCGCGGGCGAGGGCGACCTGATGCTCCTGGCCATCGAGATCGACCGTCTGGGCGACGCTCTGAAATGGGAGCCGTCACGCGGCGGCGCGCTGTTCCCGCATTTATACCGCGAATTACGCCTGTCGGATGTGGCATGGGCGCAGCCCTTGCCGTTGGCAAATGGTGTGCATCAGTTCCCTGCGGGCCTCGAATGACCCCGCTGGAGCGTCTGGGCCTTGGCGTGCTGCACCGGTTCGATCCGGAAACCGCGCATGGTATTGCGCTGCGGGCACTGCGCCTGGGTCTGACGCCCTCCCCTGGCCCGGTGACGAGCGCGCGGCTCAGGAGCGATCTGGCGGGGCTGTCGCTGCCGAATCCGGTGGGCCTTGCGGCAGGCTTCGACAAGAACGCCGAGGCGCTTGGCCCGCTGAGCCGCGCCGGTTTCGGGTTCATCGAGGTGGGCGCGATCACGCCGCGCCCGCAGCCCGGCAACCCGCGCCCGCGCCTGTTTCGACTGACCGAAGACCGGGGCGTGATCAATCGCTTCGGGTTCAACAACGAGGGCATGGAGGCCGCCGCCGCGCGGCTGGCCAACCGCCCGCGCAACGCCGTGATCGGCCTCAATCTGGGGGCCAACAAGGACAGCACCGACCGGGCCGAGGATTTCGCCCGGGTGCTGGCGCATTGCGGTGCGCATCTGGATTTCGCGACGGTCAATGTCAGCAGCCCCAACACCGAAAAGCTGCGCGACCTGCAGGGGGCCGCGGCGCTCATGAGCCTCTTGAAAGGGGTCATGGAAGCGCGTGACTGGCTGCCGCGCCCGATCCCCGTTTTCCTCAAGATTGCGCCGGACCTCAGTGACACCGAATTGTCGGAAATCGCCGACGTGGCGCGCGCGAGCGGGATCAGCGGCATCATCGCCACCAACACCACGCTGGATCGCGACGGGCTTCACAGTGAGGCGCGCGATCAGGCGGGCGGGCTGTCGGGCCAGCCGCTGTTCGAGAAATCAACCCGGGTGCTGGCGCGGCTGTCGCAGCTGACCGGCGGCGACATGCCGCTGATCGGCGTGGGCGGTGTGGGTTCTGCCGAAGACGCCTACGCCAAGATCCGCGCGGGGGCACATGCCGTGCAGCTATATTCGGCGCTGGTTTATGAGGGGCTGTCGCTCGTCTCTGACATCGCCAAGGGCCTCGATGCGCTGCTTGAACGCGACGGATTTGCCAGCGTGGCGGAGGCCGTCGGCACCAAACGAGGCGACTGGCTGTGATCACCTATTGGCACAATCCGCGCTGTTCCAAATCCCGTGCTGGACTTGCGCTATTGGAAGAGCGCGGGGCCGAGGTGAGCGTGCGCCGCTATCTTGAGGATGCGCCGACCGAGGCCGAATTGCGCGACGTTCTGGCGCAGCTGAACGTGGCACCCATCGAGATGATGCGCGCGGGCGAGGCGCGGTTCAAGGACCTGAGCCTGACCAGTGACAGCGACCCGGAGACGCTGATCGCTGCGATGGCTGAAAACCCGATCCTGATCGAGCGGCCGATTGGTGTGACCGGAGACCGCGCTGTTATTGGACGCCCGCCCGAGAACCTGCTGTCGCTGCTCTGAGCGCGAAAACGCAAACGGGCGCGCCCGAAGACGCGCCCGATATCTGAGCCTGATCGGTGATCAGCCTTTTTTCAGCACCCTTGCCCCGAGTGTCTCGGCGATCTGCACGGCGTTGAGGGCCGCGCCCTTGCGCAGGTTGTCGCTGACGCACCACAGGTTGATGCCGTTGTCGATGGTCGGGTCCTGCCGGATGCGGCTGATGAAGGTGGCGAAATCGCCGACGCATTCGACGGGCGTGACGTAGCCGCCATCCTCGCGCTTGTCGATCACCATGATGCCGGGGGCCTCGCGCAGGATGTCGCGCGCCTCGGCCTCGTCGAGATGGTCCTCGAACTCGAGATTGATCGCCTCGGAATGGCCGACGAAGACCGGTACGCGCACGCATGTCGCTGTCACCTTGATCGCGGGGTCCACGATCTTCTTGGTCTCGGCGACCATCTTCCATTCTTCCTTGGTCTGGCCGTCCTCGAGGAACACGTCGATATGCGGGATCACGTTGAAGGCGATCTGCTTGGGGTAGACCTTGGCCTCGTAATCGTCGGTCGGGTTGTAGACCGCCTTGGTCTGGTCCCACAACTCGTCGATGCCGTCCTTGCCCGAGCCCGACACCGACTGATAGGTCGAGACCACCACGCGCTTGATCCGGGCGCGGTCATGCAGCGGCTTCAGCGCCACCACCATCTGCGCGGTAGAGCAGTTGGGGTTGGCGATGATGTTCTTCTTGGCATAGCCCTCGACCGCCTCGGGGTTCACCTCGGGCACCACGAGCGGAACATCCGCGTCGTAGCGGTAGAGCGACGAGTTGTCGATTACGACACAGCCCGCCTTGGCCGCCTTGGGCGCGTAGATCTTTGTCGCGTCCGAGCCGATGGCAAAGAGAGCCATATCCCATCCGGTGAAATCGAACGTGTCGAGATCGAGGGTCTTGAGCGTGCGGTCGCCAAAGCTGACTTCGGTGCCGAGCGAACGGCGCGACGCAAGTACCGCGATCTCGTCCACCGGAAATTCGCGCTCTGCGAGGATGTTCAGCATTTCGCGGCCCACATTGCCCGTGGCGCCAACGACGGCGATTCTGTAACCCATGTGTATCATGCCTCCTGATCGGGGTTGCGGTGCGGGTCATACAGGGATTGGTGGTGATGTGAAAGGGGCGGGTTATCAGCCCATATTGTCGCGGCTGAAGAGATAGATCACCAGCCCGCCCAGGAGTGCGAACCCGAACAGCCCGAAGATCGCCACATATCCCGCCAGCGGGTCCGTGGTGGCCGCCGCCGCGTGCAGCGGGCCAGAGGCGAATTGCGC
>Ga0209947_1002599_pt1 | contig 10316 bp, 10 predicted proteins | sample SalPonR2_B_D2_MG_FD_185706 | JGI IMG/M metagenome (GOLD analysis project Ga0209947, IMG submission 185706) | Salt pond soil microbial communities from South San Francisco under conditions of wetland restoration - Salt Pond MetaG R2_B_D2_MG... ... | reverse complement strand
ATGCTAACTATAAACAATCTCAACATGGAGTTTTCACTGATAATCCTGAAACTTTAACTAATGACTTTTTCATTAATCTTTTAGATATGAATTATGAATGGAAAAAATCTGAAGAAGATGATAATGTTTATGAAATCAGAGAAAGAGATTCTGATAAACTGAAGTGGACAGGTACAAGAGTAGATTTAGTATTGGGGTCAAATTCTCAACTTAGAGCAATAGCCGAAGTTTACGGTTCTGAAGATGCTAAAGAAAAATTTGTTAATGATTTTATTGCAGCTTGGACTAAAGTAATGAATGCAGACCGATTTGATTTAAAGCAGTAAATATTTTAAAAACTCGAATCTAAAAAGAGGGAAACAGCTCAGTTTCCCTCTTTTGTTGTAAAATTATTCTTAATTATTTTTTCTGCTCAATCTCAATAACACATTTTGTTTTTATTTTTTCCACTAAAAATTGAAGTCCATCTATTACGTGAGGCCTTATGTCGCCACCTACCAGTACATACATAATGTCGTCTCCCACATCTAGAAGTCCATCATTAAGCCATACTCTAACATAAAAGACTCCTTCTAATTTTTTTGCTTCTTCTACTGCTTTATCCACCTTCTCTTGATCATATGAAAATTCCATCTTTTCAACTTCAGAACCATCATCTATTCCTTTTCTTACTTTTGCCTTAGGTGTTTTTCTAACAGTTCCATTATGAACAAGATACATCCCTACATTTAATGCTTCCATATCCGACTTTGCTTCCTTTAACCATTTGTCTATGGAAGGAGATTCTTTTTTGCTTTTATTCTCTATCAATTTTACAAACTTCCTTTCTATATTCTATACCTTTAACTAATTGATGCTTTGTAAATTTTTTCTACAGAATTACTTAGCATATTGTTAAATTCTTCATCATTTTGGCTTACATCTAGACCTTCCAATAATGCTCTTGAAAAGCTGGCAATAAGGTCGTGATTTCTTTCTAATTTATCTACAGCTACTTCTCTGCTGTATCCACCTGAAAGAGCTACTACTCTCATTACCTGAGGATGTTTTATGACTTCTGAATAAAAATCATCTTCGTCAGGCAAGGATAATTTAAACATTACCACTTGATCTTTACTTAGATTTTCTAAATTTTTAAGGATTTCTTCTCTAAGTATCTTTTCTGATTCTCCCTTATCTTTGCTTTTAATATCTACTTCCGGTTCTAATATTGGTGCTAATCCACTATCAGCTATTTTCTTGCCATATTCAAACTGCTGCTCTACAATTTTTTTGATACCTTCAGGGTTAGCTTCTTTTATTACAGATCTCATTTTAGTTCCGAATATATTTCTTTCCTTGGCTCTTTCAATCTTAGAATCTAAATCGGTTATAGGTTTCATTACTTGAACACCATTTTCCAAATCAGCAAGACCTTTATCTACCTTAAGAATAGGCAGTATACCTTTCTTTTCCCAGAGATAATCCCCTGTGTATAAGCCATCTACCTTTCTATCCATAGTTTGTTCAAATAAAATAGCTGCTAATATATGTTCAGATTTGAATGCAGGGCTAGTAACTATTCTAGTTCTCATTTCGTGAACAAGATTAAACATTTCATCTTCATTATCATATTGATCTTTACTTATGCCGTATCCTGCTAAAGCTTTTGGTGTACTACCACCACTTTGATCCAGTGCTGCAATAAATCCATTACCACTTTTCATGATTTCTACTTGTTTCTTCTTCATTTAATACACCTCTCCTTTATTTATTTTTCTAAACTTTTATTTTTTCTGCCCTGAGCTTTACTAAAAAGATAATTTAAATAAATACCTCACTCAATTATTATTATATGACTTTATAGCAATAATCACAAGAAAAGTATATATAATTAATAACAAATGACTCAAAACAGCATTAATACTAATTATAGTATTTACATTTGTTATGAGTCATTTATTGATTGTATTTTTTAAAATTTATTTGATACTTTTTATAGCCTTTTCTGCCCACTTAGAATCTTTGTATATAGCTCTTCCTACACCAATAAGGTCTGTTTTTTTTCTAGATATAAGATTTTCTGCAGCATCGGTATCAGTAATCCCACCAGTCAAAATAACTGGAATTGATATAACTTTTTTGATCTCTTCAGTTAATGGTGAAAAATAGCCTTGTCCATTAAGCTCTTTAACACTATAACCACAAAATCCTCCTGAAATATCAAGTATATCTACTCCTGCTTTTTCAAATTCTACTGCTGCAAGTTTGCTGTCTTCAATTGTACTTCCACCCTTAATATAGTCAGAAGCTCCTAATCGAAGCAAAATCGAAAAATTATCGCCAACAGCCTTACGTACAGCTTTTATAATGTCTAAATGAATTTTAATTCGTCCTAAAAGTTCTCCACCATAGGCGTCATTTCTCTTGTTTGTAAGGGGTGAAAAAAATTGATTTAGAAGATATCCATGTGCAGAATGAATCTCTACACCATCAAATCCTGCTTTTTTAACGCGTATTGCAGCATATTTAAACTCATCAATTATATTTTTAATTTCCTTTTGTGTAAGTTCCTTTGGAATACAATCCGTACGGGGATTAGGAATATTAGAAGGTCCAACCGGTTCATGACCCGTAACACTTTTGCTGGCTGCACTTCCTGCATGGTTAATTTGCATTACTGCTTTAGATCCATTTTCATGAATAATATTTGATAATTTTTTTAAATCTTCAATATTGCTATCATCTGAAATAGATAGCTGACCTTCACTTGCTTTTCCTTTTATTGTTATAAAACTATGTTCTATAATAATCAGTGATATATAACCCCCTCTAGATTTTTCATCGTAATATTCTAATATATCTTTGCTTATTCTTCCATCTTCTTTAGATTTCGAAGTAGCCATAGGAGCCATAACCAATCTATTCTTTAAAGTTAAATTACCTTCTTCTAATGGTTTAAGTAAAAATGACATTTTTAACCTCCTTAAATTTATTATACATACATACTTGAATTTATTTTATATTATCTTATATAATTTATATTTTCAATTTTTCTTTAATAATTAATATTTGTTTTGTAGTTAGAGGTTCTTCCATATCAAGTCTAATAACTCTATCTTCAAAAAACAAAGCATATTCTCCAGTTGGAGTGTCTTCATAATAGCGTTGATAAGCTTCTTCTGTATCAAATGTTTTGTTATCAATTGCTTCAAAGGTCGTGTTGTCTCTCCACTCTGGAATTTCAAGTAGGTGCTGCTTTGCAAGTCCATAAACAAAATTAAATTGAAGTTTTAAAATCTCATATTCAATCCTTGGAGGTGAATCTTTTGATGGAGGTGTATCTTGACGATAAACACTTCTAGAAAGAAAAAGAGTCCTATCTATTTCTTTTTCATATGAATAATAGTCATATTCGATTTGCCCGTACAAATCTTCACTGGTAAGAGGAATTTCATCGCTATAAAGCTTGAATTCATGGCTTTCTGTTTTAGAAAGCTGCCAATTGACAGTCCTATAATTCGAATCATCGCCTGCACTGAATCCAAATCGCATGATGAAGACCATAATCAATGCCAAATAAGCAATATCAGCAAGAATAAGTACTGAAAATGATATCAATTTATTTTTGCTAGCAGATGCTTTTTTCTTCTTGAAGTATTTTATTGATGACCAAAATATAATCATCAGAATTGGCATTTGTGCTATAGGTAGAAATAAGCCGAATCCTCCTATTTCGAAAAGGAGGTGAAACAATAAATAACCTAGACTTCCAAATACGAAAGCCATATAGATTATATCAACAATTTTATATACTATACTACTGTTCTTTGCACATTCTCCGCCAAGCGCAATTGACTTCTCCGAACGCTTAATCCAAATAAAATAAGTCATCAATGAATACACTGAATATAAGATAATCGATAATATCATAGTGCTAGATAATAATCGAATGGGATCTGATAAATAATCTATTGGGTTTAATTGAAAAGAGTTGAACTGGACAATTAAATTTAAAACAAAGACTAAAATTATAACTATGGTAGCTGGAAGATAACTCTTTTTCATACATTTTTTAATATTATCAAGTTTCTCCTTTTCATCGGTTTCGAATGGTACAGGATTATCAGCTTCACTACTAAAAATTTGCATTTGATTAAATTGAGTTACAAAATTCCAGCCAGCAGCCTTTGCATAATCAAAATATGTCTCTTGGTTTTCCGTAATGTCTGGATTAAACACGGACCCTTCAGGAAAATATGTGACAGTATATTTTAATTTTTGCGGTGTACCTTTTCTAAATGTCCATAAAAAAGGTCCACACTTCTCAAGAAATAGTCCTTTTTCAGCCAGTTTCTCCAATTTGTTCTCCACATCTTCATAACGGTCAAACCTAAAATTTATTATTCGTTTTGTTTTATCTTTCATTATTGGTCACCACTTTTCACTAACCTTTCGTAGTCTTTTTTTAATTTTGCCAATCGAATATATTCTTTCTCAAGCATTTCTTTACCAAAGCTTGTTATAATATAATTTTTTTTACGATTTTCAATTTTGGTTTCTATAATAATTTTTTCTTTTACAAATTTATCCAATAAGCTGTATAGGGTTCCGGGTCCTATGATAACTCGTCCATTAGTAAGTCCTTCTACCTTCTTCATAATATCAACACCGCAGCTCTCCTGTGTTAGACAAATAAGGATGTAAAACATTTGCTCTGTTAATGTTTGGTACTTATCTCTAGCCATCAGCTCACCTCTCGCATTATCGAATATCGATATTTCACTTCTAAACTTTAACATCGAATATCGATATTGTCAAGTTTTAAGATATTCTATGTCGTGATTCTATTAAGACTTATCTATATTAATAGTCTTTAATTTAAAATCAACTACAGGTAATTTCTTGGCTACAGAAAAGTCGAGAACAAAAACTTTTTATTATCCCAGAGGAAGCAGAAAAGGATTCTAATGGAAAAAATCTTTTTCTGCAATATTTGATTATTCTCTGATTAATGTGTGATGATTAATATAGTTAAGAAAGCCTATGATAATGAGATTCTCCTAATATATCATATTTAGAGTAGTATTTATGTTATTCATATCTTAATGCATCTACAGGCTTAAGCTTTGAAGCCTTGTTTGCAGGATATATTCCAAAGAATACTCCTACTACCAGTGAAAAAATAAAAGCCAAAGATATTATCTGAGGATTTACTACTGTAGTTATATCTAGGGCATTTGAAAGAAGATTGTTAACTACCATTCCAAATATTATTCCCAGTATGCCTCCTATTCCACTAATAACTGAAGATTCTATCAAAAACTGTGTAAGAATACTGCTTCTTTTTGCTCCTATTGCCTTTCTTATCCCTATTTCTCTAGTTCTTTCAGATACGGTAACTAGCATTATATTCATAATACCTATACCTCCTACCAGAAGTGATATGCCAGCAATACCCCCCAGCATAAGAGTGAGTGTACCTGTTACTTCTCCTAAGGTAGACAGGAGTTCTTCCTGGCTGAATATTTTATAGGAGTCTTCGTCTTCATATATATTTAAAAGAAAATTTTCTATATTTTCCTGTGTTTTTTCAACTGATGTTTCATCTGAACCCTGAAGTACCATGCTGCTTATTGTTTGGGTCTTAAACTGCCTCATAGCAGTAGTATAGGGTAGAATTACAAGTTCGTTGCTATTTCCAAACATGCTGCCTTCTTTTTCATTTAGTATTCCTACTACAGTATATTTTTCTCCACCTATTGAAATTTTTTCATTTATGGGATTTGAATCTCCAAAGAGATTCTGCCAGGTATCGTAACCTAGAACCACAATCTTGTTTCTGTAGTCAACATCAATCGGATTTATAAATCTGCCTGCATATACTGAATAGTTTTGAATCTGTCCGTAGTTTTGATTGGCTCCAGTAAGAGAAATACCTTCTTCGGATTCCAGCCCATATTTGACATCGACACTCCTGCTGACGGTAGGCGAAAGAAATTGAACACCTTCAAGTAGTTCCATTTCTTTAAGTTCGTCATTTCCAAACTCTTCGGTTCTGTCAGTTATATTGAGGGTAAGAAGATTTGACCCCATTCCTTCTATGCTTTCTGTAACATCTGCTGTAGCTCCCTGTCCTATTGATACCATTACGATTACAGAAAATACTCCTATTACTATCCCAAGCATTGTAAGAAAGGTACGCATTTTATTTGCAAGTATTGATTTAAATGCCATTTTCAGAGTATTTTTTATGCTTATATGCATATTATATACCTCCCTCTGTTATAAGTCCGTCTCTAATAGTTATCTGATTTTTAGCTTTTTGAGCTACTTCCAAATCGTGTGTTATGACTATTACAGTTTTACCCTTATTGTTTAGATTTTTAATTATCTTAAGTACTTCATTTCCTGATTTTGTATCTAGATTTCCCGTAGGTTCATCTGCCAAGAGTATTGGAGGATTACCTACAAGAGCTCTTGCAATTGCAACTCTCTGCTGTTGTCCTCCTGAAAGTTCCGTTGGTTTATGGTGCATTCTGTCTCCTAATCCTACATCCTTAAGTGCTTCTTGAACTCTTTTTTTTCTGATTTTATTTTTTTCTCCTCTGTATATGAGGGGAAGCTCTACATTTTCAAAGGCTGTAAGTTTAGGCAGAAGATTAAACTTTTGAAATATGAATCCTATTTTTTCATTTCTTATTGATGAAAGTTCATTAGGTGTATAGGATGATATTTCACGACCATCTAGATAATATTCTCCAGTCGTCGGCGAGTCGAGACAGCCGAGTATGTTCATAAGAGTGGATTTTCCTGACCCAGAAGGTCCTGCTACAGCTACAAAATCTCCTTCTTCAACCTTGAAGTCTATCCCTTTGAGAACCTGAAGATCTATCTCTCCCATACGGTAGGTTTTGGTGATTTCTTTTAATAAAATCATTTTTTATCACCATCTTGAGGTTTTCCCTTTCCTCCACCTATGCCCATGCCCGGTATAATCCTTTCGGAAAAGTCTTCACTAGCTTCTGTTGTATAATAGATTTTATCTGATTCCTTTAACCCGGATATTATCTCCACAAAATTATCATTTGCAATTCCTATTTCTATTGATTGAGGAGATAGGTTTCCCTCTTCGTCTTTAATTTGTACTAGATATTTATCGCCTACTTTTACTATTGCCTCTAAAGGTATAATTAGAACATTTTCTTTTTCCTCTATAAGTATTTCCAAATCTACATTCATACCTGACATCATCTGCTTTCTATCTTTAATTGATATCGTAACATCGTAAGATGTAACACCATTTTGATTTTGACCCTTTAATGATATTGATGAAACCTCTCCTTCAAATTTTTCATCTTCGAAGACATCACATTCGATAGTTACCTGCATTCCTTTTTCTATGTCCATTATATCGAGTTCATCAACCTCTATTACTACCTCCATATTATTTAAATCTGCTACTTGAAAAAGTTGAGTTCCACGCTCTACATATCCCTGTTCATCTACGAATACTGTAAGGATAGTACCGTCTATAGGTGATGTAACTGTTGAATCTTCTTCAAGCAGATCTTCCAAAGTTAATTTATTTTGCTGAACTAGAATTTCCTGCTGTTCTATCTGCATATTTAAACTTTCGCTTTCAAGTACAGCTACCAAATCTCCTTCTTCAACTTTGGAGCCACTTTCCACTTTTAAATCGTAAACTTTGGCATTGTAGGATGGATATATACCTTGGGGATTGTTTTCTACAACCTGACCAGTATATGGAGATACTATTTTATTTGAATTTTTTACTACAGTAATTCTAACCTCCGTACCACTGGCTAATTTGCCGTTGTAATTCATTTCAACTTCAACCATTCCTGCAATAGCATTGCTATTTGTGGAAATCGGTGTTCTGTCAACTGATGAAACTTCTCCATCTATGGTTATGAGTGAATCATTTATAAATACTTCCACAGCGTCTCCAACTGATATGTTATCAATCTGAGCAATTGTAAAATACGACTCTGCTTTAATAATTCCTGTTTCTATAAATTCTCCAATCATATTGTTTGGAGAAACTTCATCTCCTTCTTCATAAAAAAATCTGACTGTTCCTGAATTTTCCGCATAAACTTTAAAGTCATTTCTTTTTTCGTAGAGTTCACTCAAATTTGATTCTTCTTTTGAAAGGTTGTACTTTGCAGTTTCTATATTGAGTTCTTCCTGTGTATCGCTATCATCTTCATAAAGAGCAAGAATTCCCTCTTCTTCTACGAATTCACCTTCTTCAAGATAAATCATATCTAGGGTTCCTTCAATAACAGATACCACCGTTCTGCTATCAGCCGGCTCAATACTTCCACTTCCGGTTATTGCTTTTCTAATAGTTCCTTTTTCTAATATATACTCTATTTCTTCGACAGATAAATCTTTTTCTTCTGTTTTAGGATTATTAAAAATCTGAATATATAAAATTCCTGTTGCTACAATGACAACTGCTAATACTATTATCCACTTCTTCTTATTTTTAAATTTAGGCATATTTTCCTCCTTAAGATAGTCTTTTTTAAATTATACTACCTTTATATTAAATATATCTTAATTTTTAAAATATGTTTCCAAGACGAGGGGACGCAAGACGAGGGGACGTTTCCAAGACGAGGGGACGTTTCTATTGTCTTATTTATAGCCTTGTGATATATTAGACTAGGGTGATATAATATGGCGAGACAGGCAAGAAAAAGAAGTAGTACTGGAATATATCATGTTATGTTAAGAGGTATAGATAAAAAAGATATATTCTTAGATGATGAAGATAGAAGGAAATTTTTAGAAAGCATAATGAAAGCTAATAAAAAAGGGAAATTTAAAATATATGGATATTGTTTAATGGATAATCATATTCATATGTTGATTAAAGAAGATGAAGAAATCGGAAAAATTATAAAGCGTATTACAGTAGGATATGTAGGATGGCACAATAAAAAGCATGAAAGAACAGGACATTTATTTCAAAACAGATATTTGAGCGAACCTGTTGAGGCGGAAGATTACTTTATAACAGTGTTAAGATATATTCATCAGAATCCAATTAAAGCAGGAATAGTATCTAGCCTAAGTGATTATAAATGGAGTAGTTATGATAAATACCATCTTGGATATCAAGGACAAAAATCTTTTATTAGTATAGATTTAGCAGAAGCATACTTTAAAACATTTAAAGAATTTAGAGATTATATGAAAGCTAATAATAGTGATAAATGTTTAGAGTATAATATAATAAGAAGGCATAATGATAAAACTTTAAGAGAAATTATTAATAAAAAATACGATGTATTTGAAATTGATAGAAAATCAATAAAGAAAAGAAATAAGGTTATTTGTAAAATATATGATGAACAAAAAACCAGCATACGTCAATTAAGCAGAGTACTCGGAGTAGGAAAGACAGTAGTTGAGAGAGCAATAAAACAAGACAGTTAAAACGTCCCTGTACCTCAAAGGATAAAATTTAAATGGAGGAAAAAAATGAAAACCAGAAAAAAATCTTGGATCAATGTAATTTTATTAATTGCTACACTAATTATTAATGCAATGGGTGCAATTGGATATATCAATAATATTTCACAAAAAGAAGTGTCTGATATGTATCCTACTTTAATAACACCTTCACCTTCAACTTTTAGCATATGGAGTGTTATATATACATTTCTTATAATATCAATAGTAGTTATGGTTATTAAAAATAAAGATCAATACTATAAGCGGGCTATTAACAATATCAGTTTTCTTTTCTGGATATCATGCATATTAAATATTGTATGGATAATAAGTTTTTCATATAATCTTATCGGCTTATCCACAATCTTTATTTTCGGTTTTTTAATTGTTATGGTTTTAATTATAAAAAAACTTGGGAAAATACAGGAAAGAGGAAGGTGGCTGTTGCCGATTACTTTTGGATTATATTCAGGATGGCTTTTTATCGCAACGGTTGTAAATATAGCTGCATGGCTTGTCAAGATTGAGTGGAAAGGATTTGGAATACCTGTAGAAACTTGGAGCATAATCATTATTTTAATTGCAATTGCTTTGACATTTTTAGTGTTAGCAAAGACTAAAAATGCAATATTTCCAATCCCTATAGCTTGGGCATATTATGGTATATATATCAATTTATTATCATCAGAAGGGTTTAACGGAATGTACGTTTTTTTGCCATATTTTACCATAGTAGGAATGGTTGTTTTAATTGGATTATCAGTAATACAATTTTATAAAAATAAGTATAATGTTATGACTAAGATTCATTAAGACAGATGAAACGTCCCCTTGTCTTCGTCTTGATA
>Ga0209947_1002592_pt1 | contig 10330 bp, 8 predicted proteins | sample SalPonR2_B_D2_MG_FD_185706 | JGI IMG/M metagenome (GOLD analysis project Ga0209947, IMG submission 185706) | Salt pond soil microbial communities from South San Francisco under conditions of wetland restoration - Salt Pond MetaG R2_B_D2_MG... ... | reverse complement strand
CGGCGCGAGTTCGAGAGCCGGCTGGAACGGGCGCTGAAGAGCGCGAGAGCGAGGGAGACCTCCTATGCGCTCTGCTATATGGATCTCGATCAGTTCAAGATCGTAAACGACAGCTGTGGCCACAGCGCGGGCGACGCGCTGCTGGCCCAGCTCGGCGCATTGCTGAAGTCGAAGATCCGCTGGCGCGATACGCTGGCGCGCCTCGGCGGCGACGAGTTCGGCGTGCTGCTGGAGAGCTGCAACCTCGACGAGGCCATGCGCACGGCCGAGGAGCTGCGCGAGACGGTGGCCGACTACAAGTTCGTCTGGGACGAACGCAGCTTCCGGCTCGGCGCGAGCATCGGCGTGGTGCCCATCACCGCAGACAACGATGACGTGGCGGCACTGCTCTCGGCCGCGGACAGCGCCTGCGCCGCGGCGAAGGAGGCGGGCCGCAACCGCATCCACAGCTATCACGAGAACGACATCGACCTCATGCGCCGCCGGCGCGAGATGCAGTGGGCCGCGCGCATCAACAACGCGCTGGAAGAGTCCCGTTTCGAGCTGTTCCGCCAGACCATCCTGCCGCTGCAGGGCGAGGACCGGGGCGCCCATTACGAACTCCTGCTGCGCATGCGCGACGAGGCCGGCGCCATGGTTTCGCCGGAGCTGTTCATCAACGCCGCCGAGCGCTACGGCATCACGCCGAACATCGACCGCTGGGTGATCTCCAACGCCTTTCGCTGGCTGGTCTCCGAGGCGGACGAGCGCGAGCGGCTGGATCTCTGCTCCATCAACCTGTCGGGCCAGAGCCTCGGCGACGAGAAGTTCCTGCCGTTCGTCATCGACCAGTTCCAGGTGAGCGGCCTCGACGCCACCAAGATCTGTTTCGAGATCACGGAGACTGCGGCCATCGCGAGCTACTCACAGGCCAATCGGTTCATCAACGCGCTGAAGGAGCTCGGTTGCAAGTTCGCCCTGGACGACTTCGGCACGGGCCTGTCGTCTTTCGGCTATCTGAAGCACTTCCCGGTGGATTTCCTGAAGATCGACGGCAGCTTCGTGAAGGAGATCCTGCACGACCCCATCGACCGGGAGATGGTCCGCTCGATCAACGAGATCGGCCATCTCACCGGCAAGCAGACCATCGCCGAGTTTGCCGAGAACGAGGAGATCATCACCATGCTGCGCGGCATGGGCATCGACTATGCCCAGGGCTACGGCGTCTCCGAGCCGAAGCGGGTGCAGCAGAACTTCGCTGCCGAGTCGCTCTAGTCGGTCGCTCCGGTCAGTCGCTCCTGCGCCCTTCGACGGGCGCCTCGTCGGCCGTTGCCGTGCCGAATCGCATCGAGTAATCCACGGCGCGCAGGTGCTTGGTGAGCGCGCCCACCGAAATGAAGTCCACGCCGGTCTCCGCGACGGCCGCCATATCGTCCATCTCGAGCCCGCCCGATGCTTCCAGAGTGGCGCCCGTGGCGCCGTCGCGGGTGATGCGCACGGCCTCGCGCAGGATATCGAGCGGGAAGTTGTCCAGCAGCAGGCGGTCGGCCCCGGCGGCCAGCGCCTCGCGCAGCTCGTCGAGACTCTCGACTTCCACCTCGACCGGCAGCGCCGGGTTGCCGACGCGTGCCCGCGAGACGGCTGCCGCGATGCCGCCGCACGCGATGATGTGGTTTTCCTTGATGAGCACGGCATCGAACAGCCCGATGCGGTGGTTGACCGCGCCGCCGCAGCGCACGGCGTACTTCTGGGCGAGCCTCAGGCCCGGGAGGGTCTTGCGGGTATCGAGTATGCGGCAGCCGGTGTGGGCCACGGCGGCCGCGTAGCGGGCGGCGGCCGTGGCGGTCCCGGAGAGGGTCTGCAGGAAATTCAGGGCCGTGCGCTCGCCGGTCAGGATCGGCCGGGCGGGCCCCTCCAGTGAACAGATCGTCTCGCCCGGCGCCAGCCGGTCGCCGTCGCCGGCCCGCCATTCGATGCGGATAGTCTCGTCCAGCACGGCGAAGACCCGGTCGAACCAGGCGCGGCCGCACAGTATCGCGTCCTCGCGGCAGACCACCGTGGCGCGGGAGCGGGCCTCCGCGCCGATCAGCGCCGCCGTCACGTCGCCGCCGCCGACGTCCTCCGCGAGGGCGGCGTCCACGCTCGCCCGGATGTATGCCGAGAGCCTGTCTTCCTGCATTCCCACTGCCTCCGCGCCGCGCCGGGACGATACGCCAGAGCGTCTCTGGTCACAAGCGTCAACATACGTATAATCCACTATAAATGCATAGTGACCGGCAGCCGCCAGGATTGGACCAGACAGTGATGAACAAGCCGCCGCCGAGACGCCCGGCCTCGCCCTGCGTGAACATCTGCACGCTGGACGAACGGGACGTCTGCACGGGCTGTCTGCGCACCCTCGACGAGATCGGCGCCTGGGCCACGCTCAGCCCGGAGGAGCAATGGCGCGTCGTGGAAGCGCTGCCCGGCCGCGCCGCAATGCGGAGGGCCGGTCCCTGAGATCCCCATGAACGCCGGACGCTCCGCCACCCTTCTGCTCCCGCTCCTGTTGGTCTGCCTCGGCCTGACCGGCTGCACGGCCATGCTGATCGGCGACGGCCAGGGGGCTGGCCAGGCGGACACCGCGACCGAGCGAGCGACGGATACCAGCACCAGTACTGCGGCCGGTCCGGATGCACACACACGATCGAGCGGCGACGCCGAAGTCACCGCCGCGGTGCGTTCCAGACTGGTGGCCGATACGTCGGTGGAGGCGACGGCCATCGACGTGACGACGGCCGCAGGGCGAGTGACGCTGAGCGGCCGGGTGACGAGTTTCGCCGAGCGGGACAGGGCGGGCCGGCTGGCCGCGGCCGTTCCGGGAGTCATGGGGGTGGACAACCGCCTCGCCGTGCAGGCGCGCCGTTAGGAAGTCCGCAAGGGCAATTGAACGACAGCAAAGGAGGTAGAGGGGAAATGGACGTAATCGAAAGAATCAAGCAGCAGATCGGCGACAACCCGATCCTGCTGTACATGAAAGGGACGCCGGACTTCCCGCAGTGCGGTTTCTCGGCGCAGTCGGTGGCAGCACTGAAGGCCTGCGGCAAGGAATTCGCCTACGTGAACATTCTTGAGGATCCGGAACTGCGCGAGGCGCTGAAGAGCTACTCGAACTGGCCGACCTACCCTCAGCTCTACATCCGCGGCGAACTCATCGGCGGCTCGGATATTGCCGTGGAGATGTATCACTCCGGCGAGCTGAAGCAGATGCTCGACGACGTCGCCGCCTGAGGGCGGCGGCGTTCAGCCGCCGGCCAGCGCGTCCCGATATACGCCCTGCACGCGGTTGACGATCTCGCAGAAGAGGTCCGCCGTCCGTTCCGCGTCGTAGGCCGCGGAATGGGCCCGGGATTCGTCCCAGTCCAGCCCCGCCGCAGTGACCGCGCGCGCCAGCACCGTCTGTCCAAAGACCACACCGCCCAGCGTCGCCGTGTCGAAGCTGGAGAACGGGTGGAACGGGTTGCGCTTCAGGCCCGTGCGCCGCACCGCGGAATTCAGGAAGCTCAGGTCGAAGAAAGCGTTGTGGCCCACCAGCACGGCCCGTGTGCAGCCGGTCTCGCGGATGGCACGCCGCACTTCCCGGAACACCCGCTGCAGGGCGTCGCGTTCGTCGATGGCCGGGCGCAGCGGGTGCCAGGGATCGATGCCGTTGACAGCCAGCGAGGCCGCCTCCAGGTTGGCGCCGTCGAAGGGCTTCACGTGATAACGGTGAGTCTCGCGGCGCTCCATGCGGCCGGCCTCGTCCATCTCCAGCAGCACGGCGGCAATCTCCAGCAGCGCGTCCGTGTCGGCATTGAAGCCGCCCGTTTCGACGTCGACCACGACGGGCAGGAAGCCGCGGAAGCGGTTGGCGATCGGTGCCGGCTCGCTGTGTGCTTTCGTTTTTCCCATGCGGTCAGGCGACGGGCCGGCCGGGCCTCTCGGCCAGATCCAGCAGCAGGCTGAGGGTGTAGCGGACGCCGAAGCCGGTGACCTTCGTGGGCGTATGGCCCAGCCCGCCCTCGTGGCTGGAGGCACTGAGGTCGATGTGGATCCAGGTACTGTGCCGGGGCACGAATTCGCGTAGCAGGGCCGCGGCCATGATGTGGTCGCCGGCGCCCGCCGGCAGGCACTGCTTCAGGTCCGCTACGTCGCTCTTCAGCTCGTCGCGGAACTCGTCGGTGACCGGGAACGGCCAGACCCGCTCGCCACTCTCCTCGCCGGCGCGCTTCAGCAGGGGATGCAGGGGCGGGCGGTTCGTGAATACGCCGCTGTAGCGGGTGGTCAGGGCGCTGATGCAGGTCCCGGTAAGCGTGGCGTAATCGATGATCGTCTCCGCTCCGGCCTCGCCGGCCAGGGCCAGCGTGTCGGCGAGCACCATCCTGCCTTCGGCGTCCGTATGCATCACCTGTATCGTCTTGCCGTTCAGGGCCGTAACGACGTCCTGCTGTTTGTAAGCCCGGGGGCCCGTCCGGTTTTCGGTCAGCGCCAGCCAGCAGTCGACGGCGAACGGCGCCTGCAGCAGCGTCAGGGCTAGCAGGCTGCCGAGGGCAACCGCGGCACCCTGCATGTCCCCGTGCATGTCCAGCATGCCGGCGGCGGGCTTCAGGTTGGTGCCGCCGGTATCGAATACGATGCCCTTGCCGACCAGGGCGACGGCGGGGGCGTCACCGGCGTCCTCCGGTCGCCAGGAGAGGCGGACGATGCCCGCGTCGTCGTTGTCGTTGCCGCGGGCGACGGCCAGGAACGCGCCGGCTCCCCGATCCTCCAGTTGAGTCGTGTCCAGGAACTCGTAGTGCCAGCCATGCCGCTCGGCGAGCTCCGCTGCGGCGACCCGGAGACCCCGGGCGTCACCCACGTTCGGCGGCAGCGCGGTCAGCCAGCGGGCCAGGTTGTTGCCCGCGGCTTCGGCCTGCACCCGGTCGGCGTCGATCCGTTCGGCCAGGCCCACCAGCCTGACGGTGGAGAGCCGCCGCGGCTTGGGCGCCTTCTGCCGGAAGACCGGCAGGCGGAAGGCGGCCAGTAGCAGTGCCAGCAGCTGGTCACGCACGACGGCAGCGGCGGATTCTTCCGGGAAGCCGGTCACGAGCACCGCGATCCGGGACGGATCTTCGGCCAGCGCGGCTGCCGCGAGCCGGCGGGCGGCCGTGCCGCGTTCGAACGTGCTGGCCTCGGCCGGTACCATGGCCACCAGTACGGTGGTCTGCGCCTTGTTGTCCAGGCGGCTCGTGACCAGCGGCACCTCGGACGCATCGCGCCTGCCGGCGATCCTGCTCAGCCGGGCGCCCCTCGGCACGGCGGACCAGTCGCTCTCGCCCGCACCGCTCGGCAGCAACACCAGCAGCTGGTCGAGATTCTCGTAGTCCTTCAGCAGCGGCTTCTTCGTCGACTGGACGATACGTATCGAAGAGTCCGGCGGCAGCACTGTGGCCATTCGAGGTTCCTCCGGGGGCGCCTTGACCTGTCTGCGGCAAAGGTCGAACATACGCCCCCAACCTCTGGCGGGCGGAGCGGGGCGACGAAGAAGCGCCATCCTAGCAGGTGACCTTCGCCAATTCATCACGGCCGCGGCGGCGGCCGACTAATGGCATCAGGCAAGAAACGGCATCAGGCATGAGTGCAAACAGTCCTTTCGACGATACCGACCCGACAGAGACCCGGGAATGGCTCGAGTCCATCGACTCGGTACTGAAGGTCCACGGCCCCGAGCGAGCCCATTTCCTGCTGAACCGGATGATCGACTTCGCACGCCGCTCCGGTGCTTATCTGCCCTACAGCCCGAATACCGCGTACCTGAACAGCATCTCGCCGGGCCAGCAGCCGGAGTACCCGGGCGACCGTTCCCTCGAACGGCGCATCGAGGCGTATATCCGCTGGAACGCGATGGCCATGGTGGTGCTGGCGAACCGGGCCAGCAGTGAATACGGCGGCCACATCGCCTCCTACGCGTCCTCCGCCACGCTCTACGAGGTGGGCTTCAATCACTTCTGGCGTGCGCCCTCGGAGCAGAACGGCGGCGACCTGGTCTTCATCCAGGGCCATTCCGCGCCGGGTATCTACTCGCGCGCCTATCTCGAAGGACGGCTCACCGGCGCGCAGCTTCAGCGCTTCCGCATGGAGGTGGGCGGCGGCGGCTTGTCGTCTTACCCGCACCCCTGGCTCATGCCGGAGTTCTGGCAGTTCCCCACGGTGTCCATGGGCCTCGGTCCGATGATGGCGCTGTACCAGGCCCGCTTCATGCGTTACCTCGAGCACCGCGGCCTGATCCCCGAGAACGACCGCAAGGTGTGGTGCTTTCTCGGCGACGGCGAGATGGACGAGCCGGAGGCCATGGGTGCCATCACGATGGCCGTGCGCGAGGGGCTGGACAACCTCATTTTCGTCATCAACTGCAACCTGCAGCGCCTCGACGGACCCGTGCGCGGCAACGGCAAGATCATCCAGGAGCTCGAGGCGGCGTTCGGCGGCGCCGGCTGGGACGTGATCAAGGTGATCTGGGGTTCGCGTTGGGATCCCCTGCTGGCCAAGGACACCGACGGCCTGCTTCGCCGGGTCATGGACGAGACGGTCGACGGCGAATACCAGGCCTACAAGAACAAGGGCGGCGCCTATACCCGCGAGCACTTCTTCGGCAAGTATCCCGAGCTGAAGGAGATGGTGGCCAACATGTCGGACGAGGAGGTGTGGCGCCTCAACCGGGGCGGCCACGATCCCATCAAGGTCTACGCCGCCTACGAGAAGGCGGTGCGCAGCAAGGGCCGTCCCACCGTGATCCTGGCCAAGACCGTGAAGGGCTACGGCATGGGCGAGTCCGGCGGCGAGAGCGCGAACCCGGCGCACCAGCAGAAGAAACTGGATGACGAGGCGCTGAAGGAATTCCGCGACCGTTTCAACATCCCGGTCTCCGACGAGGACATCCCGAAGGTGCCTTTCTGCCGGCCGCCGGAAGACAGCGACGAGATCGAGTACCTGCACGAGCGGCGGCGCAAGCTCGGCGGATACCTGCCTCAGCGGCGGACCCGCTCCGAATCGCTGCAGGTGCCTCAGCTGGAGGCCTTCTCCAGTCAGCTGGAGGGCACCGGCGAGCGCGAGGCGTCGACCACCATGGCGTTCATCCGCCTGCTGACGACGCTGATCCGGGACAAGAGCATCGGCAAATACGTCGTGCCCATCGTGCCCGACGAGGCGCGCACCTTCGGCATGGAAGGCATGTTCCGCCAGGTGGGCATCTATTCCTCCAAGGGCCAGCTCTACACGCCCCAGGACGCCGACCAGCTGATGTACTACAAGGAGGACAAGAAGGGGCAGATCCTGGAGGAGGGCATCAACGAGGCCGGCTCCTTCTGTTCCTGGGCGGCCGCGGGCACGGCCTACAGCAATCACGACCGGCCGATGATCCCCTTCTACATCTTCTACTCGATGTTCGGCTTCCAGCGCATAGGCGACTTCATCTGGGCCGGCGGCGACATGCAGTCGCGGGGCTTCCTGATGGGTGGCACCGCCGGGCGCACCACGCTGGCCGGCGAGGGCCTGCAGCACCAGGACGGACACAGCCTGGTGCTGTCCTCCACCGTGCCGAACTGTCTGTCCTACGACCCCACCTATGCCTACGAATTGGCGGTGATCATCCAGGACGGACTGCGGCGCATGATGCACGAGCAGGAGAACGTCTTCTACTACATCACCTGCATGAACGAGAACTACGTCCATCCGCCCATGCCGAAGGGCGTGGAGGACGGCATCCTGAAGGGCTTGTACCTGCTGAAGATCGGCGGGCGGGGCAAGGTGCGCGTGCAGCTGATGGGCGCGGGCACGATCCTGCGCGAGGTCATCGCCGCCGCCGAGCTGTTGCAGGACGACTATTCCATCCCGGCTGACATCTGGAGTGCCACCAGCTTCAACCAGCTGCGCCGCGACTGCCTGGAGGTGGAACGCTGGAACCAGCTGCACCCGGCCGAAGAGCCGCGGCGCAGCTACCTCGACCAGTGCCTGGCGGACAAGGACGGCCCCTTCGTCGCGGCGACGGACTACATGAAGATCGTGCCGGACCAGATCCAGCGCTGGGTGCCGGGCCAGTACGTCACGCTCGGCACCGACGGCTACGGCCGCAGCGACCGTCGCTCCGCGCTGCGCCAGCACTTCGAGGTGGACCGGCGCTACATCGCAGTGACGGCGCTGAAAGCGCTGGCCGACGAGGGCGCGCTGGACATGGAGACGGTCTCCGATGCCATCCGGCGCTACGACATCGATCCGGACAAGCCGGATCCGGTGACCCTCTGAGGCGGCGCTATGGCTGAACGCAAGGAAATACGCGTCCCCGATCTCGGCGACTTCTCCGACGTGGACGTCATCGAGGTGCTGGTCTCCGCCGGCGACACGGTCGAGGTGGAAGACGGCCTGATTGTGCTCGAGACCGACAAGGCGTCGATGGACGTCCCCAGCACCGCTGCCGGCAAGGTGGTAGAGGTCAGCGTCTCGTCGGGCGATACGGTGAACGAGGGCGATCTGATCGCCGTCATCGAGACGAGTGGGGACGGTGAGGAGGATAGCGCCGCCGACGAGGAAAAGGATGCCGGCGATGCCGAAGTCTCTTCCGGGGATACCCCGGCCGATGCCGGCGATAAGCAGGCCGGTAATGGCGGTGACGAGGACCGCTCCGGCAAGGACGACTCCGGCGGCGACGACTCGGGCGACGAGTCGGGCGGCGGGTCGGGCGGCAAGTCCGGTGGCAAGTCCGGCGGCAAGTCCGGTGGCGACACGGTGGCCGAGCCGGGCCGGCGCAAGGTCGAGGTGCCGGACCTCGGTGACTTCGACGAGGTGGACGTGATCGAGGTCCACGTCGCGGAAGGCGACGAGGTGGCCGAAGAGGATCCGCTGCTCACCCTCGAGACCGACAAGGCCTCCATGGAAGTGCCGTCGCCCGCGGCGGGGCGCGTGGCCGAGGTCGTGGTGAGTGCCGGCGACAAGGTGAGTTCCGGCGACGAGATCCTGACGCTGCTGACCGAACGCGGCGGCAGCGACGGCGGCGGCGACGGCGACGATACCGCGGAGGCCGACGAAGCGGACGAGGCCGAACAGGAAGCCGCGGCGAAACGTCAGACAGGCCGCGACCGCGAAAGCGGCGAGGCCGGCACGGAGCGCCGGCAGACGCAGTCGGCGGCGCCCTCGGGAGAGCAGGCCGGCAGCGGGCGGCGCGAGCGGGCCGACTCCGCCGACGAGCGCCGGGACATGCCCTCCGGATTCCCGGCCATCGACGAGGCGGGTTTCTCCCGGGCCCACGCGAGCCCGAGCGTGCGCAGGCTGGCGCGGGAGCTGGGCGTCGACCTGGTCCGGGTGGACGGCACCGGGCGCAAGGGCAGGATCCTGGCCGAGGACGTGAAGTCCTGGGTCAAGAAGACACTGCAGGGCGGCGGCGAGGCCGCCACGGGCGCTGCACTGCCGTCGGTTCCGGAGGTGGATTTCGCCAGGTACGGCGACGTCGTGACCCAGCCGCTCGGCCGCATCCGCAAGATCTCCGCGCGTCGGCTGCAGGCGTCCTGGCTGAACCTGCCCCACGTCACGCAGCACGACCTCGCCGACATCACGGAGATGGAGGAGCGCCGCCAGGAGCTGAAGGGCACGGCGGCGGAGCGCGGCATCAAGCTGACGCCGCTCGCATTCATCATCAAGGCCTGCGTGCAGGCGCTGAAGGAGTTCCCGCGCTTCAACAGCTCCCTGCATCCGGACGGCGAGCACCTGGTGCTGAAACACTACTTCCACATCGGTTTCGCGGCCGATACGCCGAACGGCCTCGTGGTGCCTGTCATCCGGGATGCCGAGCGCAAGGACGTCTACGAACTCGCCGGCGACCTGGCCGAGCTGTCCGCCGCGGCGCGGGAAGGCAAGCTCAGCGCCGAGCAGATGCAGGGCGGTACATTCACCGTCTCCAGCCTCGGCGGTATCGGCGGCACGGCCTTCACGCCGATCATCAACGCCCCGGAGGTCGCCATACTCGGCGTTTCCCGCTCGAGCATGCAGCCGGTCTGGAACGGCCGGGAGTTCAAACCGCGCCTGATGCTGCCGCTGTCACTCTCCTACGACCACCGGGTGATCGACGGCGCGGACGCGGCGCGCTTCACCACCTGGCTGTCCGGCGCTCTGGGCGACGTCGGCGGTCTGCTCGAGGCCATCCCCTGACGATGATCACCATGGTCATGATCCCGGCGCCATGAGCGAAGACGGTCACATCATCCGCGTGCCCGATATCGGCGACTTCGACGAGGTCGACGTCATCGAGGTCCACGTGGCCGAGGGCGACGAGATCGAGGCCGAGCACCCCGTCGTCACGCTGGAG
>Ga0209947_1002587_pt1 | contig 10339 bp, 6 predicted proteins | sample SalPonR2_B_D2_MG_FD_185706 | JGI IMG/M metagenome (GOLD analysis project Ga0209947, IMG submission 185706) | Salt pond soil microbial communities from South San Francisco under conditions of wetland restoration - Salt Pond MetaG R2_B_D2_MG... ... | reverse complement strand
TGAAAGTGTTGATCGAAAAAGGCCGCGAGCAGGGCCAGTGGCTGACCTATGCCCAGGTCAACGACCACCTGCCCGACGACGTCGTCGAGGCCGAACAGATCGAAGACATCGTCAACATGATCAACGATATGGGCATCAAGGTGTTCGAAGAGGCACCGGAAGATCCCGACGCGCTGATCCTCAACGATTCTGCATCTGCCGACAACGACGAGGCCGCGCAGCAGGAAGCCGAGGCCGCGCTGGCGGCAGTTGAAACAGAACTCGGCCGTACCACCGACCCGGTGCGCATGTACATGCGTGAAATGGGCGCGGTGGACCTGCTCGACCAGAAAGGCGAAATCGAAATCGCCAAGCGCATCGAGGACGGACTGAACGCCGTCAACATCGCGCTGGCCCGCTTCCCGGGCACCGTCACCGTGCTGCTCGAGGAATACCAGGCCTGGCGCGACGGCAACCAGCGTTTGAATGAATTGGTCTCGGGTTTCGTCAACCCGCTGCTGCTGGCCGAAATGGACCTGATCTCCGACGACACCATGGAAGCCGCGGTGGCCGAGGAAGCCGAGTTCCTTGACGAACCCGACGAGGATGAAGACGAAGACAAGCCGGCCCCGACCGTCAACACCGGTCCGGACGCCGAACAGGTCATCGGCTACTTCGAGGAACTGAAGAAGGCGCACGAGCAGTTCATGAAGCTCTACGACCGCTACGGCGCGGGCGGCAAGAAGACCAACGAACTCAAGGACCAGATCAGCGAGCAGTTCATGCGGCTGAAACTGCCGCCGCGCATGTTCGAGCACCTTATCGACCGGCTGCGCTTCCAGGCCAACATCACACGCGATCTCGAACGCCAGATCATGACCATCTGCGTCGACAAGGCCGGCATGCCGCGCAAGGATTTCATCAAGAGCTTCGTCGACAACGAGACCGACGACGAGTGGCTCAAGGGACTGCTCAACAAGCGCACCAAGTGGTCGAACGCTGTCAAGGAGCACAGCGACGAAATCGCGCGGCTGCAGAAGAAGCTGACCCAGATCGGGAGGACCCAGCGCATCCCGATTACCGAGTTCAAGGACCTCACCCGCAACATGTCCATTGGCGAGGCGCGCGCGCGCCGGGCCAAGAAGGAAATGGTCGAGGCCAACCTGCGCCTGGTGATCTCGATCGCCAAGAAGTACACCAACCGCGGCCTGCAGTTCCTGGACCTGATCCAGGAAGGCAACATCGGCCTGATGAAGGCTGTCGACAAGTTCGAATACCGCCGCGGCTACAAGTTCTCGACCTACGCTACGTGGTGGATCCGCCAGGCCATCACCCGCTCGATCGCCGACCAGGCGCGCACCATTCGTATCCCGGTGCACATGATCGAAACGATCAACAAGCTCAACCGGATTTCGCGGCAGATGTTGCAGGAAATGGGCCGCGAGCCCACCGCCGAAGAGCTTGCGGTGAAGATGGAAATGCCGGAAGACAAAGTCCGCAAGGTGCTCAAGATCGCCAAGGAACCGATCTCGATGGAAACGCCCATCGGCGATGACGAGGATTCGCACCTGGGCGACTTCATCGAGGATCTCAACATCCTGTCGCCGGTCGACAAGGCCACCACCACCGGTCTGACCGACACGGTTCAGAAGGTACTGGGCGGACTCACACCGCGCGAGGCAAAGGTGTTGCGCATGCGTTTCGGCATCGACATGAACACCGACCACACGCTCGAAGAGGTCGGGAAGCAGTTCGATGTCACCCGCGAGCGCATCCGGCAAATAGAAGCCAAGGCGCTGCGCAAGCTGCGTCACCCGACCCGTTCGGAGCAGCTTCGGAGCTTCCTGGACCTGGAGTAAACGAGACCCGGAGCGTCGCCAGGCGGCGCGAACGGGCATGTCCACGGCCGAGTGAATCCATCCACTTCACGCGCTCTTTCGATTACCCGGCGAATCTCTGAACGTCACCGCGCCGATGCGATTCAAGGAACCTCCGAACGCGCTCCGTGCAGGGTTGTTCAGAGGTTCCTGAGTCTTTTTGTGCGGCGAACTTTCGCTATCGGCTGCGAAATTTATTTTCATTTTTCGCTTGACAAGCTGGATTCGCACGTGCAATCTCCAGCTTCATGAGCAACGCATTCAGCAATAACGCCAACGCAAACGCCCGGGGAAATCGCCCGGCGCAAGCGCTTGTTGCTGACTTTTCGCTGCCTGTAAACGCGCTCCTCGTCGTCGTCCTGCTTATTATCGTAACCGGTAGCGGGTACTTCTAGCGCATGTAAAACCTCCCAACCAGACGCCAGAAAAACCCCGCTACCGAAAGGAGCGGGGTTTTTTTTTGCCGGCGTTTGGTCTGGAACCACGGAACCCAGACTCGATGCAAAGCGACAAGATCAAGCAAGGCCCCGACCACGCCCCGGCGCGGGCCATGCTCAAGGCCACCGGATTGAGCGATGAGGAAATCGCCAGGCCCCTGATTGCAGTGGTCAATACCTGGAGCGAGGTCACACCCTGCAACATGCATCTGCGCGCGCTGGCGGATCCGCTCAAGCAGGGGATCAGGGAGGCCGGCGGCACACCCATTGAATTCAACACCATCATGGTGACCGACGGCATTTCCATGGGCTCCGAGGGGATGCATGCCTCGCTGATGTCGCGCGAAACCATTGCCGACTCGATCGAGTTGGCGGTGCGCGGGCATTGCCTGGATGCGGTCGTTGTCCTGGTCGGCTGCGACAAGACCCTGCCGGCCGCGGCCATGGCACTGGCGCGGCTGGACCGCCCGGGACTGGCGTTTTACGGCGGCTCGATCATGCCGGGTCGTGTCGACGACATCCCGATCACCATCCAGGACGTGTTCGAAGCGGTCGGCGCCCGCGCGGCCGGACGCATCGACGATGCGGCGCTGGAACGCGTCGAGAATGCAGCCTGCCCGGGCGCAGGCGCCTGCGGCGGTCAGTTCACAGCCAACACCATGGCCATGGCGCTGACCGGACTGGGGCTGAGCCCGATGGGGGCCAACGACGTACCCGCGGTGCACCCCGACAAGGACAACCAGGCTCGACGCTGCGGCGCACTCGTGATGGACATGATTCAACGCGGCCAGAGCGCACGTGCACTGATCAGCCATGACTCGTTGACCAACGCCGCCACGCTGGTCACCTCGACTGCCGGCTCGACCAACGCCGTTCTGCACCTGCTGGCGATCGCACGTGAAGCCGGGGTCGAATTCGTGCTGGATGAATTCGATGCGATTGCCCGGCGCACGCCGATCATTACCGACCTCAAGCCCGGGGGTCGTTACATGGCGCCCGACCTGTTCGTCGCCGGCGGCACACCACTGGTTGCCAAACGGCTGTTCGAGGCCGGCCTGCTGACCGATGCGCCGACGTGCACCGGCAACAGTCTGGCCGAAGAAAGCCGTGGCGCGCGGGAAAACCCGGGCCAGCAGGTGGTGCGATCGGTCGATGCGCCATTCAAGCCGCGCGGCGGTTTCGGGGTGCTCTACGGCAACCTGGCTCCCGAAGGCTGCGTGATCAAGCTCGCCGGCCACGGCCGGCTGCGACACACCGGCCCTGCCCGGGTGTTCGATGGTGAGCAGGCCGCATTCGAGGCGGTGCAGGCCGGCGCAATCGAGGCCGGCGACGTGATCGTGATCCGCTACGAGGGCCCCAGGGGCGGACCCGGCATGCGCGAGATGCTGGCCGTCACCGCCGCGCTGGTCGGACAGGGCCTGGGCGACGACGTGGCGCTGATCACCGACGGCCGCTTCAGCGGTGCGACCCACGGTTTCATGATCGGCCATGTCTGCCCCGAAGCGGCCGACGGCGGACCGCTCGCGTTATTGAACGACGGCGACACCGTGAGGATCGACGTCGACGCACAAACCCTGAATACCGATGCCGAACTGGCACCCCGCCGTGCCGGCTGGCAGGCGCGGCCGCCTGCCGCAAGCCAGGGCGTTTACGCCCGCTACATCGCCCAGGTCTCCAGCGCCTCGACCGGCGCGGTCACCGCTTTTCCATTTGCACCCAGCAGCGATCCCAGGCAAATCCGACCAGAACCGCCGATGCAACCAGAAACCCCAATGCAACCAGAAAACAAGGACAAAGCATGAAAATCCTGACCGAAGCAGACCACCAACGCAACGCGCTCGACGGCAAGACCGTCGCCATCGTCGGCTATGGCAGCCAGGGTCGCGCCCATGCCCTGAACCTTCGCGACAGCGGTCATGACGTCATCGTCGGTGCCCGCCCGAACGGCCCGAGCTGGCAGCGTGCAGAGCGCGAGGGTTTCCGCGTCGTCGAACCGGGCGATGCGGCGTCCGAGGCCGACCTGATCGCAATGCTCGCACCCGACATGGCTCAGCCGGGGCTGTATCGCAATATCGAAAGCGCGATCAAGCCCGGCAGCGCCATGCTTTTTTCGCACGGATTCAATGTGCACTTCGGCAGCATCACGCCGCGGACGGATATCGACGTAATCATGATTGCACCCAAAGGGCCGGGGGCGCTTGTACGACGCCAGTTCGAGGCGGGTCGCGGCGTGCCCTGCCTGCGCGCCGTGGCCCAGGATGCCAGCGGTGAAGCCGCGGACCTCGCGCTGTCCTATGCGCACGGAATCGGCGGCACGCGCGGCGGCGTTATCGATACCAGTTTCCAGGAAGAAACCGAAACCGACCTGTTCGGCGAGCAGGTCGTCTTGTGCGGCGGCACCGCCGAACTGGTCATCCGCGGCTTCGAGACCCTGGTCGAGGCCGGCTATCAGCCGGAGGTGGCCTACTTCGAATGCCTGCATGAACTCAAGCTGATCGTCGACCTGCTGCACGAAGGCGGCATGGCCCGGATGTACGAATTCGTCTCCGACACCGCGGCCTACGGCGACCTGACCCGGGGACCGCGCATCATCGATGAATCGACCCACGAGCGGATGCGCGAAATTCTCGGCGAAATCCAGAACGGCCGATTCGCGCGCGACTGGATCCTGGAAAACCAGGCCGGTCTGCCGCAGCATCGCGCGCTGATGCGTCAGCGGCAGGAGCACCAGATCGAAAAGGTCGGCAAAGCCCTGCGCGACCGGATGAGCTGGCTGGCGCCGGCGGCGAAGGCACCGGAGTCGGCGGCACCGGAAAGCCCACCGGCCACCGATTCCGAAACCCGGGCGGCCTGACGGGGATATGCCAATGAGCCTGCCCGAACGTACGCCCGGCCTGCAGCCGAACCCGGCGCCCGCATCGACGATCACCGGCGCGCGACTGCTGGTCCGCTGTCTGCATGAACTGGGCGTGGACCTCGTTTTCGGTTACCCCGGCGGCGCCATCATGCCGCTGTACGATGCGCTGCCCGGCTCGGGCATCCGCCACATCCTGACCCGCCACGAACAGGGCGCGGCCCTGGCCGCCGACGGCTACGCCCGGGTCAGCGGGCGGGTCGGCGTCTGCCTGGCCACGTCCGGTCCGGGCGCGACCAACCTGGTCACCGGCCTGGCCAACAGCTTCCTGGATTCGGTGCCGGTCGTCGCGATCACCGGCCAGGTCGCCAGCCCGCTGATGGGCACCGACGCCTTCCAGGAAGTCGACGTGTTCGGCATCACCATGCCGATCGTCAAGCACAGCTACATCATCCGCTCAACCGCCGACATTCCGCACGTCATGGCCGAGGCCTTGCACCTGGCGGGTGAAGGGCGCCCCGGCCCGGTGCTGATCGACGTGCCCAAGGACATCACCGTCGAGCGGGTCGATGACGACATCCCGCTGCCCGAATTCATCCACGAGAAGCCGCCGGCACCGCCGACCATTGCACTGGTTTCCGAGGTCATGGCGGCGGCTCGCAAGCCGCTGTTCTATCTGGGCGGCGGTGTCGAGATTGCCTTTGCAGAAGACCCGGTGCGCGCGCTGGTCGACAAGACCGGCTTTCCGTGCGTCGCCACGCTGAAAGGCCTGGGTTCGGTACCCACGGACCAGCCGCGATTCCTGGGCATGCTCGGGATGCACGGCAACAAGGCTGCCAACCTGGCGATTCAGGAAGCCGATCTGCTGATCGCCTGCGGCGCGCGCTTCGACGATCGTGCCACCGGCAAGCTCGACGAGTTCGCGCCCAATGCAAGGGTCATCCACATGGACTGCGACCCGGCCGAAATCGGCAAGCTCAGACGCGCCGACATCGCGGTGACCGGCGACCTGGTTACCAACCTCCATGCGCTGGCCGAGCAATACAGCGCGACCGATGCAGATCGCATCGCACCCTGGCTCGGCCACTGCGACGAACTGTGGCGCGAGCACGCCTGGGACTATGACGCGCCCGGGGAGAAGATCTACGCCCCCAAGCTGCTCAAGGACATGTCGGAAATGGCCGGCGCTGGTCATAACAATCGTCATAACAATCGCCTGATCATTTCTTGCGACGTGGGCCAGCACCAGATGTGGGTCGCCCAGCACTGCCGCTTCCGCCATCCGCGGACCCATCTGACCTCGGGTGGCCTGGGCACCATGGGCTACGGCCTGCCGGCAGGCATCGGCGCGAAGCTGGCCAGCCCCGACGACCTTGTGGTGGTCGTGTCCGGCGACGGCTCGATCATGATGAACATCCAGGAACTCGCCACCCTGAATCGCTACGACATCGATGTCCGCATCATCCTGCTGGACAACGCTTCACTGGGCATGGTGCGCCAGTGGCAGGAGCTGTTCTTCGAAGGCAACTACAGCGAAATCGATCTTTCCGACAACCCCGACTTCGCTGCCCTGGCACGCGTTTTCGGCCTCGCCGCGCGGACCATCTCGCTGCGATCCGAGGTCGATGCCGGACTCGACTGGCTGTTGAACACCGACGGCCCCGCGCTGCTGCACGTCCATATCGATCCCCGCGCCAACGTCTGGCCCCTGGTGCCGCCGGGAAAAAACAACGCAAACATGATGGAAGGAGAACAAGCATGAGCGACCAATCCAGCAACCAATCACAGGCTCGACCCAATACCCGATTCGATATCCGGCTTAACGCCAGCGAAGGCGCGCTGGTTCGCACCCTCGGCCTGATCCAGCGACGTGGCTTCACGGTCGGCGCACTCGATATGCGAACCCGGGGCAGTCAGCTCCGCGTGCGGCTCGAGCTAGCGCCGTGCGGGCGATGCCCTGAAATACTGGCGCGCCAGATCCTGAGGCTGCACGATGTCGCCGCGGTAGACCGGTTGAAAGACCGGGCCGGCCCTCGCCGAAGGCCGCAGCTGGGCCGCGCGCTGGCCGGCCTTTTCACGATCCGGCCGCGTGTCGCGGTCGACGGGGCCGAGGCATGAGCGAGCACGTCGCCATCTTCGATACCACGCTGCGCGACGGCGAGCAATCGCCCGGTTGCAGCATGAGCGTGGCCCAGAAACTGCGTCTGGCGCGCAGCCTTTCCGAGCTTGGCGTCGATGTCATCGAGGCTGGTTTCGCCGCGGCGTCGCAGCAGGATTTCGACGCCGTCAAGCAGGTTGCCGAACTTGTTCGCGGCACCCGGATCTGTGCGCTGGCGCGCTGCGATCCCGGGGATATCGATCTTGCCGCACGCGCCCTGGCACCGGCCGAGAGCAGCCGGATCCATGTATTCATCGCCACCAGCCCGATCCACCGCGAGCACAAGCTGGACCTGACCAGGGCCGAAGTCATCGCACGTGCCGTCGACGGCGTCAGGCGGGCGCGCGAGCACTGCGATGACGTCGAGTTTTCGGCAGAAGACGCGATCCGCACCGAGCCGGAATTCCTGGATGAAGTCATGGCTGCAGTGATCGAGGCCGGTGCAGGCACCGTCAACGTGCCCGATACGGTCGGCTACACCACCCCGGAAGAAATGCACGCGTGCATCCACCGGCTGCGCGGCAATGTACCCGGCATCGACCGGGTGGTGATCTCGGCCCACTGTCACAACGACCTCGGCCTGGCCGTAGCCAACAGCCTGGCCGCGGTGCGCGCCGGCGCCCGCCAGGTCGAATGCACGATAAGCGGCATTGGCGAGCGCGCCGGCAATGCCGCGCTGGAAGAAGTGGTCATGGCGCTGAAAACCCGCAACGACCTGTTCGACCTGGAGACCGGCATAGACACGCGCAAGCTTTACCCGGTATCGCGTCAGCTGGCCGCGGTGATCGGCAGCTTCGTGCCGCGCAACAAGGCGATCATCGGCGACAACGCTTTCGCCCACGAAGCCGGCATCCACCAGCACGGCATGCTGGCCCACCGCGAGACCTACGAAATCATGCGCCCGGAAGATGTCGGCATCAGTCGATCGACGCTGGTGCTGGGCAAGCATTCCGGTCGCCATGCCCTGGCCGATCGCGTTCGAGAACTCGGCTTCAGCGTCAGCGACACCGAACTGGAGCGCCTGTTCGGCCGCTTCAAGCAGCTGGCCGATCGCAAGCGCCAGGTATTCGACGCCGATATCGAGGCACTGGTGGTCGGCGAGGGCAGCGATTCGGCCGGGCCGTGGACGCTGGCGCATTTCCACGCCACCAGCGGCCTCGGCGAGCAGCAGCTGGCCAGTGCCGCGGTAGCCGTCAGCGGTCCGGACGACGTCGAACACCGCGAAGCGGCCACCGGCGACGGCCCGGTCGATGCCGCCTTCAAGGCGCTGGCGCGCGCGACCGGCACCGCCTTCGAGCTGGAAGGCATGCGTCTGCGCTCGATCACCGAGGGCGAGGATGCCCAGGCCGAGGTCGAGGTGCGCGCGCGTATCGACGGCGCCGACTTCACCGGGCGCGGCGTGGCCACCGACATCGTTGCCGCCTGCGTGCGGGCCTTCGTCGAAATTCTCAATCGTGCCGCCCGCAACGCCGGCCCGGCCGAACAGCCGCCGGCACCTGTCGCGGAAATCCGAACTTCCCACTGATCCAGAGGACTCCAGCACATGGCAATTCAGGAAAGCAGATACATCTGGCAGAACGGCCGCCTCAAACCGTGGGGCGAAGCGAACGTGCACGTGCTCAGCCACGCGCTGCATTACGGTTCCAGCGTATTCGAGGGCATTCGTGTCTACGCCACCCCCGACGGCCCCGCGGCATTCCGTCTCGACGAGCACATCGATCGCTTGTTCGATTCGGCGCGCATCCACCGCATTCCGATGCCGTTCGATCGGGAAACGCTGCTCACCGCCTGCCGTGATGCCGTAGTCGAGAACGAGCTCGAATCGGCCTACATCCGTCCGATCGTGTTTCGCGGTTACGGCGGCATCGGGCTGGTCGCCGACGACGACGTCGCCACCGAAGTGGTCGTTGCCGCAATGTACTGGGGCCGCTATCTCGGCGAGGAGGCAATGGAAAAAGGTGTCGATGCGGCGATCAGCTCATGGCAACGACCCGCCCCCAACACGATCCCCACGCTGGCCAAGGCCGGCGGCAACTACCTGTCAGGCAGCCTGATCAGCAGCGAGGCCAAGCGCCACGGCTACGGCGAGGGCATCGGACTCTCGGTCGACGGTCTGGTCAGCGAAGGCGCCGGTGAGAACCTTTTCGTGGTGCGCGACGGCAAGCTGCTGACCCCGCCGGTAGCATCTTCGATCCTCGGCGGCATCACCCGGGACAGCGTCCTCGAGCTTGCCCATGACCTCGATATCGAAGTCCGCGAGCAGTCCATGCCGCGCGAAATGCTGTACCTGGCCGACGAACTGTTCTTTACCGGCACGGCGGCCGAAATCACGCCGGTCAGGTCGGTCGACGGCATTACCGTGCGCGCCGGCGGTCGCGGTCCGATCACGGCCACCATCCAGCAACGCTTCTTTGGCCTGTTCGACGGGACCACCCCGGACCATCATGGCTGGCTGACCCGTTTCGAACCCCGTCAACATTCACCTGCAAAGGAATTCCCCCATGTCGCAAACGCTGTTTGACAAGGTCTGGGACGCCCACGTCGTCTGCGCGCAAAGCGCAGATGCCCCGGCGGTCCTGTATGTCGATCTGCACCTGGTGCACGAGGTGACCAGTCCGCAGGCCTTCGCCGAACTCGATCGACAGGGGCTGAAGGTTCGCTGTCCCGAACGCACCGTAGCCACCATCGACCACTCGATTCCGACCTGGCCGGCCGACCTGATGGGTCAGCGCCGCTATGCCACCGAAGCCGCCTGGAACCAGGTCAACCGGTTCGAGGAGAATTGCGCCCGTCATGGCGTCGAACTGCATGGCTGGGAGAGCGACCGACGCGGCATCGTCCACGTCATCGGCCCGGAACTGGGCTTGACCCAGCCCGGGATGACCATCGTTTGCGGCGATTCGCATACCGCCACCCACGGGGCTTTCGGTGCGCTTGCATTCGGTATCGGCACCACCGAGGTCGCGCACGTCATGGCCACCCAGTGCCTGCTCCAAAGCCGTCCGAAAAGCATGCGCGTCAACGTCGACGGCCC